>Ga0114984_1000551_pt1 | contig 14271 bp, 12 predicted proteins | sample Shrwel1BS1Day1_FD_96987 | JGI IMG/M metagenome (GOLD analysis project Ga0114984, IMG submission 96987) | Subsurface microbial communities from deep shales in Ohio, USA - Utica-3 well 1 S-1-Day1 | ecosystem: Environmental > Aquatic > Deep subsurface > Shale gas/oil reservoir > Produced water/Flow... | reverse complement strand
GATCTGGCCTACGGGCCCGGCGGCATGGGCAATGCGATCGGCCCGAATGAGACGCTGGTGTTCGAGGTGGAGCTGCTGGAGGTCAATCCCGCCGACAGCGAGTAGGTTTCACCCGGTCCCGACGGCCGCTCTCGGGCAGAGCCGCCGGTCGGGGGGCGGGCGCCTGGGCCTATCGCAGCCAGTTGATGACCCCGTTGGAGCCCGCCGCCAGCCAGCCGTTGCCATCGGCAGCAAACGCCAAGGCGATGATCCCGGTGCTGGTGGGGCCGAAGGCGGAGCGCTTGTGCCCCTGCCACTGCCTGATCCGCTCGCCGCGGTTGACGTCCCAGAGCTCCACCGTGCCATCGGTGCGGCCAACCAACAGGCGATCACCGTTATCGGAAAAGCGGGCGCTGAGGTAGCTGAGTTTACGCGGGAACAGCCTCTCGTTGCCGCTGAGGTGAAACAGCGCCTCACCGCTGGTGGTGTCCCACACCAGAGCCTGGTCCAGGCTGGCAGAGCTGAACGCCATCCGGCCATCGGGAGAAAGGGCGACGGTGTCCACGGTGTTGCCGAGGGTGACCTGCTGCAGCACTTGGCCGCTGTCGAGATCCCACAGCCGGGCGGTGTAGTCATCGGCTCCGGTCAGAGCCCTGTGTTCGTCGCCACTGAGGGCAACGCTGCGCACCCGCGCCGGGTGGCGCAGGCTGGTGCGGATGCCGCCTTGGCGCACATCGAAATAGATCGCCTCATGGTTGGCCAGCCCCAGCAGTGCAAAAGCACCATCGCGGGAAAGCTCGGCCGCGAGAATCTCACCGGGGGAACTCCAGAAACCCTCTGCACGCCCGCTATCGACGCTCCACACCACCAGATCCTGTGGGGTTGCAGTCAGGGCGTAGCGGCCATCGGGAGAGAAATCCACCGCCGCCAGCACCGAGAACACCCCCGGCTGATGGTTCCAGTCATACAGGCGGGCTTCGCTGTTCAGCTCCCACAGGCTGCCGCCATGGGTCACGGCGCCGACCAGCACGTAGCGCCCCCCGGAGGTGATGGCGGCGCTGTAGGCGCCGCTTTGATCGGTCAGCTCGAGCCAGTGGGTGGGCGGGGTGGCCGTGCCATCACAGCCAGCCAGTGTGAGGGTGGCCAGCAGCAGGCCGGCGGAGGATCGGCGCATGGCTAGACCTTGTCTTTGTGGGCGGCGTGCAGCATCGCGATGAGCCGATCTTCCAGCGCGAACCGCTCCTCCAGCGCCTCGCCCAGCGCCGAGAGGTCGTGCGACAGCTGGCAGAGCTGGCGCAGGGTGAGGCGTTCCGGCTGGGCGTATCGATCATTGAAATCGAGCGAGGACTCCGTGGTGCGCTGGATGTCGGGCAGGAGGGTCTGGGCGCGCTCGAGGCTGCCGTCGGCGAACTCTCCCCCTTCGCGCAGCAGCTGTTCATACACCTCGAAGTGGCCGGATGAGAGGTAGTCCATCAGCAACAGGCAAAACTCCGCCAAAGAGCGGTTGAGCGGGCCACCGGCTTCCTCTTCCGGCAGGGCGATCAGCCGTGCGATCAGCCGTTGTCGCTCCTTCAGCCAATGATCGATGATCGAGCTGACCCCGCCCCAGCGTTCGTTGGCGTCGCGACATTTTTCCAGCATGATCGATCCCTCACGATTGATTGCCTCAATACTACTTCGAGGCGGTCGGCCGGCGCAACAAGCCCACCGGGGCATGGAGCTTGCGCCCCGGGCGGCGCTATACTGGCCCCCCGGAGAAACGATGCGGAGAGCGTTGGCATGTGGAAAAGCAAAATACTGGCTCTGGCACTGCTGCTGAGCGCCACTTTCAGCCTCAGCCTGCCGGCGCAGGCGGAAAAAACAGCGGAAGATTACATCAACTACATCGAGCTCAAGCCCTTTGTGACCAACTATGGCGGTCCTGGGCCGATCCGGTTTTTGAAGGCCGAAGTGACGCTACAGGTGGATACCCCGGAGGCGCACCATGCCGTCAACGCCCATATCGCCCACATTCGCAATGAGCTGGTGTTTCTGTTTTCGGGGGTGACGGAGGAGGATCTCGGCACCGTCGCGGCGCAGCAGGTGCTGGCGGAGCGCGCCCTGCAGGCCGTACAGAAACTGCTCAGGGAAGAGACCGGCGCGCCGCAGGTGACCGACCTGTTCTTTACCAGTTTCGTAACCCAGTAGTCAGCGAGCGATATACTCGGCCAGAAACTGATCGAAGGGCGGCTGCGGGGCCCGCTCCAGCTCCGCCTGCTCCGCCAGTGAGCGGGCCGCCTCCGCCTCCAGAGCCCGCTTCATGGCGGGGTCGAGCTGCGGTTCGATCTCGGCGCGATGCTGTGTGCTGATCGCCAGTACCCACTCACTGTGGCTCATGCCACTCTCCCGCAGCGCCTCGAGCAGTCGGGCCGAGGGGGTGAGGGTGCTGTCATCCAGTTTGGCCCGCTGGAGCGACACGGCATGGCTATGGCGCCTGCCCCCCTCGATCCCGTCCAGCAGCGCGGCGGTTTGGCTCACTTTGTCCAGCACCGCATGACCCAGGGTCTCGCGGCGGACCTCCCCCTCGGGGGTGAGTAAGTTGAGCTCCGGTTCGCGGCCGCGGTTGACGATGCGGCTCTGATTTTCCGCCACCATGCGGCATTCGGCGTCATCCAGATCATCGGCCTGCCCCAGCAGGCAGCTGATCAGGAACAGATTGAGAAAACGGGCCTGATTCAGATCGATACCCAGCGGCAGCAGCGGGTTGATATCGGTGTTGCGCACCTCGATATACTCGACCCCGCGGTTGATCAGGGCGTGAACCGGTTTTTCGCCGGGCTGGGCCACCCGCTTGGGGCGGATGTCGCTGTAGTATTCATTTTCGATCTGCAGCACGTTGGTGTTGAGCTGACGGTACTCGCCATCCACCTTGACACCGATCTTTTCATAGGCCGGGTGCGGGGTATGGATCGCCTGCTGCAGGGAGTCGGAATAACTGTCCAGATGGTTGAAACAGATCTGCAGCGAAGCCTGCGCCTTGTTTGAATAGCCCAGGTCGCTCATCCGCAACGAGGTGGCCCAGGGCAGATAGAGGGTGTTTGCGTCCAGGTGCTCCAGGCGGTGGGATCGTCCCGCCATGAAAGAGGTGGAGAGCGCCGGAGAGGCACCAAATAGATAGAGCAGCAGCCAGCTGTAGCGGCGGAAGTTACGGATCAGCCGAAAATAGCTGGCGGAGCGAAACGCCTGCAGGCTGTCACGGTTTTCCCGCATCTCCTGCCACTGCGGCCAGAACGCTTCCGGCAGGGAGAAGTTGTAGTGGATGCCGGCGATGGTCTGCATCATCTTGCCGTAGCGGTATTTCAGCCCCTGACGATAGACATGCTTGAGCCGGCCCAGGTTGGAGCTGCCGTAATCGGCGATGGGAATGGCATCTTCGCCGGCGATTTCACACGGCATGCTGGCACACCAGAGTTGCTCATCGCCCAGCTGCTGCCAGCTGAAGGCATGCAGGTCGGAGAGGAACGCCAGCGCCGCTTCCGGGCTTTCATGCACCGGGGTGATGAACTCCAGCAGCGCCTCGGAGTAGTCGGTGGTGATGTACTTGTGCGTCAGTGCCGAGCCCAGCGCCCGTGGGTGCGGGGTCTGGGCGATCTGGCCATCCGGGCGCACGCGCAGCCCCTCCTTCTCGATCCCCTGCCGGGTCCGGCAGAGAAGGTCGGCACAGCCCTGGCGGGCCAGTAGGTCAAGTTGGTGTTCCAGAGTTGCCAGCACCGTCATTATTCCTGTTTCTTGCGGTTGGGGGGCGCAGTATACGTCCTGCCCCGGTTTGATTGCATCCGCCAGCTTTCAACGCCACGCTTGCGGCGGCGTCGATGCCGCACCGGGGGGCCGTCGGTGGGCGCGCTTTGGTTGGCGCTCGGAGCTTGTGCTCATGCTCAGGGCGATCCGGTTGCGGTTTTCGTCCACCTCCAGAACCCGCACCTGTACGATCTGCCCGCTGCTGACCACGCTATGCGGATCACTGACAAAGCGATCGGCCAACCGGGAGATGTGGACCAGCCCGTCCTGATGCACGCCGATATCGACAAAGGCGCCGAAATGGGTCACGTTGGTGACAACCCCTTCCAGCTCCATGCCGGGCTGCAGATCCTGCAGGGTTTCGATGCCGTCCGCATACTGCACCGAGCGAAACTCCGGGCGTGGATCACGACCGGGCTTTTCCAGCTCGGCGAGCACATCGCGAACGGTATAGACACCATAGCCCTGCGCTTCGAGTGAGCGGCGGTCGACCCGTCGCAGCGTCTCGGGCTGGTGCAACAGGTCGTGCAGGGGCAGCCGGCAGCTGTGGGCGATCGCCTCGGCCAGAGGGTAGCTTTCCGGGTGGACCGCCGAGTTATCCAGCGGCTCGGTGCCATCCCGAATGCGCAGAAAGCCGGCGCACTGTTCGAACGCCTTTGGCCCCAGACGCGGTACCTCGAGCAGCTGACGGCGATTGCGCAGGGCGCCATGGGCATCGCGCCAGGCGACGATGTTCTCGGCGGTGGTCCGGTTCAGGCCGGCCACGTGGCTCAACAGGGCCGCCGAGGCGGTGTTCACGTCGACCCCGACATGGTTGACGCAATCCTCGACGACGCCAGCCAGCGCCTGCTCCAGACGGTTTTGCTCCAGATCGTGCTGGTACTGGCCAACCCCGATCGACTGGGCATCGAGCTTGACCAGCTCCGCCAGCGGGTCCTGCAGCCGCCGGGCGATGGATACCGCGCCGCGGAGGGTGACATCCAGATCGGGAAATTCAGCCGCCCCCTGGGGGGAGGCGGAGTAGATGGAGGCGCCGGCCTCGTTGACCAGTACGGCCTGAATCTTCTGCTGTGGCAGCGCCCGGCAGACCGCCTGTGCCAACTGCTCGGTCTCGCGCGAGGCGGTGCCGTTGCCCACGGCGATCAGTTCGATGTGATGTTTTTTCGCCAGTGCGGTCAGGCCGTGGAGGGCGGCGTCCCACTGTCGCTGCGGTGGATGCGGGTAGAGGGTGGTGTGCTCGAGCAGCTTGCCGGTGGCATCGATGGCAGCCACCTTGACGCCGGTACGCAGCCCCGGGTCCAGCCCCAGGGTGGCGCGGGCGCCGGCCGGGGCGGCCAGCAGCAGGTCCCGCAGGTTGCGGGCGAACACCTCGATGGCGGCCTGCTCGGCCTGTTGCCGCAACCGCTTGATCAGCTCGGTCTCCAGAGAGGGGCGCAATTTTTTCTGCCACGCCTGCCGCAGGGTGTGTTGCATCCAGCCGTCGAGCCGGGCCGGGTGCAGTTGGTGGCCCCTGGCGATCTGCTGTTGTGGCCACTGATCGAGATGCTCCGGCAGTTGCAGTTGGGCCTTGAGGATCCCCTCGGCCACCCCGCGCAGCACCGCCAACGCCCGGTGGGAGGGTATCCTTGCGATCGGTTCGGCGTAGTCGAAGTAGTCACGGAATTTGCTGTTTGGCTCCGCCCTGGCGCGGATGGCGCGCACCCGCAGCTCACCCTGTTGCCAAAGACGCTGGCGCAACTGGCCGATCAGGTCGGCATTTTCACTCAGCGTTTCCAGCAGGATCTGGCGTACCCCCTCCGCCACCGCGTCGGCGGTGGTGAAACCTGCCCCGGGGTTGATATATCGCCCCAGCCTGCCGCTGGGCAACTGCCCCTGCCGCAGGGTTTCCCGCGCCAGTGGCTCCAGTCCGGCTTCGCGGGCCTCCTGGGCCTTGTTGCGCCGCTTGGGACGGTAGGGCAGGTAGAGATCCTCGAGACGGGCGCGAGAGTCGGCGCTTCGCAGGGCCTGCTCCAGCTCGCCGGTCAGTTGCCGCTGTTCACGCAGGCGGCCAAGAATCGCTTCGCGCCGGCTCTCCAACTCCCGCAGCTGGCCCAGACGCTGGTGCAGCCGACGCAGCTGGGTATCGTCCAGCTCGCCGGTCTGTTCCTTTCGGTACCGGGCGATGAAGGGGATGGTGGCGCCCCCGTCCAGCAGCGCCAGTGTTGCCGCCACCTGAGCCGGGCGGATGCCCAGCTCGGTGGCCAGTTGTCGTTCGATGCTCATGGGTACCCGCGTTCAGGCTCAGGGAAGCTGCAACATCTGCAGAGAGTTGGTGCCGCCATGCTCACCCAGACGGGCGCCGCGGGTCAAGATGACGCGGTCGCCGCCGGTGAGCAGGTCGCGCGCCTGCAGGCCGGCGAGGATTTCATCATTCAGGTGTGCGGCGGCGACGGCGGTGGCGTCGAAAAACATCGGCAGCACACCCCGGTAGAGTGCCATCCGGCGCAGGGTGCGATCGTTGCGGGTGAGGGCGAAAATCGGGATGCCGGAGCGGATGCGCGACATCCATAACGGGGTCGAGCCGGACTCGGTCAGGCAGATGATCGCCTTGATCTGCTCCACGCCGTTGGCGGTGTACATGGCGGCGCGGGCGATCGCCTCATCGGTGCGGGTGCACAGGTGACCCGGTGCCACCGGGGCCGGGCGCGACAGTTGATGTTTTTCGGCGCCCAGGCAGATCCGGGTCACCGCCTGCACTACCTCCACCGGGTAGTGGCCGGCGGCGGTTTCCGCCGAAAGCATCACCGCATCGGTGCCATCGAGAATGGCGTTGGCGACGTCGAACACTTCGGCGCGGGTCGGCATCGGGTTGGTGATCATGCTTTCCATCATCTGGGTGGCGGTGATCACCACCCGGTTGAGCTGGCGGGCGCGCTTGATGATATGTTTCTGCACGCCGATCAGCTCGGCATCGCCGATCTCGACCCCCAGATCACCCCGCGCCACCATGACCCCTTCGCTGGCAAGGATGATCGCATCCAGTGCCTCTGCGGTGGCGACGGTTTCGGCCCGTTCCACCTTGGCGATGATCTCGGCGCGGCTGCCGGCGGCTTGCAACAGCTGGCGGGCGAGGTTGAGATCCTCGGCGGTGCGCGGGAAGGAAACGGCGACATAATCCACCTCCAGCGCGGCGGCCACCTTGATGTCGTGCTTGTCCTTTTCGGTCAGTGCCGCGGCGCTCAGGCCACCCCCTAGCCGGTTGATCCCCTTGTTGTTGGAGAGGGGGCCGCCCACGATCACCTCGGTTTCGATCCGGCTGCCCTCGATCTGCACCACTTTTAGCTGCACCCGGCCATCATCCAGCAACAGCAGATCGCCCACGCTGCAGTCCCGGGGCAGCGCCTTGTAGTCCACGCCGACCGCCTGCTGTGTGCCTGCCGCCGCATCCATGGCGGCATCCAGGGTGAAGTGATCACCCGCGCTCAGCTGAATCGGGCCTTGCTTGAACCGTGCGATGCGGATCTTCGGTCCCTGCAGGTCACCCAGCAGGGCAACGGATTCACCGGTACGGCGGCAGGCGGCGCGCACCGCGTCGACCCGGCGGCGGTGGTCAGCGGCGCTGCCATGGGAAAAGTTGAGCCGGGCCACGTTGACCCCGGCTCGAATCAGCGCGTCGATGACGCCGGGCCGGTCGGTGGCCGGGCCCAACGTGGCGACAATTTTGGTGCGCTTGAACATCGTCCCCCCGGACTCCATCGATTAGAGCTTGAAACGGCTCAGCATCTGTTCCAACTGCCCCGAGAGCTGCTCCAGCTCCTCCGCGATACGGTTCAGGTGTTTCGAGCGCTCGGCGGTATCCTCGGCACTGTTGCTGATCTCGCTGATGCTGCGCTCCACGCTGCCGGCCATCTCGCTCTGCTCGCGGGCCGCGCCGGCGACCTGATGGTTGAGGTCGTTGATGACGCGCACCTCCTCGGTGATATTGGTCAGTGCCGTGTTGGTCTTCTGCACCTGTTCGACCCCATCACCGGCCGCGCTCACTGCCTGCTGCATCACGCTCACCGCCTCCTGGGCGTCATTTTGCAGTTCAGTTATGATCTGATCGATCTCTTCGGTGGAGTTATGGGTGCGGCTGGCCAGTGTGCGTACCTCATCCGCCACCACGGCGAAGCCGCGGCCATGTTCGCCGGCGCGGGCCGCCTCGATCGCCGCATTCAGGGCCAGCAGGTTGGTCTGCTCGGCAATTTTTTGGATCACCTCCAGCACCGTGCCCACATGCTGACTTTGGCCGTCCAGCTTCTGGACCGCCCGAGTGGCACGATCGAGATCCTGCTGTAAACGGGTGATGACGGCGATCGCCTGCTGGGCGACACCGGCGCCGTCACTGCTCTCCTGCAGCGCCAGGTCGGAGGCGGAAACGGTGTTTTCGGCGCTGGTGGCGACGCTGCGGGTGGCGGCTTCCATCTGCTCCATGGCGGAGGCAACGGAGCTGGTTTGCAGCTGCTGGTGGTGGACGGCCGTAGCGGATTCGGTGGCGACCGTGCTGATGCGGGCGCCGGAATCGGCCAGACGCGATACGGTCTGGCGGACCTGTTGCAGGCTGTCGTGGATGTTTTCCAGCATCGAGTTGAACGCCGCCGACATCAGGCCGATCTCATCGTTGGAGCTGACCGGGGTGCGCAGGTTCAGATCGTGGTCGCGCTCGATGGCATGGATGGTATCGGCCAAGCGGTTCACCGGCGTCACCACGATGCGGCGCAGCAACAGGCTGACCAGTATGATGCCGGCCACGAACAGCGTCAGTTCGATCAGGGCTACGCTGATCAGGTTGCTGCCGATCTGTTTGTCCAGCGCATCATAGGAGTAGGTGACGCGCACCGCGCCGATCACATCCCCCGCGTTCACTTGATGGCAGAGCAGGCAGTTGGTGCCCTTGTAGTCGGGTAAAGCGTGCATCGGCGTGACCACCGTCAGACGGTGGCCCTGAGCGTCATTGAGCTCTTCGATCACCTGTTCACCGGCCATGGCGCGCTGGTCGAACGCGTCCACCGGCTTCGAGTCCGACGAGCCGGGGCCATACACATCGATGACCGGTTTACCGCGGATGATGCGCGCTTCAGTGATCGCCGGGTTGGAGAGGATCTTCTGTTGCAGGGTGGCGCGGTTGGCCATGGCGCCGCTGAGCATCAGCATGTTGATGCTGTCGAAGTAGGAGTCGGCGGCATCCAGGGTGGAACGGGTGACGATTTTGTCAGCCAATGAGGTTTCGCTGCGATAGATGGTGGTCAGGGAGCTGATGAGGATAACCAAAAATACGCCGATCAGCGACAGGTTGACCTTGGATTGTATCGACAGACCTTTTTTCACCGTATTCCGTCCCGATCTCAGGTTGAAGGCTATGGTGTGACAGGGGGGGCAGATGTTCCGACCGGGTATTTACACTACCAGATCCCAAGAAAAAAAACCCCCTTCTGCCACCTTGGCCAATTTTGAACCAACCCGCTGGCGATTGCACATTTTTGGCCACCAGCAGGTTTTGGCTATAATGTCTGCCCTGCAATTTTACAGAGAGAGAAGATGGCTGGAGTAATCGCGGCACTGTGGGGCTTTGCCGGCGTCTGCCTGCTGCTGGGCAGCGCGGTCTGGCGCTTGAGTGGCATAATGCTGGCGATGCCGCTGAACAGTTTTGCCTGGTACCACTGGCTGGCGCTGACCGTGTGCCTCCTTTTCATGGGAGGGGCGGAGGGCTACCGTGGATTTCAGCAGAACTTTTCACCCCGCACCGCGGCGCGGATCCGCTACCTCAAAAACCATGTCACACCGCTGCGACTGTTGCTGGCGCCACTGTTCTGTATGGGCTTTTTTCATGCCCAGCGCCGCCGGCAGATCATCACCATCAGCCTCAGCAGCGGGATCGTGCTACTGATCCTGCTGGTGCGGCTACTGGAGCAGCCCTGGCGCGGCATCGTCGATGCGGGGGTGGTGCTGGGATTGGGCTGGGGGCTGGTATCGCTGGCGCTGTTCACTTTCAAAGCGCTGACCGCCGAGTGCTATCCGGTGTCGCCGGAGACCCCGGATCACCCCGTGGGGCGACCCGATTCAGCGCAAAAATAGTCGATAGGCGGGGTTGTCGCTCTCGTCGTACCAGGTGTAGCCGATCTCTTCGAGGAAACGGGTCACCTGGGTGCGCTCAGCCGGCGGAACCTGCATGCCGACCAGCACCCGGCCGTAGGCGGCGCCATGGTTGCGGTAGTGGAACATGGAGATGTTCCAGCGCCCCCCCAGCTTGTTGAGGAATTTCATCAGGGCACCGGGCCGTTCGGGAAACTCGAACCGATAGACCGCCTCGTTGTCCACGCTGGCCGGAGCATGACCGCCCACCATGTAGCGCACATGCAGTTTGGCGGTCTCGTCGTCGGTGAGGTCCACCACCTCATCGAGCTGCTCGCGCAGCTGCGCCAGCAGCTCATCGCGGCCATCGTTGTTGGGCCGCACCTGAACGCCGGCAAAGACGATCGCCTCGTTGTCATCGCTGTAGCGGTAGTTGAATTCGGTGATGTTACGTTTGCCCAGCAATGTGCAGAACCGTTTGAAACTGCCGGGGTGTTCCGGGATCTTGGCGGCGATGATCACTTCGCGCTTCTCGCCCAGCTCCGAGCGCTCGGCGATATGACGCAGACGGTCGAAGTTTACATTGGCACCGGAATCGATGGCGATCAGGGTCTGTGCCTTGACCTTCTCCCGGGCGACATATTTTTTCAGCCCGGCCACCCCCAGCGCGCCGGCGGGTTCGCAGACCGAGCGGGTGTCATCGAAGATATCCTTGATGGCGGCACAGATCTCGTCGATCGAGACGGTGATCACCTCATCGACATGGTCCTTGCAGATCTCCCAGGTGTATTCACCGATCTGGGCGACGGCCACCCCATCGGCAAAGATGCCGACCTGATCGAGGCTGGCGCGCTCACCTCGCTCCTTCGCCAGCGCGAGGCAGGCGGATTCGACCGACTCGACGCCGATGATGCGCGTTTCCGGGCGCAGATACTTGACGTAGGCGGCAACGCCGGCGATCAACCCGCCACCGCCCACCGGCACGAAGATGGCGTCGATGGGGCCGCTCTGCTGGCGCAGAATCTCCATGGCGATGGTGCCCTGGCCGGCGATCACCTCGGGGTCGTCATAGGGGTGGATATAGACCAGCCCCTGTTCCGCCATCAGTTTTTCCGAGTGGCGGCGGGCATCGTCGAAGGTATCCCCGACCAGCACCGCCTTGCCCCCGAGGCGGCGCACGTTGCTCACCTTTACCTCCGGCGTGGTGCGCGGCATCACGATGGTGGCCTTGATGCCGAGCTGCCGGGCCGCCAAGGCGACCCCCTGGGCGTGGTTGCCGGCGGAGGCGGTGATCACGCCGCGGGCTCGCTCCGTTTCGGTGAGCTGCACCATTTTGTTGTAGGCACCGCGCAGCTTGAAGGAGAAGACCGGTTGCTGGTCTTCGCGCTTGAGCAGTACGGTGTTGTCGAGCCGCTCGGAGAGGCCGCGCGCTTTCTCCAGTGGGGTTTCGACGGCGGCGTCATAGACCCGCGCTTCGAGGATTTTCTTGATATAACGGTGTGGCATAAACAGGTATCGACATCGGTTGGGGGGAGGGAGCGGCTATGGCACTGAAGTGGTAATGGTATCGGCTTGACCGGCCAGCGTCTACAACGACAACCCGGTGTTGCTATACTCCGCACTCGGTTTGAATCAGTGACGGGGATGAATATGACACAGGATGAGATGAAACGGGCGGTGGCGCAGGCGGCGGTCGACTACATTACCCCCCGGCTGCGGGAGGACAGCATCGTTGGCGTCGGCACCGGCTCAACGGCCAACTGTTTCATCGACGCGCTGGCGCGGGTGAAAAACCGTTTCGAGGCGGCGGTCGCCAGCTCCGAGGCCACCGCCGAGCGCCTGCGCGGGCTCGGCATCGAGGTGCTCGATCTCAACTCGGTCAGTCAGATGGAGTTCTATGTCGATGGCGCCGACGAGTTCGACCCCCACCTGAACCTGATCAAGGGGGGCGGGGGCGCGCTCACCCGGGAGAAGATCGTGGCGGCGGTGGCCAAGGAGTTCGTCTGTATCGTCGATCACTCCAAGCAGGTCGATCTGCTCGGGGCTTTTCCGCTGCCGGTGGAGGTGATCCCGATGGCGCGCTCCTACGTGGGCCGTCAGTTGGCGGCGCTGGGGGGGCGGCCGGTCTACCGGGAGGGGGTTGTGACCGACAACGGCAATGTGATTCTGGATCTGCACGATCTGGAAATTCTCGACCCGAAAGCGCTCGAGGCGCAGCTGAACAACATCGTCGGCGTGGTCACCAACGGGCTGTTCGCCCGCCGTGGCGCCGATCTGATTTTGCTGGGAACGCCTGCGGGGGTGCAGACCATCGAGCCTTAGGGTTCGGTCTTGTCCGCGGGGTGTGAAGGGGAGCGGGGGGTGTCGCTCTCCCGCTCCAGAAAGGCCAGAATCGGGCAGTCTGCAACCGGCCCCTCACCATCGCACAGGGCGGATAACCCTTCCAGCGCGGCCAGTATCCGTTGCAGGTCGCGCACCTTGCCGCGGACATCCGCAATGCGTTGTTCGACCCGCTGTTTTACCGCTGCCGATTCCTGTTCCGGGTGTTGTTGCAGTTGCAACAGATCCAGCGTTTCTTCGAGGGTGAAGCCCAGCGTCTTGCAGCGGCGGATGAAAGCGAGCCGCTGTACCGTGGCCGGCGGGTAGATGCGGTAGCCCGAAGGCAGCCGCTCAGGCGGTGGGATCAGCCCCCGGCGCTCGTAGTAGCGAAGGGTCTCGACGCTGAGGCCCGAGCGTTGTGCCAGCTCTCCGATCTTGAGCGAGTTCATGCGGCCGCTTAAGGGGTTACCACTGAACCACCTTGATCAGGACGATACTGACCGGCATGGTCACCCAGGCCAGCGCCACCAGGTTGATCAGAATCCAGCCGAAGCCGGAGTTGTCCTGCAGTTTTTCGTTGTCCTGCGTCATGTTTCACCCCTGTGTAAAACGGTTTTATTGATCAAAAGCATGGAAATCGTGATTGTATCCCACGCAGGGGTGTTTTTATAGCCGAGCGTCATGGCAGGCGATTTCAGCTTGCCATGGCGCCCCGACCCCCTATCCCGACTGCAGCAGGCGGTAGCACTGCTCCAGTCGCAGCGGTCGTCGTATCAGTAGCCCCAGCAGTACAAACAGCAGTGCCGACAGCGGCGGCAGAGTGAGCCAGAGCAACGGATGGAGACGCGGCTCGATCTGTAGCAGGTAGAGGTGCAGGCTGGCCAGCACCGCCTCAGCACTCACGCTGGCCAGCACGCCACACACCAGCCCGAGCAGCAGAAACTCCAGCAGGTCGAGCCGCCGCGCCCGCTCCGCCGAGAGCCCCAGCGTTTGCAGCAGGGCAGACTCGAGGCGGCGCTGCTCCACGGCCTGCAGCAGGGTCACCCCCAGCAGCATCAGGCCACAACCCAGGCTCAGGCCGAGAATGAGAGCGGAGCTGTCGGCCAGCCGCTGCAACCACTGCGACAGCTGCGACAGCATCTGTTCGATATCGATCACGGTGAGGGAGGGGAACTGCTGCATCAGCTGGCGCGAAACCTGTTGTTGCTCCGGCGGCAGGTGGAAACTGGTGATCCAGGTGGTCGGTGCCCCCTCGAGGACGGCCGGGCTGAAAATGATATAGAAGTTGGGGCGGAATGAGGTCCAGACCACCTCGCGGATATTACGAATCCGCCCTTCGACCTTCACCCCGCCCACATCGAAGCCGAGCCGGTCACCGATCTCCAGCCCCAATGTCTGCGCCATCTCCTGTTCGATGGAGATCAGGGGCTCGGTGGTATCCGGTGGCCACCACTCACCCGCCAGCAGGGGGTTGTGTGGCGGGCGCACACGGCTCCAGCTTAGATTGAGCTCCCGGCGCAGGGCGTTGTGGCTGCGCTGTTGCGGATCGAGCTGGGGGCGGATGGGCTCGCCGTTCAGCTCGGTGAGGCGGCCGGGGATCATCGGGTAGAGCTCGGTTTGCAGCGACCGCTCCGCCAGAAACCGGCTCAGGGCCTCCTTCTCCCAGGGCTGGATATTGATCACGAAGTAGTTGGGCGTGTCATTAGGCAGTTGTGCCTGCCACTGCTGCAGCAGATCGGAGCGGCTCACCCAGATGACGCTGAGCAGCGTCAGCAGCATCACCACCACGGCGGCCTGCAGCCGATGCCAGCGGCGCTGCTGACGCAGACGCATCGCCAGCAGCCGGCCCAGCAACCCATGGCGCGCCAGCGGTCTGACGCAGGCGCTCAGCGCCCACTGTGCCAGCCAGCCGAACAGGGCGCCGCCCAGCAGCAGGAACAGTAGCAGGCTGAGCGCCGCGGCGGGTGCTTGCAGGAATGCCAGCAGGGTGATGATCAACAGCAGGCCGGAGCACCCCTGCAACAGCAGGGCGGTGCGATCCTGTGGGGGCGGGTCGCCGCGCAGGAGGTGAGCGACCGGGATGCGTGCCAGTTGCAGGATGGGGGG
>Ga0114984_1000550_pt1 | contig 14276 bp, 13 predicted proteins | sample Shrwel1BS1Day1_FD_96987 | JGI IMG/M metagenome (GOLD analysis project Ga0114984, IMG submission 96987) | Subsurface microbial communities from deep shales in Ohio, USA - Utica-3 well 1 S-1-Day1 | ecosystem: Environmental > Aquatic > Deep subsurface > Shale gas/oil reservoir > Produced water/Flow... | reverse complement strand
GGGAAAGACCGATACCGCTGGCCAGCCGGCCAAAACGCGGAATGAAGGGAAAGCGTTTGCCTAGAGACATGGTGTGACTCCATTCGGATACAAGCGAAAAGGGAATTAGGGTGTTGCGGCCTTTCAGAACGGCACGTCGCCCTGGATGGTCGTGCGGTGCATGCGTCGGCGCAGGTGGCTCGGACAACCGGTGGCCAGGTGGATCAGCGCGCGGTTGTCCCAGAACACCATGTCGTGGGGTTGCCACTGGTGGCGGTAGATGAACTCAGGTCTGGCGCTGTGGGCATAGAGTTCGGCGAGGATCTGCCGGCTCTCGTCCTCGGGAATATCGAGGATATGGGTGGTGAAGTTCTCGTTGACGAACAGGCCCTTGCGCCCGGTTTCCGGATGGGTACGCACCACCGGATGCACGACCGACTTGACCTCGGCCAGTTGCGCCTCGGTCAGCGTCGGGCGACGAATGCCGGCGAACACTTCATCGGCATAGCGCGCGGTGTAGGAATGCGCGGCGCGCTTGCCTTCGATGGCCTGGCGCAGCTCGGTCGGCAGGGTTTCATAGGCCAGTTGCTGGCTGGCGAACAGCGTATCGCCGCCCTCTTCCGGCAGCTCCTGAGCCAGCAGCATGGAACCGAGGCTGGGGAACTCCTTGTAGGACAGATCCGAATGCCAGAACTTGCCGGCATCGCCCAAGCCTATGGGCTGACCGTTCTCGATGATGTTGGAGATGATGAAGATTTCCGGGTGATCGGCGAGCAGGAACTGCTTGAGCACATGGATCTGCAGCGGGCCGAAACGACGGCTGAAGGCGATCTGCTGTTCGGGCGTGATGCGCTGGTCGCGGAACACCAGCAGAGCGTGATCGAGATGGGCGCGATGGACACGGGCGAAGTCGTCGTCACTGAGCGGCCGCGTCAGGTCCAGGCCGATGATCTCGGCGCCCACGGGCGCATCGAAGGGACGAACTTCGAACGACTGTGCCGACGCCGCGGTGGTGGTATGGGCTACTGCCGACATAGATAACTCCATGCAGAGGCGCCAATCGGCGCATCACTGTGACCGGCCGAGGGTTCGGCCATGTGTTCAGTGCGGCGCGCCGATTGGTCGGCAGGTACGCATAAGGCTTAACTTTATAGATATAAGAAAATTAATTTAAATACCGATTAGTCATATTCATATGACCCATCAACGGCTCGCGCCATGACTCCAGCGGGCATACAGCGAACGCGCCGCGGCATCGAGGCAGAAGCCCAGCACGCCGATCAGCAGCACCATGGCCATCAGCTCCGAATAGGACAGGCGATCACGGGTATCGAGGATGTAGTAGCCCAGCCCGGCGCTGACGCCGAGCATTTCGCAGGGCACCAGCACGATCCACAGGATGCCGATGGCCAGACGCACGCCGGTCAGTACATGGCCGAGCACACCGGGCACGATCACCCGACGCAAGGTCTCCCAGCGCGTGGCGCTGAGGCTGCGCGCCAGTTGCAGCCAGCGCGCATCCAGCGCCTTCACCCCGGCGGCGGTGTTGAGCAGGATCGGCCACACGGCGGCGAAGGCCAGCAGGAAGTAGATCGGCTGGTCGCCGACGCCCATCACCATCACGGCAATCGGCATCCACGACAGCGGCGAGATCATCCGCAGGAACTGGAACGCCGGCGTGGTCGCCCACTCCAGGTTGCGCCAACTGCCCACCAGCAGCCCCAGCGGTACGCCGACCAGCAGCGCCAGGCCCAGGCCAATGACGATGCGCCTGAGGCTGACCAGCACGTGCTCGAACAGCTCCGGCCGCTGCAGCAGCTCGACCAGGCTGGCCAGTGTGGCCTGGGGCGTGAACAACGCCGCCAGGCCTTCACCGCTGCTGAACAGCGCCAGCAGCAGCCACCACAGGCCGAACAGACCGAGCAGCCCGGCCAGGCCGAGCCCCCAGCTCTTCAGCGAGGTGCTCACACCGCGATCTCCTCGACGCGTTCGAAGCTCTCAGGCGCACCGAAGGCCTTGAGGCCGCCGACTGCTTCGATGGCCGTGCGCACGAAGCGATCATCCACCAGATCACGTGCCGTGGCCGCCGGGTCGAGATCGGCGAGGAAGCTGCTGTTGCCTTCGATCAGCGTATTCTTCAGGCGTTTGACCAGCTCCTCGGTGTAGCTGGGGAAGGGATACGGCTGGAAGTCGATACGCTTGTCGGCCCAGTCGCCATGCTGGATCGCACCACTGGCCAGATAAGCCTCGCGCTCGCTGGCCGCCGGTGCCAGCACGCGGCCGAGCACCTCCGGCGCATGCGGGGTATAACGGTTGGCGCCGTCCTTGGACAGCAGCTTGGCCGCCTCCTCGCGGTTGTCACGCGTCCACAGCTGCGCCTTGACGATGGCGTTGACCACCTTCTGCGACCATTCGGGGCGGTTGTTCAGGTCATGCTCGTGCATGAACACCACGCAGCAGGCGTGATTGCGCCACACATCGCCGGTGAAGCGCTGGATGCGCCCGACCTTGAGGTTCTCGGCCAGGGCATTGAACGGCTCGGCGACGATGTAGCCGGCGATGCGCTTGCTGGCCAGGGCCGGCGGCATGTCCGAGGGCGGCAGCACCACCAGGTTGACCTCGTTGGCGGCGATGCTGGCATTGGCCGCCTTGCTCACCGGTGTCAGGCCGCTGTCGCGCAACAGTTGCTGCACCACCACGTTATGGATCGAGTACCAGAACGGAATGGCGATGGATTGCCCGCCGAGCTGCTTCACATCCTCGATGCCCGGCGCCACGGTCAGGCCCGAACCGCCGACATGGTTCCACGCCACCACCTTGGCCGGCACCTTGCTGCCGTAGCGCGCCCATACGGTCATCGGCGACAGCAGGTGGATGACGTTGACCTGGCCGGAGATGAAGGCTTCGATCACCTGCGCCCAGCTGCGCAGCAGCACCGGTCGCTCGGATTTGATGCCTTCGGCCTCGAACAGTCCATTGTTGTGGGCTACCAGCAGTGGCGTGGCATCGGTGATCGGCAGGTAGCCGATACGCACCGGCGCGTCCGGCTCGCTGGCGGCGCGCGCCTGCAGGCTGGTCAACAGCGGGAAGGCACCGGCAGCGGTGAGCAGGCCGGTGAGTTTGATGAAGTCACGACGAGTATGAGTGGGATCGTCCAGGCACATGGCAGGGCTCCAGCGGTTCGATTGTGTGTCCGTTGTTGCGGCTCGCCCGCCGTAGGGTTTTGAGGATATCGACGCGCAGGGCGCCCAGCTCATCGACCAGGTCAGCGCGAGGCTGCGGCAGGTCGATGTGCCACTGATCGAGCGTGTGCGCTGGGGAGCCACCCAGTAGCAGGATACGGTCGGACAGCAGCAGCGCTTCATCGATGTCATGGGTGATCAGCACGGCGGCGGTCTGCCGCTCGCGGATCAGGTTCAGCAATAACTGTTGCATGTCGGCGCGGGTCACTTCGTCCAGCGCGCCGAAGGGCTCGTCGAGCAGCAGTACATGCGGCTCGCGGGCCAGGCAGCGAGCCAGCGCGGTGCGCTGGGCCATGCCGCCGGAGAGTTCACTGGGATAGCGCTCGCGGGCATGCTGCAGGTCCACGGCAGCAATGGCCTGGTCGATCAGCGCCTGACGCTGCGCCCCCGTGCGATTCGGCTGACGGGTGAAGTCCAGGCCGAAGCCGACGTTCTGCTCCAGGTTCAACCAGGGCAGCAGCGACGGGTCCTGAAAGGCCACCGCCACCCGCGGATGCGGGCCGTTCAGCACCTCGCCGAACAGTTCCACCCTGCCCTGTTGCGCCGTCTGCAAGCCGGCCAGCACGCGCAGCAGGCTGGACTTGCCCACCCCGCTGGGGCCGAGAATGCTGACCAGCTCGCCGGCACGCAGCTCCAGCTCGAAGCCTTCCAGCACGCTGCGCTGGGCGTAGCCCAGGCTGATGTCACGTGCGCGCAGGACGCTCATGCCGCCAGCTCGCCGTGCTTGCGCAGCTCGCTGCGCAGCTGCACCAGACTTGGTGTGACCACCGGTACGAAAGCCGACTCGCGCAGGCGTCGGGCAAAGCCGCTGCCATGCGCCTGCAGGTAGGCCTTGCCACCGCTGGCCTGCAGTTCCAGCTGCACGGCTTCGGCCGCCGCCTGGGCCAGGCCGATGCGGATCTTAAACAGCGGCACCGGACCGGCTGCAAAATGACCGTGTTTCAAACCGTCGCGCAAAGCGCGTTCAAGGCGTTTGAGTTCGTCGTCGAGTGCCTGCCATTCGCCTTCCAGCACCGAGCGACCGTCGCCCAGCCGCGCCTTGGCTTCCGCCAGGGCGCGCCGCGCCAACCCTATCGACATGCCGCACTGCAAGCCGAGGAAGGCCGGGCGCACACGCGGCAGGTAGCTGCGCGCATCGGCGGCGATCAGCCACTCACGGCCGAGTACCGCACCGTCGATACGAATCGCTGCGGTGTTGCTCGACTGCAGGCCGAGCAGTTGCAGGTCGTCGCTGCGCACCAGGCCAGGCAAGTCATCCGGCAGCGCTGCCACGAAAGGCTGCGCGCCCGGCAGGTCGATGGCGGCGGCGACGGTGAAACCACTCTTGCGCAGGTTGGTCACCCAGGGCAGCTGGCCGTCCAGTCGCCAGCCATCGCCCTGCGCCTGGGCCACCACGCCCAGTTGCTCGATACCGGAGAGGTACTTCATGGCATTGGACAGGCCTGTGGCCCCCGCCTTGCGCCCGCTGAGCAGATCACCCAGCAAGCGTTCACGCAGGCCTGAGTTGTCGCTCTGCAGCAGGTACTCGATAAAGGCGCGCTGGCCCCAGAAGACGAACGCGGCGGTCAGCGAATGGCTGGCGACCTGGGCGATGGCTTCGACGCCATCGGTCACGTCCCCGCCCACACCGCCAAGCTCCGGTGCAACGCCATGGCGCAGTACATCGTCGGCGGCCAGTTGGCTGAGCAAGGTCTCGCCATCGAGCAGGCCACGGTCGAGTGCATCGGCCTGAGTGTCCAGCCATTGGCGCAATGAGTGGTCGAGCATGCTGTCGGTCTCCTTGACAGGCTCAGGCCTCGGCCTGCTCCCAGCGATAACGCGCAAGCTCCGGGTTGAGCGGCGTATGGGCAAAGCTGTTGGCGAAGTTGCACAGGGTCGCCAGGCTCACGCCGAGAATCACCTCGAGCGCCTGGCCTTCTTCGAAACCGGCCTCCTTGAACGCCTGGTACTCGGCATCGCTGACGTTGCCACGGGTGGCGATCACCGCACGGGTGAAGGCGGCCAGGGCTTCGTAACGGGCATTGGGCAATTCGCCGCGGGCGCGCAATGCCTCGATCACCTCGGCCGGCAACCTGGCCTTGTTCTGCGCCACCGCCGTGTGGCCGGCGACGCAGAAACTGCAACCGTGCGTGGTGGCAGCGATCAGCTGGATCACCTCGCGCTCGGCCAGGCCGAGGCTGGCCTTGCCATTGATCGCGGAGACGGTGACATAGGTTTCCAGGGCGGCCGGGGCATTGGCCAGCACAGCCAGCAGATTGGGGATGAAACCCGAGTTGTTCAGGGCGTTCTGCAGGAAAGGACGCGCTTCTTGCGGGGCCGATTCAAGAGTCTGTAGGGTGACGCGAGACATGGTTCATCTCCTGACCAAGAGGTGTGTCGCTATTCTCTTGGTTATAAAAATCATGAGCCATATTCTAAAGTCGCGTTCACTTGCTCCTGAGTCTTTCCATTAGATGAATTCTTCCACTGCCCCTTTTGAATGGTTATTAGACAGCCTGGAACTGGACGCCAGTCTGTTCCACGTCGGCCGTTACTGCGGCAGTTGGCAGGCCAGCACCCACGGCCTGGCGCGCGCCAGTTTCCATTTGCTGGTTCAGGGCGAGTGCTGGCTGCATCTGCATGAACGCGAACAAAGCATCGCCCTGCACAGCGGCGACGCCGTATTCCTGCTACGCGACTTGCCCTATCGGCTGTCCGACGCGGCCTCGCCCGAACAGGCGCAGTGCAACCCACGCATCGCCATGCAGTCGCTGGATACCAGCGCGCGCGATGGCGTGAGCCTGGTCTGTGGTTTCTTCCATTTCCGTCCGGGGTTGAGCAGCCTGATCATCGACGCCCTGCCCGATCACCTGATCCTGCGCGCCGGTGATCCAGGCTCCAGTGCCGCGCGGCGGCTGTTCGAGCTGATCATGGAGGAATGCTCACGCAGCGAAGGCCCGGCCGGCGCCCTGCTGGAGCGCCTCAGCCACCTGTTGTTTCTCTACGTGCTACGCGAACAGAGCCAGGCCGTGGCCGACCTCGGCGGCCTGCTGGGCCTGGCCCGCCACCCGCAGTTCGCTGAACTCCTCGAACGCCTGATCGCAGAACCCCAGCAGGCCTGGCCGCTGGAGCAGATGGCCGAGCTGACCGGCCTGTCGCGCTCGGCGTTCTGTAAGCGCTTCCAGGAACTGGCTGGCACCTCACCCGGCCACGTACTGCTGAGCCTGCGCATGCGCCAGGCCTGTCGCCTGCTGCAGCAAGGCCAACCGGTCGCCGAGGCAGCCGACGCCTGCGGCTACCAGTCGGTAGCTGCCTTTACACGGGCATTCAGCAAGGTGGTTGGGGTGTTGCCAGGGGCGTATCGGAAGCAGTTTGCCTGACATGCCTGGACGACTCCCATAGTCCGACGAGCACCGCCAGGCGCCTGGCGGCATCACGGATGCTGAGCGAGTGGGACACAGGCAGCCGCGATGTCCACTGAGTCACTTGCCTGGCCCATGACTCAAAACAGACCGACAAAGACGAAAAAAAGGCCGCACTGGATCACCAGGCGGCCACAAGTCGTCTTAACCAAAGGAGATGAAGTGGAGCCAAGGCGAGAGCTTCGGTGAGTGTTGCAAAGCCACCGCCCCTGGAATCTTCATCGGCGAGAAGCCTATCGCCGAACGCCCGCAACAGCGCATCGAAGTGGTTGATAGTGATCATCAATCCGCTCGAATAGTGCATCGGCAGGCCGGGTGATAACTCTAGGCGCGCCCTCTGGGCCGGGCCTCACCTCGCTGTGAGGCACGTTCAGAACAGCACACCAACACCGGGAGCAACCATGTACAAGAAGCATTGTCTCGCGCTGGCTTGCAGCCTCGCGCTGGGCGGGCAGTTGGCGCACGCCAGCAGCCAGTCCGAAGCCAAGGGGTTCATCGAGGACGCCAACCTCGATCTGTTGCTGCGCAACGCCTACTTCAACCGCGATTACAAGGACAACACCAACGACGCCAAGACCTGGGGCCAGGGCTTTATCGCCACCTTCGAGTCCGGCTTCACCCAGGGCACCGTCGGTTTCGGCGTCGATGCCTTCGGCCTGCTCGGGGTCAAGCTCGACAGCGGTCGTGGCCGCAACTATCGCGCCTTCTTCGACACCTACGACGACGGCCATCCGGTCGATGAGCTTTCCCGGGCCGGTGGCGCGGTGAAGCTGCGCGTCTCCAACACCGTGATCAGGTACGGCAACCAGTTCCCTTCCCTGCCGGTGCTGGCTCATGACGACAGCCGCCTGCTGCCGCAGTCCTTCACCGGGACGCTGGTGACCAGTAACGAGATCGAGGGGCTGGAACTGAATGCCGGCCGCTTCACTGCCGACAGCCCGATGGGCGACTCGGCGCGCGACCCCAACCGCCTCAAGAGCATCGACGTGCTCGGCGGCAGCTACGCCGTCAGCGATGACCTGAGCCTGGCGGTCTATCACGCCGATCTCGAGGACATGTACAAGCGCTACTACGCCAACCTCAATTACAACCTGGCGCTGGCGGCCGATCAGGCGCTCAATTTCGACTTCAACCTCTATCGCACCAAGTACGACACCGGCTCGACAGCCGCAATCGATCTCGGCGGCGATGGCCAGGGCGATCGCAACACCATCTGGAGCCTGGCAGCCAAGTACAGCATCGGTGCCCACGCCTTCATCGTCGCCCACCAGCGCAACACCGGCGATGCCGGCTTCGCCTATGACTATGGCGATGGCGGCGCCAGCATCTACCTGGCCAACTCCTATTACTCGGACTTCAACCTGAAGGACGAGCGCTCCTGGCAAGCCAGCTACGAGCTGGATTTCGCCCGGTACGGCGTGCCGGGCCTGCGCTACAAGTTCGCCTACGTGCGCGGTGACAACATCGATACCGGCAGTGACAACAACGGCACCGAACGCGAGGTCTTCAACCAGATCGGTTACACCATCCAGAGTGGTGCAGCCAAGGATCTGCACCTGCGCCTGCGTAACTCCATCTACCGCTCCAGCACCGACGTAGGGCCGGATCTCAACGAGATTCGCGCGTTCGTCGAATACCCGCTGAGCATCCTCTGATGGCCGCGGCCCCGGCTTGCTCCGGGGCCGCGTTCGCTCAGCTGCGCAAGGCCCGAGCGACGGCTCGGGCCGCTTCATCAATGGCCCGTTCCTCGTAGGGCGCAAAGCCCATCACCAGTCCCGGATCACGCGGGGCCCCGCGGTAACTGGCCAGCGGCAGCGCGTCGACGCCGGCTGCTCGCAAGCGGGCGAAAGCCTCATGCTCGTTCCCCACCAGCAGGCGGCAGGCGATATCCATGCCCGCACGAATTTCCGGCACCTCGATCAGCCCTTGCCAGTGCCGGTGCGCCGCCTCGGCAAAGGCCTCGGCACGCGACGTGTAGAGCTTGCGCATGCGTCGCACGTGGCGGTCGAAATGCCCCTCGTCGATGAAATCGGCCAGTACCGCCTGAGCCAGGCTGTTGGCATGCCGCGACATCAGCGCCGCGGCGCGGGTGAAAGGTTCGATCAGATGCTCGGGCAGCACCAGATAGGCCAGGCGAATCGAGGGGAACAGCAGCTTGCTGAAGGTGCCGGCGAGAATCACCGACTGCTCGGCACCCGCCATCGAACGCAGCGCCGGAATGGGCTTGGCGATAAAGCGGTACTCGCTGTCGTAGTCATCCTCGAAGATGTAGCTGCCCTGCTCCGCTGCCCAGCGCAGCAAGGCCAGACGCCGGGCTGGCGACAGCTCGCCGCCCAGCGGTGCCTGACGCGATGGCGTGACATAGGCCAGTCGAGCGCCCGGCGCCAGACGCAGCCCCTCGTCCACCCTGAGGCCGCAGCGGTCTACCGGCACCTCCACACGGTTCACGCCGGAAATCTCCATCAGCTGCCTGGCGCCGGGGTAGCCAGGGTCTTCCATCCATACCTGCGAGTCGCCCGGAGCGAGCAGGCGCAGGCAGATATCCAGGCCCTGCTGCACGCTGCCGAGCACCACGATGTGCTGCGCCGAGACCTGCACGCCGCGGGCAATGGCGAGGTAGCCGGCGATGGCCTCGCGTAGCGCGGGCAAGCCTGCCGGGTCGGCGTCGAGCAACAGCGACAGCCGTGAACTGCGCAGCTGTTGCGTATGCAGCTTGCGCCACAGGTCGATGGGAAAGGCCTTGATGTCTCCTCGATGCGGAAAGAACGGAAGCAGACCGCCAGGCGCAGCACGCCGGGAGAAGATCGGCTCGATCTCGGCCAGCTTGCTCAGCCATGGCGTCCGTGGAGCAACACGTTGCTCCTCGCTTTTGGCAACCACCTTGCGCCGCACGTAGCCGGCATTCAGGGTCGGATCCGGTAGCACCTCGCTGACGCGCGTACCGCTGCCGGTCCGCGCCTGCAGATAGCCCTCAGAGAGCAGTTGCTGATAAGCCGCCTGCACCGTTCCGCGCGCAAGGCCATAGTGCTCGGCCATGGCCCGGGTACTGGGCAGCTTGCTACCAGCCGGCAGACGCCCGCCGAGAATGGTGCCGCGCAGCGACTCATACAGCCAACCTTGCAGGCTGACCCCGGCCTCCGGGGTTCCCAACGGCAGAAAGAGCACTTGCGGGGCAGCTTTTTCGAGTGGCATGTCAGCTCCAAAGTGGATCATTCATTTAGGCGAATATTGGATCAATACCCTGATCCAAGCCAGCGACAAAATCCGCTCCGTAGTCAACCAACGATTCCTACCTCACTACGGACAACCACGACATGACACAGCGAATCCTGATCATCGGCGCCGGCTTCGGCGGCATGTGGAGCGCACTGAGCGCCATGCGCCTGCTGGACCGGCATCAGCGCCTGGACATCGGCGTCACCCTGCTCGCCCCACAAGCCGAGCTGCGCCTGCGCCCGCGCTTTTATGAAGCCGACCTGACGACCACCGTAGCCCCGCTCGGCCCGCTGTTCGACGCGGTCGGCGTGCAGTTCGTGCAGGGCTGCGCCACCCGTATCGATGCGCAGAACAGGCAGGTGTTCTACCGCAGCGCCTCAGGCGAGCAGTCGACCCTGGCTTATGATCGGCTGATCCTCGCTTCGGGCAGCCAGGTCGCCCGCCCGCCGCTGGCCGGCATCGACCGGTTCGCCTTCGACGTCGACAGCCTGGAGTCCGCGCAGCAGCTCGAAGCGCATCTGCAAGGCCTGCGTCATCGGCCAAACAGCCCGGCGCGCAATACCCTGGTAGTGGTGGGCGGTGGTTTCACCGGGATCGAAACGGCCATGGAAATGCCGGCACGCCTGCGCGCCATTCTCGGTCACGAGGTCGATATCCGCGTCATGGTCGTCGACATGGCAACGCAGCTCGGCAGCGTCATGGGCGAGCAGATCGCCGCGGTGATCGCCGAGGCCAGCGATACGCTCGGGGTGACCTGGAAGCTTGGCAGCCCGGTGTCGAGGGTCGATGAACAGGGTGTGCAACTCGACAACGGCGAGCGAATCGAAGCCAGTACCGTGGTCTGGACCGTCGGCGTGAAGGCCTCGCCGCTGACCCAGCAGATCGACGGCGAGCGCGACGCCTTTGGCCGCCTGCACGTGGATCGTCACCTCAGGGTACTGGGTCAGGAGGCCATCTACGCCACCGGCGATACGGCTTACGCAGCGGTGGATGAGCTGGGCAACCACGCGCTGATGACCTGCCAGCACGCCATCGCCCTGGGCCGCTCAGCCGGCAACAACGCCGCAGCCGATCTGCTCGGTGTGCAGCCGCTTCCCTACAGCCAGCCCAAGTATGTCACCTGCCTCGATTTGGGCGCCTGGGGCGCGGTGTTCAGCGAGGGCTGGGAGCGCAAGGTGGTATTGACCGGCGAGGAAGCCAAGGAGCTGAAAACCCAGATCAACACGCAGTGGATCTACCCGCCGCAGGCCACGCGCGACATTGCCCTGGCCGCAGCCGACCCGCTGATTCCCGTCGTTGCCTGAGCGCTGAAGCGGGCCCGGGGCGTCAGCCGCCCTGGGCCTGGCCAGGCTCGTCACGGTAGATCTGCACCTGTAGCTTCGCCGGCATGATCTGCCCTTCACCGCGCAGCCATTCCCCGGGCGGTTGGCCTACCTGCTGGGCGAAACTGCGCGAGAACGACGCCTGCGATCCGTAGCCGACCGCATCGGCAATCACCTTGATCGGCTTGCCTTCGCGCAGCAGATCCTGCGCCACCTTCATGCGCCAGGCCGTGACATAGGCCATTGGCGTCATGTCCATGACCTCGTTGAACAGCGCGGCGAACTTGGTGCGCGACATGTTGGCCAGTTCGGCCAGACGTTCGACGCTCCAGGGCAAATGCGGCTCCTGGTGAATGCAGATCAGCGCCGGGCCCAGCTGGCTGTCCTGCAGCGCGTAGAGCAGACCGCTGGTGATACGGCCCTCGTTCACCGCACGCCGCACCAGCAGCACGAAGACGTACTCGAACAGCAGGTTGAGCGCCTTGCTGCGTCCGGGGGCTGGCGTGCGGAACTCATTGACCAGCGAGCCGATCACCGGCCCCAGCTGCTCCAGAGCGCTCAGCGGAAACACCAGGGTTTCCTCCAGGCCCAGCTCGAATGGCTGCTGCCCGTAACGGCCGAACTGGAACGAGGCGCAGATCAGGTCCACGCCACCCGGCTCGTGCGCACGCAGCTTGTAGCAGCAGCAACTGGGACAGAACAGCACGCTGGGTTGGCTGATCGCGATACGCGGTTTGTCGGAGTGCACCATGTCCAGTGCACCGCGCTCGATCACGTGAATGAAGGCCATGCCGGGTGGCTTGTCCAGCAGCAGGGTACCGTCTACCGGGCCGGCGAATAACAGTCGCCCTTGCAGGCTAGTGCGCTCGAAGAACTCGGAGAGAACATCCATTTTCGCAGTGACCTGAAGAATTTCTAGTTGGAGATGTCGATACGGCCGCAGCCCACCAGGGCGCAAACCGTCGTCGATTGATAGACAGCTCAATCGATAGAAATTCCAACTGTATTCACAGCGAAGTGAGAATCTTCATGATCCGCATCACACACGGATGCCTTGCCTGCCTGCGCTTGCTCGTCCTGCTCAGGAGCGCCCGTCCATCTGCCGGAAAGCGTCCAGCAGTGCCTGGGTCAGGTCCACCGAGGAGAACTTGGTCAGCACCGCGTTGGCGCCCACCGAGCGGGCCTTTTCGGTATTCATGGTGCTGTCCAGCGAGGTATGCAGCAGCACGTAGGTGGCGGCGATATCGACGCTGCGGCGGATCTCCCGCACCAGGTTGTAGCCGTCCATCTCCGGCATCTCGATATCCGACACCAGCAACTCGAATGGCATCTCGGCCTGCTGATAGTCGTGCAGCTGCTGCAGGGCCGCCTGGGCGCTGCGCACGGCCGTGCAGTCGAGGCCGAGTTGGCGCAGCACGTTGAGGGTCTGCTGCAGCGCTACCTGGGAGTCGTCCACCAGCAGCACGCGGCGCCCCTGCAGCAGTTGCTGGTCCTTGCTTTCGAGCCAGCCGTCGAGCGGTGCCTCGTCGAGTGCCGGTGCGATGTCGTGCAGCACCTTCTCGATATCGAGGATCTGCACGATGGCGCCATCGATCTGCGTCACCCCGGTGATGAAGGCGCGGTTGCCGGCACCCGCGGGTGGCGGGCGCACGTCACGGGTGGAGCATTGCACGATGCGTTCGACGTTTTTCACGTGCAGGCCCTGACGCGAGCGGCTCAGCTCCGTGACGATCAGACAGCCGTCGTCCGCATCCGCCGCACCACGCTCGCCGATGGCTCGCGCCAGGTCGATCACCGTCAGTGCCGAACCGCGCAGCGTGGCGATGCCGCGCACGTGCGGATGGCGATTGGGCAGTTTGGTCAGGGGCGGACAAGGAATGATCTCGTTGACCTTGAGCAGGTTGATCCCCAGCAACCTGCCGCTATGCAGACGAAACAACAACAGCGACAGCGCGTCACCGGTGACGAGACTCATGAAACGATCCTTGAACGAACGGTAGGCTTGCTGGATATAGCGACCGCAAGGCCACGGACTTTAATCCGTGGCCAGTTGCAGCGCCACTCGCCCACGATTCGGGCAGGTTTCCATGTAGCGGTGAGCGGCAACGAAGTCATCGAAGGCGAACACCTTGTCGATCACCGGCGTCAGCAGGCGGTCGGCGGTCATCTGGTTGATGTGGGTAAGCGCGCGCTGCACCGCCTCGTTGTTGGGCTCGATGCCCAGCTCCGGGCAGCCGGTGAAGTCCAGCACGCAGTGACGATAGAACTGCAGGTGCTTCTTGAATGCCGCACAGGCCGGGAACGCCGTGTCGTTGCCGCCGTTGATCCCGTACAGGATCAGCTTGCCGCGCGGCGCGGCGATATCGCCCAACAGCTTCATCTGCGGGCCGGCGCACTGGTCGAGAATCACCTCGACGCCCTTGCCTTCGGTATAACGCTCGACTTCCAGGACCAGGTCCTGCTCCTCGGTCACGATCACCTTGTCGGCGCCGAGCCCGCGCAGGAACTCGCGATCATCGTCCGAGCCGGTGGATGCAATCACCTTGGCGCCCAGCGCCTTGGCCAGTTGCACGGTCTGCGGCGCGATGCAGTGGCTGGCCTCGGTGATCAGCACGTGCTGACCGGGTTTGAGGTGCGCCAGGTCGACCAGCGCCAGGTAACCGAACAGCAGGCTGTTGTAATGCACGCTGGCTTCGACCGGGCTGAGCACCTCGGGGTAACGGGTCAGGGCGTGGCTGGGCATCAGTACCAGATCGCCCCAGGTCGGATAACGGTTCGGCGTGGCAGCCGGAAAGCCGGCCACGGCCATGCCGACTTCGAAGTCGCTGACGCCTTCGCCCAGCGCGGCCACGCTGCCGGCCAGTTCGAAGCCGATGCCCGACGGAAGCTTGGCCTGCTCGGCAGCCAGGTTCTGCCGCCACAGCACGTCTTTCCAGCCCAGGCCGACGGCCTGCACGCGCACCAGCACCTCACCCGGGCCGGGCACGGGCGTGGGAACCTCTTCGTACTGGAGCACATCGGCATCGCCGAACTTATGAAAACGGATCATGCGGGACATCGCTTACCTCGAGCTTGATCGCGGATTAACACTTCAATGACTGTGGACTCTATCCGCT
>Ga0114984_1000549_pt1 | contig 14292 bp, 11 predicted proteins | sample Shrwel1BS1Day1_FD_96987 | JGI IMG/M metagenome (GOLD analysis project Ga0114984, IMG submission 96987) | Subsurface microbial communities from deep shales in Ohio, USA - Utica-3 well 1 S-1-Day1 | ecosystem: Environmental > Aquatic > Deep subsurface > Shale gas/oil reservoir > Produced water/Flow... | reverse complement strand
TTTCTGCGAGCCGCCTGGAATTCCCTGGTGTTGCCAACTTCTTCCGGGTCAATCTTGACCGTACCCCGGCCAACAACCCGCACCGAGTCATACGAGTTATCTACAAGCTGCTTCAGCTTTTGACTTTCCCTTTCACTTGACAATTAACCTGTAGCAGTTCGGTTTTCGTAATTCTGGCACGCTACCGCCCTGCCCTCCGTCTCCGGCATAGTCAGGGAGCATGGACCAATGGCAACAGGAAAACGCACGCAACGGGATTACGGTTCCGTGGTTTCAAAGCTGCCGGCCTGTTAATTCTTCCACCAGGAAAGCGCAGATTCTACGGGAAGATGACGCCTGTTTCAGTTACGTGACGTTATATTGAGGAGCAGAGTCACGGATTCAGGAGTGCAATCACCCAAACCCCCAAACCAACGGAATCAGCCCAACCGCCACACAGGCCACCAACACACTCAGCGGCAATCCAATCCGCACATAATCCATAAACTGATAACGCCCAGGGCCATACACCATCAGGTTTGTCTGATACCCCAAGGGGGTAATGAAGGAAGCGGAGGCAGCGAACATCACAGCAACCGCAAACGGCAGGAAGTTCACTCCCAACTGCTCCGATACCGCCAGGGCTATCGGGAACATCAATACCGCTGCGGCATTATTCGTGATGACCTCCGTAAACAGAGTGGTAAGGAGGTAAACCAGACCCAGGGCCAGCCAGGGAGTCAATGGCCCAAAACCCAGTAAGCCGCTCGCTACCCACTGGGCAGCGCCGGTCACGGTCATGGCATTACCGAGTGCAAAAGATGAAGCGATGACAACGAGCACCGGCAGATCCACACTGCGCCGCGCCCGGCTGGCCGTCAGGCAACCGGACACCACCATGGCCCCGGCCGCCAGAAAGGCCGCTTCCATGATTTTCAGCAGGCCGCTGGCACTCAACGCAACCATTCCGAGCAGGATGGCCAGGGCCAGTGGTGCTTTATGAAAGTCCGGTGGGGTCGAGTCGTTCAACGCACTGACCAACAAGAAATCCCGCCGGAAGCGGTACTGTTCGGCAAATTGATGGCTGGCTTCGAGCAACAGGGTATCGCCCATCCGGAACGTCAAGTCCCCCAGCTTGCCCGGCACCCGCTTGCCGCCGCGAGACAAAGAGAGAATGACGGCGTTAAATCGCGTACGGAACTGGCTGTCGCGGATCGTTTTACCCAGTGCCGGAAACTCAGGGCCCAGAACCACCTCAACCAGGCAACGCTGGTGATTGGCGATGTCCAGTTTGTGCATGCTGCCATTTGCGGGCTTGAGACCCTGAATCCGCCGCAACTCGCTGGCACACTCCGGCGCCCCCACAAAATACAGTTTGTCGTTGGCCTGTAGCGTCCGGTCCGGCTCCACCGCCGTGATCAGGCGACCGCCCCGATCAATCTCTGCAAGGTAGCCATGGTTCAAAGCTCGCAGACCCGCCTCGGCGACGGTTTTTCCGACCAGGGGGCCACCTTCAATAACCTGGACCTCAACACCGTATTCCCGAACCTGCTCAAGCTCCTCCGACACACCGCCTCGATCAGGCAACAAGCGGGAGGCGAACAGCACCAGAAATCCACCGCCGACCACTAACATGGGTACGCCCACCCAGGCCAGCTCGAAAAGCCCCAGATGAATCCCCTGTGTACTCTGCAGCAAGCCGTCTACCACCAGGTTTGTGCTGGTTCCTATCAACGTACAGGTACCGCCGAGAATGGCAGCATAACTGAGCGGTATAAGCAGTTTGGAAGCCGGAATCCCCAGCCGCTGCGCCCAGTCCTGAATTGCAGGAATAAACATGGCGACGACAGCGGTGTTGTTCATGAAACCGCTGAGAACCCCCGTCGGCACAATCATCCGCGCCTGGGCCGCCTTCTCGGAGCGGGGATGCCCCAGCAGCTTCCGGGCGATCCACTGAACCGCACCGGTTTCCTTCAGGCCTGCCGCCACAATATAGAGTGTCGCAATGGTGATCACACCGGGATTGGCGAACCCCACCAACGCTTCCGCCGGCGCCAGAATCCCCGAGATCAACAGGAACGCCAACGCCGCCATCAAGACCAGATCGGCAGAAACGCGAGTCAGCGCCAGGGAAGACAGTACGGTGACAAGAGTCAGAAGGGTGAGTATGGCTTGCCAGTCCATTAGAAACCTGTATAGCGGGTATAGAACGAACAAGGGGTCAGAAGGAACTCTTCTTCTGACCCCACCTTACTACTGCGAGATAAGCCCACGCTCAACAAGAAAGCTGATCAGCCGATCCACACACTGATCCACCGACATGCCGGAGGTATCCAGCCGCACCTCGGGCCGCTCCGGCGCCTCGTAAGGAGAATCAATACCCGTAAAGTGCTTGATTTCACCGGAACGGGCCTTCTGGTAAAGCCCCTTCGGATCCCGATCCTCGCAAGTATCCAGAGGCGTATCCATAAACACCTCAATAAACTCACCCGCCGGGAACAAGCTTCGGACCAGGCGCCGATCACTGGCGAAAGGCGAAATAAAAGCACTGAGCACAATCAACCCGGCATCCGTAAACAACTTGCTCACTTCACCGATCCGGCGGATGTTCTCAACCCGGTCCTCATCCGAGAACCCCAGGTCCTTGCACAGCCCGTGGCGAACATTGTCGCCATCCAGCAGGAACGTGTGGTAGCCACGCTCATGCAGAGCCACATCCAACGCGTTGGCGATAGTGGACTTACCAGAGCCGCTCAGGCCGGTGAACCACAGCAGGCAGGGTTTCTGGTTTTTGTTGAAAGCGCGCTCGGCACGGGTGATCTTGTGATTGTGCCACACTATGTTGTTCATACCGCCTTACACCCCCACTCCGGATAATTCTCCCGAATAAACCTGTTCAGATTCCGCTCCGCCTCGGTGTACTCCCGCTTCGGCAATTCGCCAGAGGCACCCAAAGCCCGCTCCACCATGCCGGCCGCTACCGTCACATTGGTCATCTTGTCGATCAGGATAAAGTTCCCGGTACCGAAGTGATGCGGGTAATCCTCCACCACCACAGACTCGGCCAACTCCACATCACACAGCCCGATGGCGTTGAGCTCCAGGCCGCCAGCAACATCCGTGTTGCGCTCGAGGGTGTTCACATCCACTTCCTCAAGTACCTTGTTCACATAACAGTTGGTGACTTTGGTACCAATCTTGACGCCGTATTCCCGCCCTGGCACCAAAGCATTCTCGTTCATCCAGACGATGTGGGCGGCGAAGCGGTTCCCGAGCGCCGGCACGTTGTTGGCGTGCACCAGCAGATCCCCGCGGGAGATGTCCACTTCGTCTTCCAGGGTGATGGTTACCGCATCACCCGGCCAGGCACGTTCAATCTCGCCTTCGAAAGTGTGGATACCCGCCACCCTGGAGGTCTTGCCGGAAGGCATCACCGCTACTTCATCACCCTTGTGGACCACGCCACTGGCGATGGTGCCGCAATAACCCCGGAAGTCCAGGTTGGGTCGATTCACATACTGCACCGGCAGGCGGAAGTCGGTAATGTTCCGATCCTCCAGAACCTCCACCTGCTCCAGGATGTTCATCAGGGTTTCACCATGGTACCAGGGCGTGTTCTCGCTCCGGTTCACCACGTTGTCGCCATTCAGGGCGGAAATCGGCACGTAATACACATCCTTCAGCCCCAGCTGGCCCGCCAGTTTCTCGTACTCGGCGCGAATCTCATCGAAACGTTCCTCGCTGAAATCCACCAGGTCCATCTTGTTGACGGCCACCACCACATGCTTCAGGCCGAGCAGGCTGACGATGAAGCTGTGCCGGCGGGACTGGGTCAGCACCCCCTTCCGGGCATCAATCATCACCACCGCCAGATCACAGGTGGAGGCACCGGTGGCCATGTTCCGGGTGTACTGCTCGTGCCCCGGGCAGTCGGCAATGATGAACTTGCGCTTGTCGGTGGAGAAGTAGCGATAAGCCACATCAATGGTAATGCCCTGCTCCCGCTCGGAAGCCAGGCCGTCCACCAGCAACGCCAGATCCAGCGCCTCACCGGCGTTACCCATGCGCTCGCTGTCCTTGTGCAGGGCCGCCAGGTGGTCTTCGAAGATCAGCTTGGAGTCGAAGAGCAGGCGGCCAATGAGGGTGGACTTGCCGTCGTCAACGCTGCCGCAGGTCAGGAAGCGGAGCAGGTCCTTGTTTTCGTGCTGGTCCAGGTACTGGAGGATGTCGGATTCAATCAGTTCGGATGCGTGGGACATTGTAATTTCAACTCGGATGTCTGGTGTGAACACGGAAGTCAGGCGCCAACCCGGGCGGTTACTAGAAATACCCTTCCCGCTTCTTCTGCTCCATGGAAGCCGCCGAGTCATGGTCAATCACCCGCCCCTGGCGCTCGGAGGTCTTGGTCAGCAGCATTTCCTGAATAATATCCGGCAGGGTCGCGGCCTCGGACTCCACGGCACCGGTCAGCGGGTAGCAGCCCAGGGTCCGGAACCGCACCATCTTCATCTCCGGCTTCTCACCCGGCTCCAGCGGCATGCGGTCATCATCCACCATAATCAGCGTGCCATCACGCTCGACCACCGGCCGCTCAGCCGCAAAGTAAAGCGGCACAATGTCGATGTTCTCAAGGTAGATGTACTGCCAGATATCCAGCTCGGTCCAGTTGGAGAGCGGGAACACGCGGATGCTCTCGCCCTTGTTCACCTTGCCGTTATAAAGATTCCACAACTCCGGGCGCTGGTTCTTGGGATCCCAGCGATGGAACTTGTCGCGGAAGGAGTACACCCGCTCCTTCGCCCGGGACTTCTCTTCATCCCGGCGGGCGCCACCGAAAGCCGCATCAAAGCCGTACTTGTCCAGCGCCTGTTTCAGCGCCTGGGTTTTCATCACATCGGTGTGCCTGGCGCTACCATGGGAAAACGGGCCAATGCCCTGCTTCACACCCTCGTCATTGGTATGAACAATCAGCTTCAAACCCAGCTTCTCAACCATTTTGTTCCGGAATTCGATCATCTCCCGGAACTTCCAGGTAGTGTCGACATGCATCAGCGGAAACGGCGGCTTGCCGGGGGCGAATGCCTTCATCGCCAGGTGCAGCATCACCGCTGAATCCTTGCCGATGGAGTAGAGCATCACCGGGTTGTCGAACTCGGCCGCCACTTCACGAATGATGTGGATCGATTCCGCCTCGAGTTGCTTGAGGTGGGTTTTTTTGGGGGGGTTTAGTGTCATTGCAGATCCTGGAAATTAACTCAAGACATCGAAAATCAAAATACTTCAACAGTTTGGGTTACTGAAACGAGTATGGAAGGAAACCAAAAAACGAAAGCCGGCGAGAATGCCGGCTAAAATTACAACATGACAAAGTCAGTGGATAAAAGTCTCAAGCACCCCGGCTATCCGACCGCCCCCGAAACAGCACCAACAACCACCAGGCATGGCTCAGCCCCCAGTCATACAGGGCGAACACACCGATGAATGCGGTAAACATAAAATACTCCGGGATCCGGAGGTATTCACCCATCAGACCAACACCCGCAAAAAGCAGTCCGATCACGGTAATCACAATCAACGCCTCCCGGTCCGAGAAACCGGCACGCATGAAAATATGATGCAGATGCTCCCGATCCGGCTTCATCACCGACTCCCCCTTACGGACCCGGCGCACCATGATCGCCACCATATCCATCAGCGGCAGGGCAATGATCCACAGCGCCGTGACCGGCCGGAACGCCATCTCACCGGGCTGGGTACCATTAACCAGCAACCACACCATCGCAAAGCCGATGAACATGGACCCCGCATCACCCATGAAAATCTTCTTGCGGAACGGCGGCACCCGAAGGTTCGCCAACAGGTAGGGCACCAGGGCAAAACCAATACCCAGTGCCAGCGTCAACTCCGCCTCAAACCCCGGGGAACGGCCGAACAGAATAGCGAGCGAGAGAAGACCAATCAGGGACAGACTACCGGCCAGGCCATCGATACCGTCGATCATATTGAAGGCATTGGTGGCGCCGATCACCGCCGCGATCGTCACCCATGGCCCGAACAACCAGAGGCCGACATCACCGAAACCGAACAGGTCACCGAACGACCGGAGGGAAATACCGGACCCCCACGTCAGCAAGGCCCCCAACGCCACCTGAGCGCCAAGCCGGAACCAGGCCGGCAAATCCCGGGCATCGTCCACCGCGCCCATGATCACCAGCAAGGTAGCGCAAAACAGAAACAGCCCGTACCCCTCGGAGAGCGGCATCCAGAGCAACCACGCAACACCCAGGCCGAGAAACGCACTCAGCCCCCCGGTCAGCGGAATCGCACCCTTATGCAGCTTGCGGTGATCCGGCTTATCAAGAAGGTTGACGTAAACCGCCACGGGCTTGAGCGCAAAAAGCGAAATAAACGCAATGAGGCCGGCTAACAAACCGGTAGAACCTGCCGCTTCCATGTGATTCATCCTGTCGCAACAGAGACTGGCTCAAATCCTGGCCAGCAACTAGATACGTTACAGATTATACAGAATCGATGAACAATTTGTTACAGCTGTGAGCAATTTCACAATGTTTGATCTTCCATACAGGGAGTCAGGCCGGCACAGGGGGCTGCGGAAAACCTTCACCTGACGCCGTCTTCAAACCCCAGACATCCAAGGTAAGCTTCAACAACAACTTCCTCACTAAACCGCTCTTCCATCCTCTTCCGAGCTGCATCCCCGGCCTGCTGCAACTTCTCCGCTTCCATCGCGACAACCGACCGCATTTGCTCAACCAGCGAGCCAGCACTCCGCACCTCACAAAGCCACCCGGTAACCCCGGCCTCAACCGCATGCCGACACCCCGGCACATCTGTAACAATCGCCGGCCGCCCCATAGCCGCCGCCTCCAACACCGTACGCGGCATCCCCTCCCGATACGAAGGCAACACCAACACATGAGACTGCTCAATCAAAGGCCGCACATCATCGGTCGCCCCCGGGTATTCAAGAACCCCATCCGCCTGCCACTGGCGAACCTCCCCTTCCGAGATCGCCGTGCGGTTACTCACCCCCAACGGCCCCACCAACAAACAACGCACATCCAACCCTTCGGCTTTCAGCTGCCGGCAAGCCTCGGCATATTCCCGAACACCCTTATCCCCCAGCAAACGGGCAATCATAATAAAGGTGAACGGCCCACCTTCCGGCAGAGGCGAAGCCTGAAACCGCTGCAAATCCACACCGGAGCCCGGCAACAGGGTATAGGGCGTATCCCCCAGCATCCCCTTGCCCCGGAACACCGCCAGGTCTTCCTCGTTCTGGAAAAACAGCCTCTGGGCCCGGCGGTTCACCAGGCCATACACCTGCCGCACCCGCCGGAACAGCCAGGAATCGTGAATAAACGCCGTACCCAGGCCGGAAATGTTGTTGGCAAACGGAATCTTCTGCAGCGCGCACACCAGGCCGCAATAAATGTTCATCTTTACCGTAAAGTTGAACACAAAATCCGGCCGGTAGCGGCGCATCACCGCCCAGATAAACTGCAAGCTACGCAGCTCCTGCACCGCGCCCGTGCTCTTGCCATCCAGCGGCAAGGCAATGTGCTCCGCCCCCAGCTCATCCACCAGCCGCTGGCTGAAATCATCCGGTGGCGACAGGCAAATCACCCGGTTACCCTGCTCACGCAACGCCTGAATCGTGCTTGCGCGAAAGTTATACAGATACCAGGAGGTATTAGACGTAAGAAAAACCACCGGCTTCAAAAGCGCACCCGCCTGCCCGCTCAATGCTCCAGATACCAAGGCATGGCCCTGGCAATCCCCTCAAAAATCCGAAACTCCGGCGCATACCCCAGCTTGTTGGCCGCCTTACCAATATCCGCCTGAGAATGCCGAACATCCCCCGGCCGGAAATCCCGGTACACCGGCTCTTTCTCATACACCACGCCATTCTCCGCCAAAGCACTCTTGAGGGCCGCGAACAGATCATTCAGCGTGGTGCGGTCACCCACCGCCACGTTGTAAACCTCATTCTTGGCAGAATCCTCCGCCGTGGCCGCCAGCAGGTTGGCCTGCACCGCGTTTTCGATAAAACAGAAATCCCGGCTGGTATCGCCATCGCCGTTGATGAACACATCCTCACCCCGCACCATGGCAGCGGTCCATTTAGGGATCACCGCGGCATAGGCACCATCCGGGTCCTGGCGCTTGCCGAACACATTGAAGTAACGCAGGCCAATGGCCTTGAAGCCGTAACTGCGGGCGAACACCTCTGCATACAGCTCATTCACATACTTGGTCACCGCATAAGGCGACAACGGCTTGCCAATGTTCTCCTCCACCTTCGGCAACGCCGGGTGGTCGCCATAGGTAGAGCTGGACGCCGCATAAGTGAAACTCTTCACCCCCGCATCCCGCGCCGCCACCAGCATATTCAGAAAACCGGTAATATTGGCGGCGTTGGTGGTGATGGGGTCATTCAAAGACCGAGGCACCGAACCCAGCGCCGCCTGGTGCAGCACGTAATCCACACCCTCGCAGGCCCGGGCACAATCTTCCGGATTGCGGATGTCGCCCTCAATAAACTGAAACCGCGCCCACTGCTCTGCAGACACCAGGCTGCGGACCTCGTCCAGATTGCGCTGATAACCGGTGGCGAAGTTGTCCAGGCCGACTACGCGCTGGTTCAGCTTCAGCAGGTGCTCCAGAAGGTTGGAGCCGATGAAGCCGGCTACGCCGGTGATTAGCCAGGTTTTGGGTTGTTTGGGCAATTGGTCGATTAGGTGCGGGTAGCGCCGATTATCAGCAGACAGCATCAGAGAACCTTTTAGAGTTTAGTGGCCACGAAAACCACGAAAGGACACGAAAAATACGGAAGGAATAGTTAGCGCCCAGCCAATCGCCCGACAATCTCCTTGATCGCCCGACTACTGCCATCCAGCGCACTGGTTTCAGGGAGCAGGTTCCGCCACAAGGGCCCGGACAGCACCTCGTGGTCAGTAGCGACCGGAATAACCTCCAGGCCCTGAGCCTCGAATAATCCCTTCGCCCTTGGCATGTGATAGGCAGACGTGACCAGAAGAATCCGATTTATGCCTAGCTTTGCCAGTATCTCCGACGAATACTCGGCATTCTGACTAGTATTCCGGCTCCGATTTTCCAGAACCAAGGCCTGGCCGGGAACTCCCAGATCCCGCATAAACTGGCCCATAGCTTCAGCTTCAGACGCAGCACTGTGCGAAGGATCGCTGCCACCGATTAGCAACACTAGCGGTGCTTTAGAAGCATGAAACAACCGGGCGGCATGCCAAACCCGATCAGCACCGGACTCCAGGTTCGGATACAGATCACCGTGGCCCGCAGGCGACACGCCGCCGCCCAACACCACAATAGCCTCCGCCTGGGGAACTTCATGAACCGCCGTGGGCGGGTGTTGATCTTCCAGGTAGCCGCGTACCCAGTTACTGGCCACAGGCAAAGACCAAAACCACAGCCACACTAACGCCAAAGCGCCGAGCCAGATGGCAAATCGCCGGCGGCCCATAAGAACTGCAACTAGAGCTAACAGGCCACCGAGTAGCGATGCGCCCAAAGGCGATATCAATACTATGGCGAGCTTGGAGACTACAAACATGGACTACTCGCCTCTTGAATACTCAGAGCCAAAGAATATTCCGATATGGCAACCACGCATAAGCATGCGTCGCAAAAAACAACCAAACCGCCTGCACAAGCCCGTAATATCCAATTACCCCAAGCGCAACCAAGCCACGATGCCGTGGATCAGTCACCACAAACGGTAAACGGGCGAAGACAAACATCTGAATCGGAATGAGGTACAACGCGACCCTATCGGTCGCTGTAGAGGACAAAACAACTAAGGGAATGCAGACCAAAGACAGCAAGGCCATCCAGAACCAAAGTTTGTCCTCCGCTTCCGTCAATCCCAAAGATCGCCGAAACACGAAGAACAACATTGCAGGAACCGCATTCATAAGAACGCGTATCAATCCACCCTGAGATTGATAATCGGCCTCAACATAGTTAGCCCACAGCGCATCCGCAGAATCGAATACAAAAAGATACCCTCCAATCAGAGACATCAGGCCAATCCAGAGCAAGCTCCAGCCGCGATTCGTGGTGGAAGCCAAAGCAGCAACAGGCAACATAAGAACAGCGGACTTATGGAAAGCTGCTCCGAGCATCACCCAGAAAACAAACCATCGCATCTGACCATTACCGAGTGATACCAGCCCGATGAGAAGCAACCCCAAGGCCGCCGACTGCCGGGTGTAACCCATGCCAACAACAATAATCAGGTACGGAACTGCCACCAATAATGCGAGCCAGGATAGCGGCTGGGCTTTGGCGAAGCGCACCACCCCAGCCATTACAATCATCCCGCAAACTGAGTTCACCCAAAGGATGGAACCTCCGGCTTGTGCCACTAGCCAGCTCAGTAGGTAATAGCCTGGATCTTCACCAAAAATCAACTGCCAAAAGCTCTTATCGGAGTATTGCTCGAACAGTCTCAAATAGTTGAACCAATCCCCCCCAACCTGATAACGCAAACCTATAGCCAGAGAGAAAAGAAACCAAACAAGACCCCAGGAATAAAGCCTGGACTTCTCGGTCAACCGACGATTAGCCAGCACAACGCCCGCCGGAACAAGAAAAAACAACCAATAAGGAAGCATGAATTTCCTAAGGTAAGAAAACCAAAAACCAAGCCAATCGAAAGCGACCTAACCAACCGATGGTTGCCACCGCTTTGCCCAGGCACTCAACTGCAGCACCGTCCATAGCTGCTGTGCAAAATGGCCCTTACCCTGCAAATGGTTTCGCCACATGGCCTGCACCGCACGGGGGTTGAGTGCAGGTACCATAGCAAGAGAAGACGCACTCAAAAGATCTTCTGCCCAGTCTCGCAATGGTCCACGCAGCCAGTCATCCAGCGGCACGGCAAAGCCCATCTTGGGTCGCTCGATCAGCTCACGGGGCACATGGCGGTAAAGAATCTGTCGCAAGGCCCACTTGCCCTCGCCATTTCGAGCCCGCATATCCAGCGGCAATTGCCAGGCCGCAGCATAAACATCCGGATCGAGAAACGGAGCACGAACTTCAAGACTGCTTGCCATGCTCGCACGGTCAACCTTTACCAGAACATCGTCCACCATGAAGTTGAGGGTATCCATCAACATCATCCACTCCACCTGATCAAACCCGGCCAACGCGGGATATAACTGCTCTACAGGTTTACCAGAACAATATTCAGATTCCAGCAAGTCTTCAGGGTGGCGATTCATGGAGGCCAAGCCACCATAAAGTGCCCTGTCAGAACTGCAAGCCAGCACATCCGCCAGTTTGTAGAGTTTCTCACCAAACGTACGGATGTGAAGGCGGGAAGGTAAAACGCGACTGCCCACTCCCATTAAGCGATCATATCCGCCAGGCGGTACGCTCTTCAGCATACGAGCCATAGCTTGTCGCAAAGGTTTTGGCATACGCGCAAGCTTACCCCAGACTCGGGGCACCCATACATAACGGTTGTACCCCCCAAACAGCTCATCGCCTGCATCGCCACTAAGCGCAACCGTGACATGCTTCCGTGTAAGGCTGGAGATCAGAAAGGTAGGTATCTGAGAGGAATCTGCAAACGGCTCGTCGTATAAATCGGGCAGTTTCGGAATCACATCCAGAGCCATCTGGGAGGTTGCCCGCAAAGTGGTATGTTCCGTTCCAAGGTATGCTGCCACGGCTGCCGCATGCTCAGATTCATCATAACGAGGGTCGTCAAACCCCACTGAGAACGTCTGAACCTTCCGGGCTGACTGGCCCTGCATCAGCGCCACAACGAGAGAACTGTCCACACCGCCTGAGAGAAACGCACCCAGCGGTACATCCGCCGCCATTTGGCGCTGAACAGAGGCACTTAGAGCCCCCTCAACATTATTCAACGCCTGCTCGCGCGATTCTGGGGCGCTCTGGCGAGCAGAACGAGCGACATCAACGGCAGACCACCATGTTGCAGGCTGAGGGCACTTTCCCGCCTTCATGTCTGCCAGAGAAACCCTCAGAAGTGACCCGGGCAGTAACTTACTCACCCCTTTGAAAATACTCCGCTCGTCACCTACACAGCCAAAACGCAGATAGCGCTCCAGCACCCCGGATTCAAGTTCACCCCGGAACCCGGGATATTGCTTCAGGGCTTTGAGTTCAGACGCAAATACAAAGGCATCATCCACCCAGCCGTAATAGAGAGGCTTCTCACCAAACCGATCCCGGGCCAGCGTCAAGCATTGCTCCTCCCGATCCCACACCGCAATGGCGAACATACCGCTGGCAAGTCGAAGCACACTCTCAATGCCCCATTCACGGAAGGCATATAAAAGCGTTTCGGTATCCGAATGGCCCCGCCAGGGGATATCAACGCCCGAGGCCAAATGCAGCCGCTTTCGAAGCTCCAAGTGGTTGTATACTTCGCCATTAAACACAATGACGTAACGACCACATTCCGATGCCATCGGCTGGTGCCCGGCAGGAGAAAGATCGAGAATCGACAACCGCCGGTGTGCCAGTGCCAGGCCCATTTCAGGCTCGCTCCACACACCACTGTCATCGGGGCCGCGATGGACAATGGCATCGGCCATGCGCCGCGCCACCAACTCATCCGGGCGCCCCAAAGCCCAAAAGCCTGCAATGCCGCACATCAGCGCGAACCTTCTGCCATTTGTGGAGTCTCACCACGAAAGACGGCGAGATACCGATCAGCTGTTACCGCCAGTGAAAACTTCTCGATAACTCTTGCGCGGGCCGCCTCTCCCATTAATTTACGTTCGACATCGGACAAACGCAGCGCCTGGCCTATCGCACCGGACAACGCTTCGCTATCCCGCGGCTTCACCAGATATCCGGCCTCTCCAACCACCTCTCTTACACCGCCGCTATCCGTTGCCACCACAACTCGCTCACAGGCCATAGCCTCGGCCACAACCAAGCCGAAACCTTCCCAGGCGGAGGACAAGACGAACACATCGCAAGCAGACATCAGTGCGGGAATATCGTGCCGAATGCCCAAAAAGTCCACTTGGCCAGCGATACCCAACGACTGGGCAAGCGCTTCCAACTCAGTCCGCAGCGGCCCGTCACCGACGATTGCCAGCCTGAAATCGACCGACCTGCAAGCCAAACCAGACATAGCCTTCAACAGACCGGGATAATCCTTTTGCTCCCAGAGACGCCCGACAGCAACAAGCAAAGGGGTAGAGTCGCTTATCGAAAGCTCCGTTAGAATGCGATCACGTGCAGTCTTGTCGAAGACAAATTCCTCGGTATCAATGCCGTTGTGAATAGCAAGCATTCGGCCCGGCATAAGAGCCCGCTGATTCTGGAAGGCTTGAACGGCTTCTTCGGATACATTGGTAGATATGTCCGCCAGTCGGTCCGTCAGCCGATAGGCTAGCATACGGAAGCGGCCTTCTTCGTTGGTATTGTGGGCACTGGATACAAGACAGGGTATGGGCGTGACGAGCCGCAACAGCCGGGTAAGGATATTGGCATGCACCAGATGGCTATTTACTACATCCGGCCGAAATTCAAGAATCAATCGGCGAAATCGCCGCATTGCAACCAGCACACCCTTAGGGCTGCGGCGCATGTCCAGATTCTCGAGCCGCACCCGCGGGTCGCCAGGGCGCAATTCGGCCTCACCATGAAACCGAACCAGCATTACCTCATGACCAATAGCAGCGTAGCGATCCGCCAAAGAAGTCACCAATCGCTCGGCGCCGCCAACGCCCAGACTGGTGATCACGAGTAGCACTTTCATTCTGCAGCCTTAGTAGCGCGCTGTCCGATCAATGACTCAATTCCAGCCTGGATATGCCCGAGCACTCTGTCTTCGGTAAACTGCTCTGCCTTAAGACGACAAGCTTCACGATATGAGCCGCCATCTTCAATCAGATCGATCAAACTATGAATAAACGTATCGGACTCCACGTCCAGGGGGTCAAAAGCTATACCGGTAATGGGATTGACCCCCTCAACAAATTCGGCGCAGTAGCCAGCGCTGTGTGTGGTAATTGCAGGTACACCACGGGCATGAGCCTCGAGCAACGTAGTGGCGAAGCCTTCATGGTGACTGGTTATTGCGAAACACCTGATTTGGTCGTAAACGCTCGGTAAATCCTGCCGGTCCACCCAAGGACGAAGCTCGACCAACTCCTGCATCCCCAATCGATCGATCTCGCGGCGCACCAAAGCTTCTTCCTCACCCTTGCCCACAATCAGCCCGGTAATAGGTCGCTCGGAAACATCGTTCAACTTCGCCAGGAG
>Ga0114984_1000548_pt1 | contig 14296 bp, 7 predicted proteins | sample Shrwel1BS1Day1_FD_96987 | JGI IMG/M metagenome (GOLD analysis project Ga0114984, IMG submission 96987) | Subsurface microbial communities from deep shales in Ohio, USA - Utica-3 well 1 S-1-Day1 | ecosystem: Environmental > Aquatic > Deep subsurface > Shale gas/oil reservoir > Produced water/Flow... | reverse complement strand
CCGCGCTGGTGCAACCGCCATTCCAGCGTCAGCAACAGACCGGCCAGCAGCACCAACAGGGTGAAGAGGAGATCGACGGCCGCCCCGCGCACCGGCGCGACGACCATGTCCGCCGGTCGAGGACGCGCCGCATCCAGGGTCGTCGCCCGGTCCAGCAGGGACACGCTGACCGGCAGGTCGCCGATCCGGATCTGCCCGGCCCCGCCCAGATAGAGGTCGCCGTTCAACGCCCGCGCCGCAAGGCGCCGATCCGCCGCGAGTCCGTAGAGATCCGACTGATCGACCAAGGTCGTCCCGGCGGCCGCGTAGGCGATCCAGGGTTCAGGGTCGGACAGCCATCGAAGCGAGCGTGAGACGAAGACCGGGAAATCGGCCGAGGTGGTGAAACCGCCCCCCTGATCGAACAGCGCCGACCAGACCGAAAGGCCCCGCCGCGCGCCGGCGTCGGATTCCACGCCGACGGGGCGGTTGGTCCTTCTCGCCAAGGCTGCGGCGTCCAGATCCGCCAGCCCCAGGGTCTCGGACTCGGAGGCCAGATCGGGCGCGGCTTCGTCCGCCGCATAGGTCAGGCGGAAGGCCGGCGCGTCGGTTCCGCTCAGGACGAACGCGGGCCGGTCGGCGCCGAAGACCTCGTCGGCGCGCCGAACTACCACATCGGCCTGATCGACTGCGACCTTGGACAGCCCTGCGTCCAGACCCACCACCTGCCGTAGGGCGGCCGGCGTTCCGGCTGAAAGAGCCACCTTCAGCCCGCCTCGCGCCGGGAGCCTCAGCGCCGCCCGATCATCGGCCGGAAAGGCGTCGCCGCGCGCCAGACGCACGCCGAAGAGGCTTCCGTCGGCCGCCACGTCCCGAAGGATCAAGGCGCCTCCCGCAAGGACCGACGGCGTCATCGAGACGTCGCGGCCGTCGCGGCTGAACCGCAACTCTTCCGGCGGCAGGGCCGCTCCGCGCGCATCCACGGCCTGGATCAGGATGTCGGCGCGATCCGCAGCTCCGGACACGGCCGGACGCGCGCCCAGGACGACGACGCCGCGGTTGCCGGGGACGGGCTCGGCCAGATAGCCCCAGACCCTTTCGACGCCTGCAGCCGGACGCGCAGCCGCGCCCGAGGTCCATGCGCCGTAGTAATGGAGGATCGTCCGCTCGCCTTCCGAGGCCGCAGCCATCGGATCGACGGGCCCCAAGGCGACAAAGCGGGAGAAGTCGGACGGGCGGGCCTCAGGCTTCACGCCTTCGAGGCGCCGGTTCAACAGAGCGATGTTCTCGCCGGGTCGCAACAACCGCGTGCCTGTCGCGTCCCCTAGATAGACCGTCCGTCGGGACGGCTCGGTCGCCCGGACATCGGCGATGAGGGCGCGGCGGGCGCGGTCGAACTGGTCAGAACCGGTCAGACCCGCAGTGGCGTCGAGATAGAAGACATGGCGCGCCGTGTCGCGACGGGGCGAAAGCTCCGGTCGCGCCCCTGCCGTCCAGAGCAGCAAAGCAATGGCCAGCACCAAAAGATAGGCGAGCCAGCGCTGGAACCTCTGGCGAAACACCCGCAAAGGCGCGACCCGCGCGGCCTGGGCCCACAGGCCGGCGGCGGCGATCCGCACCTGCTTTTGGCGCGCCTTCAGAATCTGCAGCACGAACAACAGGCCCGCCAGAGCGCCGGCGCCGATCAGGACCGCCCAGAGAGGGAGCGACAAGAAGCTCACAGCCGGACCGCTCCGCCTTCGAACAGGGTCGCCAGTTGCTCCGTCACGGGTGCATCAGCGTCGATCCGCGCCAGTCCGGCGCCTCGGGCGCGGGCGAAGTCGACCAGGGCGCGGTCGAACACGCCGTAGGCCGCCTTGTAGCGCGCGATCAGCTCGGGGGTGATGGTCAGGGACGCCGGCGCGGGGGTCTCTCCATCGTCCATCAGCACGTCGCCGTTCAGATCCGGATGGCGTTCGGGCTCAGCATCATGCGCCTTGACGATCTGCACAAGCAGCAGCCTGTGCGGCAAACGCTCGAGCCCCTTCACCACAGCCTCAATGCCTGCTTCGTCGAAGAAGTCGGAGATCACGATCACAAGCCCTTGGCGGACGCCCATGCCCGCGAAATGCATCAAGGCCGCCGCCAGACCGGTGCCGCCCCTGGCTTCGTAAGCAGCAAGGCTGTGGGCCACGCGCGCCAGACCGGCCTTGCCGGACACGGCGCGGAACTCGATCTCCATCGTGTCGGAGAAAGGAAAGAGGCCGACGGAATCATGCTGATCCAGGGCTACGGCCGACAGAGCCAGGGCGGCGCGCTGGGCCGCGTGAATGCGCGGGGGGCGTTCGACGTAGAGGCTGCGCGAGCGGTCGACCAGAATATAGACCGGCATGTCCTGGCTCTCTTCGAACACCCGGACGAAGACCTTGCCCAGGCGCCGATAGACGTTCCAGTCGATGGCGCGCAGATCGTCGCCGGCGACATAGGGTTTGAAGTCCGCGAACTCCGCGCCCTGACCGCGCGCATTGGTGCGCTGTTCGGCCAGACGCCCGCCCTTCTGCGCCCGCGCGATCCGCAGGGAGAAGGCCTTGAGCCCCGCCAGGAAGCCGGGATCGAACAGGGTCTCGAAGCTTAGCGGTTTGGCCAGGTCTTCGACAGGTGAGGCGGCGACTGGAGCGCGCTTGCGGAACAGCATCTCAGTCGCTGCTCGCATTTCGCCGGGTGAAATAGTCGCGCGTCAGACGCTGGTCCTGCGGCGAGGTCGCACGGGGCGCCGTGCGTGACGCCTCGCCCCGGGCCGCGCCGCGGTCGCCGGCCTGAGCCGCAATGACTGGAAAGGCTTGCGGCGCGCCGTCCCGGGTCGTTGTGCTGGTGCGGCCGGGACTGGCCATGCCGGCCAGACGATCCTGCATCGGAGTGGCGAGCAGCAGGCTGGACACGCCCCGCCCCTTCTTGGCGCCGGCGTCGGCGCCGCTGCGCTGGCCGGACTCGCCTTGGCCGCCGCTCTGTTCGCCGCCCTGTTGATCTTGGTCGCCGCGACGGCTGCGGCCGCCCGGCTGTTTGCCCTCTCCGCTCTGCCGGCGCCCCTCCCCCGATCGCTCGGGCTCGGCCTGACGGGCCGAGGGCGCGTCCTGACGCCCGCCCGCCGACTGTCCGCTGCTGGCCGGCGCGTCAGCCATGTCGGACTGGTCCTGATTGCCCGCCTCGCCGACCGGGGCCTGGTCGTCCGGGGTTGTGCGTGCGGCCTCCGGCTCGGCCGCCATGGCGCCGCGAGAAGAGCCGTGCCCGGACATGCCCAGCGCGCCGCGTCCGACGCTCTCGCCGCCGCCCGCCGCCGCTTCGCCGCCCGACCCCGGCTTGCCCGGCGCACGCGGACCGCCGGCCGAGCTGCGGTCCGGGCTCAACAGGGCCGCCAGGCGGCGCAGGATCGACGATACGCCCTCCCCCTCGCCGGCCTGCCCTGCCTGACCGCCGCTGCGGGGGACGGCGACGGCGCTGTTCGCGTCGAAATCCCGAACGGCCGGCGACGCCTTAGACGCAGCCGTGGCGACAGAGGCGACCGCCGGGGCTGCGGTTTCGTCGGCCGGGCTCTGGATCGGGTTCGCCCCGGCCCCGAAGCCCGGAATGAAAAAGGCCGAGGCGAATAGCACGAAGGCCAGAAGAAGCCAGAGCCACAGCCGCGACGGGCGAACCGTCAATACCGGCGTGGAGACGACCGGCGCGTTCGCCGCTCGATCAAGCCACGGCGACGCCTCCTGGAGGGCGGCGCTCTGAAAGGAGGAGCGGTCGGCGATCCGCGAAAACTCGTCGGCCGTCTGTATCCGGTCCTTGATGCCGAACCTCTGGTCCAGGCGGGCGAGCGCAGCAGCACGTTCGATCGACTGGGCGCGCCGCACGCCCAGATAGGTCACGCCGCCCACGACGAGCGGCGGCAGGACGACGGCGGCGAGACCGACCACGGGCGATGGGCGCTGGATCAGGGCGGAGAGCACAAAGACCACCCCCCCGACGGCCGAGGCGGGAGCGGCCCAGGCGAACGCGCGCGACACGGCCTGGCGACGCGCCTGATCCAGGATCAGCCGCAGCCCCTTGGCCTCGAGCGCGTCCAGACGCAGCCGCAGCCCTGTATCGCCCCCCTGAATCATCCGCTCCAACTCGAACCGCACACGCGAAACACCCTGAAACGCCTAGGCCGGGCAGCTTGCACCAACCTTACGGGACGTCCGGGCCCAGACGAAAGCGTGTGCCCGCCGCAGCGGCAAGGCTGGGGCAAGCTTCGCATGTTTGGTGGGCCGGCAGAACGCCATAGATCAAGGGGTCGACCGTGCATCCATTCGTCAAGACGACGGCGAGCGTCGCCCTGGCTGCCCTGCTGGTCGCTGCCGGCCCGGCTCTGGCGATCGGCCGAGCCGAAGCCCAGAGTCGAGCCCCGGGACGGGCGGAACTCGGCAGGGTGCAGATTCCCTACGAGCGCTTCACCCTGCCGAACGGGCTTACCGTGCTGGTCTATACCGACCGCACCGCCCCGAGCGTGTTTGTCGGCGTCTGGTATCGGATCGGATCGAAGGACGAGCCGGAAGGCCGCACCGGCTTCGCCCATCTGTTTGAACATCTGATGTTCCAACCGACCCGCAACCGACCCACCGAATATTTCCCGCCGCTCGAGGCGGTCGGCGCGACCGGCATCAACGGCAGCACCACGGCCGACTACACCAACTATTTCCAGACCGTTCCTTCCAACGCCCTCGACCGCGCGCTTTGGATGGAGGCCGACCGGATGGGCGACCTGGACAGCGGCATGACCCAGGCTCTGCTCGACGAGCAGCGCGCCGTGGTCAAGAACGAGAAGCGTCAGGGCGAGCTCGGCCCAGGACAGGCCGCCGAAGCCCAGTTCCTCCGGGGCTATTATCCCCCCGGCCATCCCTATGCCCACACGACGATCGGTTCGATGGAGGATCTGGATCGCGCCACCGTTGAGGACGTCAAGGCCTGGTTCGCCGCCAACTACGGCGCCTCGAACGCGGTTTTGGTTCTGGCCGGCGACATCGACGTCGCAACGGCCCGAGAGAAGGCGGCCCGCTATTTCGGCGGGGTGCGCCAAGGCGAACCGATCAGCCGGCCGGCGCTTTGGACGCCCCCGATGACCGACATCCGGCGCGACGTGGTCTACGAGAACATCCCTGTCGCCGTCCTGACCCGCACATGGCCTCTTTCGACCGCCGCCTCTCGCGACAACACCCTGCTTCAACTGGCGGCACGCAGCCTGGCGGGCGGCAAGGGCACGCCCCTGCATGACGCCTTGGTGGAGGATATGGATCTCGCTTCCAGCGTTTCCGCCTCGGTCAACGAAGGTCAGCTGGCCGGCGCCTTCAGCCTGTCCGTGGAGTTGAAGCCCGGCATAGAGCCCGAGGCTGCGGAAGCCGCCATAGACCAGGTCCTGACAGACTTTTACGAAAAGGGTCCGTCGGTCGAGCGATTGGAAACAGTCGCTTCGGCGACGGATCTGTCGCTGCTGCGGATGCTCGAGGACAGCGCCGCCATCGGGGCGTGGTTGGCGGAGGGGGAAACCACCCGCGGCGACCCGACCTACTTCCTCAAGCAACGCGACTGGATTCAGAGCCCGAGCCGCGACGAGATCCGCGCCCTGACCGCGCGGACCCTGTCGCGCCCCTATTACGAACTGGTGCAACGGCCGGCGCCGAAGCCGGCGCGCGCGCCCGACGTCGCCGGCCTGGCGGATCCTACGCGGATGCCCGAACCCGGCCCTGCCGATACGCGGATCCAGTTTCCCCGGATCGAAGAGACGGTCTTGCCGAACGGTTTGAGGCTGGTGGTGGCGAACCGTCCCAATCTTCCCGTCGTCGACGCCCGGCTTCAGTTCGCCACCGGCTCGATGGCGGAAGACGCCTACGGCCGTGGCGCCGCCGCCCGGGCCTTCAGCCTGATGACCGCCGGGACAAGACGTTACGACGCCGAGCGTCTCGCGCGCGAAGCCTCGCGAATAGGGGTTAACATCGAGGCGGGCGCGCAGGCTCGCCAGAGCGGCGTCAGTTGGTCAATGCTGAGCGCCCGACTGGACGAAGGCTTCGCCCTGGCCGCCGAAGTCGTTCGCCGCCCCACCTATCCACAGCGCGAGATCGACCGGGCCCTGGAAGGGGTCGGTCCGCAGTTCGACGCCTATGAACGCAATCCGATAAACGCCGCAGGCCCTGTCTACGCGCGTGCGGTCTGGGGCGAAGGACATCGCAACGGCCGGATCGGCACGCGAGCCGACGCCGCCGAGGTGTCGCGCGACGCCGTCCAGGCTTTCCACGACCGCGAACTGGGCCCGAACAACGCCACCCTCTATCTGATCGGCGACATTACTCTCGACCAGGCGCGCGCGGTGGCCGGCAAATATTTCGGCGACTGGCGCGCGACCGCGCCGACGCCGCTGGCGCCCCTCGCCGACGCCGCTGGAACACCGGGTCGCGTCATTCTGGTCGATGCGCCCGGAGCAACCCAGACAAATGTAATGGCCGGCCACGTCGTCGACGCCTTCGACCCGGACCAGTCCGCAGCCGAGGCTCTGGCCGATTCCGTCCTGGGTTCGGGTTTCAACAGCCGCCTGAACATGAACCTGCGCGAAGACAAGGGCTGGACCTACGGCTTTACTGGGGGCGTGTCGGACGCCCCGGTCGGCCAGCGCCTCTTCACCGTCAGCGGCGCCATCGAGGCGGAGCACGCGGCCGAGGCCATGGCGGAGATCCGCAAGGAGATCGCCGACTTCGTCGACGCACGCCCCGCCACGCAGGACGAGATCGACCGCGACCGGACCGCCCGCATCTTGGCCCTTCCGTCGGCCTTCTCAGGCAACGCCGCCTTCCTCGGGTCGATCGTCAGCTCGGCCGCCTACGGCCTGCCCTATGATCGCGCCGCCTCGTCCGGCGACCGGCTGTCGGCGGTCACCCTGGATCAGGTCCAAGCCTGGTCACGCCGGACCTACCGCCCCGAACAGCTGACCTGGGTTGTTGTCGGCGACCTTTCGAAGATTGAGACCTCTGTTCGCGCCTTGAACTTCGGGCCGGTCGAGGTTTGGAACATCTACGGGGCCAAAATACGCTAGACGGCAGCGACACGCTCGGCCGGGTCTTGCGCACCCGGTCCAGATCTTCCCTCCCCCACGGTTCTCGCCCGAATGGCCTTGTGTCCTCTCTGCGTCATGATCCATCGGGGCGAATCTGAACGCGAACCGCAAGCTGAAGACCCTGCCCACGGGAAATCTGATAGCGAATCTGTCCGTGGACCATCGGCTGAGCTGGTCCGATACGGAACGAGCGACGGTCGAAGCCGACGCCGTTGAAGAGGATCGCCCCCCCGGACCACCAGTCTGCGCGGCAATATAGTCGTTCCACTGTGGCGCCGGATCGACGAGGATGGGGAGCGTCAGTTCGGTCCTGGCGAGGTTTCACTCAGCCTCGGCGGCAATCTGCTAAACAGCTCCATAGGCGAAGGCAGCGGGTTGGATCTCGATCTCAACTGGACCCCGATCGAGGCGTTGAGGCTCAATGCCGGATATGCGACCGCGAACGCCGCACCGACGACCGACCAACTCTATGCGCCTCTCGTCTACGGCGATCCTGTCGCGGTATTTGATCTGGTGACCGGCCAGGCCGTACAGGTCACCCCGCTGCTCGGCGGCAATCCGGACCTGCGGGCGCAGCGATCGGATCGCTTGTCGGCGAGCGTCAGCGCGGGGCCCCTTACAAAAACTGGGCTTTTCCTGAACCTCAGCTACGGTCGAAACGAGACGCAGGACGGTGTCGGACAACTGACCGAGTCGACCCCCGCGCTTGAGGCCGCCTTTCCGGAACGCTTCATCCGCGACGCCGAGGGTCGGCTCACCTTCATCGACCGCAGGCCGCTGAACCTGGCTTCCGCGACATCGGAGGACCTATCCACTTCGGTCAGTCTGGCCTTGCCCTTGCCGAGGGGTGAAGATGAGGAGCCGCAGAGCCTTCAGATCAACCTGAATTACGCCTACCGCCTGACGGATCGCTCCCGTTTTGGACCCGGCGCCCCGGTTCTGGACCGGATCGCGGGCGTCGGCGGCGGCCTGCCTCGCCAGACCCTCTTCCTGAACGCCGAAACCCGGCGGGGCCGTTGGAGCCTGAGCACGAGCGCTCGACGGCAGGCGGGCTACCGATCTCTGCGAGGGGACGCGACGGGGCCGGACGACCTTGTGGTCGACGGCTTCGCGGATGCGGATTTCCGGCTCGGCGTCATCCTCCTACCCTCCGAGTTACGCGCTCACGGGTCAACGGGGGCTCCGCGATCCGGTCGTCTGTCCGGCGGGGGTCAGATCACCGTTGAAGTCCAGAATCTGTTCGACGCTCGTCCCGACGCCCGCCTGGGCGACGGCCGCCCGGCGCCCGGCTATGGCCGAGACGATCATGACCCCATCGGAAGGCATGTTCGCATCCAGTTCGCCAAGCGCTTCTGAGCCCCAAAAGAAAGGCGCCGCAGGGAAAGCAGGACCCTGCGGCGCCTCGGACATCCGTGCCGACTGACCTTTATGGGGACCGTCAGTCGGTGGCGTACGGACGTTTGACGTGGGCCAGGACATCCTCCAGCAGGGCGTCGGCCGTGAGATTGTTCGCCTGGGCGTGATAGTTGACCACCAGCCGGTGCCGCAGGACGGGCATGACCACAGCCGCGACATCGTGGGTGCTGACGGCGAAACGATCATCCAGCAGGGCCTGGACCTTGGCGGCCAGCATCAGGCTCTGAACCCCACGCGGAGAGGCGCCCAGGGCCACACTGCGATTGACGCTGTCGGGCGCATAGTCGCTGCCCGGCTGGGTGCCCATGACCAGGCGAATGGCATAGGTCTTGGCCGCCTCCGTCACGGGCACCTGACGCACGACAGCCCGCATCCGTTGCACCGTCGCGGCGTCGGCGACGGGATTCAGCACGACGTCGTGCCCCGCCGTCGTGCGATCAATGATGGCGTGATAGTCGGACTCGGACGGGTAGCCGACGACCAGCTTGAACAGGAACCGGTCCAGCTGCGCCTCGGGCAGAGGATAGGTGCCCTCTTGATCCACGGGGTTCTGGGTCGCCATGACGCAGAAGGGTTCCGGCATCTTGATGGTGCGGCGTCCGACCGTGACCTGGCGTTCCTGCATCACCTCCAGCAGGGCGGACTGGGTCTTGGGCGTCGCGCGGTTTATTTCGTCCGCCAGCACCAGGTTTGAGACGATCGGCCCCTGCTGAAACGTCAGCTCATGGCCCCCGCCGTCGGTTTCGGTCAGGACCGTGGTGCCGACGATGTCGGCCGGCATCATGTCCGGCGTGAACTGGATGCGCGAGAAGGGCAGATCGACCGCACGGCTCAAAGAGGCGACCAACATGGTCTTGCCCAGGCCCGGCACGCCCTCCAGCAGCACATGGCCACCGGCCATAAGGGCGGTCAGGACGCCGTCGACGACATCCGCCTGGCCGACGATCATCCGGCCGACTTCGGCGCGGATGTTGATGAAGGTCTCCTTGAACGCGGCGGCCTCCTGTCGGGCGCGTTCGACATCGTCCTGAGACGTCATGGAATATCCGGATTCGTAAGCCATAGGAGTGGGTGTCTCATGCTTGGCTTGCACCAGGCTGACGCGATTTGAGATGGAGCGGCGGAGTTAGCCGTCTTCGGTCAGGCAATAGCCCAGGCCGCGAACGGCCTGGATGCGCACCTTGTCGGTCCGCCGCGCCAGATTGGTGCGCAGACGCGAGATTTGCGACTCGAGCGAGTTGGCGTTGACGACCTTGTCATAGCCGTAGACCCTCGCTTCCAGCGTTTCTCGTTGGATGACGGCGCCGGGGCGCGCCATCAGCGCCTCCAGCACCAGGGCTTCGGTGCGTCGCAGGGTCAGGGGCGTCTCGTCCACGAAAAAGACGCCGCTTTCCAGGTCGTGCATCAAAGGTCCGAACCGGCGCGTCTCCCGTCGCGTCTCGATCGGCCGCCTCAGCGCCGTGCGGATCCGCGCCAGCAATTCGCGCGGCTCGAACGGCTTGGCGATATAATCCTCGGCCCCCGATTCCAGCCCCTCGACCCGATGATCGATCGAGCTGAGAGCCGTCAGGACGATGAACCTCTGGCGCCGGTTTCTCTGTTCGGACCAGGCGATCAGGGAGACCCCGTCCCCGTCCGGCAGGCCGCGATCCAGCACGACCAGATCGAACCCGCCGTCATCCAGGGCGTCACGCGCCATGGCCAGGCTGGTCGCCACATCGACGACGAAGCCCTGCTTCTCCAGATAAAGCACAAGGGTCTCGGCGACGTCGGCGTCATCCTCGACAAGCAGCAGTCTCATGAGCCCCTCGACGGCGATGGAACGTCGGCTCCGGCGTAACCGACCCGACAAGGGGGCGCCCGCCTGAGCCGCCGCCCCCTCTTCATCCAGTCAGAACGTATACTGGAGTTCAAGCGACAGAGTCCGTCCAGCCGCATTGTAACGTGCCGCATCGTAGGGAAGGTTGTACACGACCACGAACGGCGGCTGGGCGTCGAAGATGTTGCGCCCGGCCACGTTTAGCCGCGTATTGTTCGCGACCTGCCAGGCGAACGTCATGTCGAACGTGAGGAAGTCGTCGACCTCCTGCTGGTCCTTGGGATTGGAGATGATCCCCGCAGCGGTAGTTATGGCGTAGTCGTTTTGATAGCTGGGCGTGTAATAGGCCCAAATATTAGCGCTGAGATCGTGGTAGTACCACCCCAGAGAGCCGACCACCTTGTACTCGTCTGGCCCTAGGATCGACCCCAGGGTGGAAATCTTGGCGGTGTTTTCAAACGCCTGCTGTTCTGACATCAGGTTGTCGAGGACGTTCAGACGCGGTTCGAACGTGCCCCATTCCGTCTGCCACAGATAGCTGATCTCATAGTTGATGGAGGCGAACTCGGAGCCGAGGATGTTGAAGATCTGGTTCTGTTGGCGAATGATCCGTCCCGTCGCATCGCGCGGATAGAATTGTTCGATTTTCAGGACCTCGGCGATCGGCATCAGGGTCAGCAGTTTCTGAAGAGTCGCGAACTCGTCGTGGATCACCGTGTGATTGTAGGCGACGTCTACCGCCAGCCCTTCCAGCCGCCCCTTTGGCCGCCAAGTCAGCCCGAAGGCCTCCTGTTCGGACGTCTGAGGACGTAGGTCGGGGTTGGGCGCACGCACGACCTGGGCCGTATAGGCGTTGCGGGTCGGATAGAAGGATATGCAGCCGATGCAGCTGAACAGAGGGTCGTCGAAGATGGTAGTGTTGAACGTCGAAGAACCCTGCACGTCGAACAGCTGCGTGAACGGTGGGGCCTGGAAGGCCTCGCTCCACTTGGCGCGGAAGGCCAGCCCTTCAAAAGGCTCCCAACGCAGACCGTAGGACGGCGTCGTGCGCGAGAAGGTGTTCTCTCCGAAGATCAGCTCCCCGCCCTGATCGATGGGAACCTTGTTGACCGTACCGACCGCGCCATAGGTCTCATAGGTGTCGTTGCGGGCCGCCAAGGTGAGCGTCAGCGACCGCGCCAGGAAGCGGTTGTAGTCCGGACCGAAGATTGGCACCGACAACTCGCCGAAATAGGCGTAACGATCCCGATCAACCGCTTCGCCCGTCTTGACCTTGACCTCGCTGCTGTCGACGCCGTCGCTCGCGTATTCCGCGCCGATTGCGTAATAGACCTTGCCGGCAGGCAGGGTCTTGAGCACCCCGTTCATCTGGATGTCGTAATTCTCCAGACGAGAGCTGCGGTCCTCGCGAGCGTCGCGGTAATAGAAGTCCACCACGCTGGAGCCGCCCCCATCGACCGTGGATTTCCAGGGATTGAAGGCGAGAGTCGGATCCGCGCTGGTCAAGGCCCTGCACTGGCGGTCGAAGGCGTCTTGAATGCCGGGACGAACGTCCGCCGCATAGCGATTGTTGGCGAGCATGAAGTTGTAGCATGACACGCCGGTGGGAGACGCTGAGTTGCGGCGCAGATCAACCAGGTTGCCGAAAACCATTTGCTGTCCGTCCGATTCGGACTGCGACGTCGTGTAGTTCAACTCGATCCGGCTGTTCTCGCCCAGTCGATAACGCAGGCCCGTATTGAAGTTCCAGGAATCGTAGGTGTTGGATATGTTGCCGCTGGGCAGGATCCCAGCCTCGACCTCGGCCTTCGGATTGTAATAGACCGTGACTCCCGGCTGGAAGCTGCTGAAGTAATAGGCCGGGAATGGATTGTAGTACTGTCCGGGCGCGAGGTTGATCGACAGCCTGGAGAACTCGATCTCCTGCGTATTCTTGGCGCGAGAATATAGGCCGTTGGCGAAGATGCTGAGGCGGCTGGTCAGATTCTGCTCGAAGCTCAGCGACAGGCTCGTGTTTTCGGTCTCATTGCCGGCGTACTTCGGCACAAAATCGGGAAGAGCCTCTCTTCCGACGGTCACCATGTCCGACATTGTAGGACGACCGGTGAAGCCGGGACGAACCGTCAATCCCTGCGCGTTATTGACCAGCCCCCCCGTGGAGGGGTCATAGGCCATCGTGCTTCGGTCGATCACCCCGGGCTGCAAGCCCTGTGCGAACGAGCGACGATCATAGTTGGGGTTCCCGCCGTAATAGCTGGAGTAGTCGTTGGTGACGTAGCCGACGTCGCGATTGAGGATCGGATCACGACGTGAATGGCTCAGGGTGCCGGACAGGTTCCCGCCCCGCCAGCTGTAGCCCGCGAACAGGCTGACGCTGCTGTTGTCCGCCCCGTTGTTGGAGTTTTCGACCTGGCCGGTCAGGGTGGCGCCGACGAAGTCTCGCCTCAGGATGAAGTTAATGACCCCCGCCGTTGCATCCGCCCCATAGACGGCCGAAGCGCCGCCCGTCAGAATCTCCACACGTTCGACCGCGCTGAGCGGAATGCCGTTCAGATTGACGAACCCGTCCTCGATCCCCGCAGCGCCGGCGACGCGGCGACCGTTGATCAGCACAAGCGTGTTGCCCGCTCCCATGCCGCCCAGGTTTGCGGCCGAAACCCCTAGGGCGCCCAGACGCGACACCGGCGCTGTGCGATTCTTCAGCGGCCCCTTCGCCCGATCGTTGGTGAGGGCGCCGACATTGGCGACGTTCTGAGGAAGCGTGCGGATCAGTTCCTCAACCGAGGTGACCCCTCTCGCTCGTATTTCTTCGGCGGTGATCACCTGGACATCGGCCGTAACGTCGCCGTTCTGCAGGCGGCTGCCGGTCACCTCCACGGCCTCGATGACGGCGGGTTCGCTCGACGCCTCGGCGGATGTCGCCTTCTGAGCAGCGGCAGCGCGCGCCGCCTGTTCAAGCGTGGCCTCGGTCGAGCTCTGGGCCCAGGCGCCGCCCGCCGATGCGCAAATCATCAGGGCCAGCATCGAAGTACTCATCGGTCTTGCAGTCATGTCATCCCCCTGCCGGTCGTACCGGCGCAGCTTCACCTCCGAGCGACAAACCCTGAGGACTGCAGCCGAGGACGGCCGTAGCCACGATTTGTCGCGACACCGTCACCGTTACGTCGTGAAGCTTGCACCAATCTGGCTGCGGAGCGCCGCTCTGCAAGCGGCGTCGCTTTGCCGACGTCACAATGGAAAATACATGCGAGATGAAACATCGAGGCCACACAATCGGCACGATTAACCCCCGAAACGCCGTTCTAAACCCGACACTGCAATGGGCTAGGTCTTCATCCGGATGATGGCCGGCCTGTCCGGGGCTCAGACCGAACGCCGCACGGTCATGATCGACGCGACCTATCTCAAGGGCACGGCACGGCTTCGAGCCTGCGGGCAAAAAAGTCGGGCTCGGGCGACTGATCGGACGCACGCAAGGCGGCATGAACACCGAGCTTCACGCCGTCGCCGATGCGAACGGAAGGCCCACTAGCCTCTTCATGACGGCGGGTCAGCTCAGGGCTCCGGAACGACAGGGGAGCCGGGGGCCGTCTGTGACGTCGGTGGCGGCCGGTCCTGAAAGGCCGACTTCGTCGCTCCTGGTCCGCCCCCGTTCGGACGCCGCATCTCACGCTTCAGGTTTACGAGCAGGAGAATGGCGCCGCCGCGGCTTGGGACGACAGCTCTCGCTGGGTTCGCTTCAGCCCACGCCGCCGCCAGACAATAATCAATTATATCAATATTTTAAATCGAGCAATTTCGCTGATTTTGCGGGTTTTGGAGAGCCCACATCGGCATCTCCTAATCAGCGGGTGCACAGTTCGAACCTGTGATCACCCACCATCGTCGCCCTGCTCCATCAGGACTTGTCCGACGCCTTCAGGCGCGACCGCTGACCGTGAGGTCGCGGGGCGGAAGGACGTCTTCCAGGTCGGCGT
>Ga0114984_1000546_pt1 | contig 14358 bp, 8 predicted proteins | sample Shrwel1BS1Day1_FD_96987 | JGI IMG/M metagenome (GOLD analysis project Ga0114984, IMG submission 96987) | Subsurface microbial communities from deep shales in Ohio, USA - Utica-3 well 1 S-1-Day1 | ecosystem: Environmental > Aquatic > Deep subsurface > Shale gas/oil reservoir > Produced water/Flow... | reverse complement strand
GGGACTGTATGCCCATGCCACCCTGATCCCGCGTGAAGATGGGCGCATCAGCATCTACGCCGACGACCTGAGCCGCGAGGAGCACTACAGCTCTCTGGCCGAGCTGATGGCGTCGCCCGAAAAAAGCCTGCTGGCCACGATCGTGGCGGTTATCAGCGCCACGTACGGCTTCGACCTTTACCTGCGTTCGGACTTTCCCGTGGGCTCTGGCCTGGGTGGCTCATCGGCTGCGACCACCGCGACCATCGCGGTGTTCAACGAGCTGCGCCAGGATCGCTGGAACACCTACGAGATCGCCGAACTGGCGTTCCAGGCCGAGCGCCTGTGCTTCGGCATCGCTGGTGGCTGGCAGGATCAGTACGCGTCGGCCTTTGGCGGTTTCAACCTGATCGAGTTCGAGAACCAGCGCAACCTCGTCCATCCCATTCGCCTGGAGGACGGTATCCGCAACGAGTTGGAGTCTTGCCTGGTGCTGTGTGACACCGGCATCTCCCATGACTCTGGGCGCCTGCACGAACTGCAGCGCGAGGAGATCGAAGCCGAGCTGTCGCAAACCGAGCTGCTCAGTGCCAGCGTTACCCTGTGTCGGCGTATGCATCACTTCCTTATCCGGGGTGAGCTCAAGGCCTTTGGTACCTGCCTGGACGAAGCCTGGCAGTTGAAGAAGCGTTTTTCCTCGGCCATCAGCGATGGTCGGCTCGATGACATCTATGCGGCCGCCCTGGCTGCCGGAGCCTGTGGCGGCAAGCTGCTGGGCGCTGGTGGTGGCGGCTTCTTCCTGTTTTACGTCCAGCCCCAACATCGCCAGCACGTGGTCAACGCCGTCGGCGCGCTGGGCTGTCAGACCCAGAACTTCCGCTTCGAATCGAGCGGCGTGACCTCATGGCGAACGAAGATCCAATGACCTTATTTCATATCGACGGCTTTCCGCTTGGCGGCGAGCGTGTCTACGTCATTGCCGAAGTCGGCAACAATCACAACGGTTCGCTGGAGCTGGCCCGGCAACTCGTCGATGCTGCCATCGAAGCTGGCGCTGATTGCGTCAAGTTCCAGCTGCGCAACCGTGACGCCCTGTATCGACGCAAGGCCGACGGCTCGCGCGCCGAGGATCTGGGCGTCGAGTACATTCAGGACTTGCTGGACAAGGTGGAGCTCAGCCTCGACGAGCACCGCGAGGTGCGCGCCTATTGCGCGAAGAAGGGCATCACCTACCTGTGTACGCCGTGGGACGAACCCAGTGTCGACGCGCTGGCCAGCTTCGATGTGGCGGCGCTGAAGATCGCCTCGGCCGATCTGTGCAACCCCTACCTGATCGCCAAGGCGGCCAGCCTGGGCAAGCCGCTGATCCTCTCCACCGGCATGTCTTTCGAGCACGAGGTCGTGCGAGCCATCGAGCAGCTCAAGGCGCTCGGTACGTCGTTCGCGCTGCTGCATTGCAACAGCGCCTACCCGGCGCCTGAAGCTGATATCCAGCTCGGCTACCTGCGCCGCTTGCAGGAGCTGCACGGCCTGATCGGCTATTCCGGCCACGAGCGCGGCATCGCCATCACCCTCGGCGCGGTGGCGCTGGGGGCGAAACTGGTCGAGCGCCACATCACTCTGGATCGCGGCATGGAAGGTCCCGACCACCTGGCCAGCCTGGAGCCGGAAGAGTTCCGGCAACTGGTCGACGGCATCCGTCAGTTGGAACAGGCGCTGCCGTGGACAGGCCCCGGACGCCACGTCAGCCAGGGCGAGCTGCTGAACCGCGAGAACCTCGGAAAAAGCGTGATCGCCACGCGTGACATTCCCCGTGGGGCGGTTCTGGAGCAGGACATGCTACGTATCGCCAGTCCCGGCCAGGGGCTGCCGCCATATCGCCTGCCGGAGCTGCTGGGCAAGCGGGCCCAGCGCGATATCGTCCAGGGTGACTTCCTCTTCGAAAGCGATCTGGAAGAACAGCAGGCCGAGCAGAAGCTGGCTTTCGACCTGCCGATCCGCTGGGGCGTGCCGGTGCGCTATCACGACTTCCTCGATTACCGCCGGCGGATCGAGCCTGATCTATTCGAGTTCCACCTGTCCTACCGCGACCTAGGTCTCAAGCCGCAGCCATTTCTGGCCGAGGTGGCCTGTTCGCGCCTGGTGGTGCACGCGCCGGAGCTGTTCGAGAACAGCGAGCTGCTCGATCTGGCTTCGGACGACCTGGCCTACCGCCAACGTTCCATTGACAACCTGCGGCGGGTGGTGGACGCGACCCTGCAGATCGGCGAGTTCTTCCCCAACGCCGATGCGCGTTTGATCGTGGCCAACATCGGTGGCTTTTCCGCTGACGAGCCGCTTCCGCTGGCCATGCGCCCCGAACTCTACGAGCGCTTCCACGAGGCCTGCCGCCAAGTGGATTTCGCCGGTACCGAGCTGATTCCGCAGAACATGGCGCCGTTTCCCTGGCACTTCGGCGGTCAGCGTCACCAGAACATCTTCATGATGCCCGAGGAGCTGGCAGCCCAGGCACGTGACCATGGCCTGCGTCTGTGCCTGGATTTGTCGCACCTGCAGATGACCTGCTTCCACTTCGGCCTGGATTTCCAGGCAGCACTGGAGCAGTTGCTCCCGTACTCGGCTCACCTGCACGTGGCCGATGCCAAGGGCATCAATGGTGAAGGCGTGCTGATGGGTACCGGTGATATCGATTGGTCGGCCACCTGGGCGCAGATTTGTCAGCACCCGCAGGTCAGCTTCATCCCCGAAGTTTGGCAAGGGCACAAGGACCATGGGGCGGGCTTCTGGGCTGCGCTGAGGTTTCTCTCCACGCTGGGAGGGCCGCAGTGATGAGCTCCCCAAGCCGCTTCGATGGCCGTTGTCCTGTCTGCAATGGCCAGGCTCGGAATCTGCTGAGTCTGGATTTTTCCGAGCGCCAGTGGTTGCCAGACAGGGTTTCGCTTGCCCTGTGCGATGCTTGTGATTTCGCCTTCACCAGTCCGGCCGATGCCGAGGAGTACGCGAACTACTATTCGGCCACGACCAATGATCTGCTCTTCCAGGATGGATCCTCTGCGCAAAAGCAGGAGCGCCATCAGACCCAGACCGGCTTCCTCGCTCCGCTCCTCTCCGAGCGGGAGCCCAGGCGGGTTCTGGATATAGGCTGCGGCAACGGTGGTTTGCTGCGCAGCCTACAGGCGAGATTCGTCCAGCATCACTACCACGGCGTCGATCCGAATGTGGAGGTCCACACAACGCCCGAAGGGATCAGCTTCAGCCGATCCTGGCGGGAACTTGAGGACACGTACGACTTGATCATCGTCTCCCATGTGCTGGAACACATCGTCGATCTGGTGGAGTTTTCTCGTATTCGCCGGCTTCTGGCCGCGGGCGGAGCGCTGTATGCGGAGGTCCCTGACGCTTCCCGCTATGCAGATTTCCCCAGGCGCGAGTATCTCTACTACGTCGACCGGCTGCATATAAATCATTTCACCCCGGCTTCCTTGCGGCGCCTGATGGAGCGTTGGGGATTATCGGTTATCTGGTCCGGGCTTCATGACTTCCAGTACAAGGACCGCAAACCCTATCCGGCCTGCTGCGTGCTGGCAACCGATGTCGGCCGCGTGCCTGCCGTCCAGGGCCAAGCTGATTTGCTGACCTTCGCCATGCAGCGATACTTGCGGGACGAATCCGCGAGAGCTGAGGAGTGGCGACAGCGCCTCGGATGTAATCCCGAGGTTCTTGTCTACGGTTTCGGCGACAACTTCTTCCGGGCCCGCAATGCCGATGGCCCGTTGGTCGGTTGCCGCGTCCGGGCTGTCATCGACAGGCGCTGGAAGGAGCTGAGCAGGTCGCGCTATGTCGATTCCTACACCTTCATCGACCTTGAGCAAGCGCTGGAGAGCCTCGCGCACCTGCCCGTCGTGGTGACCGTCTCCTGGCAGGGAGAGACAATCGCCCAGGAACTTCTGAATGCCGGTTGCAAGCAGGTGTTCATCCTGTAGCAGCGCTCGGGTTGGATTATTTATCGGGATTTATTACGAGGAATTCGAATGCGCGTTGCCGATTACATCATGTCCCGCCTGGCTGATCTTGGTATCCGTCATGTGTACTTTCTGCCTGGGGGCGGGGCCATGCATCTGAACGATGCCCTGGGTCGACATCCCGACTTGGAGCCTGTGCTCTGCCTCCATGAACAGGCCGCAGGCATTGCCGCCGAAGCCGCCGGAAAACTCTCTGGTGGACCGAGCGCCTGCATGACCACTTGTGGACCAGGCGCCACCAACGCGGTGACCGCCGTGCTGGGCGCCTGGCTCGACTCTACGCCGGTGTTCTTCATTTCTGGACAGGTGAAGAGCGCCGATCTCAAGGCCGGCACCGGCCTGCGTATGCTGGGTGTGCAGGAGGCGGACATCGTTTCCATCGTCGCGCCCATCACCAAGCGCGCCGTGACCCTGACCGACCCACAGGCGGTCGCCGAGGTCTTCGACGAACTGGAACAAGCGGCCCTGAGCGGCCGGCGTGGTCCCGTCTGGCTGGACGTGCCGCTGGATGTCCAGGCGGCCCAGGTGGAACCCGAGAACTTGCGGCGCGCCAAGCCGGCCGCCGAGCCCGCCGGAGTCGAGCTGGCCGAGCCGGTAGCCCGTACCCTGGAGCTGCTTCGCTCGGCCAAGCGGCCGGGCATCATCGCTGGCAGCGGTATCCGCATGGCCGGTGCGGTGAAGGCCTTCCATCGCCTGGTCGAGCGCGCCGGCGTGCCGGTCATGCCGACCTGGCTGGCGATGGACCTGATCGAGGACGACCATCCGCTCTTCGGTGGTCGTCCCGGCTCCATCGCACCACGCTGGGCCAACTTCGCGTTGCAGAACTGCGACCTGCTGATCGTCCTCGGCTCGCGCCTGGACATGGCGCTGACAGCCTACAACCATGCTCATTTCGCGCCCTACGCGAAGAAAGTGGTGGTTGATATCGACGCGGCGGAAATCGCCAAGTTGCAGATGCCGATCGAGGTTTCGGTAGTGGCCGACGTGAAGCCGTTCATCGAGGCACTGGATGCGGCTGTCGCCGCGACCTCATTGCCCGACTTCGCCGATTGGCGGGCGCGCATCGCCGCCTGGCGCGAGCGCTATCCGCTGCTGCAACCCGAGCATGCCGACGACAGCCAGGGCGTAAGCATGTATCACTTTACCGACCGGCTTTCCCTCCTGCTGAAAGAGGGTGATGTGATCGCGCCGGGTAGCTCGGGTTTCGCCTCCGAGCTGTTCCTGCTCAACCTTCGCCTGAAGAAGGGCCAGCGCTGTTTCCACAACCGAGGCACCGGCTCCATGGGCTTCGGCATTCCCTCGGCCATCGGTGCCTGCCTCGCCTCTGGCCGCAAGCAGACCATCTGCGTGGAGGGCGATGGTGGCGTGCAGCTGAACATCCAGGAATTGGCGACCCTCGCGTCGCAGAACCTGCCGGTCAAATGCTTCGTCATCAACAATCAGGGTTATGCGTCCATCCGTGCATCGCAGAGCACCCACTTCAAGCTGCTGGTCGGCGCCGATGCCAGTAGCGGCCTGAAGCTGCCCGAACTCGGCCAACTGACCAGCGCTTATGGTGTCGGATACGCTCGTATCGAGGGGCACGAGGGCTTGGAGGAGCGTCTTCTGGAAGTGCTCGAGCGGGATGGTCCAATCATCTGCGAGGTGCTGGTGCAAGCCGAGGAGCCCCGTGTGCCGCGCGTGATGACGCGTATCGACGAGCATGGCAGGCCGGTGACCGGTGCGCTCGAGGACCTGTATCCCTTCCTGTCTCGCGAGGAGCTGGCTGAGCAAATGCGAGTGTCCACTCCATGAGCACAGCCCTGCTGCCAGGTATCAAGTATGGTGTTATCGACTATTCGCGAGGATATGGGCATCTGCTTTCCCACCAGGCGGGCAGCCCCCATCACGTGAATATCGGGGACGACATACAATCCCTGGCTGTTCTCCATTTCTACCGGAAGCTTGGTATTCCTGACGAGCAGATCGTATGGGTGGGGCACGACGAACTGGGAACCTACAGCCGCGGCTATGTGGTTCTGCCGATGAACATGTTTGGCACCAAGGGCGACATATTTCCTCTGTCGCCCTACATCATCCCGTTGTTCATCGGGTTCAATTACGTCAGCGGGAAAGTCCGGGAACATGCAGAGTTCCTGCAACGTCACGGGCCGATCGGTTGCCGGGATGAGTACACACTTCGGATCATGCGCGAAGCCGGCATCGAGTCATACCTCAGTGGTTGCCTGACCATTGCGCTGCCTCGCAGGGAGGCATCGGCGAAAGCGTCCAGAGTATTCATCGTGGATGCTCCCCTGGAGCTGGATGCCCATATACCCGAGAATCTTCGCGAGCGAGTCGAGTACCTAACCCATGAGGTCGAACTGGACTGGACGAGTCTTACCGAACAGGACGGTAAGTCGACACGCGAACTCGCGGAGCTGTTGTTGCGGCGTTATGCAGAGGAGGCCGCGCTCGTCGTGACCAGTAGGCTGCATTGCGCGGCGCCATGCATAGCGCTCGGGATACCCGTTATTCTCGCGAAGGAAAACATCGAGTCTAACCTGAGTTGGATCGATAAGTTCCTGAAAGTCTATGGCCTTGACGATCTGGCAGATATCGACTGGAACCCGCAGGTTCCCGACGTGGAGCATGTCAAAGAGCATCTATTCGCGTTGTTCTCCAAGCAACTGCAGGCACTCATTGCGTCGCGGAGGTACCTGTGTGAGCTGAGTGCGTTCTATGAGGAACGAACGAGAAGTCGCTACAGCGATGGTCTGGCCAGGCTGCTGGAGGAGAACATGTCCAGGCTCGACAGGAAGCCGCGCAAGTACGTCATATGGGGCGTAGGGGCGGGCGGTACGCTTGCCCACCTGCTGATCCGCGAGACTTTTCCGGACTATCGCATGGTCGCAGCCGTGGATACCTTCGAGCGGGGGGAGTTCTTCGGTCTGCCGATCAGAAGTCCGGACGATCTGGACGACCTGGACCACGACTTCCTGTTCGTATGCACTTTCTCCGGCAAGGACGCAGCGGAGCGGAAGTTGGGCGAGCTGGGACTCGAAAAGGGCTCCCAATGGATGCACCTAGTGGCGCGCGCCGTCAACAATCGCGGAGAGGTGGGCGAGGCGTTCCGAAACCAGTTGAAGGAACTCTCCCAGTCTTAATCTTGAGTGTCCCTCCGGATATCCGACGGATCAGGCCGGTGGGAGACAAAGCGTGCGACGCTGGCAAGCAGTTTGATTTAGAGGATGTTATGAAAATTTTCCAGTTGGCAGAAGAGTGTATCTGTTGTGGTTGCTCCGAGATCGCCAGCTCGCCTGCCGTGCTCATGCCTTTCGTGGCCAAACGGGTGTTTGGTCACGATCCCTTGGAAATCAAGGCGGACTGGGGCTTTCGAGATCTGAAGCCGGGTCTGGCCCATACCTTGTGCCACTCTCTGCAATGTCAGGAATGCGGAGCCTTGTTTCTCGACTACCGCTTCACCGATAAGCAGATGGCGGCGCTGTACCACAATTACATGGACGAGGCCTATACACGGCAGAGGGACCATTACGAGCCCGGCTATGCGGCCACGACCGCCCAACACTACACCTTCAGGCAAAGCTATATCGCCGATGTCGAGGCCTGGCTTGCACCGCGCCTGCCGTTGCAGCCTGCCGTGTTGGACTGGGGCGGTGGAAGCGGCATGAACGCGCCTTTCCTGGGCCGGAGCCGCTTGCTCCATGTTCATGATATTTCCAATGTGGAAGTCGTCGCCGGCGCCGACCGGATCAGTTCTGAGGTGCTCGGAGGGGAGGCATACGACCTCGTCGTATGTAACCAGGTATTGGAGCATGTGCCGTTCCCAGATCGTCTGATCGACCTGATCCGCCCAGCCCTGGGAGCGGAAACGCTGCTTTATCTTGGGGTTCCGCACGAAGCGCTGATGCGCGCGCATCCGGGCAGTCTGGACCTGGCCACCCTCAAGCGGCATTGGCACGAACACATCAATTTCTACACCGAGCCCTCCATGCGTCGTCTGCTCGAGCGGGTGGGTTTGGAAGTGGTGGATGTCCACTATGTCCCCACCCTTAAAGGCGTCGTGTTGGGCATGCTGGCCAAACTGCCCTGACGGGGCGGCCGGTATGGACTTGCATGGCGGTTCTTTTTCGGATGGCGCAGGTCATGATTGAATGAACCCAGTGATTCTCAACGATATGTCGGAGATGTTCGCGAGCGAAATCGTCGACTGGAGCCGGTTCCATGGAAAGACGGTGCTGGTGACCGGAGCCTACGGAATGTTGGCATCCTATATCGTATTCATGCTCATTTTCCTGAACGAGACAGTACCGGGCGCCAACATCAGAATTCTTGCACTGGGCAGAAGTCGGAAAAAACTGGCGGCTCGCTTCGACGAATATCTAGGGAAGGACTACTTCGTTCCAGTCATTCAGGATGTCTGCGCATCGCTGGATGCCATCCCACGTGCCGATTTCATCATCCATGCCACCAGTCTTGCGAGCCCTCACTTCTATGGCGTCTGCCCGGTGGATGTAGCTTTGCCAAATGTCACTGGGACGCTGGGCTTGTTAGAGAAAGCGCGGCTCGACGCATCCGAAGGCCTGCTCTTCTTCAGCTCGCTTGCCGCTCAAGGCCTTATTGAAGGTGACAGGGTGATTGCAGAGCAGGATATGGGGTATCTGGACCCAATGGATATCCGCAGTTGCTACGGCGAAAGCAAAAGAATGGGCGAGAATCTTTGCAAGAGTTACCACTATCAGTACGGCGTTTCCGCCAAGGTGGTGCGACCTACTCATACTTACGGCCCAACTATGGACCTGAATGACAGTCGAGTGTTTTCCAACTTCGTCGCGGATGCGGTAGCTGGGCGGGATATAAAACTGCTCAGTGATGGCAGTGGCGTCCGGGTTTTCTGTTATCTCAGTGATGCGACGCTGGGGTACTTCAAGGTATTACTCGATGGTCTACCGGGAGAGGCATACAACGTCACCGAGGCGAGCAATACCTCTTCGATCAAGGATCTAGCCGTGCTCATCGCTCGCTTGTCCGGAAGTCGAACCCAGGTCATCAGTGCGAGCCGGACGGCAGGGGATTCTTACATAGAATCCAGCAGCCCGATCGAGCATCCGGTACTCAGTTCCGACAAGCTGAAGCACCTAGGCTGGGAGTGCCGGGTCGGTCTGGAAGAGGGTTTCAGACGAACTATCGAAAGTTTCGTAGGGCGGAATTTTGCTTCGTGAGACTCGCGCCATGGGCAGTGATTTGTTGCGATCCAGACAGGATACTTTTCAATGAATGATTCAATCCCAAATCGTCTGATGGCGCTCAAGGATAGCCTTGCGCTCGGAGAGATATCCAAGTTTCAGTATGCTGATGAGCTTATGGCCCATCATGCTTTCCTATTCAGCTATCCAGACTTCCTAGCCAATACGGATGTGGAGGAGGTCAGGCTCACCGCAGATGGTGTTACGGTAAGATCGCGGGCCCATGGGATTTCAATGTACATAGATGCCGTCGACCTTCATACCACAGCCTATGCTCTGCTAAACCGCGGGCGCTATGAGCGGGCGGAAACTGATTTCCTGAAGTCGGTATTCCATGATGGCGACATCTTTATTGATGTTGGTGCCAACCGTGGGTGGTTCTCTCTCATTCTCGCCGAGCAATCTCCAGGCGGCAGGGTGTTCGCCTTTGAGCCCATTCCTAGCACTTTTCAAGGGTTGAAGGATAACGTCGAGTTGAACGATCTAAAGAATATAGAGCCGATCTGCATGGGGATGTTTGATAGGGCCGACGAGTTAAACTTCTTGTTCGCCAAAGATGCTTCGGGGGCTACTTCATTGAAGCTGGCCGGGCAATCGAGGGGGCATGCGAAATTGCAGGAAATCACCTGTCCTACAACGACTCTTGATGCTTTTTGTACCAGCCGCAACCTGATTCCGAGCCTGATTAAAGTCGATATAGAAGGCGCCGAGTTGATGGTCGCTCAGGGCGGTAGGGAAATATTGGCCCATACGCCCATACTGCTGATGGAATTGCTACGCAAATGGGCCCGGGAGTTTGACTATCACCCCAACGATGTTTTTGCACTGCTTGAAGCTTACGGCTATGAGGCTTGGGTGTTTTCGCTGGAAAATCCAGGAAAGCTAGAGCGTTGCTACCGCATGACGGAAGAAACGGTACAGACCAATTTCATTTTTCTTCACCCGGACAGGCATGCTGCCGTCATTGAGAAGTGGATTTGATTCAAGAACGTACCATGGGGAGGGAGAAACCTTGCCGTTTGCAAAATTGGCGGTTGCATTTCCAATCCGGGTTGGGATGAGTTGCGTTAGTGGGGAGTGACGTTAGATGCACGGCGAATACTCAAGGCTCCGTCGCTCGTTCACATGCTCCTTTATGGAAATTTTTATGAAGTTGATGTTTTGAATTGCTAAGAGAATGAATTATGCGTGAATTGTTCGCTAAGCGTCCCGCTCCCTATTATATACATGCTCCGAACTATCGTCGCAGCTCTTCCGGTATCCGGGTAATGCACATGCTGTGCGATTTGCTCCAGCGATCCGGGCAAGAGGCCTATGTTTCTTCAAGGGTCGTTTGCCCCGACTTGGTTACGCCGCGTCTTACCAATGATATAGTTGAGCAGCATAGGTCCCTGGGAATAGAACCCATCGTTGTCTATCCGGAAATCACGGATGGCAATCCCCTCAATGGCAACATAGTGGTGCGCTACATTCTCAACCAGCCAGGATTTGTTGAAGGCAAGGGAATGTTTGACAGCGACGACCTGCTGTTCTCCTATACGAAGGCGCTTCTGCAGCCAGGGATGGACGAGAGCCATGTACTCTTTTTCCCTGTTCCGGATATGCGTGTGTTTTGCCCGCCTAGCAATCCTGCGAAGCGTATTCCCGGAAAGGTCTGTTATTACCAGGGACGTCGAGGGCAGGCGAAGATAGATCGCTCCTTGCTGCCGGCTGACGCTGTGGAAATCACCGCACACTGGCCGGACAGCTGGGAAGCTCTGGCTGATCTCTTCCAGCAATGTGAAATCTTCTATTGTGGCGAGGCTTCGGCTCTGGCAGGCGAAGCAGCGCTGTGTGGTTGCCTGGGCGTCGTTGTGCCCAGTGAGTGGGCCCCCAAAAGAATCGGCTCACACGAATTCAAGAACTATGGCGTGGCTTGGGGGACCGATCCAGAAGAAATCGAGCGGGCCAGACAGACCATTCCTCTCCTGCGTAAATTGCTGCTGGAACATCAAGCCAATTTCTGGCCCGCCCTAGACCACTTCATCGAAGTCACCCAGCAAGCCGCCACCGAACGCGCGGCTAACAAGAAAGGCCGTCAGATCCGGAATTGGCTGGCCAGCCGAGTGCCCAGCAAGGTGCAAGGCGAACTGATCGAAGCCCGGCTTCACTCCCAGCCACAGCCCAGGCTTGGCCTGTTGGTGCTGGACTACGACGGTGATCGTGAGAGACTCGAACGGACGCTGCAAAGTCTCGACTCATCGGCCGGGTGGCATATCCATGTTCTCAGTGCTTCGGCTGTATCGCTGCCAGCCGATGAACGCATGAGTTTCACTCGGCTCGATGGTGGGCCATGCGCTGATGTATTGAACAGGGTGGTTGCCAAGAGTAACGCCGACTGGTTCATGTTGGTCGAGGCGGGTGAGGAACTCACCTCGAGTGGCCAACTTATCGCGCAACTGGAACTCGTTCAGACACCCGACTGCCGAGCTATCAGCTTCGATGAAATCTATCGTCAGGATGGCGCCCTTGGCGCTGCTTGCCGTCCTTCTTTCAATCTGGACTATCTACTCAGCTTCCCCGCCGGCATGGCGCGGCACTGGTTGTTTCGGCGCGAGGCCGTGCTTGAAGTTGGCGGTTTCGATCCTTCCTTGAAAGAAGCTCTGGAACTGGACCTTATCCTGCGCTTGGTCAATCAGGGCGGCTTGGCTGGGTTGGGGCATATTTCCGAGCCTTTGCTGATTACGGACATGCCAGCCCTGGCCAATATCGAGGATGAGCGGCAGGCAATCGTTCGTCATTTGCAGGCTCGTGGCTATTCCAATGCCCAAGTGACGGCAGCCAGACCCGGGCGCTATCGCTTGGAATACAGGCACGCCGGCAGTCCGGTGGTATCGATCCTGATCCCGGCAGGCGCGCATTTGAGCAAGCTGCAGCGCTGTGTCGAGGGGCTGTTGGGAAGCACGGCCTACCAGACGTTCGAGATTCTATTGATCGAGAACCACCCGCAGGATCAGGCGGTACACGAGTGGTTGCTGGCCCTGGCGGAGCTGCAGGAGGCCAAGCTGCGGGTCGTTCAACCTGTGGGCCGGAATATGGCGGCGATGTTGAACCAGGCGGCTCATCGAGCTTCGGGTGATTACCTGTTGTTCTTGGCACCCGACACGGCAATTGTCGAAGAAGACTGGTTGGACAACCTGCTCAATCATGCCCAACGAGCCGAAGTAGGTGGGGTAGGGGGCAGGCTGTTGACGCCGGATGGCAAGATCGCCCAGGCGATGCAGATTCTCGGATTGCAGGGACCGCTGGGTAATCCATACGTCGGTGAAAAACTCGACGAGCCGGGATATATGCAGCGTTTGCAGGTGGATCAGAACGTCAGCGCATTGAGCCAGGATTGCCTGATGCTTCCGCGCGACTTGTATCTCCAACTGGACGGTCTGGATGAGGAGGGGATTCCGTCACCTTATGCAATGACGGATCTATGTCTGCGAATTCGGGAGGCGGGATACTTGCTGGTGTGGTCTCCAAGCGTGCAATTGATGCTCGACCGCCAAGAATCTGCCGGGGTAACCGCACAGCAACAGGACGCCATGTATGCCAAGTGGCTGCCGCAGTTGGCGCGAGACCCCTCCTACAACCCCAATTTCTCCCTGGCGCAGCCGGGCGGCTTCAAGCTGGCCGATACGCAGATCTCCTGGCGTCCGCTGGATATCTGGCGTCCGCTGCCTGTGGTGCTTGCCCATCCGGCCGATACCATGGGCTGCGGGCATTACCGTGTCATGCAGCCATTCAATGCTCTGCGCGAGGCAGGCATTGTGGATGGCGCGCTGTCCGTTGGTTTGATGCACGTCGTGGATTTGGAGCGCTACAACCCTGACGCCGTGGTTCTGCAGCGACAGATTGGCGAAGAGCGTTTGGAGGCCATGAGGAGAATGAAGGCATTCTCCAAGGCGTTCAAGGTATACGAGCTGGATGACTACCTGCCGAACCTGCCGACTAAGAGTATTCACCGCCAGCACATGCCTAAGGACATCGTCAGGTCGCTTCGTCGCGGACTGTCGTATGTTGACCGTTTCGTTGTTTCAACCGATGTGATGGCAGAGGCGTTCGCCGACTTCCATTCTGATATCCGTATTGTGAAAAATCATCTGGATCCGCGTTGGTGGAGAGGGATGCCGACGAGCGCTCGACGCACGTCTATGAAGCCGCGGGTAGGTTGGGCAGGTGGATCTAGCCATACGGGCGATCTGGACTTGGTTGCGGACGTGATCAAGGAGCTGGCTAATGAAGTGGAGTGGGTGTTTTTTGGCATGTGTCCCGACAAGCTCAAACCATATATTCATGAGTACCATGAAGGGGTGGCTATCGAACGCTATGCTAGAAAGCTGGCTAGCTTGGATCTGGATCTAGCAATTGCTCCGGTCGAACAGAACCTATTCAACGAATGTAAAAGCAACCTGCGTTTGCTGGAGTATGGCGCCTGCGGCTTTCCGGTGGTGTGTAGTGACGTGCGCTGTTATGAGGACGGTCAGTTGCCCGTAACTCGGGTTAAGAATCGTTTCCGTGACTGGGTTGAGGCCATTCGTACCCATATCTATGACCTGGACGCGGCCGCTCAGGCAGGTGATGTACTGCGCGCTGAAGTGTTGGCCTCATGGATGCTCGAAGAAAAAAATCTCCAAGCGTGGCGAGAGGCCTGGTTGCCAGGCTAAGCCTTAATTCTTGCTGCCGTGTCAGGCTCGAGCGAGTACGTCAGGCAGCACCACGTCGGATCGGGCTGCCTCGCACTGTAGCCCGATCCGCGCCCTCACGCTCGACGACCCAATGGCACGTCGACGTCGTTGTCGAGCCCAGCCTCATCTTTTTTGACGCGCTGCCGATACGCAACCTGAGAGGCGGCGGAGAAATCCGGTTGACGCTGGTAAGAAATAGATTCCAGCGGCGGCCTAAAGGTTTCGATAAACGTGCCGACATCAATGACGTATGCGAACTTTGTGGGTGCCTGGGTGATGCCCCTAAGAGTCGCGCGCTCAGGCAACAAGCTAGGTCCGATGGAGGACAAACACCATGGCTTTGACCGTTAACACCAATATTGCGTCAATCAACACACAGCGGAATCTGAACAACTC
>Ga0114984_1000545_pt1 | contig 14361 bp, 11 predicted proteins | sample Shrwel1BS1Day1_FD_96987 | JGI IMG/M metagenome (GOLD analysis project Ga0114984, IMG submission 96987) | Subsurface microbial communities from deep shales in Ohio, USA - Utica-3 well 1 S-1-Day1 | ecosystem: Environmental > Aquatic > Deep subsurface > Shale gas/oil reservoir > Produced water/Flow... | reverse complement strand
GATGAACTGGGTGTAGGCCGAGCGTCGATCAAACTTCTCTGGGACAAAAATCGCGTCTCCAGGTTGCAGTTCTTTGCCCATGAAACCACCACTGCCAAACCAGCGGCGATGTGCGGAATTGCCTTCTACCGATCCATCGGCACGGATGATGAGGGCCGCGTCAATGTCTGCCTCACGCAGCAGGCCAGCACGCTCCAAGTAGTCTTCCACCGTGGCATCTGCGCGGTGGATGAAAACGTTTTCAGCCAAGACAGCACCAAACACGCTCACGAAACCTGGGCGCGTGGGAATGGTGATGTTGTCGCCATCTTCCAGCGGCAGATCGGGATACTCCGGGCGCTCCGGTTTCAGCTCCAACGCGATACGGCCCGACGCTTTCAGGCTTTGCATGCGCGACAGCAATTGCTGCTGCGCAGCCATCTGAGCCTGCACGCTGGCGGCCGCATCGGCATTGGTGGCGTTCTGCACCGTGGTCATGGCCTGCCCGGCGATGTCGGTTTCCAGCCGGCGAATGGCCCGGTCCAAGTTGGCCTGTTGCTGTACCCGGGTGCTCTCACGCGTCAGCTCGGTGGCGTATGGGTAGGCTTGCTCAGTCAGGCCACCGGCACGCTCCACCACCTGGCGCAGGGTTTCACCTGGGTGGACTTGATAGAAACCCGGCACCTTGACTTCACCGCTCACCCGCACAAACTGGGTGCGCTTGGCCACGGGCACCGGCATGTCTTTCACGCCAAAAATGGTCACCACGTCACCGGGCTGCAACTCGAGGTTGTTCGCGGGGTCTTTGTCGCGAATGGCCTTGCCCAGGTTGAACGGAATCAGCTGAGTACGGACCTCTTTGGTGTCCATGCGCTCAATGGCGGCGTAGTCCCAATTGATTTCGTCCAGCAGGTTTTTCACATCGTTGATCTGGCGATCGGCCGTGATGCGCTCTTTCTTGGTCCCCTCGCCCTTCTCGGCTTTCTCGTCCTTCTCGAACTGCACCAGAATGTTCTTGCGGGTGTAGTAATCGGGTTGAACCAAGGCTTCCATCTCAGGAATCAAATCGGCAATGCGCATGCCGGGCTGATGGCTGTAACGCAGCGGCACCGCCACGTTACCACGCAGGGTGACTGCGTTGGAGAAAGCCGGGCTGATCTTGAACAGTGTGACCACGTCACCGTCTTTCACGGTGCTTTTGAGGCCACGGGCATCCAGCGCGCGTTCAATGACCGAACGTGGTGCCTTGACGCGGTTGGACTCGATGCGTTCGATCAAGACCTTGTGTGGCGTGGTCAGCGAAAGCATGCCGCCGCCGTAGGCCAGCACCTGCGAGATGGGCTCTTCGGGACGGCTGAGTTCGTAAATGGCCGGGGTGCCCAGAGCACCGATCATGGCTACGCGCGGGCCCGCGGGCGGAATCACGACCACGTCGCCGGGCAGCAGGTAAGTGTCGGCCGACTTGTCGCCCTCGGCAATAAACTTGTACAGGTCAATCGTAGAGATGACTTGGCCGTTGCGTTTGAGTTGCACCTTGCGCATGCTGCCGCCCGCTGCTGGCCCGCCACTCTCAAACAAGACGCTGACTAGGCTGGACAAGCTGGAGACGGTGTAAGCACCAGGCTTACGTGCCTGCCCCACCACGAACACCTGCATGGAGCGCAGGCGGCCCATGGTCGCGTTGAGCTGGAAGTTCTTCAGGTATTGGCCCACTTGGGCTTTGAGAGTGGGCTCAAGCTGCGATGACTTGAGACCAGCTACTGTGACCACGCCCACCCGCGGGATGGCGATTTGCCCGTTTCGGTCCACCGTGAGACGTGCATCGGACTCGACAACGCCCCAGACCTTGAGGGCGATTTCATCGCCAGGGCCAATGACGTAGTCAGCTGGCACTGGCACGTTTTGCAGCGATGGGAAGGTGCGGCCTGTGAACAGGTTGTAGCCAAACAGGGGCAGTTGGCGTCCGGTGGTGTCCTGCACGAAGCGTTGGAACTCGGTGGCGTTGGCGTCGATGTCGCGCAAGACATCTGAGGGGGCAACACTGGGGGCTTCGGCATCGTTTCTCAGTGCTGAACGCGCGACTGTGGCCGCGTCAACTGCGGATTGCAGACCGGTAGGGCTGGCGGACACTGGTGATACCACCGTGGAACGGATGGAAGTGACAGGTGCCTGCGCGTACGCGGTGCCGCTCACGCAAAAGCAAACGGCGCTGGCCAGCAAGCTGGCCCTGTAAAACTGGTGCATGTGCTGATTCACAATCAGTGACGTGGATAAGTTCATTGTATTGGCGGACTGTGACACTCGAGATCGGAGGGCGAAGAGTTGGATTTGTGTCAGTTCCCTGGGGTGCTCACATATGCGCCACGACGACAGCCAGAGTGACACTCCACGAACTGACCAAGTCATTACCCAAAACCAAATGTAGTCGACGGTCTTCTCGCATAAAGTCCATCTCCCTCAGCGCGCACCCTCAACACGACGCGGCCGGATCATATTCTGGAACGCAATGCGCCATACTGGCGTGGAGGACCAGACACGCAATATACTTTTCATGTGCATAAATAAATACTTCCGCGACTTCCAGCTCGTGCGACGGGCATCATGGATTACGCTAACATTAGGCTGAAATAGAACCGGATACCCAGCAAGATAAATCCGGGCACAAATATCGTAATCCTCACAATAGAGGAAATACTTTTCGTCAAAACCGCCAAGTTCCCGGTAGACAGAACTTTCAATCAGATAGAACATGCCTGCGAACCATCGAAATCTCCCATCGTTCAGGTTTGGTTCCCCAGGAATACCCAACCAACGTTTCATCAGTGCCCAAGGCGTAAGGTTCCAACGTACAGAATCTTCCACGACGCCGGAACCGTTTACGACTCTTGGCACGGTTAAGGAGGCACCGCGCTTAATGGCTGCGTCGATCATTGGAGTAAAAACATCGACAGTTAGCGAGAGGTCAGGATTCAAGATTGCGTACCACGCAGTCTCACACCTCTTAAAAGCCTGATTGTGATTAGCACCAAAGCCCAGTGGCGCGGGATTTCTTATGATCGACAGCTGTAGATTGCTTGTTGTTTTTCCCTCAAACGAAAACGACTCCTCATATTGATTCAGAGTGACGACCAATCGAACCCCTTTCAATTTTGGATTCGCGTCTAGTTGCCCTACGAGGTTTTCCAGTAGGTGACCGTGACCATGACTAACGATGGACAGGGTAAGTTGATCGGAGAGATTCACGGCTTGGAACGAATTTCGGTAAAGGATAGATCGGCTACGTTTAATGCCACCATGATTAACGCCGCGTCCTCGATGAGAGGATCAGCGCTTCGTATCGCTCGAAGCCCGCCTTTGGCGTGAACCTTTTCGACCAGAGTTCCATTAGCGCAGAAGAAGGAGCCGGACTACTAAGCCGCATTGCATAGGCTGCGTCCTCAAGGTCGGAGAATCGTAGGTGATCAAATGTACGCCCAAACCCGAGCTTCGCAAGCTCCCGATGCACCGTGATGTTGGACAATAAGGTTGGAATACCGACTGAAGCTGCTTCAATGACTGCAAGAGGGAATCCTTCCGCATAAGATGGCAATACTAGGGCATCGGTGTGCCGTGTTATAGCCGTCGGAGACAAGACTTGCCCTTCAAACCGCACTCGATCCTCCAATGCGTAGCTTCGAACAAATGCCTCCAAAGATTCGCGCAGGGGCCCCTGACCGCATATCACCAACGAGAGAGACGGGGCTTCGACAAGCGCGCTAACAAGTCCATGGATATTCTTCCGCTCTGACAATGAGCCCACAAACGACAGCACTATGTCACCTGCTGCCTTGCGAGAGGCAATCCATTCAAGCGACGCCGGATTGGCAAGAAGGTCCGCTGGCTGAGCTCTGAAGTTATAAACCATCTCAAGCCGCTGCCCCGGAAGGCTCCGTCCATAGTAACGGCACATCGCGTTAGAAATACAAACCACAAAATCGAACCCTCGCAGAGCACGTTTCCAAAGTTTCCAAGCAGCGTCAACGTAAATCCGCGGCTTATCGAAGCCAACGTCGAAGAGAAAGAAGTTGTGAACTGTTGTGACCAGCGTAATGCTCCGGTTCCATTTCAGCGCTAGGCCAAGAAGATCGGGACGAAGGCAATGGCTGTGCACAACGCCTCGAAGGCGCCAAAAGTCTGATATACAGAATTTTCGAACTTCGACGGCGAACCCTAAGTCGTCACGCGGGGTCACCGGCGAAAGATAGAGAACCCGCACCCTCCACCCAGCCGCGCTCGCGGCCAACCCAATGTCAACGGCGACATTCACCGGACCTGACCGGTCAAGTGCCGGCACGATGAGCGTGTAGTCACCCTTCATGATGCTCCCCCCGTTCCGCAGCCGCTACCCTCCTAAGGGCCTCGTAATATCGATCGGAGATAGGTTGCCATCCGAGATGTTGAGTGGCGACGGACCGCGCTTGTTCCCCCAATGAGCGCCGAAGACCTGCATCTCTTAGCACTCTCAGCACCTTCTGCGAAAACACGTGTGGTTCTTCAGCCAAAAGATAATGGCGATCCTCTTGCAGATACCCAATACCTTCTATTCCCAATGCAGTTGTGACGATTGGCATACCGGTAGATAGGGCCTCTAAAATTTTATTTTTTACACCTGCACCTGACAGTAAGGGGCAAACAAACACTTCTGCGGACCGATAGCAGGCGACGATGTCGTCAACGAACCCGGTTGTCATGACGCCTTGTAGACCGACCACGTCGGACGGCGGATTCCGGCCGACGAGTTGTAAAGTAACGTTTGGCCATGATGCACGAATTAGTGGGAAAATCACCAGAGCCAGATGACGCGCAGCATCGCGGTTGGGTGCGTAATCGAAGTTGCCAGTAAAGAGTAGACGGCCTGGCACTCGCTGCCGCTCGTCCGGAGTAAACACCGTACTGTCGATCCCATTGGAGACGTTCAGCAACGGCAAGGCGGGATTTCCTCGACGGACGCTCTCCAAGTCAGAGTCACTCACGAAATTGATCAACGACGCAGCGGCTAAAACCCGCCGTTCGTAAATTCGGTACAGCGCCATTTTCAACCAGTCCCTCAACCGACCGGTGCGAAGATAAGCGTTCTCATTGAGGCGCGCAAAGGAATCGACGGCGTTTAAGAACAGCGGTCGCGTGAGTCGAAAATCTACACCGGCCATTAGGGGCGCAACATAGACAACGTCGATATTGCCGCCCTGCTCCTTCAAATATTCTCGTACGCCAACTTGCGTAAAAATATTACGGCCAAGCAAGACCCCAGAAATTAAATTCCCGACACGATATTTTCGAGAAAGCGGCTCACCTGTAAAGTGGACATTGTTGATAGCTGGCGCCGCAGCTCGAAGCCTGTCGACTTCACCACTATCTTCTTTACACCCAGTGATCAAGATATCAATGGTCACGTCTTTTGGCGCAAGCTTCAGCAACTCGTAGTTGATTAGGGCTATGCCATTACGACTGGGGGGATATGGGAGCTCTGTGAGAAGCAATAGAATACGCATAAATAATTAATAATCCGCACACAACACACATTCCAAAAATTATAAATTCCCAGCCTCACAAAAACATCAAGGATATCCAAACTAAAAAAGTTTTTTAACCACGTTAAAATGCCACCACTCGATTATCTATACGCAAGAGGCGCAGCACCTTAAATAGAACGATAAGAGCAACCATGGACACAGCAATGAATGAGAATTCATTACCGACACCGCTCGTCAAAGGATATAACAGGAGCATGAAACACACTTCGTTGCGATAAGGAAGATCAAGCTTATTGGCAAAGAAAAAGCTCATCCAAATCATGAAGACCATCGTGGCAAAATTAAGTAGAGCAATCAATGGATGGACGAACCATGCCATAGCCAAGTTGCCCGGCACACCGGTCATGAAAGAAATATTAAACCAGTTGCTCCCATGTACGTTGATTAGAAGACGCTCTGGAATAATTTCAGGGACTACACCAACCCCAAACAAAGGAGCGAGCATCTGCCGCTGAAAATACCACAGATCAAGTAGCTGGACGTCTGACTTAAAATGAGCGTGTTCCTGCATTACGAAAGAGGAATTGGAGATGCTGGAAAGGCGCCCTACGAGTCTAGCCGCCACAATATCAGTAACGGTTAGGGCTGCATCGATATCCTCCTGCCCCCGAAGCTCGCTCCGAAATGAGTAAAGTTGTGAGGTTGCTAATGGGAGCAACAAGAAAAATATGGCGATTTTGAAAAAGTGTCGCCGAACTACGCCTCTAAAATGACGGTGATTGCGAATCACCAGTGCCAAGAAAACGTAAATAAAGACACCAAGCCCGGCACGTAGCAGCCCCAACGTGATCATGAGAATGATACCGAGTGCGATAATCTTTCTGGAGCCCTGATATCCGGCAATGAAGAAGGCGCCAAGATAGAAGGGATTAATTCGATTGGTGATTTGGATGAACTGTTTTAGCACAGGTGGCGCATCGTAGAGTTCTCGCCCCAGCACCCCAACGTCGTACTTGATAGCAAGGGCGATGAACCAGATCGTCACGATAAAGAAGGCTCTGCAAAGCAAGGCATTACCAACGCGGACAGTCGGCTGCGGAGCGCGACGTGAAAATCGCAGATAAACCAAATAACCGAGATAATAAGGCGCCGCAGACGCGATGACGCTAAACGAAAACGACCACGAGTCGAGGGTGACCGGGACACCATAGAAGTCGCCATTAAATGTGCCAGTCGACAGTATATACGCGACGCTGAGGAACAGTGCACCCAGATAAAACCATAGGCAGAGTCTGGCCGCACCCATGGTGCCTGCCTTCAAAATGGAGCTGTTTACAGTACTCATTCTTGACTCGATGAAGCACCACGAAACATATGCCTCATGCAATCATCAGGTGAGTCAAAGAAAGAAAGCTTAAACGGCAAACCTGAAACTCTCGATCGAAAGGCTCGCCTCAGCCGCCCAAACATCTTTTTAGTGGCTATCATTAGAAACAAGATAAGGCGCTGTGGATGCCGACGAAGAAAGCGGGCAGCAAACGGCATCACAAAGCCACGCAAATGCGGCTCGTTGATCATCATCGAGGCATAAAATGCCGCGAAATTCAACGAGCAAGTTTGGCCTAGTGCGCTCATCACCTCCATGGCCGTCTGGGGGTAAATAGTATGCTCAGACCAGATCGGTGGCAGATTTTCGTTCCAATGATCCTTCGTCCACTGAGGAAGATGCGACTGCTCAGATATCTTCCCGAAATGAGTTTTCGAGGCCGTCCAACCGCCACCGCTGTTCTTCGAGGCGCCGTATACCGTTAACGGGGTATTTACCTTTACGTGTGATTCGATTACCAATGATACGGCAACCGCTAGCGCCATGTCCGGAGATGCTCCATTCACGAATCGGCCACTCTTGGCTTTGATACCGTGGAGAACCGACCGGTGCACGATGCCGTGATAAACCCTTGGCAAGTCGAACAAGCTGACAGCACCTTGTTCCAGGACATTAACAAGTTCCTGCGCGGTCGCTATAGTGCATTCGCTCGCACTAACCTCAAGCGGGTACCAGAAAGCACCCGGCTGGTGAAATCGAGATAGATCGCTAAATTTCACAGATTTCCACCAGTAATAGGCTGGTGGATATATGGCAGCAACAATGCCTCGCTCAGAAAAATCTTGAACGAATTCAAGAATTTGAGGAGAGACGAAATCATCGTCACCTATAAATGTTACATATTCGCCGTTAGCCCTAGCAAGGGCCGCCTCGGTGTTGTCTACTATCGATAATAGACCTGCCATATATGAGTACCGTATTCGCGGATCTGGCCGATCTGAAAAATAAGCGTTTGCCAATGAAGGGTCATCGCTATTGTCCTGCACGACGATTTCAAGGCGGCCATCACTGATGTTACCTAATATAGCCTCCAGTGTTGGGAACAGTGTCTCATACCGGTTCTTAGTTGGTATGACAATCGACAGCAATGGTACGTTGGATGATAAAGAACACATATTAGGAAGATGACAGTGTGGTCAACGCACTCCGGCAGCGCAGCACATGAGCAATGGCCAGTGCGGCAAGGGATGCCAAAGCAGCAACGATACAGTTATTCAATGCACCACCGTCGAATGCAACGACCAGCAGGCGAGCAGTGCCAAGTGTAATCACACCAACCCCAACAGCAGGCAACGTGTCGGACATGAAATACACCCTCGGCGACACGACGAGAAATCTCGAATTCAGTGTGGCACCTAGATATGTGAATGCCAGAGCATTCATAATCAACCAAGGGACTGCCGCGCCCAATAGTCCATAGCGCGACGTCAGAAAAATCTGTATCGGGACGGATACTAACAGCATGGTAACGCCAAGCCTTACGTTAGTTGCATTGTGGCCATGCGCCAGGCTGAGCTGGAATGGGGCGAGCTGAAGTGTCAAAAGTACACCGCCTAGCGCCAGTAGACGTGCCGCACTCACGGTAACATCATCAATTGGCTGGCCTTGAAGCCAAAGGGCCATCACATCGCCAACGAACAAAATGAGTGCGACTCCCGATATCGTACCGATAGATGCGATGTAGTAAGTCGACGACCGATAAAGTCTGGTCAGCTCACTGTTTCTATTCGTCTCCAACAGATTTGTAAATCGTGGCAGTAGCGCCGTTGCGATCGGTAGAGTCAAAATGTACGGTATCTGCGCGAGGGTCGACACCAGCGAGTACAGAGCAAACTCCGTTAGCGGCAACATCTTACTCACGACGAGCTTGTCAAGCTGGGTGTTGAGCCCTGCGACAATCGACATCCCGAGCATGCCGAGCGCGTAGTTTCGAATTTTTTTTAAAGCCGCCACGGAGAAACGACCATAAATTCTAGGAGCCGATGCGAGCGCATGCTCGTAGCCTGCACGTATGTGTCTGAGCAGCGTAGCTCGCATGAATAACACCAATACAATGCTGGAGATCGCCTGCCACGCGAAGAACACCCGAACATCGGCAATGAAGTAAATCGGAATGAGTACGCATCCCGACCTGATCACACTGAATGCCGTAGACAAAAGGTTTGCAGTAACATGTCGCTCAAGTCCCATGAGCCCACCGAAGTAGAGCGACATTGCGATCTGGGGAATGATTGCCAACGGCATGAGCTGTAGTGACTGGATGACCACGCTACGATCAAGCGCGCCCACGCTTTCAAGCCAATGGTCGGCGATCACCGGGGCAAGAAATGCAAAGGTGGCTCCGATCACGATAAGTATGGCAAGCAAGACACGTTCGACGCTGATCAGAACATCAAGCAACTCTTGGCCGCGCTGCCCTTTGGCTGCCTCCCGGGCGAATGATGAGGATAGCCCAGCGTCGGCAATGAAGATCAACGCCAACGCGATAGCATTGAATGCGATGAGGCCATAGGCATCCATGCCCAGAAGGCGGACATAGACGGGAAGAAAGATGTACACGGAAGCGATGCTCCAGAACTTCCCCCCGTAGTTGGCAACGACATTTAGCCTCAAGTTGGGTTGACGGGACTTCTCCACCGTAGTCACCCAAAGGTACGGAGTAACCGCTCAGAAGCCTCTGTGCCCAGTTCATTCCGTACATAGTCCAGTGACAGCAACAGGCGACAGATTTCATCGACACCCAAACGCTCCGTGGAGTGCGAGGTATAGTCGTCGACACTATTAGCGTCAGGGTTACCTTGGCTAATGAACAATTCGTAGTTTAGGTCACGGTTGTCTGCAGGAACACGATAATATCGACCCATGTCCTCAGCCTTGATCATCTCTTCGCGGGAGACCAAAGACTCGTAGAGTTTCTCGCCGTGCCGCGTACCTATGACCTCAGTTGGCACATGACTATCAAACAACTTCTTTAGAGCAATGGCAAGGTCACCGATTGTGCTCGCTGGCGCCTTTTGCACGAAGATATCGCCTTGCTGCCCATGCTCAAAAGCGTGTAGGACCAGATCCACAGACTCTTCGAGCGACATCAGAAAGCGAGTCATGTTCGGGTCTGTGACTCGAAGGGGGACTCCGGCCTTGATCTTCTCGATGAAGAGAGGAATAACAGATCCACGGGATGCCATGACATTTCCATAGCGTGTGGCGCACATAATGGTTCCACTGCGCTCTAGCATCTGCCTCGCCTTCGCGACCATCACCTTTTCTGCCATAGCTTTGGATATACCCATAGCGTTGATCGGATAGACGGCCTTGTCAGTGCTGAGCACAACCACCCGCTTCACGCCATTGGCAGCCGCGGCGTTCAGTACGTTCTCAGTACCGTTAACGTTTGTCGCAACGGCTTCCATTGGATAAAATTCGCACGAAGGAACCTGCTTTAACGCCGCTGCGTGGAAAACGTAGTCAACCCCAGCCATTGCATTCGCAACGCTAAAGTAGTTGCGCACGTCACCAATATGAAAGCGAATCTTAGGGTTCTTAAATGCAACCCGCATGTCCTCCTGTTTTTTTTCGTCACGACTGAAGATAATTATTTCTTTGATATCCGTACCCAAGAAACGGTTTAGCACAGTATTTCCAAATGAGCCTGTGCCGCCGGTGATCATTAGAACTTTATTTTTGAGCACAATTCACCTTTACTTCAATTTATTATTCCAAATATTCCATGAATTCACTTTGATACAGAAAAGCAAACCCAAGCTATTGCCAGACCCATCATACATCTGCGACAAATTCTGCAATTTGATTAATATGCTTATCACCCAACCACCATCCGCAGGGCAAGGCCAATAAGTGATCCATTGCATAGCTGGTTCCTTGCATGTTTTTACCCTGACTATTAAATCCAGAGTAAATGTCGTTTCGCTGATGCACCACCGAACAAGCAACCCCCTTACTCTTAAGGGCAGATAATAATTGGTCACGCCGATCTGAATGAAGAAGCAAACACCAGTATGCAGGTTTGGCTTTAGGTAGCGCCTCAACCAACCTGACACCAGCCACACCATTTAGCAGCGCCGACAACTGCCGTGCATTGCTACGAGTTTTATATTGTCTTTTTTCCAGCGTGGAAAGTTGACTTTCAGCGACGGCTGCATTCAATTGACTAAATGAGGCAGACAGGCCTATTTCCGGCACATCCGATTTGGCGCTTATTTCCCCCCTTTCATCGCGAAAGGTTTCGTAGTCAATGCCAAATCGACGAAGCCGCTTGGCGTGTTGAGCAGTCATTTCGTCAGGACACACCAACGCGCCACCTTCGAAACCATTTATTTGCCTGTTAGGGTAAAAGGAATAAACTGCGAAATCACCGACAGAACCCACTGGCCGCCCGTCAATCGTAGCCCCAAGTGCGTTGTTGCAATCTTCGATTAGTGGAATGCGTTGTTTTTTGCATATCTCGTAGATAGCCGCAACATCGGCTGGATATCCTGACACATGATAGAGTAAAACAGCCTTCGTATTTGGCGTCAATTTAGAGAGCAAGTCTTTCGAGCACATTGACATGCTGACAGGCTCTACATCAATCCATACTGGCCTAGCCCCAACCATTGCAATTGCGGAATTAGTGGAAAGGCAAGAGAATGCAAGGGTTGCGACTTCCTCTCCTGGCCTAACTCCTGCAAGTTTAAGTGCAAGCACTATGGCACTGGTCATATCACAAGTGGTGACCACATTCTGACGACCAATATGCCTCCCGAAATTATGTTCAAACTGCGCTATTTTCGGCCCAGAAGCAATGTTACCTGAACGAATTACTTCGATCGCTGCATTCTCCATTTCCGGAGTCCGCACTGGATAAAAAAGTGGGATCGTGGCTTGAATTTCCATTTCTCTCAGCCTCGGCGCAATGCATCTACTATTCGGTGACGATCGTCTTCGGTCACCCACCACCCGCACGGAATATGTGTTAGACGACGGTAGTAGGTTTCAAGCTGAGGCAGTGGACGTTGAACTGACGAAAATACCGAATGCAAATGGTTGGGACGATGCAGTTTGGATGCCGCGACACCAGCATTTGCAAGGCAACGTTCCAATGCATCCGAGGTGTCGCTAAGCACGCTATAGAGCCAGTAAGACGGTTGACACTCTCTGTCAACACGTGTCACATCCAAGCCGGGTATCTTCGGTATCTCTGCGTCGAAAAAGCGTCCGTTTTCAATGTGTCTTTCAATGCGCTGCTGAATAGTCTCGAGTTGCGCCAATCCAATGACACCTGCCACATTGTGCATGTTGTATTTGAAGCCTGGTCGAGTGATGTCAACTTCGGTGCGCGGAATACCTTTTGCCATGCCAAACCACCGTAGTTTTTTTGCCATCGCGACGCTGCCACCATCGCGCATGGTGAGTATTCCACCGTCGACGGTCGTCATGTGTTTTATGGCCTGCAGCGAAAAAATGCCGAAGTCGCCGACTGTACCAATAGGCTGCCCATCATATTTCGCACCCAAGCTGTGGGCCGCGTCTTCAATCAATGAAATGCCGTGTTGGTCGGCAATCTCTCGCAACCCCCGAAGGTCTGCCGGAAATCCCGCGTAGTGAACCACAACAATTGCCTTTGTTCTAGGCGTCACGGCAGCTGTTACTGCACCGGGCGAAAGGTTACCCGTCTGAGGGTCCACGTCGGCAAAAACTGGGATGGCACCACACTGTAGGATCACTGTATTGGTGGGCTCGGCAGTCATAGAGGTTGTTACGACCTCATCGCCAGGCTCGACTCCGGCGAGCAGCAACGCGATATGCAGTGCGGCTGTACCACTACTCGTCGACAGAGCCAAAGGCAAGCCAAACAACTTGGCGAATTCCGCCTCAAAGCGGTAGACATACTCTCCTTCAGCGATCATGCCACTATAAAGAACCTGTTCGAGAGCGGGCATGAGGCGCTCTTTAGGTGGCATTGCTACTTTAACAAGTGGGATCATTTCTGTTGCCACTTAAATTCGTTGAAGAATGTTGATGTATGGGATCGTCGCGTTGTCCTGCATCGATATCCTTCGAAGCATACGCACAGCACCAGGCCGCAGATCCATTTTATAATTGTGCTTATGCAACACTTCAAGCAATGGGGCATCTTTGAGGATGTTGAGTTGCCAGGCATCAGGTAGCACCCGCTCAATGAGTGAGATAAGTCTTTCAGTATCTCCGCACCAATCTGCAAGCGTTATGCCCCTCTTTGATTGACAGATTGTTACCGTCACATTCCCATCACTAAACTCAATCACATCATCAGCGAACGGCGGCACGCCATGAGTGTGTAGACTTTGCTTACTAATACCATCAACTTTTCTAATTGAACTTTCCAGACTCACCGTTGTGCCCATGACCTGCTTCACTGTTCCGTATAGATCCTGACTGTCAATGACGAATCCTACTTTTTCATACACACCTGGTTGATTTGTCCATAGCACCAAGGCGCCTAGTTTCGCATCCTCAGCATAGGCCCGAGCCGCCTCCATCAATCGTGTGCTTAGGCCGCGACCTCGATGGTCTGGGGCTACACACACCATCCCGACTAACCCCACAACGCCTAAGCCATCAATATGCTGCTGCTTTATTACGAGCGCCGCACAAACCCTAGCACCCCCCTCGTCAACTTCCTCTAACGTCAAGCACGCCACTTTTTGCCTGTGATCATCGAGCCATGGAAAATGAAAACTAAGGCTGATGCCACGCTGACGCGATTCGAAAAAAACTTCCCAAATTAACTTTTTGGCCCCCTCTGAGACCCCGTGACTTTGTGATATTTTGAGAGATTCGTAATTCAAAATCAAATCTTTCGAAGTGTCCAATCTTCACTAACTTCAATCTCATTTTTAAGTGCCTCAATCTCGCGACTCAAAGCCTCATACTCTTCCATCTTTCGCTGTAAAAACTGCCCCGTCATGGCCATTTTTTGGGTGATTCCTGCTGGGGTCAAAACGTACACATACTTGAACTTGTGCTGGCTGCTCTGAAAGTTCTCTAGCTTGACCAAGCCTTTGTCCATCAGCGCCTTCAGGCAGTAGTTCAACCCGCCCAGGCTCATACCAAGCCGCTCGGCCAGGTCGCGCTGGCTGAGGTCGGGGTGCTCTTGCAAGATGCGCATGATCCGGAAGGTGGTGTCTTCTTGGATCTTGGCTTGGCGGCTGGTCATGCTGGTTAGTTTGGGCACGCTACCGCCGTGCCGTGTCGCGATCGGCATGCGCGGTGGGGTTGGGCTAGCAGTGGTTCCGAGCAATGTCAGAAGTTGAACATTGTGCCGCGCAAATGTGACGGTCCCGGTGATTTCGTTCTGTTTTTTGCGAACGGGGCACGTCAGCAGCGCCAATCTCGGTCGCGAGCTCGTCAACGTGACCAAGTCGCCCATCTTGCGCAGACTACGCGGGGCCAATCTCCACCGGCACGTGCGCACAGCTAGGCAACTTGTCTAACTTCGAGTGG
>Ga0114984_1000544_pt1 | contig 14364 bp, 13 predicted proteins | sample Shrwel1BS1Day1_FD_96987 | JGI IMG/M metagenome (GOLD analysis project Ga0114984, IMG submission 96987) | Subsurface microbial communities from deep shales in Ohio, USA - Utica-3 well 1 S-1-Day1 | ecosystem: Environmental > Aquatic > Deep subsurface > Shale gas/oil reservoir > Produced water/Flow... | reverse complement strand
GGCAGCACCATCCACGACACGCAGTCCTCGCTGGTGCTGGAAGACCTGATTGGCAAATTCCTGCTCAATTCGGTCAATAAAGATGAAGCCAATTGATGAGGGCTCCCGAGATGTTCAAGACCGTGCGTAATTCCCTGCTGGCGTTGCTGGCTGCCGTGCCGCTGCTGGCCTTCGCCGCGCCCAGCGCCCATGAAGTGGTGCAGCAGACCACCGATACCCTGCTGGCCGATCTGAAGGCCAACAAGGAGCAATACCGCAGCAATCCCAATGCTTTCTACGACTCGCTCAACGAGATTCTCGGCCCGGTGGTGGATGTCGATGGCATCTCTCGTGGCGTGATGACCGTGCGCTATTCGCGCCAGGCCTCGCCCGAGCAGATGAGCCGTTTCCAGGAGAACTTCAAGCGCAGCCTGATGCAGTTCTATGGCAACGCCCTGCTCGAGTACAACAACCAGGACATCCGCGTACTGCCGGCCAGCGGCCGCGCCGAAGGCGAGCGCACCTCGGTGGGCATGGAGATTCGCGATGGCAAGGGTGCGGTCTATCCGCTGTCCTACACCATGGTGTCGATCGATGGCACCTGGAAGCTGCGCAACGTGGTGATCAACGGCATCAACGTCGGCAAGCTGTTCCGTGACCAGTTCGCCCAGTCGATGCAGAACAATCGCAACGACCTGGACAAGGTCATCGACACCTGGGCTGATACCGTGGCCCGTGCGCGTCAGGCGCGGGGCGAGTCGTGAGTCAGGCCAGCATCGTCGAGCGCGCTGCCGGGCAACTGCATCTGGCTGGCGTGCTGGACTACAGCACCGGCCCGCAGTTGCGCGAGCAGGGCGCGCGCCTGATCGCCGCCAGCAGCGTGGGGCGCCTGTCGCTCGACTGCAGCGCCGTGGAAAAATCCAGCAGCGTCGGTCTGGCATTGCTGCTGGCGTTCGTTCGCGATGCGCGCAAGGCCGGGCGCGAGCTGTCGATCAGCGCGCTGCCCGCCGACATGCGCGAGATCGCCCAGGTCAGCGGCCTGCTGGAGTTGCTGCCGCTGCGGTCCTGAGGCGCCTCCCGGCGTTCCGTCAGCACCGCTGCTGGCGGGGTTCGCAGGCGGGAGGCTTTTTTGTATGATGGCCGACCCGCGGGCGTAGGTAGCCCGAATGCGTCAGTCGAGGTCGAGCATGCAGGCTGCAGAAGTAAAAAGCCTCCTAGAGGAAAAACTCCCGAACACCCAGGTGGAAGTCGAAGGCGAAGGCTGCAACTTCCAGCTCAACCTGATCAGCGACGAGCTGGCCGCCCTCAGCCCGGTCAAGCGTCAGCAGCAGATCTATGCCCACCTCAATGCCTGGATCGCCGATGGCAGCATCCACGCGGTGACCATGAAATTCTTCAGCCAGGCCGATTGGGCCGCGCGTTCCTGAGCCTGCGGGCGACGAGACTCCTATGGACAAACTGATCATTACCGGCGGCGCTCGCCTCGATGGCGAAATCCGCATTTCCGGTGCGAAGAACTCTGCGCTGCCGATTCTGGCCGCGACCCTGCTGGGCGATGCGCCGGTCACCATCTGCAACCTGCCGCACCTGCACGACATCACCACCATGATCGAGCTGTTCGGTCGCATGGGCATCGAACCGGTGATCGATGAGAAGCTGGCGGTGGAAGTCGACGCCCGCGCGATCAAGACTCTGGTCGCCCCTTACGAGCTGGTAAAGACCATGCGCGCCTCGATCCTGGTGCTCGGCCCGATGGTCGCCCGTTTCGGCGAGGCCGAAGTAGCGCTGCCGGGCGGTTGCGCCATCGGCTCGCGTCCGGTCGACCTGCATATTCGCGGTCTCGAGGCCATGGGCGCGCAGATCGACGTGGAAGGCGGCTACATCAAGGCCAAGGCGCCGGAAGGCGGTCTGCGCGGTGCGCACTTCTTCTTCGACGTGGTCAGCGTGACCGGTACCGAGAACATCATGATGGCCGCGACCCTGGCCAAGGGCCGCAGCGTGCTGGAAAACGCCGCGCGTGAGCCCGAAGTGGTCGACCTGGCTAACTGCCTGATCGCCATGGGCGCGAAGATCCAGGGCGCCGGTACCGACACCATCATCATCGATGGCGTCGAGCGCCTGCACGGCGCGCGTTTCAACGTGATGCCCGACCGTATCGAAACCGGCACCTACCTGGTGGCCGCTGCCGTCACCGGTGGTCGGGTCAAGGTCAAGGATGCCGATCCATCGACCCTGGAGGCCGTACTGGCCAAACTGCAGGAAGCCGGCGCCGAGATCACCACCGGTCCGGACTGGATCGAGCTGGACATGAAGGGCAAGCGTCCGAAGGCCGTCAACCTGCGTACCGCGCCGTACCCGGCATTCCCTACCGACATGCAGGCGCAGTTCATCGCCCTCAATGCCGTGGCCGAAGGCACCGGCACTATCATCGAGACCGTGTTCGAAAACCGTTTCATGCACGTCTACGAGATGCTGCGCATGGGCGCCAACATCCTGGTCGAAGGCAATACGGCGGTGGTCACCGGCGTCGAGAGGCTCAAGGGCGCGCCAGTGATGGCCACCGACCTGCGTGCTTCGGCGAGCCTGGTGCTGGCTGCGCTGGTGGCCGATGGCGATACGCTGATCGACCGCATCTACCACATCGACCGTGGTTACGAGTGCATCGAGGAGAAGCTGCAGCTGCTCGGCGCCAAGATTCGCCGCGTTCCGGGTTGATGGCGATCTGCTGCGCGTCGGTCCTGCTGCGTTAAAAACAGGCTCGGAATGCTCATTTACAACTTGTAAACTCCGCTTCCTCGCCTGTTTTTGCCTTGCATGACTCTAGCTCGCGAGATCGCAGATAGTGTGGCCACCCCTCTCGGGCGGCCGCTTCCGCTCAAGGAAACCGTTCCATGCTGACCATCGCCCTGTCCAAAGGCCGCATTCTCGATGACACCCTGCCGTTGCTGGCGGCTGCGGGCATCGAGCCGACCGAGAACCCGGACAAGAGCCGCAAGCTGATCATTCCCACCACTCAGGATGACGTGCGCCTTTTGATCGTGCGTGCCACCGACGTGCCGACCTATGTCGAGCATGGCGCGGCCGACCTCGGCGTGGCCGGCAAGGACGTATTGATGGAATACGGCGGCCAGGGCATCTACGAGCCGCTGGATCTGCAGATCGCCAAGTGCAAGCTGATGACCGCAGGCCGGGTCGGCGCGCCGGAGCCTAAGGGCCGCCTGCGCGTGGCCACCAAGTTCGTCAATGTCGCCAAGCGTTACTACGCCGAGCAGGGCCGTCAGGTCGACATCATCAAGCTCTACGGCTCGATGGAACTGGCGCCGCTAGTGGGCCTGGCCGACAAGATCATCGACGTGGTCGACACCGGCAACACCCTGCGTGCCAACGGCCTGGAGCCGCAGGAACTGATCGCCACCATCAGCTCGCGACTGATCGTCAACAAGGCGTCGATGAAGATGCAGCATGCGCGCATCCAGTCCTTGATCGATACCCTGCGTGGCGCCATCGAAGCACGACACCAAGGCTGACTCCTTTCCGCGACTTTCGGTCGCGGCAGCCTATCCGTGTCATAGCCATTTTTCTTGGGTGCCCGCACGGTGGGCTTGCTACTCTAGCGGCGCCTGAGATTTGCTATTACACGAGGCTTTGCCATGACCGCTCCCATTGCCGTTCGTCGACTCAACGCCGCTGACCAGGACTTCGCCCGACACCTGGATCATCTGCTGAGCTGGGAGAGTGTGTCCGACGATGGCGTCAACCAGCGCGTGCTGGAAATCATCCAGGCCGTGCGCCAGCGTGGCGATGCCGCCCTGGTCGAGTACACCCAGCGCTTCGATGGCCTGGAGGTCGCCAGCATGGCCGACCTGATCCTGCCGCGCGAGCGTCTGGAGCTGGCGCTGACCCGCATCAGTCCCGAGCAGCGCCAGGCCCTTGAAGTGGCCGCCGAACGCGTACGCAGTTACCACGAGAAGCAGAAGCAGGATTCCTGGCGCTACAGCGAAGCCGACGGCACCGTGCTGGGGCAGAAGGTCACACCGCTGGACCGCGCCGGTCTGTACGTGCCGGGCGGCAAGGCCTCCTATCCGTCCTCGGTGCTGATGAACGCCATCCCGGCCAAGGTCGCCGGCGTGCCCGAGGTGGTCATGGTGGTGCCGACCCCGCGCGGCGAGATCAACGAGATCGTCCTGGCTGCCGCCGCCATCGCCGGCGTCGATCGCGTGTTCACCATCGGTGGCGCGCAGGCCGTGGCGGCGCTGGCCTATGGCACCGAGAGCGTGCCGCCGGTGGACAAGATCGTCGGCCCGGGCAACATCTACGTGGCCACCGCCAAGCGCCACGTGTTTGGCAAGGTCGGTATCGACATGATCGCCGGGCCTTCTGAAATTCTCGTGGTGTGCGACGGCCAGACCGATCCGGACTGGATCGCCATGGACCTGTTCTCCCAGGCCGAGCACGACGAGGATGCCCAGTCGATTCTGGTCAGCCCCGATGCCGCCTTTCTCGACAAGGTTGCCGAAAGCATCGCCAAGCTGCTGCCGACCATGGAGCGGGCCGAGATCATCCGCACCTCGCTGGAAGGCCGTGGCGCTCTGATTCAGGTGGCGGACATGGCCCAGGCCATCGAGGTGGCCAACCGCATCGCGCCGGAGCACCTGGAGCTGTCGGTGGCCGACCCGGAGGCCTGGTTGCCCGAGATTCGTCATGCCGGTGCGATCTTCATGGGCCGTTACACCGCCGAAGCGCTGGGCGATTACGTGGCCGGTCCGAACCACGTGCTGCCCACTTCCGGCACCGCGCGCTTTTCCTCGCCGCTGGGGGTGTACGACTTCCAGAAGCGTTCGTCGATCATCTTCTGCTCGCCGGACGGCGCGTCGGAGCTTGGCAAGAGCGCCTCGGTGCTGGCGCGCGGCGAATCGCTGACCGCGCATGCGCGTAGCGCCGAGTATCGGATCAAGTGAGATAGGGTGCGCTGAGCGCACCTTGTGAAGGTTGTGGTGCGCACGGCGCACCCTACGGATCGAGCTTCGCAGGCTGAGCGAGGCGATACCCATCACCCCACGCAACGCATTCGAGGAGAGAAGGGCAGATGAGCAAGTTCTGGAGCCCCTTCGTCAAGGACCTGGTGCCCTATGTGCCAGGCGAGCAGCCCAAGCTGAGCAAGCTGGTCAAGCTCAACACCAACGAGAACCCCTATGGGCCGTCGCCCAAGGCCATCGCGGCGATGCAGGCCGAGGTCAACGACGACCTGCGCCTGTACCCGGACCCCAACGGTGACCGGCTGAAACAGGCGGTGGCCGACTACTACGGCGTGAGCACCGCCCAAGTGTTCGTCGGCAATGGCTCCGACGAGGTGCTGGCGCACGCCTTCCATGGGCTGTTCCAGCACCAGGCACCACTGCTGTTCCCGGATATCAGCTACAGCTTCTATCCGGTGTACTGCGGTCTGTACGGCATCGATTACCAGCAGGTGCCGCTGGACGAGCAGTTCCAGATTCGCGTCGAAGACTATGCCCGCCCCAATGGCGGCATCATCTTCCCCAACCCCAACGCGCCGACCGGCTGCCTGCTGCCGCTCGAGGCCGTCGAGCGTCTTTTGCAGGGCAGCCCGGATTCGGTGGTGCTGGTGGATGAGGCCTATATCGACTTCGGCGGCCAGAGCGCCATCGCCCTGGTCGACAAGTACCCGAATCTGCTGGTCACCCAGACCCTGTCCAAGTCGCGTTCGCTGGCCGGTCTGCGCGTCGGCATCGCGGTCGGTCACCCGGATCTGATCGAGGCGCTGGAGCGGATCAAGAACAGCTTCAACTCCTATCCGCTCGATCGCATGGCCATCGCCGGCGCGGCGGCGGCATTCGAGGATCGCGAGTATTTCGAGCAGACCTGCCGGCAGGTGATTGCCAGCCGCGAGACGGTGGTCGCCGGGTTGCAGGGGCTGGGCTTCGAGGTGCTGCCGTCGGCCGCCAATTTCGTCTTCGCCCGTCATCCGAGCAAGGATGCTGCAACGCTGGCAGCCGGCCTGCGCGAGCAGGGCGTGATCGTGCGCCACTTCAAGCAGCCGCGCATCGCCCAGTTCCTGCGTATCACCATCGGTACGCCGGAGCAGAACCAGACCTTGCTGGACGCTCTGCAAAGTCTTTGATCAGGCGGGCCGAAAAAAGCCGGTGGCGCGTCAGCGTCACCGGCTTTTTCCATGGCACGCGGCGAGGGCTTACTCGTGGTGCGGCTGGCCAAGGAAGGTCAGCGAGGTGAACAGGCCGCGGCTCTCGATATTCGGGTCGTTTTCCACCGGCACGTAGACCGAGGCGCTGATGATGTTCAGCGCCTCGTTGCGCACCGTGACCTGGGCACGGCCCTCGGCATCGGTTACCGCGCTGACCTGGTGCGGCGCGCCGCGATAGTCACCGACCAGTTCGACGCCTGCCATCGGCTTGCCGTCCACCAGCACGCGCACTGGCAGCTGTTTGCCCGGGCCGACCTTGAGCGGGTCGGTTTCCGGCACTATGACCATCTTCAGCGGCTCCAGCGCAGGCAGTTTGGCGTCTTCGGCGTAGATCGCCAGGCTGTACTTGTAGGTGTGCAGCGACTGGGTCGAGTTCGGCACCTGGCTGCGGCCCTGGTTGACCCACTGGCCGTCCGGGGTCTTCGACCAGGCGCCGTTGTCCAGTGCCACGCCGAGTACGGCGGGGTTCTTCAAGGGTTGCAGGCGGGCATGGTCGGCCAGGCGCTCGACGGTTACCGGAATCATCTTGCCGGCGGCGTCATAGGCCCAGGCGCCGCTGATCTTCTCCGGCTTGAAGGCGTCGTCCTCGGCGCCATGGCCGTAGACCACTTCGATGTTGCCGCGACGCTCTTCGGTCCACAGGCCGTGGGCGAGGGCGCCGCTGCTGGCGAACAGGCCGGCGAGCAGCAGGCAGGCGGGAATGCGCATGAATATCTCCAATTCACAGGTTGAGGGTCAGGTTGACGCTGAGGTTGCGCGGATCGCCGGGCATTACCCAGACGCTGTTGAACGAGCGCTCGTAGTACTTGCGATCGAACAGGTTGTTGAGGTTCAGGCCCAGGCTCAGGTCCTTGGTGGCCTGCCAGCGGGCCAGCAGATCCACCGTGGTGTAGGCCGGCAGCTCGAAGTTGCTGCCGGTCTGCCCGGAGCGGTCGCCGACATAGTTGACTGCGGCGCCGAATTCCGAGCCCTGCAGCGAGCCGCCCTGGAACTGGTAGACGCCCATCAGGCTGGCGCTGTTGCGGGCGATGCCGAGCAGGTCGCTGCCCTCGGGGATGCTGTTGTCCTTGGTCACCTCTGCGTCGATGTAGGCGTAGGCGCCTATCACCCGTAGGGCATCGGTGAGCTGACCGCTGACCTGCAGGTCCAGACCCTGGCTGCGGGCCTTGCCGGCGGCAATGCTGTCGCCGGGATTGTTCGGGTCGGCGGTCAGCACGTCTTCCTTGTCGATATGGAACAGCGCTACCGTGGCGCCGAGGCGACTATCAAACAGGTCGAGCTTGAGGCCGGTCTCGTAGCCGAGGCCCTTCTCCGGCTTGAACACCTGCCCCTGGGCACCGATGGTGTTGGGCTTGAACGACATCGAGGCGTTGGCGAACACGCCAACTTCCGGCGTCAGCTGGTAGAGCACGCCGGCACGCGGGGTGGCGACCTCCTTGGTCTGCTCGTTGCTGACCCGCGTGCTGCGGTTGCGCGCGGTCTGCTCGAAACGCTCCAGGCGCACGCCGAGCAGGCCGCTCCAGCGCTCGCTGAAGGTGATCTGGTCCTGCAGGTTGAGGGCGTAGCTTTCCGTGTGCTCGCGAAAGTCGTTGGGATTGACGATGGGCGGTTTGGGCTGGCCATAGACGGGGTTGTAGATGTTCTGGCCGTAGCCCAGGCCGGTCACGCTCTGCGGGTACTTCTGGCTGTTGCGGTAGTTCTCGTACTCCAGGCCCAGCAGCGTCTGGTGCTGCCAGCCGGCCAGGTCGAACTGGCCGTGCAGCTCGGCCTGGGTGATGCTGTCGTTCCATTCGAAGCTGCGCTCGCGGTAAAAGCGCGTGACCTGATCGCCGATCAGTCGCGACGGCTCGGAGCTGTTGCCGTCCAGCGTGCCCTGGCTGTAATGGCTGGCCAGGCGCAGTTTCCAGGCTTCGTTCAGGTAGTGTTCGAGACTGACCTGCAGTAGCTGGTTTTCGTTGCGGATCTTGCCGTCGTTGGGTTCGCCGAGGAAGGTCGAGCGCTTGACCGCCCCCATCTTGCCGTCGACGGCGGGAATGCCGCGGTCGAACACCGAATCGGTACGCGAGAACTCGCTGTCGATCATCAGCAGGGTGTCCGGCGACAGCTGCCAGGTCAGGGTCGGGTTGACGATCTGCCGCTGATTGCCGACGTGATCACGGAAGCTGCCGTTGTCCTCCAGCGCCAGGTTGACCCGCGAGAGCAGCGTGCCTTCATCGTTCAGCGGGGTATTGACGTCGAGGCTGCTGCGGTAGCGATCCCAGCGTCCGGCGCTGGCCTTGAACTGGGTGAAGGCCTCCTGCTGCGGGCGCTTGGTGACGATGTTGACCAGCCCGCCCGGATCGCCGCGGCCGTACAGCGCGGCAGCCGGGCCCTTGAGCACTTCCAGACGTTCGATGGCCGAGGCGTCAGGCGAGCTGTAGCTGCCGCGGTTGATGGCGAAGCCGTTGCGGTACAGCTCACCGGTGGTGAAGCCGCGCACGCTGTAGTTGAGGAAGGTCAGGCCGCCGAAGTTGTTCTGCCGCGACACGCCGCCGGCGAAGTCCAGGGCGCGGTCGATGCGGCTGCTGCCGAGGTCTTCCAGCACCTGAGCCGGCACCACGCTGATGGCCTGGGGAATCTCGCTGATCGGCGTGTCGGTGCGGGTGGCGCTGGCCGAGCGTTTGGCGCGGTAGCCCTGCACCGGGCCGTCGGCCTGTTCGCCAGGGGCGCTGATGACGCTGTCGGCCAGTTGTGCCGGAGGTTCGGCGGCAAAGATACAGGGGGCTAGCAGGCTGCTGGCAAGCAGGGTGATGGTGGCGCGCAAGGGAAGTCTCCAGAGGTTTGTAATTTATGTAATAACATTACAATAACCTCGGTCGAGAAAAGTTCCCACATGAAAATGCTCTTCGATCAATTACCGTTGACGGGAGGGCGAATGCCGATCTCGGCGGTCAGCTGTAGCGGCTTGCCGTTGCGCATCACCTCGATGCGGATCTTGTCGCCCGGCTTGGTGCGCGCCACCTGATTCATCGAACGGCGGCCGTCGCTGGCCGGTTCGCCATCGATGCTGAGGATCAGATCGCCGGGCTGCAGACCGGCCTTCTGCGCCGGGCCGTCGCGGTACACGCCGGCAACGACGATGCCGGGGCGTCCTTCCAGGCCGAAGGACTCGGCCAGCTCGGGGGTCAGCGGTTGCACTTCGACGCCCAGGTAGCCGCGGATTACCTGGCCGTGCTCGATGATCGCGCGCATCACCTCCAGTGCCAGCTTCACCGGAATCGCGAAGCCGATGCCCTGCGAGCCACCCGACTTGGAGAAGATCGCTGTGTTGATGCCCACCAGATTGCCGTGGGCGTCCACCAGCGCGCCGCCGGAGTTGCCCGGGTTGATGGCCGCGTCGGTCTGGATGAAGTCCTCGTAGGTGTTCAGGCCCAGCTGGTTGCGCCCGGTGGCGCTGATGATGCCCATGGTCACCGTCTGGCCGACGCCGAAGGGGTTGCCGATGGCCAGGGTGACATCGCCGATGCGAATGCTGTCGGAGCGGCCCAGGGTGATCGCCTGCAGATTGGGCAGGTCGATCTTCAATACCGCCAGATCGGTTTCCGGATCGTTGCCGATCACCCGCGCCAGGGTTTCGCGACCATCCTTGAGCGCCACGACGATCTGGTCGGCGCCGCTGACCACATGGTTGTTGGTCAGCAGATAGCCGTCCTTACTCATCAGCACCGCCGAGCCCAGGCTCGACTCCATGCGTTGCTGGCGCGGCAGGTTGTCGCCGAAGAAGCGGCGGAACGTCGGGTCTTCGAACAGCGGGTGCGCCGGTTTGCTCACCAGCTTGGTGGTGTACAGGTTGGCCACTGCCGGCGATGCGGTGTCGACAGCCTCGGCGTACGACACCGGGCCTTCCTGCAGGCGACTGTAGATGGGCGCCTGCACCAGCTGCACATCCTGGCTTGGCAGGCCTACCCATTGCGGGTAGCGCTGGATCAGCAGCAGTGCGAGCAACACACCGACCAGCAGGGGCCAACCGAGAAAACGCAGTGCCTGGGGCATCGGGACAATCCTGAGGGTTGCGGGGGCCAAATGTGGCCCTTAAGGTGGCGCATTATAGTGAGGTGCTCGCCAATTAGGCAGCGGCCCGCAAAAGCTTGAGAGGAATCTTCATGGCCATTGCCCTGTCCACGCTAGTGCAAGAAGCTGACGCTTTTCTGACCGCGTCGCGCATCAGCGATTACTGCCCCAATGGCCTGCAGGTCGAAGGCCGCCCGCAGGTCAGTCGCATCGTCAGCGGCGTTACCGCCAGCCAGGCGCTGATCGACGCCGCCATCGAAGCCGAGGCCGATGTGCTGCTGGTGCATCACGGCTATTTCTGGAAAGGCGAGAACCCCTGCGTCACCGGCATGAAGCAGCGTCGTCTGAAGGCGCTGCTGGCGAACGATATCAGCCTGTTGGCCTATCACCTGCCGCTGGACGTGCATCCCGAGGTGGGCAACAACGTGCAGTTGGCGCGTCAGCTCGGCATCGTCGTCGAAGGCCCGCTGGAGCCGGACAACCCGCGCACCGTCGGCCTGGTCGGCTCGCTGGAAGAACCGATGAGCGCCATCGATTTTGCCCGCCATGTGCAGCAGGTGCTGGGTCGCGAGCCGCTGCTGGTGGAGGGCGAGGGCCTGATTCGCCGGGTCGGCTGGTGCACTGGCGGCGGGCAGGGCTATATCGATCAGGCGATTGCCGCCGGGGTCGATCTGTACCTGACCGGCGAAGCCTCGGAGCAGACCTTCCACAGCGCTCGCGAGAATGGCGTGAGCTTCATCGCCGCCGGTCACCATGCCACCGAGCGTTATGGCGTGCAGGCGTTGGGCGATTATCTGGCACGGCGTTTCGCCCTCGAACACCTGTTCATCGACTGCCCGAATCCGGTCTGATTCGGGCTTTCCTGCAGCTATAACGCTAGATCTTTTCGATCTAACCGGTGCCCTGAGTATAAGCAGGTGCTGTGATAGAGTGCGCGCTCGTCCACGGCCCGCCGGCCCCATAACAGCAAACCGTGAGTAGCCATGCTCGACAAATTGACCCATCTGAAGCAGTTGGAGGCGGAAAGCATCCACATCATTCGTGAAGTGGCCGCCGAATTCGACAACCCGGTGATGCTCTATTCCATCGGCAAGGATTCAGCCGTGATGCTGCACCTGGCCCGCAAGGCGTTCTTCCCTGGCAAGCTGCCTTTCCCGGTGCTGCACGTCGACACCCGCTGGAAATTCCAGGAGATGTACCGCTTCCGCGAGAAGATGGTCAGCGAGATGGGCCTAGAGCTGATCACCCACATCAACCCCGATGGTGTGGCGCAGGACATGAACCCCTTCACCTACGGTAGTGCCAAGCACACCGACGTGATGAAGACCGAGGGCCTCAAGCAGGCGCTGGACAAGTACGGCTTCGACGCCGCCTTCGGTGGCGCGCGCCGCGACGAGGAAAAGTCGCGCGCCAAGGAGCGCGTGTACTCCTTCCGCGACAGCAAGCACCGCTGGGACCCGAAGAACCAGCGCCCCGAGCTGTGGAACGTGTACAACGGCAAGGTCAAGAAGGGCGAGTCGATTCGCGTCTTCCCGCTGTCGAACTGGACCGAGCTGGACATCTGGCAATACATCTACCTGGAGCAGATCCCGATCGTGCCGCTGTACTTCGCCGCCGAGCGTGAAGTCGTGGAGCTCAACGGCACCCTGGTGATGATCGATGACGAGCGCATCCTCAACTACCTGACGCCCGAGCAGAAGGCCAGCATCCACAAGAAGATGGTGCGCTTCCGTACCCTGGGCTGCTACCCGCTGACCGGTGCGGTGGAGTCCACCGCGGCGACCCTGCCGGACATCATCCAGGAAATGCTCCTGACCAAGACCAGCGAACGCCAGGGCCGGGTCATCGACCACGACGCCGCCGGTTCGATGGAAGAAAAGAAACGCCAGGGCTACTTCTAAGGATTCCTCATCATGAGTCACCAGTCTGATCTGATCAGCGAGGACATCCTCGCCTACCTGGCCCAGCACGAACGCAAGGAGCTGCTGCGCTTCCTCACCTGCGGCAACGTCGACGACGGCAAGAGCACCCTGATCGGGCGCCTGCTGCACGACTCCAAGATGATCTACGAAGACCATCTGGAGGCCATCAGCCGCGACTCGAAGAAGGTCGGCACCACCGGCGACGACATCGATCTGGCGCTGTTGGTCGACGGCCTGCAGGCCGAGCGCGAGCAGGGCATCACCATCGACGTGGCCTACCGCTACTTCAGCACCGCCAAGCGCAAGTTCATCATCGCCGACACCCCCGGCCATGAGCAGTACACCCGCAACATGGCCACCGGCGCCTCGACCTGCGACCTGGCGATCATCCTGATCGATGCCCGTTACGGTGTGCAGACCCAGACCAAGCGCCACAGCTTCATCGCCTCTCTGCTGGGCATCAAGCATATTGTCGTCGCGGTCAACAAGATGGACCTCAAGGACTTCGATCAGGACGTGTTCGAGCAGATCAAGGCCGACTACCTGGCCTTCGCCGACAAGATCGGCCTGAAGCCGACCACCCTGCACTTCGTGCCCATGTCGGCGCTCAAGGGCGACAACGTGGTCAACAAGTCCGAGCGCTCGCCCTGGTACGACGGCCAGTCGCTGATGGAAATTCTCGAAACCGTGGAGGTGGCGGGTGATCGCAACTTCGACGATCTGCGCTTCCCGGTGCAGTACGTCAACCGTCCCAATCTGAACTTCCGCGGCTTCGCCGGCACCCTGGCCAGCGGCATCGTGCGCAAGGGCGACGAAGTGATGGCGCTGCCGTCGGGCAAGACCAGCAGGGTCAAGTCCATTGTCACTTTCGAGGGTGAGCTGGAGCACGCCGGCCCGGGCCAGGCCATCACCCTGACCCTGGAAGACGAGATCGACGTATCGCGCGGCGACATGCTGGTGCATGCCGACAACCGTCCGCAGGTCACCGACAGTTTCGAGGCCATGCTGGTGTGGATGGGCGAAGAGCCGATGCTGCCGGGCAAGAAGTACGACATCAAGCGCGCCACCAGCTATGTGCCGGGCTCGATCCCGAGCATCGTTCATCGCGTCGACGTCAACACCCTGGAGCAGGGCGCGGCCAGCGAGCTGAAGCTCAACGAGATCGGCCGGGTCAAGGTCGCCCTGGATGCGCCGATTGCCCTGGATGGCTACGAGTACAACCGCACCACCGGTGCCTTCATCGTCATCGACCGCCTGACCAATGGCACCGTCGGCGCCGGCATGATCATCGCCGACCCGATCGCCCATGGCGGCGGTCAGCACGGGCGTCTGGCGCATGTATCGACCGAGGAGCGCGCCGCACGCTTCGGCCAGCAGCCAGCCACCGTGCTGTTCAGCGGCCTGTCCGGTGCCGGCAAGAGCACCCTGGCCTATGCCGTGGAACGCAAGCTGTTCGATATGGGCCGTGCGGTATACGTGCTCGACGGGCAGAACCTGCGCCATGACCTGAACAAGGGGCTGCCGCAGGATCGCGCCGGCCGCGCCGAGAACTGGCGCCGCGCCGCCCATGTGGCGCGTCAGTTCAACGAGGCCGGGATGATCGCCCTGGCCGCCTTCGTCGCCCCGGATGCCGAAGGTCGTGAGCAGGCCAAGGCGCTGATCGGCGGTGAACGTCTGGTTACCGTCTACGTGCAGGCCTCGCCGCAGGTTTGCCGCGAGCGCGACCCGCAGGGCCTGTATGCCGCCGGTGGCGACAATATTCCCGGCGAAGGCTTCCCCTACGACGTGCCGCTGGATGCCGATCTGGTGATCGACACCCAGACGCAGTCGGTCGAGGAGGGCGTCAAGGCGGTGCTGGACCTGCTGCGCAGCCGCGGCGCGATCTAAGCACGTACATTGCAACGAGCCCCGCCTAGTAGCGGGGCTCGTCGTTTGTGGGGTGTCTTTTGTAGGAGCGAATTCATTCGCGATGTGGGCTTACGATGATCGCGAATGAATTCGCTCCTATCGTCCCCCGTAGCCCGCAACCACGCCCCATCAAAAGCCCCGCAATGACGGTAATGCTGGTCACTTAAGGTTGCACACGTTTGGCTCCCCTCTCCCTAACCTTCTCCCCGGAGGGGCGAGGGGACTGATCGAGCTCGGCCGCTCCTACGATTGATACCCAATAAAAAGCCCCGACATGTCGGGGCT
>Ga0114984_1000543_pt1 | contig 14381 bp, 11 predicted proteins | sample Shrwel1BS1Day1_FD_96987 | JGI IMG/M metagenome (GOLD analysis project Ga0114984, IMG submission 96987) | Subsurface microbial communities from deep shales in Ohio, USA - Utica-3 well 1 S-1-Day1 | ecosystem: Environmental > Aquatic > Deep subsurface > Shale gas/oil reservoir > Produced water/Flow... | reverse complement strand
TCCAAGCAGCCGGAGGTCGATGAAAACCTCAGCGAGGTGGAGCTGTACCAGCAGGCCCAGGCCGACCTGGACAACCGCAGCTACACCCAGGCCATCGCCAAACTCAAGGCGCTGGAGTCGCGCTACCCGTTCGGCCGCTACGCCGAGCAGGCGCAGCTCGAACTGATCTACGCCTACTACAAGAACGCCGAGCCGGAGGCCGCCAAGTCGTCTGCCGAGCGCTTCATCCGCCTGCACCCGCAGCACGCCAACGTCGACTACGCCTACTACCTCAAGGGCCTGGCCTCCTTCGACCAGGACCGCGGTCTGCTGGCGCGCTTCCTGCCGCTGGACATGACCAAGCGTGACCCAGGCGCCGCACGCGACTCCTACAACGAGTTCGCCCAGCTCACCAGCCGCTACCCGACCAGCCGCTACGCGCCGGATGCCAAGCAGCGCATGATCTACCTGCGCAACCTGTTGGCTGCCTACGAAATCCACGTTGGCCACTATTACCTCACCCGCCAGGCTTACGTCGCCGCCGCCAACCGTGGCCGCTATGTAGTGGAGAACTTCCAGGAAACCCCGTCGGTCGGTGACGGCCTGGCGATCATGACCGAGGCCTACCAGCGCCTGTCGCTGGACGATCTGGCAGCCACCAGCCTGGAAACCCTTAAGCTCAACTATCCTGACCACCCGACGCTGGAAAGCGGCAAATTCGTCCCACGCGAAGAAGAAGCCGACAACCGATCCTGGCTAGCCAAGGCCACCCTGGGTCTGATCGAAACCGAAACGCCGCTGCCACCGGGCGAAACCCGCGCCAGCCAGGACGTCATCCGCCAGTATGAAGACGCCGCACAGCAGATCCCGCGTGAACTGCAGCAGGACGCCAAAACCGGCGAAACGGCGAAGAAGCGCTCGATCTGGAGCTACCTGACCTTCGGTCTGTTCGACTGAGCGCAGCGTGACTGAACGAGGGAGGCTACGGCCTCCCTTTTTCATGCCCAGTATTTCAGACCTGCAACCATCAACCACCCTGCCGCGAGGAAACAGCTCACACGCTGCCTTCGCTGCACTGTGCCGATGCACTCGGCTTGGCTAAACTGCCGACTTTCAACGAACAAAAGAGCACGATATGGGTCTTTTCCGCCTGCTGTTCTGGGTCGCCATCATCTTTGCCGCGATCTGGATCTGGCGCCGCTTCATCAGCCAGCCCAAACGCACGCGCGCAACCGAGGACGCCGCCGCGCCCATGGTTCGCTGCGCGCATTGTGGCGTGCACATCCCCAAGGCCCAGGCACTGAGCCAGGATCAGCAGTGGTACTGCAGCCAGGCTCACCTCGAACAAGGCCCACACACAGGTGAACGCTGAGCTCAGCACACCAAGCCGAACCCAGGGACGGCGCATTCTCAGGCTTTACCATCTTTATCGCCTGAGTATCGGCCTGGCCCTGGTTCTGCTGATTTCCAGCAACCTCGACGAGCAGTTTTTCGATGTCGTGCATATCGAGCTGTTTCGTACAGGCAGTTGGGTCTACCTGATCCTCAACATCTTCATCGCAGTGCTGGTCCATCGGCCCAAGCACTTGATGCAGCTGTTCAGCCTGGCGCTGGTCGATGTGATCTTTCTCTCGGCCCTGTTCTATGCAGCCGGCGGAACACCCAGCGGTATCGGTAACCTGCTGGTGGTCGCCGTAGCGATCGCCAACATCCTGCTTCGCGGCCGCATTGGCCTGCTGATCGCTGCCATCGCCGCGATAGCGCTGATCTACCTGACCTTCTACCTCAGTCTCAGCCACCCTGCTGCCGCTGCCCAGTACGTGCAGGCCGGCGCCCTCGGCGCGCTGTGTTTCGCTGGCGCGTTATTCATCCAGGGCATCACCCGACGCCTGCAGATCAGTGAAACCCTGGCCGAAAAGCGTGCAGCCGACGTAGCCAACCTCGAAGAGCTCAATGCGCAGATCCTGCAACGCATGCGCACCGGCATCCTGGTGCTCGACACCCAACACCGCGTGCTGCTGGCCAATCAGGGGGCAACGCAGCTACTGGGCCGTGGCGAACTGACCGGCAAGATCATCGACCCACACTGCCCCGAGCTGGTCAAACGCCTGCAACAGTGGCTGCACAACCCGACCCTGCGCCCTGACAGCCTGCAGGCGCAGGTCGATGGCCCGGTACTGCAGCCAAGCTTCATCTCCCTGCAACGCGGTGACCAGCAGCACACCCTGGTGTTTCTCGACGACATCTCGCAGATCGCCCAGCAGGCGCAACAGCTCAAGCTGGCCTCGCTCGGCCGCCTGACCGCCGGTATCGCTCACGAAATTCGCAACCCGCTCGGCGCCATCAGCCATGCCGCGCAATTGCTGCAGGAGTCGGAGGATCTGCACGGCCCGGATCAGCGCCTGGCGCAGATCATTCAGGATCACTCCAAACGCATGAACCTGGTGATCGAGAACGTCCTGCAGCTCTCGCGCCGGCGCCAGGCCGAGCCGCAACTGCTCGACCTGAAATACTGGCTGCACCGCTTCGCCAGCGAATTTCGCAGCTCGGCACCGGCCGACCGGCAGCTCCATCTGGAAACTCAGGGCGGCAGCCTGCAGACGTGCATGGATCCACACCAGTTGAACCAGGTGCTGACCAATCTGGTACAAAACGGCCTGCGCTACAGCGCCCAGAAGCACCGGCTCGGCCAGGTCTGGCTACGCCTGTTTCGCGACCCGGTCAGCGATCTGCCGGTTCTGGAGATTCTCGACGATGGCCCCGGCGTGCCGCCCGAGCAGGAGCAGCACATCTTCGAGCCTTTCTACACCACCGAGAACAAGGGTACCGGTCTCGGCCTGTATATCTCCCGCGAGCTGTGCCAGGGCAATCAGGCCCGCCTCGACTATAAACCTCGTGAAGGGGGCGGCAGTTGCTTCCGCATCACCTTCGCCCATCCGCGCAAACTGAGCTGAACATGAACCGTCAGAGAGCCCTGATCGTCGACGACGAACCCGATATCCGCGAATTGCTGGAAATCACCCTCGGACGCATGAAGCTGGACACCCGCAGCGCGCGCAACGTCAAGGAAGCACGCGAGTGGCTGGCGCGCGAGCCCTTCGACCTGTGCCTGACCGACATGCGCCTGCCCGATGGCACCGGCCAGGATCTGGTGCAGCACATTCAACAACGTCATCCACAGGTACCCGTGGCGATGATCACCGCCTACGGCAGCCTGGACACCGCGATCAACTCGCTCAAGGCCGGCGCCTTCGACTTTCTCACCAAGCCGGTGGACCTCGGTCGCCTGCGCGAACTGGTCGCCACTGCCCTGCGCATTCGCTCCCCCGAAGACGAGGAAACCCCGGTCGACAGCCGCCTGCTCGGCGACTCGCCGCCGATGAAGTCGCTGCGCAAGCAGATCCAGAAACTCTCGCGCAGCCAGGCGCCGGTCTACATCAGCGGCGAATCGGGCAGTGGCAAGGAGCTGGTGGCGCGCCTGATCCATGAGCAGGGCCCGCGCATCGAACAGCCCTTCGTGCCGGTCAACTGCGGCGCGATACCCTCGGAGCTGATGGAAAGCGAGTTCTTCGGCCACAAGAAAGGCAGCTTCACCGGCGCCATCGAAGACAAGCAGGGCCTGTTCCAGGCAGCCAATGGCGGCACCCTGTTCCTCGATGAGGTCGCCGATCTGCCACTGCCGATGCAGGTCAAACTGCTGCGCGCCATTCAGGAAAAGGCCGTGCGCGCCGTCGGTGGCCAACAGGAAGTGGTGGTCGATGTGCGCATCCTCTGCGCCACCCACAAGGATTTGGCAGCCGAAGTCGCGGCTGGCCGTTTCCGCCAGGACCTCTACTACCGCCTCAACGTCATCGAACTGCGCGTGCCACCGCTGCGTGAGCGCCGCGAAGACATCGCGCAACTGGCCGAGGTGATGCTCACGCGCCTGGCCGAAGGCACCGGCCTGGCTGCAGCCAAACTGCATCCCGATGCCTTGGAGAAGCTGAAGAACTACCGTTTTCCCGGTAACGTGCGCGAGCTGGAAAACATGCTCGAACGCGCCTACACACTGTGCGAAGACGACCAGATCACGCCCAGCGACCTACGCCTGGCCGATGCCAGCGGCCCGAGTAGCGAAGGTGGCGAAGCCAGCCTGGCGCAGATCGACAACCTCGAGGACTACCTCGAGGACATCGAACGCAAACTGATCATGCAGGCACTGGAAGAAACCCGCTGGAACCGCACGGCGGCGGCCCAGCGCCTGGGCCTGACCTTCCGCTCGATGCGTTATCGCCTGAAGAAGCTAGGTATCGACTGAGACAATACGCCGCTCACGCTTGTGTAGGAGCCAGCTTGCTGGCGATCAAGATAGTCCGTTTCACGTCCCGCAATCCCTTGATGCGGGGATGACGAACCACTAGCGCAACCGCCCTGCTGGGGCATAGGGCGCCGGATCGATGATCGGCTCGCGCCCCAACATCAGATCAGCCAGCAGCCGGCAGGACGCCGGCGCCAGCACCAGACCGTTACGAAAGTGCCCGCAGTTGAGCCACAGCCCCGGATACTCCGGCACCTCGCCGATGTAGGGAATGCCCTGCGGTGAGCCGGGGCGCAGCCCGGCCCAGTGGCCGACCACCTGCGCGCCGGCCAGGTCCGGCAGCAGCGACTGCGCCGAAGCCATCAGACTGTGCAACGCCGTCTCGCTCGGCACCTTGTCGAAGCCGACATGCTCCAGCGTGCTGCCCACCAGAATGTGCCCGTCACGCCGCGGAATGGCATAACGCCCGCCTGCCAGCACCATGCTCGGCAGGAAGTCCTCGGCGCACTTGTAGAGAATCATCTGCCCTTTGACCGGCTCCACCGGCAGATTCAGCCCCAGCGTGGCCAGCAGCTCACCACTCCAGGCCCCGGCAGTGAGCAGCACGCGCTCAGCGCGCAGCTCACCCTGCTCGGTCACCACACCGCGGATGGCGCCCTGCTCACGAATGAAGCCGCGCACCGGGCAGTGCTCGCGCAGCTGCACATTGGGCATGGCGGCCAACGCCGCACGCAGCGACTTGACCAGACGCGGATTGCGCACATTGGCCACCCCGGGCATATGCACCGCACGCCGGTAACCCGGCCCCAGCACCGGCACCTGGCGGTACACCGCCGCCATCTCGACCTGATCCAGCGGCCGCCCCTGGCGCTGCGCCCAGGCCAGCGCCTCGGCCTCGTCATCCAGGTCCAGCCAGTACAGCCCAGTGACATGCACCTCGGGATCGACGCCGGTGTCTTCCAGCAACTGCTGCGCAAAACCCGGATAGAAATCCTGCGACCAATGCGCCAACGCCGTCACCGCCGCGCTGTAGCGCCAGGGATAGAGCGGCGAAACGATACCGCCGCCGGCCCAGGAGGATTCTCTACCAATCTTTCCAGATTCGAGTAGCGTTACATCGATTCCAGCCTTGGCCATCTGATAAGCGGAAAGCAGCCCAATAACACCACAACCGACAACCACAAGTTTCTTCACGCACGTTCCTATTAGGCCCACCCCAACAGCTAAAGATGAAAGCAAACCCAAAAAAACAGAGGCAAGCGTTATACCGAAGCCCAGAAATTACAGTGAGCAGCCATATGCTCAAGCCCACCTATACGCTTGAGCATTAGCAAAAGCATAGTTACTGCAGCTGACGCCATGATTGACGCCCATACTTGCCTCCAGCCCCCTTCTCGGTAGTTACACCAAGCGAACCGCTCGAGCCGGACGTGTATTTATATTCCAATTCACCAGCGCTGATAATACCCGGCGTTTTAATAATCTCATCGAACCCCTTGCCGCCTGCTGGAACCTTCGATCCATCCGGAAGAGTTACGAAGTCATTATCATTGATTATCCCATCACCATTAACATCGAACACAGAAAACTCCAATCGACTGCCGTTGGTGGCATCCAACTCCATAAGCCAGCTTTTACCGCCAAAATCACACGCATTCTCTGATGGAATCAAGGTGGTAAAGATCACTCGCCCTTCACGCAACAGCGCCTGGCTGACAACTCTTTCGCCGGCCCCATTAGCGGCACCCGGCGACCGCAGGTCCAGATAGAAGCCCTTCTTAGTTGGATAATTCACCGTATTGGCAGAAGTCACTCGAAATGCACCAAAACCAGTTTGGGTCCCCTCATTCGTCACGGTCTGCTGCACCAAGTCCGCCATACTGACAGTGTTACCACCATCGTATACGCCGTAGAAACGCTGTAATTGCGGCGAATTTCCAACCACATTGTCGCCAGTTTCAAAGTATTTGCCGGTACCAAAATAAACCATCACACCAGTGCCCGCCTCAGGGTTTCGCCCTGCAGTCGCACGCGCGGTTATGGGTTGACCATTACCGGCGGCATCGACAACCCTTATTAGCGGTCGAGGTGTAGTGCCTTGCTTGTAAGCAACGTCCCAACGAGAAGAGTTTGTATTCGTCAAGTCAAACTTCCACATATTTCCCAGCAAGTCCCCCGCATAAACGACGTCAGTGATTCGGTCGTTATTGGTATCAACAGGGAGCGGAGTCGCCAGACCATTGCCTGCACCAGAAATACCCGTATCTATTGCTCTTAGCAGCTGCCCATCCGATAGCCGGACAACGAAAAGTTTCACGTTGTCGCCACTATCATAACCATTACCAAAGATAGCCACCCAATCGCCCGAGGCTAGCCTTGAGATAACCGGATTACTCATTGCGACACCCAGTTTATGAGTAGCATCAGGAGCCGTAGAAAACTCCCAAAGAACACTACTCGCCCCCAAGCTGCCAGGGTTACTTACATCAATTGCAAATACCGACTTACCACCAGCGCCGGTCGACCCAACCAAGATTGTTTTCCATGTGGAGTTGAGATAGGCATCCGAAGCACGAGCGGAACCATCGACAAAATATTGATGCGTATACGCAGGATCTGTTAACGCGGCTAATTTAGGGGCTGCCGCGGTGCCATAAACACCAGCCGGAATGAAAGCAAAAACTTCATTACCATTACTCGCATTAAACCCATGCAACATCCCATCATTTGCCCCCACATAGAGCATCGGCGTACGGCTTTGTTTACCTGCTACATAAGCAGCATAAGTAGCGCCCTCCGTAGGCAGCAAGGAAAATCCAAAATCTTCACTTTTCACATACAATGGATCAGAGTTCACAATATCGCCCAATAGCTTGGTGCGACTGCGGAAAATACCATTTGTTTGACCCACTTCCCTTGCATTCGAGCCTCGCAACCAATTCAGACGTGCTTGACCAACCGAATCCGCCTCGCCCTTATTCAGGGCATCGCGTTGCACTGTCGACAAAGAATCCCAGTTATCGACGGTAAAATTAATCGCTTGACTCCCGGTCCAAGTAACAATATTTCGATCAGCTGCCACCGGAATACCATTGTCAGTGGACCAAACCTGAGAAGTAGCCTGTCCGGTCGACCCCACGCGAAACGCGAGCAACTCGCCAGACCAATTTGAGCTATCAAACTTTGCCTGGTAAATAAATGTATCAGCCTCCAAACGCGTTGAGTTAGTTGCTACCGCGGATGAGGAACCAGTATCGGAGACAATGGTAGTAAGAGCTGTCTTGATGGCATCTGCAACCCCCGCTGGTGTACTGGCATTCAGCATCTTGCCTCGACCATTGATAGTTGCATGCCACAAATCGTCCACTGCGCGGGGACTACGATTAGTAAAACTAGTCCACCAGGTAGGAGGATTGGCATACGGATCAATCTGCGGATCAGCATCTGGATCAAAAAGAATACCCTTACTGCCAAGCGTCACGCCATAAGTCAGCATATGTAAGTTGGTATTACAGTTAGTACCTGGAGGAATATTGGCACCCGCCGTCGAGCAAACGTCAGGTACACGCACACGCCCTTCCGGAAAATTGGTGCCTGTACGCAATGGGGTCTTGTAATACTTCATCGCTATATCCGCCATGGTATCACTGACCGTATCAGCATAGGGTGACCCCTGGTCACCATCGGCATTGCCTGGGCTTGGATTCGGCGTCGAGGCGTTACTAAAACCATCGGTAAATAGAATTGTTGCGTTAGCTTGACAGGCAAATTGAATCGGCGCGCCCGCATTGGTACGCCTTAACTGCTCACCGGCATGGACAAGCGCCTCACGGTTGGGCGTACCACCACTCCCAGTTGGCGTAAGAACATCAGAGAAAAAACTATCACGATCGGCATTGACCGCAAGATTACGCATTGTTAAATCAGTACGGTTGTTGATCCGGAAAGTAGCTGCACGAATCGTCGTCATATCCTTGAAGGAAGCAGCCACGCCACCACGGGTGGCCAGCTGCCGCTTGCGATAATAACTAAACCAATTTGCGAAATTCTGAATAGCCGCTTGGTATTTTTCAGTTGCCGTGAAATTAGCCGGCTTAATTTCATACAAATATAAATCAGCAGTTACCGCCCCCGGCGAAAAGCCACTGCGAAGCGGGGTGGCTGTGTAACCGTATGACTCTGGAAGCAACTGACTGGAATAGAACGAAGCCGGAAAATAACTGATGGGGTAGCTCACATTGTTATTAACAGCCTGATTGCCCGGCGTAGACGTGAACGGTACAACACCCGAAGCAGCCAGGGTTACCCAGCTTCCATTCAGATATATTTTCGTACCCGCCGGAACAGGCATACCATCATAGAGCCTGAATGTATTGTTCGCTCCCGTTCCCTCTACGTTTGTAGTCAAGTTGAACGTCATGGAATTATCGAGCCAAGGGTCGGCTTTTGCAGCGTTTGCCGGCATATTCGTAAAGGTCTTACCGCCGACTGAAGGCCAAGGCGCATAGGTCTGGGCCGGATCGAAGTAGGCCTTATTGTATTCAACAGATCTAAAATAAGCGTACGCCGGCAACGGTGGAACGGCGTAGTGATCATGCGTACCATCTCCATAGATACGCCCTCCCGCCGAAACAGTATTGCCATTTGGAAAGAGATAGATAAATTTCTTCCAAGTAGCATCTGCCCCACCCGCTTGGTTGAAGTTTATCCGGGCGCCGCCATCAAAGGTATCGGCCGTAAAATCCGCGTTAGTGCCCCACCCCGAAAAACCGCGACGAGAAACATCTGCGTCAACACGCCACCAAGCCGCACCATCGTTAGTGGGCATTAGAAGCTCAGCATCCATACTTCCCGAGTCGTCGATAGCCATTATGACGTTAGGCGTAACCGATATACTCAGAAATAGCGGTTGCTGAGCGACCGTCAATGCCGAAGCAGACAGTGAAATACACATCGTCTGCACGAATGAGAAAGCGGCAATCGCGCAACGGCGGACTTTTCTGGAATTAATTATATGAAGCATGATTGACCGACCTCATTGACGCGAATATTGATATTTCATGCCAAGGTATCAGTAACGCCAAGCGCACTAACGTGCCGGCCTTACACCCACCTCTCAATCGCAACTTACTTAGCATGCAACCACAGATCAGCTTCTGGCGTTACAAGCAGCCACAACATAACAAGCCTAAAGCGATTGCCGTCCAGCTAAGGCCACCTATAGATAACACTGAGCCATAGGTAAAGCTGACACCGACCAAACCGCCGCCTTAATAGGACAGACGGTGGCAAAACATGCGACCAGGCAAAAACAAAGACTACATAAACTCAGCGCACAAATATTTGTGCATCAAAACAGAATCAACAGACCCATCCATAAAAATCACCAGCAGTCCGCTAGACTTTTTGTATTAGAATTTAGCGCACGAGCACCCGCATGGTTAATCTCAAAATTCCCGCAGGCATCGCTTGCCATACTACCTGCCCGGGTAGCACGCAACGTGTAAGTACTTCTGGTCGGGGTACCAGTAGCAGCGATATTATAATACGCAGTACCATTGGCGGGCACCGCAGCAGTAAACACAGCAGCAAGCCCACCGCCAGAGGCAAGATAAGTGCCATTGGCCGAATAATAACGCTCAAGATTCTGAACGGCTTCTAGCAAAGCAGCTTTGGCCTCGGCACGCTTCCCACGCTTAACATATTCCGTATAACTCGGATAAGCGATGGCGGCAAGAATCCCGATAATCGCCACAACGATCATCAATTCAATCAAAGTAAAACCTTTGACTTTACCCATCACCAAGACACCCCTAAAATCCAGAATAAAATAAAAACGACTTATCTTCGATAAGTCGTCTGCAATACAGCCATTGAATTCTCTGAAACACCAAAGCCACGGGCCGTCACTCGATACATCTCTATCTGAACCGGCGGAACATCGGCATCCAGCGGCGCATTGGCGTCCACCACCACCGGATACTTTTCAATAATATATTGCGGCTGACTATTTACATTTTCAACCCCAGACTGCCTTTCCCAACCGGTAGAACTCTTATTGCTCCAACTGGGTATTACACAACCAGCAGCTGTGCTAGCCGGATCACTGCAAATAGTGAAACGACCAGATGCCCCAGTAAAAGCGCCTAAGGTTGGCGACTGCAAATAACCCTCACCCGCACGCAATGCAAATTCTGCCGCTTGGAAGGCGGAGTTATAGTCACGCGCACTACCCGCCATTTGCTCTTGCAATGTGGAGCTTTGGATGGAGCTGATACCAATCATCGTCAAAATAAGCAGAAAAACCAGACAAATGATTAACGTAGAACCTTGCTGACGACGCCCAACTGCAACAGACATGACTCTCTCCTCACGGAACACGATTACGAACCGCAACGACAGTCCCGAATTTTTGACGCAATCTGCCGTCGGCAGCTACGGCGCTACCATTGTAGTTAATGCTCTGCACCATAGTGCCCGAGCTCCCAAGCCCCTTCCCCTCAACACCCTGCATGAGCAAACTAAATCGAACACTTACCACCTTAGACCAATCGATCGAGGAACTAGCAGGCACATAAGAGTCCGCTAGGTTGTCATTCCCCGCATCGATTCCATATTCCAATTGCATATCTTGCACACCTTCGACCAGCTCGTAAGCCGTTGCTGCCTCGGCTGTCTTGCCCTTCTCTCGCCGCACATAAAGAGCACGAATAGCATCGCCATTGGGCGTGGTACGCCCCGTATCCTTCACATAATAGGCTACCGACTCAAAGACCAGCACTTCAGCATCTGGACCATAGGTCTTGCTGAGATTATTACTGGTGTTCCTGGCGTTTGAATGCGCAATCGTGACGGTACTCGACCCACTGGACACGTTGGTCGCACGAAAGATATCTGCATTAATACAATCCGAGATAAACAATATATCGCCAGCTTCAACGCCTAATGTATTGGATGCAACCTGTATATTTGCATTAACCGTGCCCATATTCCCGGTCAGCCGCATAGAGCCACTTGCCGCTTTACGAATTACGATGGTATCCGTACCTGCTGCTGCCCCCCAAGCATGGGACGCCGCCACATTATTCTCACCGACAATCACAGTATCGCTATCAAATGCAGAAACCGCCAAGCCACCGCCATCGGCCTGAGCGATAATATTTACAGGGATACGATCGGCATTTCCGCACCCCATGAAACCAGCCATACGAAAATCGTTAGCCATATAATTTACCGCAAAACGGCCATTCTCCTGTAGCCGAGCCATTGCCTCTTGCATACGAAAGGTATTTTTCGAAGAAATGAATATCTGCAACACCGCTGCACTAATCAACAAGCCAATCAACAGAGCTATCATCAACTCGATTAAACTCAGCCCCTGACTGCTCCGTTTATTAATTATTTTTCCACTCATAGCCGGGTCTCATATACGAATTGCTGACTCGCCTGCCCACCGACGCGTGATTCGTCCCACTGAACAGTAACGATAAACTTCGTCGAACTACGCGCTACCGAACCCGCACCACCCGGTAGTTGCTCGGCCAGGGAAGCTTTCCACTGCTGCAAATCGGTAGCAACGATATCAGTGCCTGTCGGCGCGCCAGCAGTAAGACTGATATCGTAGTTACCCGCTCGCGCCTTGGTACGATTGGCCCGCATACGGTCCGTAATGTCATAGGCAAGAAAAGTCGCTTGTGAGCGCACAGCCGCCGTCTGATTATATTTCAACGCATTTAACTGCAAGGCGGCCATACCCAGCACGCCAATACTAAAGACCAATACTGAAACCAAGATCTCTATCAGGCTAAAGCCCGAAGATCTTCGAGCGTTATTCATTAACAAGCCCTCCGCTCTGAAGATACACGGCCCAAGTGATTGATTTTGATGTCTCTCTCCAACGCGCAATGGCCAGTCCCCACCCGGAACTGCAGAGTCGTACTGCCACCTGGCGTTCCTCCACTCAGGTAACCTTGACTGGTGAACACAATGGACGACACAGTGGAAGTAAGCGTATTTCCGCCGGTAAGCGCAGGAAACTCCTTTATTACTTCGTTAGTTTGATAGGTATTATCATTATTTGCATCTACCCACACACGCCAGCCACCGGTCCAAGTCGTGCCATTAATCAAATTAACGCGCACGAGAGCAGAGCGGCGTATCGCCTCGCTACGGGCAAGATTAAGTGAGTTGACCAAAGTAGCACGTTGCGACTCAGCGCGATTGGAGCGAATCAAATCAGCAAAACTCGGGACAGCAATGCTCAGAATGATGGCCAACACAGCCAGAGTGACCATTAGCTCAACCAGGGTGAAGCCTTTAGATACGCGCATTGATTTACATCCTTTATTAGAATGTCAACCCTATGGAGTCGCCTGTGGCAAGTCACGCACAGCTAGACCACCGCGAGAAAATTGGCGACGAACGGTAGCTCGCGCGTGAGCGGTTGCTGGACTAGAGTCAAAGCTCACCATTTCAAGGCAGGAAGCCATGAATCGCATGAAGGGAATAAGCCTTGTAGAGCTGCTCACGACGCTCTCCGTCGCCACCATATTTTTCAGCGTTGCGATGCCTACGCTGTCCAGCATCGTGCATCGCTCGACCCTGCAATCTTCGACGGGACAGTTGATCAACGGTATCGCCCTGACCAGACAGCTAGCGATTCAGAGAGGTCAGGCGATCACTATGGTTAACCTTGATGGAGCTTGGAACAACGGCTGGAACATATTCAATGACGGCAACGGGAATGGGCTCCAAGACGAGGACGAGCCGTCTATTCGCACGCATCCCCCCCTTGATAGAGGAGTTCAGGTCGTAGCTAATCGACCTGTGAGCCAATACATACGTTACTTACCTGACGGCAGAGCACACCTGCACAGTGGAGGTTTCCAAGCTGGAACTATTTGGATTTGTCACGAAAAAACGGACATAAGCGCCGTTAGGCTTACACTCAACTTCGGCGGCCGTCTCAGGCAAAGCACAAGTGACTGCCCAAACTAAAAAGTTTCTTCGTTTTCCAGACGTCTTGACCCTGAGTTCCTTGAGCATGGAAAACGTCGCACGCGCAGTTCCACGCCGCGTACGACCTTCAGGTGACCATGCGCTCAACCAACCTCTCATCCCTGCGCCATGAACGCGGCGGGTTTCACCCGCCCTACATGACAATCCTCAGAGCGCCTTGACCCTGAGTTCCTTGGGCATGGAGAAGATGACGTTCTCCGGACGTCCGTCCAGCTCCGTCTCACCAATCGCGCCCCAGGCGCGTAGTTGTTCGACCACCCCGCGCACCAGCACTTCCGGTGCAGAAGCCCCCGCCGTGATGCCGATACCCTTCACGCCATCGAACCACTTACGCTTGAGATCCTCTGCTCCATCGATCAGATAGGCCGGAGTACCCATGCGCTCGGCCAGTTCCCGTAGGCGGTTGGAGTTGGAGCTGTTGGGGCTGCCGACGACCAGCAGCACGTCGCACTCGCTGGCCAGTTGCTTGACCGCATCCTGGCGATTCTGGGTGGCGTAGCAGATGTCATCCTTGCGTGGGCCGCCGATAGCCGGGAACTTGGCGCGCAGGGCATCGATCACCTTGCTGGTGTCGTCCATCGACAGGGTGGTCTGGGTCACGAACGCCAGGTTTTCGGGATTGCGCACCTGCAGCTGGGCGACGTCCGCCTCGTCCTCCACCAGGTAGATGGCGCCGCCGTTGCTGGCGTCGTACTGGCCCATGGTGCCTTCGACTTCCGGGTGGCCTTCGTGGCCGATCAGGATGCACTCGCGGCCTTCACGGCTGTAGCGCACCACCTCCATATGCACCTTGGTCACCAGCGGGCAGGTGGCGTCAAAGACCTTGAGGCCACGTCGCGCCGCCTCGTCGCGCACGGCCTTGGACACGCCATGGGCACTGAAGATGACGATGACATCATCCGGCACCTGATCCAGCTCTTCGACGAACACCGCGCCGCGCGCGCGCAGGTCCTCGACCACGAACTTGTTGTGCACCACTTCATGGCGCACGTAGATCGGCGGGCCGAAGACTTCCAGGGCGCGGTTGACGATTTCGATGGCACGGTCGACGCCGGCGCAGAAGCCACGGGGATTGGCGAGTTTGATA
>Ga0114984_1000540_pt1 | contig 14415 bp, 13 predicted proteins | sample Shrwel1BS1Day1_FD_96987 | JGI IMG/M metagenome (GOLD analysis project Ga0114984, IMG submission 96987) | Subsurface microbial communities from deep shales in Ohio, USA - Utica-3 well 1 S-1-Day1 | ecosystem: Environmental > Aquatic > Deep subsurface > Shale gas/oil reservoir > Produced water/Flow... | reverse complement strand
ATGTGGGCGATGATGGAAAAGTTACGGATTCGGCTCAGTTCAGTCACAGAAAATGAATACTCATAATTAAGACGAGGGATTGAGCCCGGAGGGGCCGCTACCGGGATCCGGGAACGGCGTGATTTTACCGGTTACCGCCGGCCATTGCCATGATCAGGAAATCAGCGGTTTCTCATACTGGCGAACCAGGAAACCGATCAGGGCATCCTCATCCAGGGGATAACTGAACAGATTGCCCTGGCATTGGGCGCAACCGGCGGTTCTCAGGAAGCTCAGTTGCTGGAGCGTTTCCACGCCCTCGGCTACCACCGTCAGGTGCAGCTTGCGGGCCAGCGCGATCACAGCGGACGCAACATCGGTGGCGCTGACGTTGTAGGGAATGTCGCGAATGAAACGATGATCAATCTTGATTACATCCAGCGGCAACTGCTGCAACGCCACCAGTGAGCAGGAGCCGGCACCGAAATCGTCGAGAATCAGGCAAATGCCCAGGTCATTGAGGGCCACCAGCAGCTCACGGAGCATGCGCGGATCCTCATTCAGCAATTCTGCCGGCATTTCGAGTTCCAGCCGTTCCGGCGAGACCCCGGTTTCGGTGATCACCTGCCGAACCATATCCAGGAAACCACTGTCGGTCAGCTGTCGCACCGAGAGATTCACCGCCATTTTCAGGGACTCGAAGCCGGCCCGTTCAAGGGCCTGTACCTGAATACAGGCCTGGCGCAGAGCCTGCTCACCCAGGCGCACGATCAGCCCGGTTTCCTCGGCAAGTCCGATAAACTGCCGGGCCGAGACCAGACCTTTCTCCGGATGGTGCCAGCGCAGGAAGGCTTCAACCCCGATCACCCGGTCGGTGGTCAGGTCCACCTTGGGTTGGTAATGCAGGACAAAGCGGTCCTCATCCAATGCGGTCGCCAATTCTTCCTGCTGCAACAGCCGGCGAGCGGCCTGGATGTTCATCGCGGGCGTGAAGAACTGGTAGGTTTTCCGGCCGACTTCCTTGGCACGGTACATCGCCAGGTCCGCGTATTTCATCAGCGTGCCGGAATCCTCGCTGTCATCGGGCACCATGGTGATGCCGATACTGACAGTGACGCCAATCTCATGGCCATTGAGGCGAACGCGCTGGCACAACCGTCGCAGAATGGTATCCGCCACCTTGGCGGCGGCATCCGGGCCACTGATCCTGGACAGCAGCACCACGAACTCGTCCCCACCCAGGCGTGCGACCGAATCTTCCTCCCGGACACACCCTTCCAGCCAATAGGCTACCTGGCGCAACAACTCGTCGCCGACATCATGGCCGAGGGTATCGTTGATGCGTTTGAAACCGTCGAGATCCAGGAACATGAGGGCTGCCGAGTCTCCGCTGCGGCGACAACGGCGAAGCACATGGTTGAGGCGGTCCCGGAACAGCTGACGGTTAGCCAGGCCGGTGAGCGGGTCGTAGTATGCCAATCGATGCAGTTCCGATTGCGCCGCCTTGAGCTGGGTGAGGTCACGCAGGCTGAGCACCACACCGTCGACCCCCGGCACCGACAGCATCGCGGTGTAGGTGCCTTCCATATCCCGCCACTGGCCACTGGCATCCCTGATGCGGGCCCGGATGACCGGCATCTGCTTGCCCGGAAACTTCACTGATTCCTCAAATCCGCGCTGGAGCTGTGGCCAGTCGTCCCCGTGAACCAGTTCATCAAGCCCCACTTCAGGCACTTTCTCCGGTTCGAACCCGAGGATATCGAGACTGGATGGACTGGCATAAAGAGGCTGGCCATTGCGATCCATCACCAGGGTCACATTGGCAGCACCCTCGGTGATGGCCCGGTAACGGCCAGCGGTAATCTGGGCCATCAGGCGGGATCGGACCAGGGCCAGCACAAAAAGGAACAGCAGTACACTGATCACTACACCAGTGCTCATGACAATGGGCGGGCGCGGGTCGGAGGCCAGGTAATCAAATGCGGGCGTGGAACGGGTCTGCAGCAGCCAGTCACGGCCACCATGGGTGATGGTCTGGCTCATCTCGAAACTGAACTCGTTATCCAGGGAGCCCAGGTTCGAGCCGTACATCACTGCGTCCCGGCTGATGATGCCGTTGTCGTAGATTCTGACGTCGAGGAAAGGTGCAATCAGCCCGACAATGCCGTCGAGCAGGTTGTTCATGCGGAAAGCGCTGAAGACATAACCCGAGAGCATCATGCGCCGCCCGGCGCGATTGTCGGGAATGGTGCCACCCCGATAAACCGGATAGTACATCAGGAAGCTGGCCTGGTCTTCGGCCACCTCCTCCTGCACCAACACCACCTTTGGCGTAACGGTAGGCTTCGCCTCATCCCGGGCATGCTCCATGGCTTGCCGGTGTCTGGGATCGCTGAAGGCATCATAGCCAAGCGCGTGCCGGTTCCGCTCCGTGCCCGGTTCCAGGTAGACGATCGGGTAGTAATAGGGGCCGGCACCCAGCGGGGTCACCTGGTAATTGTGAACCCCTTCGGCCCGGACCGAAGAAATATGATCGGCCATCTGCCGGACCCCGATGCGCCGGACATAACCAATGCCCTGGATTCCGGGGTAATAGCGGTTGATGTCGACCTTGTTGACGTATTCGCGCCATTGGCCCCGGGAGATGTCGCCGGCCACAGCAAACAGCCCGGCACTGCCTGCCAGGACCTGTTCGTAATTCAGCAGGCGTTCTTCGATTGCGGTTTTGAGCTGGAGCGACTGGGTCCGGAACCTTGCCTCCGTTCGATCTTCAACCAGACGGATAGACACCTGCCACAGGACAATCGTTACGGCGATGCCAACGGCGAAGACCAGCCAGGCAACCCAGGCGTTGCGAAATTCCAGCAGTCTGCGGAGGGGAAGTTCCTTCTTGCTCATCATCGGTCCGGGTCCGGTCCATGGCCTCTTCATTATCGATTCGCGGGATTATAGCAAAAGCACCCGGGCCTGTCGCTCCGACCGGCCCGGGTGCCTTGTGACTGGTTTTACGGCTTCAGGATGGCCGAGTCAGGGCTTCATGACCAGATACAGTGCCCGGCCCTGACGTACAATTCGCACCGATACCGCCCGACCTTCCGGCAGGGATGACACCACCTCCCGGAAGTCGGCAACCGAGCGTATCTCCCGGCGATTGATCTCGGTGATCACATCCTTGGGCCGAATCCCCGCTTCGAACGCCGGACCGCGGCCGATACCAGTGACCACGACACCGCCCGGAACCCCGAGCGAATCGGCCAGCTCCGCGGGCAGCGGTTCAATGGTCATGCCCAGGGGGGCTGAAGATGAACCACCGTTGTTGCCAGCCGGCGCCTGGCTCTGTGCCTGGTCATCGCCCGGCAGTTGTCCGATCTTCACATCCAGCATTATTTCCTTGCCCCCGCGCAGGACCTTCAGGCGAGCGGTATCGCCCACCGGGGTACGACCAACCATGGGCGGCAGGTCAGAGGACAACTGAATTTCATTACCGTCGTACTCGAGCACGATATCACCGGACTGCAGGCCTGCCTGCTCAGCCGGAGAGCCATCCATCACTTCGGCAATCAGCGCTCCACGGGGCCGCTTCAGACCAAAGGATTCAGCCAGATCACGGTTGACCTCCTGGATCAGGACGCCGAGCCAGCCGCGGGACACCATGCCCTTGTCACGGATCTGCCGGAATACATACATCGCATCGTCAATGGGAATGGCGAAGGAAACGCCCATGAAACCACCCGAACGGGTATAGATCTGGGAGTTGATACCGACAACCTCGCCATCCATGTTGAACAGGGGCCCGCCGGAATTTCCCGGGTTGATGGCAACGTCGGTCTGGATAAACGGAACATAGTTTTCACTGGGCAGAGAGCGGCCCAACGCGCTGACAATGCCGGCGGTCACGGTGTAGTCAAAACCGAACGGTGAGCCGATGGCGAAAACCCACTCCCCGACTTTCAAATCCCGGGATCTGCCAACCTTGACCACGGGCAGGTCGTCACCGTCGTCGATTTTCAGTACGGCCATATCGGAGCGCGGATCGGTACCCACCAGTTTGGCCGGTAACTCGCGCCGGTCATTCAGGCGAACGACGATTTCATCGGCACCCTCGACCACATGATTGTTGGTCAGCACATAGCCGTCACTGGAGACAATGAAGCCGGACCCCATAGACCGCCGGGGTCGGGCGCCGCCGGGCGAGCCTCCGAACGGTGACTGGGGGCCGCGGAAAAAGTGCTGGAAGAATTCAGGCATCTGTTCCAGCTGGCGCTCATCGAAGGGCAAGCCTCCGAAGCCAGTGTTACCCGCCGCAGGCTCGGTGGTGGCACTGATATTGACCACGGCACCGGAGTTTTCCTCCACCAGCCCGGTAAAGTCCGGGAGGCTTCGGGCTGCAACGCCCTGACTCCAGAACACCATCACCATAACGGACATCATCAGCAGAGCACCCAGTACCCTGTCGACCCCGAGCGCGGGTAATGTCCTGGTGGCGACTGTTATCTTTCTCGGCATGTTGAACCCCCTGTATTAACAACTGATAAGGTTAGCTTTGAGGCCCGGCAAAGCGTTTTCAACTTACAAATCGGTAGGATTTACAGACGGGTTCGGGCCACAACCCGGATTGCGCCGCAGAAGCTTCGGCTCGTAGCTGCCACGACGACCCGGCAACAGCCTGGCCAGGACAAAGCCGCCAGCAAGGCCGGCAGCGGCACCCAGCATGGCGCCGCCATCACTGCCCCCTGACAGATTGTGACCGGCGATGGTTGCCAGCACCATGGCAACGAGCGGAACGGCGTAAACCACCATGGAGGCACCCAACAGGGCCTGTTCCTCGATACCAATAGTCACTTCATCGCCCACCCTGGCATTGATGCCATTGGCGACCAGGACCTGGTTGGCCCGACCGCCGGTCACCGAAGCCAGCGCTCTCTGACCACAGCCACTGCGGGCCGAACAGCTCTGGCAAGCGCTTGCCCGAATGGTTTGCACCCAGACATGGTCTCCCTTGACCGCGATGACTTTGCCGGTTTCGGTAATCACGAGTCGCTCCCTTCGAGCGCCAGGGCATCCTGCACCCGTACCGACTCGGCAACTTTCCGGGCTGTTTCAGGCGGGACTTCACCCACCACGGTCACCAGAAACTCGCGTCCTCCGGATTCAAGCGCATGCATGTAAATGGTGGTGGCGCCGATACGGGAAGCACCCTTGGGCATGTTCAGACGACCGGCCGGCTCGACAAACACCGAGAATGCCGCCAGACCATCAGAAAACGCGACAACCTGCCCGCGACCGGTCCGCGGAGCGGCCGCAGGCGCAAACCCATCGGGGCGCCAACCGAGCTCCCAGCCATTCATCCTGGCAACCGGTGATGTCTCTGCCGCCCTTTCATCAGCAGCCAGGTCATCGGCAGCCAGGCTCCGGGATATCTCCCGGCCCCCGGCCCGGATCTCGAACTTCTCGTCCGGGATATTGTCGGTAATCTCCAGGCTGGTGAACTGGAATTGTTCCATCACGTCTCCCGACGAGGCCCGGACATGGCTTTTCACCAGCAGAGCGGTTGTTCGCTCCAGCCATAACCGGTGACTGTACCGGTATTCGTCCCTTGCTTTGAGCGCGATCTCGACCGCTTCATAACCGGCAACCCGGTCCTCGCCCACCATTTCGGCGCTGTACCAACGACTGATCGGCATCAACTGGCGGGTAAACGCCTCCGCGAAGGGACCGGACGGAATCACCTGATCCAACCGGATCCGGCCCCGGTCCGGCAGCACACACACCACATTGACACCACGCCGGACAATCTCGCCGCTGCCTCCGTCCTGCATCACCAGGCGTTCCTCGACGACGCCGTCACGGTAGCGATGAGCGATCTGCATGGAGCTCACCTGGTCGCCCCGGGCGTAGACAAAAACACCCTGGTAGGATGTCATATTCAGGGCGGGAACCAATCGTTCCAGCCATTGGTTCGCCTCACCCTCGCTGCTGCCGGCAACCACCACGCCCGGAAGCATCAAGACGAGGAGAGCCAACAGCAGGGCCGGAATGGCAGAAATTTGCGAGCGTGAGGACAGCGTGTTCATGCGCATTCGCACTCCAGGATATCAGTATCCATTGCCGGCACTGACCACCCGGGCGTAACCGACCGCACCGCGACCCGCACCGACGCTGTTGTGCTGGGCGTGTTCCAGCAGGTACTGACTCATTTGTTCCCACTGCTCTTTATCAAGGCCCTGCAGCGCCACTTCGCGAACCGGGGCAGCGGCAGCATCCTTGTCAGGGAAAGATTGTGCAGCCATTTCCGGTGCGCCGGTTGCCGCAGAATCTTCCCTCGAATCCCAGCCGGCACCGGCGCCAAAACCCACGACCAGCGCTACCGCAACCATTGCAACTGCCGGCCAGCGCCAGCGTGCAGCCGGAGAAATACCTTTTGCCGACGTTCGCTGACGGGCGCTGCCCGAGCGGCCATCGAGTGCCGCCCGAACATGGGTACTGACATCCACGCCCTCCGCCGGTGTATGGCCACTGTGCATCAGATCCCGGACCTGCTGCCACCGCTGCCACTGGGCGCGCACCCGGGCCTGGTCATGATGGGACAACAGCCGGCGTACCGATAGCTCATCCGCTTCGTCATCCATCATGGCCGACAGGGTTTCTCTGAGACGATCATCCATCGGATGCAACCTCAAGTTGTCTCTGTGTGATTGAGCAATGGGCCAAGATGCCGATCCACGGCATCCCTGGCCCGGAAAATACGGGAACGGACGGTTCCGATCGGACATTCCAGAATTTTGGCGATGTCCTCGTAACTGAGGCCATCGTACTCGCGCAACAGGAAGGCCGAACGCAATTCTTCCGGTAATTCGGTAATGGCCCGGGACAACTCCTCCTGCAACTGATCACGCTGCAACAGTCGCTCAGGTGAGGCCTGATCCCTCAGCCGGATACCGTCATCAAAGTTTTCGGCATCGGAGACATCGGCACTGGCCTGCGGGCGCCGGCCCCGGGATTCCAGGAAGTTCTTGGCGGTATTGACGGCAATCCGATACAGCCAGGTGTAAAACGCGCTGTCCCCCCGGAACCGGTCAATGGCGCGATAGGCCTTGACGAACGTTTCCTGGGTCAGATCCATCACTTCCTGGGAATCGTAGACATAACGACTGATGATTGAGGCTACCCGAGTCTGGTATTTGACCACCAGCAGGTCGAAAGCCGCCCGATCGCCGTTGCGGACCTTGCGCACGAGCTGGAGGTCCGTCTGGCTGTCGGAATGCTCACCCTGTGTCTGATTCTGTTCAGGCGTCATGGACGGTTTGCCGGTTTTCCCTGATGTTGAGGCCAGCTTTTCGGCCATTGCGAGATTTGCTTGCGTCATCACTGCTGTCCGGCGTCCGTTTTTGACCATGTTGGGCGCACGCTCCACAGGGGCGCGCCGTCAGGCTAAATAGACAGCAGGCGTAAAGTTTAGTTCAATACACGTCCACATTATGGCCCGCGATACCGATCCAATGCCACAGTCCTACGAATACGATGTTCTCATTATCGGCAGTGGTGCTGCCGGACTTACCGTTGCCCTGAACCTTCCGGAGCACCTGAGCATCGGGGTCATCAGCAAGGCAGACATCAGCAGTGGTGCCACGCTATGGGCCCAGGGCGGCATTGCGGCGGTGCTCGATGACAAGGATTCGGTAGAGAACCATATCCAGGACACCCTGGCGGCGGGCGCGGGCCTTTGCCACGAAGATGCAGTGCGGTTCACCGTGGAGAACAGCAAGGACAGCATAGACTGGCTGATCGAGTCCGGGGTGGATTTTACCCGGGAAAATGACAGCGAGCACTACCACCTGACCCGCGAGGGCGGGCACAGTCACCGGCGAATCATTCATGCCGCCGATGCCACCGGCCATGCAGTGTCGACCACCCTGACCTCCCGGGCGCAGGCATGCCCCAACATTCATCTGATGTCGAACCGGGTGGCAGTGGACCTGATCACCAACCGGAAACTGTACCTGCCCGGCAACCGCTGTGTCGGCGCCTATATACTTAACCTGGAAGACAACCACGTGGAACTCTTCCGGGCCCGGTTCACCGTCATCGCCACCGGGGGTGCCTCGAAGGCCTACCGCTACACCACCAACCCCGATGGCGCCTCGGGGGATGGCATTGCCATGGCCTGGCGTGCCGGATGCCGGGTCGCTAACATGGAGTTCAATCAATTCCACCCGACCTGCCTGTACCACCCGCATGCCAAGTCGTTCCTGATCACCGAGGCGGTTCGTGGCGAGGGAGGGTTGCTGAAGCTGCCCGACGGCACCCGTTTCATGGACCGTTTTGACGAACGGGCCGAGCTGGCACCACGGGACATCGTCGCCCGCGCCATCGACCATGAAATGAAGCGCCTGGGTGTCGACCACGTTTACCTGGACATCAGCCACAAGCCGGCGGATTTTATCAGGCACCACTTCCCGACCATCTATGAGAAATGTCTCGGGTTTGGCATCGATATCACCCGGGACCCGATTCCGGTCGTCCCGGCCGCCCACTATACCTGCGGCGGCATCATCAGCGATGACCGGGCGCGCACCGACATCAACCAGCTGTATGCGGTCGGTGAGGCCGCCTTCACCGGCCTGCATGGCGCCAACCGAATGGCCAGCAACTCTCTGCTGGAATGTCTGGTCTATGGCCGGGCCGCAGCCGCCGACATTGCCCGCCGGGAATCGGATATCCCGCCACCTCCGGACGCCCCCGAGTGGGACGAGAGCCAGGTCCGGGATTCCGATGAGGACGTTGTCATCTCCCACAACTGGGACGAACTGCGCCACTTCATGTGGGACTATGTCGGCATTGTGAGGACCACCAAACGGCTCCAGCGAGCCAAGCACCGGGTCGATCTGCTGGGCCGGGAGATCAGCGAGTTCTACAGCAACTACCGGGTCTCCAATGATCTGCTGGAATTGCGCAATCTGGTCACCGTGGCTGACCTGATCATCTGTTCGGCACTGCAGCGCCGGGAAAGCAGGGGACTGCATTACACCCTTGATTACCCGGGACTGCTCAACGAAGCCCGCGATACGGTACTGGTTCCGACCACCTACCGGACCCGGGCACCCTGATCCTTCGATTCCTCTGGAAAACCGGCGATACCATTATGTCCGATACGTCCCCTATGTCCGACAACCCCGAGTTCAAGCGCCTCTGGTGGCACAGCCGCCGCGGCATGCTGGAACTCGATCTGCTTCTGGTTCCTTTCGTGGAGCAGGTCTACCGCGACCTTGATCCCGAAGACCAGGCCCGCTACCAGAAACTGCTCAGCTGCGAAGACACCGACATGTTCGAATGGTTCATGCAGCGCAGCCGTCCGGAAGACCCGGATCTCCAGCGCATCGTCGACATGATCCTGAACCGTGTCCAGCCGGATTGATCTCCGGCTGTCAGCCTCTGTCAGTGCCGGCCTGATTGCAACCCTGCCCTGGCTGGCACTGCTCGGCTTTGTACTGTCAGCAGCCGACGAGAGCCGGCCCTGGATGCTGGTCCTTGTCCCGGCTGCCAGTGCCGGTGCGCTCCTGCACTTTCGCCGCTTTGGCCTGCTCCGCAGCACCCACTCGGTCACCGGCCTGATACTGGAAGCCGGGCAGTTGCAGGCAATACTTGCCGGACGGGACGCCATTCCTGTTCAACCCTGCAGCACCAGCCGGCTCGGGCCGACGCTGACAATCTTGAAACTTCGCCCGACCGGCACCACATTAAAGGCGTACTATCTCATTCTCCTGGCCCCCGATGTCTGGCCTTATGGCAACGTTTGCCCGGACCAGTTCCGCAAGTTGCGCCAATGGCTTCGCCTGGGCCAGTCGCAGCCGTCCAACTGATACCTGACCCGGAGTTTCCATGACCGACACGGATACTGCTGCTTCCACCCAGCCAGAAACCGCCAGCCTGCCGTTACCCGACCACGGTTACGCCAGGCTCAGTGACCGGATCCTGGTACGAGTCTCCGGCCCGGGAACCGACACGTTTCTCCAGGGCCAGTTCAGCCAGCACCTCGACGAGGTCACCGGTGATCGTGCTCTTCGTGCGGCAGCAAGCAACCCCAAGGGTCGCGCCTACTGCCTGACGCGACTCGCCCGGGATGACGACAGCGTTGTTCTGGATCTCCCGGTAGTTGTGGCAGAGCGGACCCTGGCCCAGCTGCGGAAGTACCTGATGCTGTTTCGGGGTACGACCATGGACACTCTTGAACAAGGGAGGATTTGGGGCATCCTGGGGCAGGAGACAGCAAGTAAAGCTGTTGGCCGGGATATCTCCGGACTGCAGACATCAGGAGACACCCTCAGGGTCGATTCAGGCCTTCTGATCCGGGTCGAATCCGATGAACGCGATATCAGACGGTACGAGCTCTGGCAAATCACGGGGGAGAGACCGGATTTCGACGCCGCCCCGCAGCTGTCACTGGCGGACTGGCAAGCAACCGAAATTGCAGCCGGTGTTCCTGCCCTCGACGAGACAAACTGGGAGGCATTTGTGCCGCAGATGCTCAACCTTCAGCACCTGGGCGGTATCCATTTCAAGAAAGGCTGCTATACCGGGCAGGAGGTCATCGCCCGTATGCATTTCCTCGGGCAGTTGAAAAAAAGCCTGTTCCGGTTCCGCAGTTCCGGCGACGTCACACCCGGCGCGGATGTCAGAATGGGCGACCGGAGCGTTGGCACGGTGGTGAACCGGGTGCGATTCAACGATGGCTCGATGGAATTGCTGGCAGTGGTTCGCCACGATGCCGCGGACCAGCTTCTGACGGCAAACGGTAACAAGCTGACCGCCCTGCCCCTCCCCTATGCCGTGCCCGAGCGTGAGCCAGTGGATGATCAGGAGTCTTCAGCCGGCTGACGCAGGCTTGCAATAGCGGGCAATCAGCTCCGCCCTGGCGGGCAGCGACCAGTCGATGGACGGCTGCCCGTTGGCCTGGAGCCATTCGTTGGCCCGTGAAAAGTGTTTGCAGCCGAAGAACCCACGGTAAGCACTGAGGGGCGAGGGATGCGGGCCTTCGAGCACCAGGTGCCGGTTGCGATCGATGTGCCGGCCTTTTTTCCGGGCGTAACTGCCCCAGAGCAGGAACACCACACCTTCGCGTTCCCGGTTGACGGTTTCAATCACCCTGTCGGTAAAGGTTTCCCAGCCCTTGCCCTGATGGGCACCGGCCTGGCCCTGCACTACTGTCAAAACACTGTTCAGCAACAACACCCCGCGCTCCGCCCAGGGCTGAAGGCAGCCATGGTCCGGTGGCTCGATCCCCAGATCATCCCGGATTTCCCTGAAGATATTGACCAGCGAGGGCGGAACCGGAACCTCCGGTCGCACGGAGAAACACAGGCCGTGGGCCTGTCCGGGGCCGTGATAGGGGTCCTGGCCAAGGATCACCACTTCCACCTTATTCAGCGGCGTGCTGTTCAGGGCGTTGAAGCAGAGGGTGCCGGGCGGGTAAATCACCTCGCCGGCCTGCTCTTCCGCCGCCAGGAACTCTGCCAGTCGCTGCATGTAGGGCTGGCTGAATTCGCCGGTAAGGTGATCGCCCCAGCCACGCCCGGGTTTCAGTTGGTTGGCCAGGATTTGGGCGGGGTGCATGACCGACTCCCGGGTGATCGCTGGTTTGATTGAAGTCGGGGATCAGAGGAAAGTGTTCTTCTGACCCCCGTCCTGACGCCCTTCGACCGGGCGGAACGCTTACTCTTTGTCTTCCGCCTGGTGATGCTCGACCTTGTGCTCCGGGCGCATGTGCGGGAACAGGATGACGTCGCGGATGGATGGCGAATCGGTCAGCAGCATGGTCAGGCGGTCGATGCCGATGCCCTCACCGGCGGTGGGGGGCAGACCGTATTCCAGGGCCATGATGTAGTCCTCGTCATAGAACATGGCCTCGTCATCGCCGGCATCCTTTTCCGCCACCTGGGCGCGGAAACGCTCAGCCTGGTCTTCGGCATCGTTGAGCTCGGAGAAACCGTTAGCCAGTTCGCGACCACCGACGAAGAACTCGAACCGTTCAGTGACAAACGGATCATCGTCCTTGCAGCGTGCCAGCGGCGACACTTCCTTCGGATAATCGGTGATGAACGTTGGTTGCACCAGCAGGTGCTCGGCCGTTGCCTCGAAGATCTCCACCAGCACCTTTCCCAGACCCCAGGTGTCCTTGAGCTGGATACCGAGCGCATCGGCCACCCGGCGGGCACTGGCTTCATCCCCCAGCTGACCGGCCTGGATGTCCGGATTGTGTTCAAGGATTGCCTCAACCACAGTCATCCGCTTGAACGGCTTGCCGAAATCGTATTCCACGGTTTCGGTTTCACCGTCGGCCAGTTCCCGGGTGTTTACCACGGTCGTGGTTCCCAGGACCTCTTTGGTGACCTGCCGCAGCATGTCCTCGGTCAGGTCCATGAGGTCATTGTAATCCGCGTACGCCTGGTAGAACTCCACCATGGTGAACTCGGGATTGTGCCGGGTGGACAGGCCCTCGTTGCGGAAGTTGCGGTTGATCTCGAACACCCGCTCGAAACCACCGACCACCAGGCGCTTGAGGAACAGCTCGGGGGCAACACGCATGTACATGTCGATGCCCAGGGCGTTGTGGTGAGTCACGAAAGGACGTGCCGTGGCGCCACCGGGGATGACCTGCAGCATCGGAGTTTCCACTTCCATGAAGCCACGGGCATTGAAGTAGTTGCGCATGCTGTTGATCAGGCGCGTGCGGATTCGGAAGGTCCTGCGGGTTTCCTCATTGACCATCAGGTCCACGTACCGGTGCCGGTAGCGGGCCTCCATATCCGTCAGCCCCTTGTGCTTCTCCGGCAGCGGCCGCAGGGACTTGGTCAGCAGCACGTACTCATCCATGGTCACATACAGGTCACCCTTGCCGGACTTGGACAGGGTACCCCGGACACCGATGATGTCGCCCAGATCCCAGTGCCTGGTTTGCTTCTGGACATCCCTGGTGGCATACACCTGGATACGGCCGGTCATGTCCTGAATCACCTTGAACGCCTTGCGATCCAGCATCATGCGGCCGGCAACGGCGACCCTGATATCAAGCTTCTCCAGTTCTTCCTTGCTCTTGTCACCGTATTTTTCCTGCAGTTCGGCAGCGGTGGCATCGCGACGGAAGTCATTGGGAAACGGATGGCCTTGACGGCGCATCTCAGCCAGCTTGGCGCGGCGCTCGGCAATCAGCTTGTTGTCCTCGTGCTGTGCGGCGTGTTGGGTGTATTCAGTCATGTTGGCTCACTAGGATTCGGATTGTCCGGTTTGATCGGGTTGGACGAGAATGGCGCCGGTTACAGCGCCATCTTCAGACTGGCTTCGATGAACTTGTCGATATCGCCGTCCAGAACCGCCTGGGTGTTGCTGGTTTCCACCTTGGTGCGCAGGTCCTTTATCCGGCTGTCATCGAGGACATAGGAGCGGATCTGGCTACCCCAGCCGATATCGGCCTTGGCATCCTCCGCCTTCTGCTTCTCGGCATTACGCAGCTGCATCTCGCGCTCAAAGAGCTTGGCCTTCAGCTGCTTCATGGCCTGGTCTTTGTTCTGGTGCTGGCTTCGCCCGGCCTGACAGGCCACCACGATACCGGTCGGGTTGTGGGTCAGTCGCACCGCAGACTCGGTCCGGTTTACGTGCTGACCACCGGCACCGGAGGCGCGGTACACGTCCACACGCAGGTCCGCCGGATTGATCTCGATCTCGAAGCTGTCATCCACTTCCGGAGATACAAACACGGAACAGAACGAGGTGTGGCGACGGTTGCCGGAATCGAACGGGGACTTGCGGACCAGGCGGTGCACGCCGGTTTCGGTGCGCAGCCAGCCATAGGCATAGTCACCCTGGATATGGACAGTGGCACTCTTGATGCCGGCCACTTCCCCTTCCTGCAATTCGACAATTTCCGCCTTGAAACCCCGGCGCTCGGCCCAGCGCAGATACATGCGCAGCAGCATGTTGGCCCAGTCCTGGGCTTCGGTGCCACCGGAGCCGGCCTGGATGTCCAGGTAAGCGTTGTTGGCGTCCATCTCGCCGGAGAACATGCGGCGGAATTCCAGCTTCTGCAGTTCGCCATCGAGCGCATCCAGATCAGACCGGATCTCGTCAACGGTGCCTTCATCGTCTTCCTCGACCGCCATCTCCAGCAGGCCTTCGGCATCGTTGAGGCCGGTGGTGAGGTTGTCGATGGTATGGACGATCAGCTCAAGATCAGACCGTTCCTTGCCCAGCCCCTGGGCCCGCTCCGGGTCGTCCCAGACGCTGGGTTGCTCCAGCTCACGCTCAACTTCGGTCAGTCGTTCACTACGCTGATCGTAGTCAAAGATACCCCCTCAGCGCTTCAGTGCGCTCGCGAAGCTCTTTGATCTTCGTCACTATGGGATTGATTTCCATGAAACCCTTTCTCGCTTTGGCAAATGGGGT
>Ga0114984_1000539_pt1 | contig 14463 bp, 14 predicted proteins | sample Shrwel1BS1Day1_FD_96987 | JGI IMG/M metagenome (GOLD analysis project Ga0114984, IMG submission 96987) | Subsurface microbial communities from deep shales in Ohio, USA - Utica-3 well 1 S-1-Day1 | ecosystem: Environmental > Aquatic > Deep subsurface > Shale gas/oil reservoir > Produced water/Flow... | reverse complement strand
AGCCGGTTGTAACCGGTTCCGCCCGAAATTCCTTTCAACGTTCCGGAGAGCAGCATGCGGATTGGTCAGGGCTTTGATGTCCATGCCTTTTGCGAAGGTGATTCCGTCATTCTTGGTGGTGTCCAGATTCCTCACAGTCAGGGCCTGAAAGCGCATTCTGATGGGGATGTGTTGCTCCATGCCCTGGCGGATGCGCTGCTCGGGGCCGTTGCCCTGGGCGATATCGGCCATCTGTTTCCCGATACCAGTGACGAATGGGCGGGTGCCGACAGCCGGGATCTGTTGCGGCATGTGATGGCTCGGGTACGTGACGAGGGCTACGAGGTGGTGAACGCGGACAGCACGATCATTGCCCAGGCTCCGAAAATGGCGCCGCATGTGGAGGCCATGCGTCTGAACATTGCCGAAGATCTGGGGATTGCTGTCAGCCGGGTGAGCGTCAAGGCAACCACCACGGAGAAGCTGGGCTTTACTGGCCGGGGCGAGGGGATTGCCTGTCAGACGATCTGTCTGCTTGAGCCGGTGACCACGTGAGTTCCGGCGTTACTGCGCGTGGACAATGGCGACTGGACTGGCCAACCAGTCACGGCCGGGTTGCGAGGGTGCAGCTGAAGAGTGCTCCCGAGGATTTTCGGGTGGAGGAAGTCCTGGCTGTTTCTGACCTGATTCCCGGAGAAGGTGAGCACCTTTGCTTATGCCTCGGGAAGACGGGCGATAATACCGGGTTTGTAGCCAGGCAGTTGGCGCGGATGGCCGGTTGTCGCGGTTTTGATGTCGGGTTTTGTGGCCTCAAGGACCGCCATGCGGTAACCAGCCAATGGTTCAGTCTTTACCGCCCGGGTATGGAAACCGAGGACGCCGATTTTATTCGGGAAGTGGCCGGGCACTGGCGCGTGCTGGAGTCGGCGAGGGCTCCCCGGAAACTGCGTCGGGGGGAGCATTCGGCTAACCGGTTTACCATTGTGCTGAGGAACGTCGAAGGTCCGAAGGCGGAGGTTGACGAGGCATTGAGCCGTCTCGGGCACCAGGGCGCGCCCAATTACTTCGGGCCGCAGCGGTTTGGCCGTGATGGCGGCAACCTCGACCGGGCCCTGAAGATTGATCCCTCGCAGCTTAACCGGCGTGCAGGTCGTGCAAAACGTGGTTCCCGAGGTGGCAGGGACGGATCGAAAAACGTATTGTATTTTTCGGCGGCACGATCCTGGCTGTTCAACGAGGTGCTTGCCGCACGGGTATCGGATGGTAGCTGGACAACCTGCCTGCCGGGAGAGCCGGGAGACCGCGCCTCGGGGGCCACGGGACCGATGTGGGGCGATGGCGGGACCACCGCAACCGATGGCCAGGAGGCGTTGGAGCGGAGTGTGGTCGGGCAGTGGCCGGAGCTTGAACGGTTGTTTGCTGCCACGCGGATGCAGCCGGAACGCCGGCCACTGGTAGTCAGGCCGCAGGAGCTGGACTGGGAGTGGCAGGGCGAAGATGCCCTCGAAATCCGCTTTGTTTTGCCCCCCGGCCAGTATGCCACTACCGTGCTGGGCGATATTTTCGAGCTGGAGGACATGAGCCTTGGCCGCCATAACGAATAAAAAGTGCTAGCGGAGAACACTGTGCGAATTCTTTTATCGAATGATGATGGTGTGCATTCGCCGGGGCTTGTTGCCCTCTATGAGGGGCTTCAGGGCCTGGGAGATCTTGAAATCGTGGCCCCGGACCGGGACCACAGTGGTGCCAGTAACGCACTCACCCTGAACCGGCCTCTCACCGTTGAGGAGCATCCCAACGGCTTCCGTTCCGTGGATGGCACGCCTACCGACTGCGTGCATCTGGCGGTGAATGGTCTGTTCGGGGAACCCTTTGATCGCGTGGTGTCCGGGATCAACACCCACGCCAACCTGGGTGATGACATCATTTATTCCGGAACGGTGGCTGCTGCTACCGAAGGGCGTCACCTGGGGTTGACGGCGATTGCGGTATCCCTGGTGAACGATGGCCATTTCCATTACGAGACCGCCGCGCGGGTTGTCCGCATGCTTCTGGAGCAGGACCGCCCGCTTCGGCTTGGCCCCCGCTCGATCCTGAATGTAAACGTTCCCGATCTGCCCTGGGAACAACTGGCCGGTATTCGTGTCACCCGCCTCGGCCACCGGCAACGTGCCGAAGGGGCCGTGCCCGTGACCTGTCCGAGGGGTAAGCAGAGATACTGGATCGGTGCGGCCGGAGAGGGGGGCGATGCCGGCCCCGGAACGGATTTTCATGCGGTCCGCGAGGGCTATGTGTCGATCACCCCGGTTCATATTGATATGACCCGCCATGAAGCGCTGGTGCCGCTGCGGGAGTGGGTTGAGGAACTGGTGTCCGACGGAGGGCTGTCGTCATGAGTGCCCAGCTACAGGGAATCGGAATGACCTCCCGGCGCACCCGGATGCGCCTGGTTCAGCGGCTGCGGGAATCCGGGATCGAATCCGCCAGAGTGTTGGAGATCATCGGTGAGGTACCCCGTCACATCTTCCTGGATGAGGCGCTGGCCCATCGGGCCTACGAGGACACCTCGCTTCCCATCGGCTACGGGCAGACCCTGTCCCGGCCCTACATCGTCGCCCGGATGACTGAAATCCTGCAGCAGCACGGCCCGGCTCGTATCCTGGAGCTGGGGACCGGGTCCGGATACCAGACGGCGGTGCTGTCGCAGCTGTTCGAGGAAGTGTATAGCGTGGAGCGCATCAGGCCTTTGCAGGACCGCGCCCGGGACCGGTTGCGGCAGTTGGGCGTACGCAATGTTCTGCTCAAGCATGCTGACGGTGGCATGGGTTGGCCGGAGCGGGGACCGTTTGACGGTATTATCGTGACCGCCGCACCCGGCGACGTGCCGAGAGAGTTGTTGGTGCAGCTGGCGGATAATGGGGTGCTGGTTGCCCCGGTCGGAGAGGAGAAACAGGTGTTGCTGGAAGTCGTACGCCGTGGCGAGCATTTCGAACGACGGGAGCTTGAGCCTGTGCACTTCGTGCCACTGCTCGGGGGAGTGATCCGGTGAAAGAATCCAGTGAAGGATTGCACGAAGCCGTGCCTGAAGTCCGGAGAAACCAGCACCCCGCTGCTGTATTCCTCCGTGGCATGGCCATGGGGGCAGCCGATATTGTTCCGGGTGTGTCTGGCGGTACCATCGCTTTCATCACCGGTATTTATTTCCGTTTGCTGGAAGCGATCAATGCCGTTCCGGTCGCTGTTTTCCATGACTTGCGCAAAGGGCGGTTCCGGGCGTTCTGGTCTGCCTGTGACGGCACGTTTCTGCTGTGCCTTCTGGCGGGTATCCTGTCCAGCATTGTGACCCTTGCCTCAGCCATCAGCTTTGCCCTGGCCAACTATCCGATCCTGATCTGGAGCTTTTTCTTCGGGCTGATCGTGGCGTCTGTCTGGCATGTGGGCAGGCAGGTTCGCCGCTATCGCATCTCCCTGTTGGGGCCGTTGATTACGGGCATTGCCGTAGCCTGGTGGGTTATGACGCTGTCCGGTGGCGAGCTCTCTCCATCGGCACTGGCATTTTTCGGTTCCGGCGCCCTGGCGATCTGCGCGATGATCCTGCCCGGGATTTCCGGGAGCTTCATTCTGGTGATTATCGGTATGTACGCGCCGGTTCTGGCAGCCATCAAGTCGGCGGACCTCGGGGTTCTTGCGTTGTTCATGGCCGGGTGCCTGGTCGGGCTGCTGTCGATCGCGCGGCTGATCACCTGGGCATTCCATCATTTCCACGATATGGTGCTGGCACTGCTGACCGGTTTTATGATCGGGGCACTGAACAAGGTCTGGCCCTGGAAAGAGGTCCTCAGCTGGCGCACCAACAGTGCGGGCGAGCAGGTACCCCTTAACGAGACCAGCATTGGTCCTGCGACCTTTGAGCAGCTGACCGGACAGGATCCCCAGGTGCTCATGGCGTTATTGATGGCCTTGGTCGGGTTGCTTCTGGTGCTGGCAATTGAATGGGTCGGGAACCGAAAAGTGTTACCTGACGCACAGAATCAGTGTTCCCCCAGGTAACAAAGGCAACCAGCACATAACTTGGATTGCCTCTGAAAATATGCAATAAATTAGAGGGTTACTATAAAAACTTTAGAATCAGGATTGATTCTTCGGTCTTTTTAGACGGATTTTTCATAACTGGGGCAGCTTTATTTCTGTGAGATTTTTGCGTGGGCTCGTTAATGCCGCACAGTCGGCTCTCCCGCGGTTCCACTCAGGTGCCATGCTCCAGCCTCGTTTCCGGAAAATGCTCCTGGTCGCGCTGGGCGTGGTTGCGCTCACGGCCTGTAACACTTCGGCGATCTATCAGGACGATCTCTACAACCCGCCCGTGTATTGGGGGCGACACGTCGTTCAGCCCGGCGAAACCCTATACCGGATTGCCTGGCGCTATGGCCGCGACTACCGGGAGCTGGGCCGTGCCAACGGCATTGGGCCTCCCTGGATCATCAAGCCCGGCCAGGTGCTTCGCCTGGACCTTCGCGAAACTGTCACATCTTCTGGCCAGAATAGGCAGAAACAGAGGGTTGCCGCGGCTCCGTCCAGAGCTGCACCTCCGGCGCCGACGCCAAAATCGGCGCCCAGGCCGAAAGTTACCAGGCCTGCAGTACCCGGTGAGTCCCTGGACAAACGCTCGCAAACCGTCGCCAGCGTCAGCTGGCGCTGGCCGCACGCTGGCACCGTAATTGCAGGATATTCAACATCCGGAAAAGTCAATAAAGGTATTGATATTGCGGGAAAAGCCGGTGATGCTGTGAAAGCGGCGGCCAGAGGAAATGTGGTCTACGCCGGTAACGGGTTGCTTGGTTACGGTAACCTCATTATCGTGAATCATAACGAGCACTATTTGAGTGCTTACGCCCACAACCGGAAGATTCTGGTGCAGGAAGGGGAGGACGTTAACGCCGGACAGGTGATCGCAGAGCTGGGGAGCAGCGGAGCGGAACGACCCATGTTGCATTTTGAAATCCGGAAGAATGGCAACCCCGTCGATCCACTCCATTACCTGCCGCCCCGCTAGCCCTCACGCAAGCAGCCAGGACCGCTGTTGCAAACCTGAACCCGGCACTGACAGAAACCTCGTACACCAGAATGATTCGGCCGGATTTGGCCAAACAACAAATGTCCTGAATAAAACGAAGACGAATGAAAGCAGAGTCCGGGATAAGAAGACGTATCGGACGTTCCACAGGATTATTGAGAGGCGGGGCAAGAAACATGTCAGCAGAGCAAGAAGAGATCATTGTTGATCGTGTCGAAGATCTGGATGATTCCGGGGATCACGTGCTAGCAGAAGACAAAGTTGAAAAAAAGGAGTCGGCAGACAGCGCCGGTGAAGAGGGAATTTCCAGTCAGGGACGGTACTTCAGCAGCCAGAAGCAGCTGGACGCAACCCAGCTCTATCTCAACGAAATCGGTTTTTCACCCCTCCTGACGCCGGAAGAGGAAGTCTACTTCGCCCGTCTCGCCCGTAAAGGCGAGGAGTCAGGGCGTAAGCGCATGATTGAAAGCAACCTGCGCCTGGTGGTCAAGATCGCCCGCCGGTACGTCAACCGCGGTCTTACCCTGCTTGACCTGATTGAGGAGGGCAACCTGGGCCTGATTCGTGCGGTCGAGAAGTTCGATCCCGAGCGTGGCTTCCGGTTCTCCACCTATGCGACCTGGTGGATTCGCCAGACCATCGAACGGGCCATCATGAACCAGACCCGCACGATCCGCCTGCCGATTCATGTGGTCAAGGAACTCAACCTGTACCTGCGTGCTGCCCGGGAGCTGACCCAGAAGCTGGATCATGAGCCTTCTGCGGAAGAAATTGCGCAGATGGTCGATAAGCCTGCGTCGGACGTGAAGCGCCTGCTGGGCCTCAATGAGCGGGTTGCCTCCATGGACACCCCGATCGGTGCCGGAGGCGAGAAATCCCTGCTCGATACCGTGGCAGACGAGGGTGCTTCGGACCCGGCGGATCTGCTGCAGGACAATAATATGTGTTCCTGCCTTGAGAAGTGGATTGACCAGCTCAGCGACAAACAGCAGGAAGTGCTTTCCCGCCGTTTTGGTCTCAGGGGCTATCCGTTGAGTACCCTCGAGGAGGTTGGCCAGGAAATCGGGCTGACCCGCGAGCGGGTACGTCAGATCCAGGTGGAGGCGCTTCGACGCTTGCGGGAAATCCTGGAAAAGGAAGGCCTTTCCGGTAATCTGCTGTTCCGGTAAGTTCTCTGACCGCGGTAATCGAAAAGCCGGCCAATGACCTTGGCCGGCTTTTCTGTTTCCGGAGCCGGTAATCAGAGATAATCCTGCTTCTCCTTGAATTCGCAAAGATCTTCAATGATACAGGCACCACACTTGGGCTTGCGGGCCGTGCAGGTGTAGCGGCCGTGAAGTATCAGCCAGTGGTGGGCATCCAGTAGAAATTCCTTCGGTACCAGCCGTAACAGGCGTTTTTCCACTTCCAGGACATTCTTCCCCGGTGCGATTCCGGTGCGGTTGGAGACCCGGAAAATATGGGTATCCACCGCCATGGCCATGTGACCGAAAGCGGTATTGAGCACTACGTTGGCGGTCTTGCGCCCGACACCGGGCAGGGCCTCGAGATCCTCACGCTTTTCCGGGACCCGGCCGCCATGTTTTTCGATCAGGATCCTACAGGTCTTGATGATGTTTTCGGCCTTGCTGTTGAACAGGCCAATGGTCTTGATGTATTCCTTGAGTCCATCCACCCCCAGCGCCAGAATCGCTTCCGGTGTGTTCGCCACCCGGAACAACTTGTCGGTGGCCTTGTTGACTCCCACATCCGTAGCCTGGGCCGAGAGAATCACGGCAATCAGTAACTCGAATGGCGACGAATAGTTCAGCTCCGTGGTCGGGTTGGGGTTGGCATTCCGCAGCCGGGTAAAGATTTCAATACGTTTTTGTTTGTTCATCCGTCAGCAATACTGCTCCGGTATGGGTTCAGGAAACGTTGCCCGTGACGCGGACACGCTTGCTGCCGCTGGTGGCGGGCTCCGGCACCGGGGCCTTGCGGCTCGCCTCGAGTTGACTATCGATGCCGTTCTTCAGCGCGATCAGCAGCCCCAGCCCGACAAAAGCGCCGGGAGGCAGCACCATGAAAAGCATGTCCGGATAGTTTTCAAACGGTCGGACCACCCAGTCGGCGGCCATGGGTCCCAACAGCAGGTTCATATCGGCAAACAGGGTGCCCTGGCCAATCAGCTCGCGCATCCCCCCCAGAACAACCAACACCGCCAGGAAACCAAGGCCCATCATGGTGCCATCCAGCACCGCTGGTCCCGGGCTGTTCTTGGAGGCAAAGGCGTCTGCCCGGCCCAGGATCGTGCAGTTGGTGACGATCAGGGGAATGAAGATGCCCAGAATCTGGTAAAGCTCGTAAGCGAAGGCCTGCATCAGTAACTCGGCACAGGTGACGAACGATGCGATAATCATCACAAACGCGGGTAACCGGACCGACTCAGCCACGAAGTTGCGAATCAGTGATACCGCCAGGTTCGAGCCCATGAGTACCATCAGTGTGGCCAGACCGAGCCCGATGGCATTGACCACGGTGCTGGTTACTGCCAGCAGGGGGCACAAACCCAGGACCTGAACCAGCGCCGGGTTGTTGTTCCACAGCCCGTCGCGGATGATTTCTGCGGAGGTCTTGCTTGCCATGATCAGGGCGTCTCCTCTAGTCGGTTCAGGATTTCCCGCCGATTCTGGCGGAAGTATAGCAGAGACTTCTGGACCGCCTTGACCACGGCACGGGGCGTTATGGTGGCACCGGTAAACTGGTCAAACGCGCCGCCGTTTTTCTTGACGTTCCAGTTACGGGGTTCGGGATTGTCCAGGGAGCGACCCTCGAAACCATATATCCAGTCGGATTTCTTGGTCTCGATTCGGTCACCGAGCCCCGGCGTCTCCCTGTGGCTCACCACACGCACGCCAAGCACCGTGCCCTGGAGGTCGATGCCAACCAATAGCCGGATATCGCCGGCGTACCCGTCAGGGGCCACTACCGGCATGATGAGGCCCGTAGGTTCACCGTTTTTCCGCGCGACCCAGACGGTCACCGGTCCTTTGGTGGCGAGCTGTTCACTGGCCGGTAACCGGACCGTATCGTTCAGCAGATCGTTGTCATGCTGCGATTCCGGGATGATTTCAAAGAGTGCCCGGGCCTCTGCCCGTGCCGCTTCTTCCTGGATGCGCTCCTCGGTCAGGGCCTGGGTCACTGCGATGGACCCGCCCGTGATGATGGCAAAGAGGCCCAGGCCGATGGCGCTGCGTCGAACGGATTGTGCCAGTGCAGCCATATGTCTTACCTCTGATTCTTGCCAGGCAAACCGAGGCGTGCCTTATGGTGGCCATAGGCACGCGGTGGTGTGTAGTAATCGATAAAGGGCACGGCAAAATTCATCAGCAGGACGCTGAACGCTACCGCATCCGGGTAGTTACCCCAGGAACGGATGACGTAGATCAGCACGCCAATGCCTGCCCCATAGATCAGCTTGCCGTGGTGACTGGTTGCCGCCGAGACCGGATCGGTTGCGACGAAGAAGGCGCCCAGCATGGTGCCGCCTGCCAGCAGGTGCAGGGACAAGGGCGCGTACTGGTCGGCATTGGTACCGAAAGCCAGGCTCATGAGGACCAGCCCGCCGAGGAAGCCCGCCGGAATATGCCAGGTGATAATGCGCAGGAACATCAGCAGCAAGCCGCCGGCCAGGAAAGCAACGTTGACCCATTCCCAGCCCCTGGCGATACCCTCGCCGAAGGTGGGGTGAGCCAGAACCTCGGTGGCAGTGTGGGAAGCAATCTTGTGCTTGTATTCGCCCAGCGGCGTGGCCATGGTCCAGCCGTCGACGGCGGTCTGGGAGGCCGAGAAGATCCTTGCCAGGGTTTCACCGAATCCGGGCACATCCTGGAACAGCATCGCCGCCTCGGCCCAGTTGGTGGTCATGGCAACCGGGAAGGAAATCAACACCAGGGCATAGCCGACCATGGCAGGATTGAACGGGTTGGAGCCCAGACCGCCGTACAGTTGCTTGGCAATGATAATGGCAGTGATGACGGCAATGGCGGATACCCACCAGGGGGCAAACTGGGGCAGGGAGAGGCCCAGCACCAGGCCGGTAACGGCTGCGGTACTGTCCTTCAGGAAAAACGCCACCGGTTTGCCGCGCAGTTTCAGGAAAGCCGCCTCGGAGGCGAGGGCTACGGCAATGCACCAGATGATGTTGATCAGGTTGCCCCAGCCGAAGAAGATGGTCTGGGCAATCAGCCCGGGAAATGCCGCGATGATGACCCAGAGCATGACCCGGGACGTTGGTCGGGCGTTGCGGGCATGGGGCGATGATTGTTGAACAAATGCCATGGAGATCGGGCCTGCGCTCGGTTAATCGGATGTCTGGGACTCGGTGGTGCCGGCCAGGGCCTTGCGGGCGTCGGCAAGGGCCTGTTCGGCACGCTGTACGCGATCGTGGTTCTTGGCCACGGCACGTTCAAGCTTGTCGACGTTGTCCGCCTGCTGCGCCTTGGCGTCATCGAGCATGCTTTGCATGGTGGCGAGCTTGGCCTTGGCCTGGGCCAGCTGTTTTTCGAGTGCCTCGATGTCGGGCTTGTCCTCGCTGGCAGTCGTTTCTGCCTTGGTGGCGGCTTTCGCCTTCTTGCGCTCCAGGGCCTGCCGGACCTGGGCTGCCCTGGCGGCGCGCTCGTCGACTGCCTCACCGGTAGCCGCTGCTTTTTCTGCTTCCGCCTGTTTTTTCGCCTGGGCTTCGGCAGCCGCTTTTGCACGTTCTTTACGCCGTTGTTCCTTCTCTTGCTGCTCCCGCTCCAGGCGGGCCTGCCGGGCCTCGAAGCGCTCCCGGGCGCGGTCGGCCTTGATCTGTTCTGCCCGCTGGACGCGGATCTCGCCCTTGGCATACCGGTAATACTGCACCAGGGGAATGGAACTGGGGCAAACATAGGAGCAGGCGCCGCATTCGATGCAATCGAACAGGTTCAGGTGTTCCGCCTTTTCGAATTCGCCGGATTTCGAGTACCAGAACAGCTGCTGGGGCAGTAGCTCCATGGGGCACACTTCGGCACACTGGCCACAGCGGATGCAGGGCCGTTCCGTCGGCGGCGCCGGCAATTCGGCCCCGGTGGCGGCGATCACGCAGTTGGTGGTCTTGGTCACCGGAACCGCGGTTGTTGTCAGGGTATAACCCATCATGGAGCCACCGAGTACCAGGCGGTTCACCCTCTGCGGCTCCAGCCCCGCCTGTTCCAGCAGGTAATCGATCGGTGTGCCGATCAGTGCCTCGAAATTGCCGGGTTCCCGGACCGCTTCACCGGTAATGGTGACGATCCGGGAGATCAGCGGGCTGTCTTCAAAGACCGCCCGGGAGACCGCAACGGCGGTGCCGATGTTCTGGCACATGACGCCGATGTCGGCCGGGATCCCGGCACTCGGGACTTCCAGGCCGGTGAGGACCCGGATCAGCTGCTTCTCGCCACCGGACGGGTACTTGGTAGGAATCACCGCAATCTCGATCTGTGTACCTTCGCAGGCCTTTTGCATGGACTCGATAGCCTGAGGCTTGTTGTCCTCGATACCGATTACACAGCGCTCCGGACTCAGAATCCAGGCCATGACCTTGAGCCCGGAAACAACCTCTGCGGCCTTTTCCCGCATGGTCATATCATCGGCGGTGATGTAAGGCTCGCACTCGGCACCGTTGAGGATCAGGGTGTCCACCTTGCGGTCCTTGGGTGGACGAAGCTTGATGTCGGTGGGGAAGCCCGCGCCGCCCATGCCGGAAATGCCGGCCTCGTGGATGATTCCGAGTACCGCCTCCGGGTCCAGACTTCGGTAATCGGTAACCGGATGCCGTTCACGCCACTGATCCTCACCGTCAGGCTTCAGGGTAATGCACCAGTCATTGAGGCCCGAGGGATGCGGCACCGGCATTTCGGCAATTCTCTCAACCACCCCGGACGTGGGGGCGTGGACCGGTACGCCCATGCCCATAGTGACATCGGCGATCTTCTGTCCCTTCAGCACCCGTTCACCGACTTCCACCAGAGGTTCTGCCGGCTCACCGATATGTTGCTGCAGTGGCACGACCAGGCGTTCGGGTATCCCGGCTGTCCGGATCGGTCGGGAGGTGGACTGCTGCTTGTTCTCGGCCGGATGGATGCCGCCGGAGAAATCCCATAACTGAGTCATCAGGCGCTGGCTCCCTGGCGGTCGGTGGCAATGATGCCGGAACTCGGCGGTGTCCAGGTCCAGGTGCGGATGTCCGGTTCGAGGGTGACCATGTCGATGCAATCAACCGGGCATGGCTCAACGCACAGGTCGCAACCGGTGCACTCACTCTCGATCACCGTATGCACGTGTTTTGCTGCGCCCAGGATGGCATCCACCGGGCAGGCCTGAATGCACTTGGTACAGCCGATACATTCATCCTCACGGATGACCGCGACGCGCCTGGCCTGCTCGACGCCGTGTTCAGCATCCAGGGGCTGCGGCTCTATGTCCAGCAGGTCGGCGAGAGCCTTGATGGTACTCTCTCCGCCCGGTGCACACTTGTTGATCGCTTCGCCCTGAGCGATGGCTTCGGCGTACGGGCGGCAACCCGGGAAGCCGCACTGGCCACACTGGGTCTGTGGCAACAGGGCGTCGATCTGGTCGACCAGAGGGTTACCCTCGACCTTGAACCGTTCGGAGGCAAAGCCCAGCAGCCCGCCAAAAACCAAGGCCAGGGCCAGCAGCACAGCAACGGCGATCAGAATGCCCGTCAACATAACAACAAATGCTCCGTCAGACAGTGACCAGACCGGTGAAGCCCAAAAATGCGAGCGACATCAGCCCTGCGGTTACCATACCAATGGCGGCGCCCCGGAAGGCAACCGGAACATCGGCCACCGCGATACGCTCACGCATGGCGGCAAACAGCACCAGTACCATGGAGAAACCGGCCGCTGCACCGAACCCGTACAGGGCAGACTCAACGAAGTTGTTGTTTTTATTAAGGTTAAGAAGTGCCACGCCGAGAACGGAGCAGTTCGTGGTGATCAGGGGCAGAAAGATGCCCAGAACCCGGTAGAGCAGCGGGCTGGTCTTGTGAACCACCATCTCGGTGAACTGGACCACCACTGCAATCACCAGGATAAAGGTGATGGTCTTCAGGAACGCCAGATCCAGCGGCGCCAGCAGGTAGGTGTAGGCCAGGTAACTGCAGACCGATGACAGGGTCAGTACAAAGGTGGTGGCCAGAGACATGCCCATGGCGGTCTCCAGTTTCCCGGACACACCCATGAACGGGCACAGGCCCAGGAACTGAACCAGTACAAAATTGTTCACCAGAATGGTGCTGACCAGTATCAGCAAATACTCTGTCATCGGAGCTGCTCCTCCTCGCGCTGCCTTACATTACCCGCATGCCCGGGGTCGCACCGGAGTCCGGAGACAGGATAAAAATATCCTTGCCACCCGGGCCGGCTGCCAGAACCATGCCCTCGGACATGCCGAACTTCATCTTCCTCGGCTTCAGGTTGGCCACCATCACGGTCATGCGGCCTTCCAGTTCCTCCGGCTTGTAGGCTGACTTGATACCAGCAAACACGTTGCGTTCGCCATGTCCCACGTCAAGAGTCAGGCGAAGTAGCCTGTCGGCACCCCCAACATACTCTGCTTTGACAATTTTAACGACCCGAAGATCCACTTTCGCGAAATCGCCGAATTCTATCTCATCGGCGATCGGCTCCAGATTGGCAGCAGGTTCCGGCTGACCAGTCGCTGCAGGCAGTTCCTCCTTGGAGGCATCCAGCATCTTCTCGATCTGGGCCATGTCCACCCGGTTCATCAGCGGCATGAACTTGTTGATGCCGTGGTTTTCAAGCAGTTCGGCACGGTTGTTCCAGTCCAGCCTGGCATTGAGGAACGCCCCGGAGGCCTCGGCCGTCTTCGGCAGCACCGGTGCCAGGTAAGTCATCAGGATCCGGAACATGTTGATAGCATTGGTGCAGATTGCCTGCAGGTTCTCGTCCTGGCCTTCCTGCCTGGCGATGACCCAGGGCTGCTCGTCGTTCACATACTGGTTGGCGATATCCGCCAGCTCCATGACCCGACGCATGGCGCGTCCGAATTCACGGGCCTCGAAGAACTCCTCGATCTCCTTGCCCGCCTCGATGAATTCCTTCAGCTTTCCATGCTCGGTTACCTTGCCCAACTGACCGTCAAAGCGCTTGGTGATAAAGCCGGCGCTGCGGCTGGCGATGTTAACCACCTTGCCCACCAGATCCGAATTGACCCGGGCGGCAAAGTCTTCCAGGTTCAGGTCCATGTCATCGACGCTGCCGGTGAGCTTGGCTGCGAAGTAATAGCGCAGGTATTCGGGGTTCAGGTGATCCAGGTAGGTGCGTGCCATAATGAAGGTGCCACGGGACTTGGACATCTTCTTGCCGTTGACGGTCACAAAACCGTGGGCCCAGACTGCGGTCGGCGTCCGGAACCCCGCATCGTGCAGCATGGACGGCCAGAACAGGGCGTGGAAATTAATGATGTCCTTGCCGATGAAGTGATAGACCTCAGCCTCGGAATCCGCTTTCCAGAAGTGTTCGAAGTCGATGCCTTCGCGGTTGCACAGGTTCTTGAAGCTGGCCAGGTAGCCGATGGGTGCGTCCAGCCAGACATAGAAATACTTGCCCGGGGCATCCGGAATCTCGAAACCGAAGTAGGGCGCATCACGGCTGATGTCCCACTCCTGCAGACCAGCGTCCAGCCACTCAGCCAGCTTGTTTGCAACCTGCGGCTGCAGGGTGCCGCTGCGGGTCCACCTGGCCAGGAAGTCATGGAAATCCGGAAGCCTGAAGAAATAGTGTTCGGATTGCTTCTCCACCGGTGTGGCGCCGGACACTGCAGAGCGCGGATTGATCAGCTCCGCCGGCGTATAGGTGGCGCCACAGGCCTCACAGTTGTCCCCGTACTGGTCTTCCGCCTTGCATTTCGGGCAGGTGCCCTTGATGAAACGGTCCGCCAGGAACATCTCCTTCTCCGGATCGAAGAACTGGGTGATCTTCCGGGTGGCGATGTGCCCGTTTTCCTGCAACTGGCGGTAGATGTACTCGGAGAAGTAACGGTTCTCCTCAGAATGGGTGGAGTAGTAGTTGCTGAAGCGGATATGGAAACCGGCAAAATCTTTCTGGTGTTCCTGGCTGATCCGGTCAATCAACTGCTCCGGAGTAATACCCTCCCGCTCGGCCCGCAGCATGATCGCGGTGCCATGGGCATCGTCGGCGCAAACGTAGTAGCAGTTGTGGCCACGCATGTTCTGGTAACGCGCCCAGATATCGGTCTGAATATACTCCAGCAGGTGACCCAGGTGGATCGGCCCGTTGGCATAGGGCAGGGCGCTGGTAACCAGAATATCGCGCTGATGCTTGCTCGCTTGCGTCATGGTGATGTCCGAACCTTCTGTT
>Ga0114984_1000534_pt1 | contig 14567 bp, 14 predicted proteins | sample Shrwel1BS1Day1_FD_96987 | JGI IMG/M metagenome (GOLD analysis project Ga0114984, IMG submission 96987) | Subsurface microbial communities from deep shales in Ohio, USA - Utica-3 well 1 S-1-Day1 | ecosystem: Environmental > Aquatic > Deep subsurface > Shale gas/oil reservoir > Produced water/Flow... | reverse complement strand
GCCATCGAAAGTGCCGGGATTACCCTGCTGCGAGGCGATCTGATGGGCATTGTCGAAGCCCGCCGGCTGTCTCTGGCAACCATGCGCAACATCCGGCAGAACCTGTTCTTTGCGTTTGTGTACAATTCCGCCGGCGTTCCCATTGCCGCAGGTGTTCTGTATCCGTTTTTCGGCATACTGCTGTCGCCGATTTTTGCAGCGGCCGCCATGTCGCTCTCCTCGGTCAGCGTCATCGTGAATGCGCTTCGGCTTCGGGTAACCAGACTGGACAGATAGGCGGGCTCGCCGGAGGACCAACGATGGCATGGATATTGACAAAATACGCGATCACCGCGGCGCTGGTGGTGCTGGTTTCTGAAGTGGCCAAGCGCAGCGATAAGGTGGGCGCTCTGCTCGCCGCCCTGCCCATGGTGACGGTGCTGGCGATGATCTGGCTTTACGTTGAGCACCAGCCGGCGGAGAAAATCAGCAATCACGCCTGGTATACCTTCTGGTATGTGCTACCGACCCTGCCAATGTTCCTGGCTTTCCCGTTCCTTCTGCCGCGGGTCGGTTTCTGGGTCTCCCTCGTGATCAGCGCTATAATCACTATTGTCTGCTTTGCGGCTCTGGCGGTCGTGGTAAAGCGGTTTGGAATCTTTCTTTTGTAATTTTTCGCCTTCGCCTGGCGCCGGGCAACCAGGGTGGCCCGCTTGATCATTTCGTCAAAAAATTCTGCAACTTCATCAGATGACCATTTTTTCAGGCTCGATCATCCGGCCTCAAGCCGCTGCCAGCGTGCTGACGGGCGCGGCTGTAAAAAACCTACCTTTTAAATCAATCCATTGAATAATTTTTCTGTTGTGCGATAGCGGCGTCTTGGATCTGGCATAGGCGTTGCAGGCGCACTCGCGGACGCATATCGAACAGATGCATCGATAAACCGAAGCCAACGCAGAGGGTGCCAATGACGAAACTCACACTATGCTCACGCAACGATGATCTGCCGCCGCGCTCGACGTTTGATCGCCTGACCAAATATGTTCGGGTCAGAAGCCAGCCCGGGGCTCGCTTCGTCGAGTTCGACTTTGCCATCGGCGACCCCTCGCTGTATGTCGAGCTGGTGTTGCCGAAAGGTGCGTTCGACCAGTTTTGTGCCACCAACGGCGTCGTTCACATGACCGAAGAGCAGATCCGTGCCAACGACTCCGAAATGGCGAAGTGGCGCTACGGTGAAGACACTCTCATGTCTCGCAATCACGAGCGAAATTCTGAATAACAACAAACAGCTGGGAAGAGTTCCATGACCATTGAAATCAAAACAGCCACACTGGAGCCGGTCCGCAACACCTACGCCAACGTGATGCGGCGTTTCGGTGACAAGCCGGCGACCCGCTATCAGGAAGCCACCTACGATCTTCAGGCTGAAATCAACTTTCACTACCGTCCGCTATGGCAGCCGGACTTCGAGCTGAATGATCCCCGCCGAACCGCCATCAAAATGGCTGACTGGTACGCCTTCCGGGACCCGCGCCAGTTCTACTATGGCACCTACGTGCAGCAGCGCGCCAAAATGCAGGAGAACGCCGAGGGCAACTACGCCTTTTTCGAAAAGCGTGATCTTGCCCGCCACTTGAGCGAGCAGCAGCGGGCCGATCTGATCCGTTACCTGGTGCCGCTGCGCCACCTGGAGCTGGCCGCCAACCTGAACAACGTGTACGGCACGGCCTACGGCTATGGCACCGCGATCACTCAGGCGCTGCTGTTCGATGGCATGGATCGACTCGGCATCGCACAGTATCTCTCGCGTATCGGCCTGATGCTGGATGGCAACAGCGGTACTGCACTGGCCGAGGCGAAGCAGCACTGGATGGAGGCCGATTTCTGGCAGGGGGTGCGTGCGCTGTGCGAGGAGATGCTGGTAACCGAAGACTGGTTTGAGCTGTGCGTCGCGCAGAATCTCGTGGTCGATACCCTGGTGTACGACCTGGTCTACACCCAGTTTGACCGCCACCTGGCGGACAACGGTGCCCAGGATGTGGCCATGCTCACCGAGTTCATGCAGCTCTGGTACAAGGACACCTCCCGTTGGGTGGATGCCGTGATGAAAACGGCGGCGGCCGAGTCCGAAGAGAACAAAGCACTGCTGGCGCAGTGGGTCGAGAAGTGGCGCGGCAAGGCCGAAGGTGCCCTGGCGCCATTGGCCGCGGCCATGCTGAATGATCGAGCGCTGGCACAGTCACTGGCGGAACTGGAACAGCGGGTCGCCAAGGCCGGCATCAAATAACAACAAGGAAACGCCCCATGTCGAAAGTATTCATTGCACTACAGGATAATGACGAATCACGCTACATCATCGAAGCGATCGAACAGGACAATCCCGATGTGACCGTGACCCACATGCCGGCCATGATCCGCATCGATGCCGATAACCGCCTCGTGGTGAAGCGGGAAACGGTGGCGGAAAAAATGGGACGCGACTGGGACGTGCAGGAGCTGCACGTGAACCTGATCACGATCGGTGGCAACGTCGACGAAGACGATGATCAGATCACTCTGACCTGGAACTCATAACAAGAAGGTAACTCCGATGGCAGCCAAGAAACTCAACCTCAAAGACAAATATCGCCTGCTCACCCGTGACCTGGATTGGGAGTTTTCCTATCAGGATCGCAAAAAGGCCTTCCCCTTCGAGGAGTTCGAAGGGATCAAAATCACCGACTGGTCGAAGTGGGAAGATCCGTTTCGCCTGACCATGGATGCCTATTGGAAGTACCAGGCGGAAAAAGAGAAAAAGCTGTACGCCATCTATGATGCGTTCGCTCAGAACAACGGCCATCTCAACATCTCCGACCCGCGTTACGTCAACGCACTCAAGGTCTTTCTGACCGGTGTGTCGCCGCTGGAATACCAGGCGTTCCAGGGGTTTGCGCATACCGGTCGCCAGTTCAGCGGTGTTGGTGCCCGCGTGGCCTGCCAGATGCAGTCCCTCGACGAGCTGCGTCACATACAGACTCAGATCCACGCCATGAGTCACTACAACAAGTTCTTCGACGGCCTGCAGGAATGGGCCCACATGCACGACCGCGTGTGGTATCTGTCGGTGCCGAAATCCTTTTTCTCCGACGCGCGCACGGCGGGACCGTTCGAGTTCATGGTGGCGATCGGGTTCAGCTTCGAATATGTACTGACCAACCTGCTGTTCGTGCCCTTCATGTCCGGCGCCGCCTACAACGGTGATATGGCCACGGTCACCTTCGGCTTCTCGGCCCAGTCCGACGAGGCGCGCCACATGACACTGGGTCTCGAGGTGATCAAGTTCCTGCTGGAGCAGCATGAGGACAACCTGCCGATCGTGCAGAAATGGATCGACAAGTGGTTCTGGCGCGGCACCCGCCTGCTCGTCATCGTGGCGATGATGATGGACTACATGCTGCCCAACAAGGTGATGAGCTGGAAAGAGGCGTGGGAGCTCTACTTCGAAGAGGGCGGTGGTGCCCTGTTCAAGGATCTGGCCCGTTACGGCATCACCATGCCGAAATACGCCGAGCTGACCAAGACGGAAAAGGAACACGTCTCCCACCAGACCTGGTGGACCTTTTATACCCACGGTCACGCCACCGGCTTCCATACCTGGATCCCGACCGACGAAGAGATGGACTGGTTGAGCGAGAAGTACCCCGATACCTTCGACAAGTACTACCGCCCGCGCTGGGAACTGGCGAAAGAGATGGAAGCCCGCGGTGAGAGGTTCTACACCAAGGCGCTGCCGCAACTGTGCAACACCTGTCAGGTTCCGATGCTGTTCACCGAGGTGGATGATCCGACCCAGATCTGCTATCGCGAATCCATCTACAACGGCGATCGCTACCACTTCTGCTCCGATGGCTGCAAGGATATCTTCGACGAGGAGCCGGAAAAATACGTGCAATCCTGGCTACCGGTACACCAGATCTTCCAGGGCAACTGTGGCGGCCCCGAGCTGGAGGACATCCTGCGCGACTACTATCACATGAACGTGGGCACCGACAACCTGGATATCAAAGGCTCTCCCGACGAGGTGCGCTGGAAAAAATGGAAAGGCGTCGCCTGAGGGGGTTGAGAGGCGCGCGGTCGTCGCGGTCGCCTCTCACTTTTGAGTAACCGCACCCATTTGAGGATAACAATAATGCCAGTACACGCCATCACACCCGACTACAAGGGTGAGGTAAAAGACCGGATCGAGAACTTTCACGGCAACCAGATCGTTTATGTCGGCTGGGATCATCATCTGATGTTCAGCGCTCCCTTCGCCTACCCGTTGCCGCCGACGACGACCTTTCGCACCCTGCGCGACGAAGTGATCCCCGGGGCCTTTTCGTTGCATCCGGAGTGGGAGCAGATCGACTGGTCCAAGGTCACCTGGTTGCTGGATGGAAAGCCGTTCCAACCGCAACTGGATAAGACCCTGCAGGAGCAGGGAATCGGTCACAAGTCAGTGCTGCGTTTCCAGACGCCAGAGCTGAAGGGGTACAAGGGCGCGGGGGTTTAGAGCGGCATGAGTTATGAAGTCAGAGTCGAACCGACCGGTGATCTGATCGAAGTCGAAGAGGGGCAAACCATTCTGGATGCCGCCCTGCGTCAGGGGGTGTGGCTGCCGTTCGCCTGTGGCCACGGAACCTGCGCGACCTGCAAGGTGCAGGTGCTGGAGGGGGAGGTGGATCAGGGCAACGCCTCTCACTTCGCGCTGATGGACATGGAGCGCGACGAGGGCAAGATTCTGGCTTGCTGTGCCACCCCCGAAAGTGACCTGGTGATTGAAGCCGACATCGATGTCGATCCCGATTTCAAGGGCTACCCGGTGGAGGACTACGTCGGCACCGTGACCGATCTGGTCGATCTTTCTCCCACCATCAAGGGGATCACCTTCGAGCTGGATCGGGCGATGCAGTTTCAGGCCGGACAGTATGTCAACCTGAACATTCCGGGCGTGGAGGGGACCCGCGCCTTCTCCATCGCCAACAAGCCCAGCGATGATCGTCACATCGAGCTGCACGTGCGGCGGGTGGAGGGGGGCGCCGGCACCACTTGGCTGCATGAGCAGCTCCGGGTGGGTGATACGCTGGAGATTTCCGGCCCCTACGGTCAGTTCTTCGTGCGCAAATCGGATGACAAGGATGTCATCTTCATCGCCGGGGGCTCCGGGCTTTCCAGCCCCCAGTCGATGATTCTCGACCTGCTGGAGGAGGGGGACAGCCGTCAGATCTACCTGTTCCAGGGCGCGCGCAACCTCAGCGAGCTTTACAACCGCGAGCTGTTCGAGGCGCTGGAGCGCGAACACGATAACTTCCACTACATTCCGGCCCTGAATGAACCGCTCGAAGAGGATGACTGGCAAGGGTTCAAGGGATTTGTGCATGAGGCGGCCAGCGATTACTTCGACGGCCGCTTCAGTGGCCACAAGGCGTATCTGTGCGGGCCACCGCCGATGATCGACGCAGCCATCACCGCCCTGATGCAGGGGCGACTGTTCGAGCGCGACATCCACATGGAGCGGTTCGTCACCGCGGCGGATGGCGCACAGGAGCAGACCCGCTCGGCACTGTTCAAGCGGATCTGATCCTGGGCGGGGAGGAGTCGAGCCTGTTTTCGGGATATCAAGTTTCCATAATTGCCGCTGGAAAAGCCAACCTGTAGGCGGGAGTATCAGACGGCGAATGGGATCGGAACATGAATGACACATACAAACATAACAGATCAACCATAGAGACAGCGCAGCACCGTATTGAGCTAGCTGATGCACAGACCAGCTTCAATGCCAGTTCCGAGCAGAGCGTGCTGGTGGCCATGGAGCGCGCCGGCCAGGCGCTGATTCCGGTTGGATGCCGGGGTGGCGGGTGCGGCCAGTGTCGAATCCGGATTTTAAACGGAGAGTATTTCAGCAAACGTATGAGCCGGGCCTGGGTGTCTCCCGAAGAGGAGGCAGAGGGCACCGTGCTGGCCTGTCGGGTGTACGCCCGCAGCGATCTGACCATCGAACCCGATCCGCCTGAAGTCGCCACGAGCTGGAGCACGGTGGATCGAGCAAACCCATAACGATAAGGAATATAGCCATGAAAAAAGGTGTAATGCGTCCGGGCCACATTCAGTTGCGTGTTCTGGATATGGATGAAGCCTTGCAACACTACGTCGACCTGATGGGTCTGATCGAGATGGATCGCGACGAGCAGGGGCGTGTCTACCTCAAAGGGTGGACCGAAGTGGACAAATACTCCGTGGTATTGCGTGAAGCGGATCAGCCAGGTGTAGATTTCGTTGGTCTCAAATGCCTCGATGAAGCGACCCTTGACCGTCTCAATGCTGACCTGCAGGCGGCCGGTGTGGCAACCGAAGAGATCGCCGCCGGCGACCTGAAAGAGTGCGGTCGTCGCATCGCCTTCACCATACCGACCGGTCACCGCCTGGAGCTGTTCGCAACCAAGCAACAGACCGGTAAGTGGGGGGTGGGTAACCGCAACCCGGAAGCCTGGCCGCGCGATCTGAAAGGGATGAAAGCCACCCGGTTTGACCACTGTCTGCTCTACGGCCCCGATGTGCCTGCTACCGTCAAACTGCTGACCGATGTGTTGGGGATGGATCTGGCCGAGCAACTGGTCGACCCGGAGGGCAAGCAGTTGGCCGCCTTTATGACCGTGAGCATGAAAGCGCACGATCTGGCCTTCATCGAGCACCCGGAACCGGGCAAGCTGCACCATGCCTCGTTCTATCTCGACACCTGGAACGATGTACTGAACGCAGCGGATCTGATCTCCATGACCGATACCTCCATCGACATCGGACCGACCCGTCACGGCCTGACCCATGGCCAGACCATCTACTTCTTCGATCCATCCGGCAACCGCAACGAAGTGTTCGCCGGGGGTGATTACCATTACCCGGACCACGAACCGGTTACCTGGGATAGCGAACAGTTGGGCAAGGCGATCTTCTATCACGATCGGCAGCTGAATGAGCGGTTCATGACTGTGTTGACCTGATCGCCCTCCAGCGAAGCTGTTGGCTCCATATTAGCGCCCCGCCGTGGCTGAAACCAGCTACGGCGGGGCGCTGGTATATTGGGCCACATTTGCTATGCTGACCGGACCAAACAATGTTTGATCCATTGATCAGTGGAGGCAGCGATGACGCAACAAACCATGCAGGCCGTGGTGTATCACGGGCCGGGGAAAAAATCCCTGGATAGCGTGCCTGTTCCCAGGGTAGAAAACCCCACCGACGCGGTGGTCAAAATCCTCAAAACCACCATCTGTGGCACCGATCTGCACATTCTCAAGGGGGATGTCCCGGCGGTGACCGACGGCCGCATCCTGGGCCATGAGGGGGTCGGCATCATCGAATCGGTGGGCGACGCGGTCAGCAACTTCAAGCCCGGCGATCGGGTGTTGATCTCCTGCATCACCTCCTGCGGCAAGTGCGAATACTGCAAACAGCAGATGTACTCCCACTGTGAAGATGGTGGCTGGATTCTGGGCCACCTGATCGACGGCACCCAGGCCGAATATGCCCGCATCCCCCACGCCGACAACAGCCTCTACCCGATCCCGGAAGGGGCCGACGAAGAGGCCCTGGTGATGCTCAGCGATATTCTGCCCACCGGGCATGAGATCGGGGTGCTCTATGGCGCGGTCAAGCCGGGTGACACGGTGGCCATCGTCGGCGCCGGGCCGGTGGGGATGGCGGCGTTGCTGACGGCGCAGTTCTACTCCCCGGCGAAGATCATCATGGTGGACCTGGACGACAACCGGTTGCAGATGGCCAAAACCTTCGGCGCCACCGATCTGGTCAACAGCGGCAGCGGCGATGCGATCGAAGCGATCATGGCCCATACCAAGGATGGGGTGGATGTGGCGATCGAGGCGGTGGGCATTGCGCCAACCTTCGACATCTGCCAAAAGATCGTGCGCCCGGGCGGTCACATTGCCAACGTGGGGGTCCACGGCACCAAGGTAGAGCTGCAGATCCAGGAGCTGTGGGCCATGAACATCACCCTGACCACCGGCCTGGTGAACACCAACACCACCCCGATGCTGCTGAAAACCGTCACCTCGGGCAAGCTCCAGCCCGACCGGCTGATCAGCCACCGCTTCAGCTTCGATAAGTTCCTCGACGCCTATGAGGTGTTCGCCAACGCCGCCCGCGAGCAGGCGATGAAAGTGATCATCAGCACCGACTGATCACCACCGGCGCGGATCGGTACAAACAAAAAGAGCCGCTCGAGCGGCTCTTTTTTCTACCCGACCTACCCGACGGCGGCGTTACCGCTCCATGAACGGATAGTCGATATACCCCTTGGGCCCCGAGCCATAGAAAGTGCTGGGGTCCTGCTCGTTCCAGTCGGCACCGGCGGCGATGCGGCGGGCCAGATCCGGGTTGGCGATATAGGCTTTGCCGAACGCCACCGCATCGGCTTTACCCGCGGCAACATACGCCTCGGCCGACTCGGCGGTGAACCCCTCATTGGCGATATACGCCCCGCCAAAACGCTGCTTCAGCATCGGCCCGATGCTGTCTTCGGCCACATGCTCGCGGGCACAGATGAACGCCAGCTTGCGCTTGCCCAGCTGTTCGGCCACATACCCGTAGGTGCCTTCGCGGTCGGATACACTCATGTCATGGGTATCCGCGCGCGGAGAGAGGTGCATACCGACCCGGTCGGCTCCCCAGACATCCACCACCGCATCGGTCACCTCCAGCATCAGGCGGGCCCGATTTTCGATCGAACCGCCGTACTGGTCGGTACGTTGATTGCTGCCATCGAGCAGGAACTGCTCCAGCAGGTAGCCGTTGGCGCCGTGAATTTCCACCCCATCGAAACCGGCGGCCTTGGCGTTGGCGGCGCCCTTGCGGTACGCCTCGATCAGGTCCGGGATCTCATCCAACTCCAGCGCGCGCGGGGTGGGGTACTCCACCTCGGGGCGAATCAGGCTCACATGCCCGGCGGGTTTGATGGCGCTGGGGGCCACCGGCAGCTCGCCGTTCAGGTAGCTCGGGTGGGAGATGCGGCCCACATGCCAGAGCTGCAGCACGATCAGCCCCCCCTCGGCGTGCACCGCCTCGGTTACCTTCTTCCAGCCGGCCACCTGCGCATCAGACCAGATGCCGGGGGTGTTGGGGTAGCCCACCCCCATCGGGGTCACCGAGGTGGCCTCGGAGATGATCAGGCCCGCGTCACAGCGCTGGCGGTAATACTCCACCATCAACTCGCCGGGCACGCGATCGGCCTCGGCGCGGCAGCGGGTCAGCGGAGCCATCACGATACGGTTGCGCAACTGCAATGCCCCGGCCTGCAGGGGCTGAAAAAGTGCACTCATGGAGATCTCCCGGTTGTCTATCAGGTTGTGTTATCGAGCAGATCAGTATGCGACGGCGAGGTGGCGTTTTCAACCAAGGGTGGCGCGGCCCCGTCCGCCAACCCGGTGCCGGGGTGAACCGCACCCCCTGCCCGCCATCCCGCGCCCCGCCGTTTTCGCCTGCGCCGGGGCGTTGCTTTTGCTAGACTCACCCCCTTCACGCGCCACCCACCTTACTGCACAGGTATCGCATGACCCGGCGTCCCGACCTGCTCAACGCGCCCATCCGCCCGACCCTGCTGCGCATGACCGCGCCGATGATGCTGGGCATCGTCAGCCTGATGCTGTTCAATCTGGCCGATGTCTGGTTTGTCTCCCGCCTCGGCACCGAGCCGATGGCGGCGCTGGCGTTTACCTTCCCGGTCACGTTCGCGGTGGTCAGCCTGGCGATCGGGCTGGGGGTTGGCACCTCCGCCACCCTGGCGCGGCTGATCGGTAGCGGTGGTGGCGCCAGCGTGGCGCGACTGGCGAGCGACAATCTGCTGCTGGCCTGTGTGCTGATGGTCGCCGTTGGCGGTGGCGGGCAATTCCTGATCGAGCCGCTCTTTGGCCTGATGGGGGCCGCGCCCGAGCTGCTGCCACTGATCCGCGATTACATGCAGATCTGGTTTGCCGGTTCGCTCTTTCTGGTGCTCAACATGGTTTGCAACAGCACCTTCAGGGCGTCGGGCGATACCCGCCTGTCGGCCACCATCATGCTGCTCTCCTCCCTGCTGAATATGCTGCTCGACCCGCTCCTGATCTTTGGCTGGGGGCCGCTGCCGGCCAGCGGGATCGCGGGGGCGGCCCTGGCCAGCGTGCTCGCCTGGTCGGTCACCACGCTGCTGGCAGCGCACCTGCTCCACCGGCGCAAGCGGATGCTGCTGCTGACGTTGCCCCCATGGCGAGTGCTGCTCGACCACTGGCGCCAACTGCTTTCGATCAGCCTGCCGGCGTCTCTGTCCAACATGATGACCCCGCTGGCCAACGGCGTACTGACCGCGCTGGTGGCGCAGCATGGCGCCGAGGCGGTGGCCGCCTTTGGCGTCGGCGCCCGTATCGAATCCCTGGCGCTGCTGTTCTGTCTGGCGCTGTCGATGACCCTGCCCCCCTTTATCAGCCAGAACTTCGGCGCCCGCCAGCTGCACCGGGTCCGGGCCGCCTACCGGGGGGCCACCCGCTTTGCACTGCTCTGGCAGCTGCTGGTGTTTGTCCTGCTGGTGGTGTTCTCCGGGCCGCTCTCGCGGCTGTTCAGCGCCGACCCGGAGATGGCCCGCTGGCTGCGGCTGTGGATCCTGATCGTACCGGCCGGGTTTGGCTTTCAGGCGGTGACCTTCCTGAGCGCGTCCTCCTTCAACGCCCTGCATCAGCCGCTGCGCGCCATGCGGATCAGCCTGTTCCGGCTGTTTCTGATGTATATCCCCCTCGGCTACCTTGGTAGCCGGCTGTTTGGCCTCACCGGCCTGTTCGCCGCGCTGGTGATCGCCAACGTCATCACCGCGCTGGTGGCCCGTTTTTGGGTGTGGCGTTACCTGCACACGCCGGCCGATCCGCCCGCTATCGGTGCCAACGGGTAATTTGTTATCATGCCCCTGTTGCGGTAATGACACCCCTCTGCCATGGTTGAATCAGGCGGTTGTGGAGCCATAATCGCACGGCTTGAGAGCCGACTATAACAACAACCAAAAACAAGAATCTGCACCGAAACAGCCTGACGGCCCCCGCCCCCGCACAGGGCGGAGCAGGCACTAACAGCTAACACAACGGAAAAGGAACGCGAACCATGAGTAAAAAAGTTGCACTGGTAACCGGTGGCACCGGCGGTCTGGGTGAGGCGATCTGCCACAAGCTGGCCGATGCCGGCTACCATGTCGTGGCGGGCTACTACAGCGGCGGCAACCATGCCAAGGCCAAAAGCTGGCAGGAAGAGCAGCGCAAACGGGGCTACGAGATCGACCTGGCCTATGGCGATGTGACCAACGAAGAGTCGAGCGCGCAGTGTATCGCCACCGTCAAGGAGTTGACCGGCCGCGATGTCGATATACTGGTGAACAACGCCGGTATCACCCGCGACGGCCAGTTCAAGAAAATGAGCTGGGAGCAGTGGCGCGAGGTGATCAGCACCAACCTGGACTCCATGTTCCACATGACCCGGCTGGTGATCAACCCGATGATCGACAACGGCTGGGGCCGGATCATCAACATCTCCTCCATCAACGCCCAGAAAGGCCAGTTTGGCCAGACCAACTACTCCGCCGCCAAGGCCGGTATCCACGGCTTCACCAAGGCCCTGGCCCTGGAAGTGGCCAGCAAGGGGATCACCGTCAACACCGTTTCGCCGGGCTATGTGATGACCCCGATGGTGGCCAAGATCGACCCCTCCATTCTGGAAAAGATCGCCAGCTCCGTTCCGGTTGGCCGCCTGGGTAAACCGGACGAAATCGGCCGTGTCGTCGCCTTCCTGGCGGAGGAGGAATCCGCCTACATCACCGGCGCCAACTTCTCCATCAACGGCGGCCAGCACATGTTCTGATCCCGGCAAGGGGTGGTACAACACAAAGGCGACTCCAGCGGGGTCGCTTTTTTGTCTGGGGCCGTGTCGGTATCGTTGATGGCGCACCTTTTTGACAAATTCACTACACCATTTTACCCAGTGGCGAAGTCGTGCTGAGGCGCCCGGCAGCAAACGGGCCTGCGAAAGCAAAACCGATGCTTATCAGCTATTCAAGCAGATGCAGGCTAGTGGCGATCCACCCGACGACTGGAATCAGCTGCTGGCGCAATGCCGCGCTTGACTCTATACCCAACTTCAGGGTTTATGCTTGAGCCATCGAACACCCGCAGATGAGGTTGAAGATGGCCATTTACCAGTTTGCTCTGCACAACGTGCGCTGCGCCGGTTGTATTCGCAGTATCGAAAAATCCCTCGCCAGCCGTGCCGAGATCCAGGAGTTTGCCCTCAACTTTGCCGACCGTACCGCCACGGTGCAGACCGACGCCGGCCCGGAGGTGGTGATCGCCGCGATCGAGGCGGCGGGTTACGGCGCCGATCTGTTGCAGGATCAGAACGACTACGCCCGGCGCGCCGAACAGGAGCGGGGTGCCTACCGGCTAACTCTGCGCAAAAGTCTGGTCGCGCTGGTGGTGGGGGGCGGATTGATGCTGGCGATGCTGGCCGGCTGGAGGCCCGATCTGTACACCGGCGCGGGGCTGCTACAGGGGCTGGCGCTGGCGCTGATCACCCTGGCGGTGATGGCGTACAGCGCCGGCCACATCTACCGCGGGGCCTGGCAGGGGCTGTTCCGCGGTGATCTGAACATGGACACCCTGATCGCCCTCGGCACCGGCACCGCCTGGGTCTACTCCAGCGCCCTGCTGCTCACCACCGCGCTGGCCCCGGGGGTGTTGCCGCCGGCGGCCGGGCACCTCTACTACGAAGCCGCGGTGATGATTCTGGGCTTCGTTCTGCTCGGTCAGGCGCTGGAGGCCCGGGTTCGTGGCAACACCAGCGATGCCCTGCGCAAGCTGCTCGATCTGCAGCCGCGGGAAGCGCTGCGGGTGCGCGATGGCGAAAGCAAGCCGGTGCCGGTGGCGCTGCTGCTGCCCCAGGATCGGGTGCGTATCCGCCCCGGCGAGCGCATTCCGGTCGATGGGATCGTGCTGGAGGGCAGCAGCCATGTGGACGAATCCATGCTCACCGGCGAACCGGTGCCGGTGAAGCGGGAGCCGGGTGATCCCGTCACCGGGGGGACCGTGAACGGGCAGGGCAGCCTGCTGATCGAAGTCACCGCCGTCGGGCAGAACACCGTGCTGGCGCAGATCGTCGCCGCCGTGCGCGAGGCCCAGAACGCCAAGCCGGCGCTGGGCCGGCTGGCCGACCGCATCGCCGCCATCTTCGTTCCGGTCGTGATCGGGATCTCCCTGCTGACCGCCCTGCTCTGGCTCTGGCTGGCGCCGGCGCCGGCCTGGCCCTACGCCATCGTGGCGGCGCTGACCGTGCTGATCGTCGCCTGCCCCTGCGCCCTCGGCCTGGCGACCCCCATGTCGGTGATGGTCGGGGTGGGGCGCGCGGCGGAGCGGGGGATTCTGATCCGCAACGGCGACGCGCTGCAGCGGGCGCAGGCGATCACCACCCTGGTGCTGGACAAAACCGGCACCCTGACCGAAGGCAAACCCACCGTCGTCGCTCTGCACGGCGAGGGGGATCAAACCGAGTGGCTGCGCCTGGCCGCCAGCGTGGAGCAGCGTTCCGAACACCCGCTGGCGCAGGCGGTGGTGGAGTACGCCCGCGCCCAGGGGGTCACGCTCAGCGAGCCGCACGATTTTATCGCCGTCGCCGGCGCTGGGGTGCAGGCCACGCTGGAGGGCCGCGCCATCAGGCTGGGTAATCAGCGCTGGCTGCGCCAGCAGGGGGTGGATACCAGCGCCTTCGAACCCCACGCCGAGCGGTTCAGCGCCGCCGGCCACTCGCTGATCTGGATGGCGGTCGATGCGCAGCCGGTGCTGCTGCTGGCGGTGGCCGATCCGCTGCGTGCCGACAGCGCCGCGGCCGTCGCCCGCTGCCACCGGCTGGGGCTGGAGGTGGTGATGCTCTCCGGTGACAACCAGCGCACCGCCACCGCCATCGCGCAACAGGCGGGCATCGACCGGGTGATCGCCGAGGTCAGGCCGGAGCAGAAACAGCAGGTGATCAAACAGCTACAGGCAGAGGGCAAGATCGTGGCGATGGTGGGGGATGGCATCAACGATGCGCCCGCGCTGGCTCAGGCCGATATCGGCTACGCCATGGGCTCAGGCACCGATGTGGCGATCAGCTCCGCCGATGTCACCCTGATGCGCTCCAGTCTGCTCTCGGTGGTGGATGCGATCGCCATCTCACGGGCCACGGTGCGCAACATCGAGCAGAACCTGTTCGCCGCCTTCGCCTACAACACCCTGGCCATCCCGGTGGCGGCGGGGGTGCTCTACCCGCTGCTGGGGCTGCTGCTGAACCCGGCCATCGCCGGGGCAGCGATGGCGCTCTCCTCCATCACCGTGGTGGGCAACGCGGCCCGGCTCAGGCACCTTCCCTTGACCTGAATCCGTGACCCCATCCCCCGGCGCAGGCGCCTGCGCCGAACCCGGCAACACGGTTCAAGAATCGGTCCCATCCAGCGCAGGATGGCGTAAGCCAGCAGCGCAAAGGCCACCGCCAGAGCGTTGGTGTCGAACTTGCCCGAG
>Ga0114984_1000533_pt1 | contig 14573 bp, 15 predicted proteins | sample Shrwel1BS1Day1_FD_96987 | JGI IMG/M metagenome (GOLD analysis project Ga0114984, IMG submission 96987) | Subsurface microbial communities from deep shales in Ohio, USA - Utica-3 well 1 S-1-Day1 | ecosystem: Environmental > Aquatic > Deep subsurface > Shale gas/oil reservoir > Produced water/Flow... | reverse complement strand
GCCTTGACCTCGGCAAAGACCCGTTGCCAGAGTTCGTCCCGGTCCTCCCGGGGATAATCCTCACCCGGACGGTGCACCTCGAGCCACACCTCTCCTCCGGATATACCGATCTTGACCGGATCGCGGATCACCTGAACCGGTGTTCCCTTGTCTACCTGGTAGATAAACCGTGAGATATCCTCGTTGTACATCCGGAAGCAGCCATGACTGACCGGCATCCCGACCCCGAAACGCTTGTTGGTGCCGTGGATCAGGTAGCCTTTCTCGCTCAGCAACAGGGCGTGGGTACCCAGCGGGTTGCCGGGGCCGGGCGGGATCATCTTCGGCAGGTATTCGCCATTGGCCTCGTGTTCGGCACGGATACTGGCCGGCGGGTACCAGGCCGGCGACTCCAGCGGCATGGTCACTTCCGCATTGGTCAGGGGCGAGGGATTCTCCTCGGTACCAACCCCGACCGGATAGACCTGCACACCACCATCGCCGGTAAAGTAATAGAGGCGGTACTCCGCCAGGTTGATTACGATACCCTTGCGACGGGCCTCGTCGGGAATCACATACTGCCGGGGCAGGGTAATAGTCGTGCCTTCCCCGGGCAGCCAGGGATCCACCCCGGGATTGGCCTTCACCAGCTCCAGGTATCCCAGCGCCAGACGGTTGCCAAGTTTGGCGAAGGTGTCTTCATAGCGGGTGGTAAAAGCCTGCAACTCACCGGCGAGATCACCTTTGAGCTCGAAGGTGGGAACCCTCGGACTCCGGTCAGGCTCGACTTCAGATTCTTTGTCCGGGGCAGCATCTGTCGCCGCTATTGCGGGCGTGGCCCCCAGGGCCACCAGCAGCGCCAGTAGGTTCCAATACGTTCCAAACCGCATAGTTCTGTTCCGAAATTCAGTGTGCACGCAAACGCGTGACAGCAAACCCGATCAGGAGTTCATGGCCGTGGTCCAGACGGTTACCAACATCCCCACGGTTGTTCCCATGATAACCCAGAACGTGTCGGTACACTTCGCCGCCAGCACAACCGTGGCCAACCAGGTCTTGCCAATCCCTGTACTGCGATCGCCGTAACGGGGCCGGAGTTTGGCGCCCGTGTTATCCGTCGGGATAAAGCTCCTATTTCTGCTTTTCGGCGTTTTCCATGATCTTCTGGAACACTTTCAGTGCACCCTCAATATCCTCATCGCTGATGCCTTCCAGTAGTTCCTCGCGCAATTTGGTCGCTCGCTCGGAGAGGTCGTCCATAAAGGACCGGCCGGCATCGGTCAGATGCAGGCGACGCGCCCGGCGATCATTGGGGCAGGGCCGGCGCTCGATCAGCCCCTGCTGTTCCAGGCTGTCCAACAGGCGCACCAGCGTAGGATTCTCGATCGCCATCAGGCCGGCCAGCTCTCGCTGGGTGAGCCCCTCTCCGCCTTGCTGCAGATAGACCATGGTGTTCCAGCGCGCCTGGGTCACGCCCAGATCCTTCAGGCGCTCATCCAGCATCTTGCGCCAACGGCGGGTAACCCGGGCAACGGCAAAGGGAAACTGCTCTCTCATGGGTTGTCGCTCCTGTCCGGTGGCCGCCCGTTCACTCTGAAAAACCGGGCTGTCGGCCAAAAAAACTCACATTATGGGATAGTTACCAATAGTATGCTAACCATTGAAAGAAAAACAGATATCAGATTAAAAATATAATCGGGAAAACCGAAAGAAGCCGCCTCAGCCAGCCTGACGCCGCTCTGCCACCGGCACATCCTGGGTGTGACTTATGCGATAGCTGGTGATCAGCGCCCCGGCTACCCCCGAGAAGGATTGCCGGGCCAGAGTAATGTTCGGCCAACAAGATAGCACCAGCCTCCGGACTGTGCCGGAACGGCATCAGACCAGCGGCACCGGGTGCAGGCTACCAGGGACTTCCCGAGACCCCGGAAGTATGATCGAATAATCGTTGGATGGTCGCTAAACCTTGGGTTTACAGTGTTTTACATTAATGGGCCGTAACAGACCGGTTGACTCAGAGCAGGTAACATAAATTCGAGATACTCAATGGATCCGTGAGCGCCTGGATATGAAAAAGACGGACTGGCCCATCCGCTGGGATTTGCTGTTACGTTATCGACTGATCGAGACGATTGCCTTGTGGGAAGGTCGACTGACCACCAACCACATCTGCCACAGCTTTGGCATCGGCCGCCAACAGGCATCCAAGGACATCAACACCTACCTGCGCGAGCTGGCCCCGGGCAACCTGCTGTATGACCGCCACCTCAAGGGTTACGTGCCGGCACCGAAATTCCGGCCGGTGGTCACCCGTGGGGAGGTCAACGAATACCTCGACCTGCTCGCCCGCCAGCAGAACCTGAGTCACACCTTCGAAGCACTGGATCTGGGCCTGCCAGACAGTCACGTAGTGGCAGGCCCGAGCCGGGTGATCTCTCCGGAAACCATGCGCGCAGTGGTAACCGCGACCCGCAATGGCCGGCAGTTGCGTGCCAGCTACACCTCGCTGAGCCACCCCGAGCCGGTGGAAGCCATTCTGGAACCCCATACCCTTGTGTGCACCGGTGACAGCTGGCACCTGAGAGCGTGGTGCGACTCCAACCGGGAATTCCGGGACTTTGCCCTGAGCCGTCTGCGCACGGTACCCGAAGCCCTGCGCCAACGAGCCCGCCACACCTGCCAGCACGACGAGGACTGGACCCGGGAGGTCACCCTGGTGATCACACCGGACCACCGCCTGACCGAAGCGCAGCAGGACATCATCGCCCGCGACTATGATATGCAAGGCGGCCGGCTGACCATCCGGACCCGGGCCGCACTGACTCCTTATGTCCTGTCACGCATGGGCATCACCTTTGACAACGAACATCCGGATCCTCTGGTCCAGCAACTGGAGCTGGCCAACCCGGACGAACTGGGGTTCGGCAGCCGTCGGGAGCAGGCACTCAAAGCGGTCGCCGGACTCTGCTAGACTGCCCGGCGTGAAATTATCCGCGCTGTTTGCCGCCACGACTCTGACCCTTTCTCTGCTGACACCTCTCGCGTCGGCAGCCACTGCCTGTGGCAACGGCGCCACTCCCATTGCCCTCATCCAGAGCGAAGGAGATCGCTCCCCCTTCACCGGCCAGACCGTGACCGTGGAGGGCATCCTGACCCTCGACGCCCGGGGGCAAGGTGGTTTCCGCGGCTTTTACCTGCAACAGGCAGACGATCAAACCGACGACAATCCGGCCACCTCCGAAGCACTGTTTGTCTATAGCCGTCGCCAGCAGGGCAGCCGGGGCCAAAAGCTCAGGGTGACCGGTGAGGTGAAGGAATTTCACGGGCTCACCGAAATAGTCAAGGTCCGGGAGCTGGAAGTATGCGGCCCCGGAACCTTGCCGGAGCCTATCGCACTGCAGCCATCCGGGGCCGGCGCACACGAAGCCCTTGAAAACATGCGGGTCTCCATCCCCTCGCCCCTGACCGTAATCGACAGCTATAACCTGGCACGCTATGGCGAACTCACCCTGGCGCCCGATGACCGGGTGATTGCTACCGAATATCTGCCACCCGGCCCGATGGCCGGCAAGCCCGACAGCTCGGTCAATGGTCAAATCACGCTTGATGACGGCCAGGGCAAACGGGATCCGCGGCCCGTGCCCTGGCCACCGGAAGGTCTCGGCGCCGACAACACGGTGCGCACCGGAGATACCCTCCGTGGGGTGCGTGGGGTGCTGGATTTCCGGTTCGGCCAATGGCGGGTCCAGCCCGAGTCATCACCGGAGTTCATCGCCACCAATCCCCGGGAGCCGGCACCGGAGCGTCCCGGCGGATCGATACTGCGGGTGATGACCCTCAACCTGGCCAATCTGTTCAACGGCGATGGCCGGGGTGGCGACTTTCCGACTCCCAGAGGTGCGACAACCGAATCCGCCTACCGGCAACAACAGGCGCGTCTTGTCTCGGCCCTGACCGCGCCGGACCCTGACATCCTGGCGGTCAGTGAACTGGAAAACGACGGCTATGGTGAACACAGCGCCGCCGCCACACTCGCCAGGGCCCTGGGGTCTCAATGGCGCTATATCCGGACCCCGGGAAAGGACGGAAACGATGCCATCCGCACAGCCCTGTACTATCGCCAGGACCGGGTGGTCCCCGTCGGCAAGGCGGAACGGTTGACCAGCGGCCCCTTCCACAACACCGGCCGGCCGCCACTGGCGCAGGCGTTCCGGTTACGAAATGGTAAAGAGTCGGCCCGGGTGGTGGTTCCCCACCTCAAATCCAAATCGTGCCGCAGTGCCACCGGACCGGACCGGGACCAGCGTGATGGGCAGGGCTGCTATGCCCAACACCGGACCCGGACCGCCGGGGCAATCGCAGACTGGCTGGATCACCTGCCCGCGCAGGCTGCGATAGCCGGGACGCTGATCACCGGGGATTTCAATAGCTACACCCGGGAAACACCACTGCAGTTGCTCCGCAAACGGGGCTATACCAGCATGGTGCCGCATTATCACCCCTGCACGCCTGAGCAGTGCTCCCATTACACCTACCGTTACAAAGGCCGCAAAGGCTCCCTGGATCATGCCCTCGCTTCAGGCAGTCTCGCGCCACGGGTCGTGAACGCCGTCACCTGGCGCATCAACGCCGACGAACCCAGAGCGCTGGGCTACCGGCATGATATTGCCCGGGGCAGTGTCAGTCCGTGGCGCTCTTCCGATCACAACCCTCTTATTGTCGACATCCGGCTCTGACCCGAACCGCCATAACACCGCAAGCCGGTGACCTCCTTGCCTGCACCGCCGGGCAGTCCAGCCAATTGGCGCGATCGGCCACAGCTCCCGTCACACCAGCCATGGGAACGCCCGGCCATACCGACATAATCTGTCAACATCACCGAGCCATTACATAACAAAAACGGTACTGAGCGAGGAAACCCATGCGCGCCTCCGTCACGACTGCCCAGGATCTGGGTATGCCGGCTATCTACCTGCATACCCTGGCCGAATTACTCCACAGGATTGGTGTCGACGAACAGGATCTTCTGCTCCGCGTCGGCCTGGACCCCTCCCGTCTGAACAGTCCGGAACTCAGGGTAAGCCAGACCCAGGCCAGCGAGTTTGTCACCCGTGCCATTATCGAAAGCGGGGAACCGGGCCTGGGCATCCTGCTGGCCCGGGAAATGAAACTGCCCCTGCATGGCACGCTCGGCACTGCAGTCATGAGCAGCCGGACCCTGGGGGATGCCCTGGACCTGTTGACCCGCTACCTGACCCTGCGCGCACCACACCTGAAGGTGAGCCGGCACTGGCTCGAGGGTGAGGCCCGCTATACGGTGTCCTGCGACGTCGACATGGGACCGCTGCTGGGTTTTATCCTCGACGCCACCCTGTTCAGCTGCGTCTTCATTGGAGCACAGCTGACCGGAGCGCCGGTGGAGGGCACACGAATCATCAGGCAAGGTCCGGAACCCCATTATTTCCCGAGGTTCCGCCAGATCATCCCGGTGCCCGTGGAGTATGAAGCCAGTGAAGACTCGATGATCATTCCGGACAACCGGTTGGCCCTGCCGATCCGGTTCACCAATGATCAGCTGGCTGCCGCTTCCCGGGCTCAGTGCGAAGAGGCCCTGCAACGCCTGACCGGGGATGCCTGCTTCGCCAGCCGGGTTCGGCGGGTGATCGAAACCAGCCATCCGTTTCCGCCCAAGCTGGCCCGTGTGGCCAGCACCTTGCTTGTTTCGGAACGAACCCTGAAACGGCGCCTGCAGGAGGAGGACGCCAGCTTCCAGAACCTGGTGGACCAGGTCCGGCTGGAACGGGCGGGGGAACTGCTTACGAGTACCGGCATGAACCTGAGCCAGATTGCCGATGCCCTCGGCTACGCCGACGCCGCCAACTTCACCCGGGCATTCAAACGCTGGACCGGCATCAGTCCGAGCCAGTACCGCAATGAAGCGCTTCGGTCCATGACCACTGCCTGATCAGTCGATGCCGATGATCTTGTGCATCTGCAAGGTCAGTCGCCAGCGGGGATGGGCCAGGCAGTAGTCGGTGGCCTTGCGGGTGTTGCTCTGCCTGACCGGGTCGTCGCCGGTCGGGGGCAGTGTCGGGGACGCCATGGGAGACAGGAAGTAGTGACGGGCCCGGATATGTTCGAACCGCTCCGGCATGGCCAGCGGTTGGGGATAGATCACCTTGAGCTCATCACAGGCTTCGATGACCACCGGCGCGTCCGCCTTGGGGCTGACGCACAACCAGTCAATGCCGGCCGGTGCCGGCAGGGTGCCGTTGGTTTCCACGCCGACTTCAAACCCGGCGCGGTGGAACGCATCAATCAGGGCCTCGTCCAGCTGCAGCAGGGGTTCGCCACCGGTGCACACCACGTAGGGGCGGCCCGGCGCCTCGGGCCAGAGATTGCGAATATGCCGGACCAGGTCGTCCGCAGTTTCAAACCGGCCACCATTCTGGCCATCCGTGCCGACAAAGTCAGTATCACAGAAATCGCACACCGCGCTGGCGCGATCCTTTTCCCGACCGGTCCACAGGTTGCATTTGCTGAACCGGCAAAAGACCGCCGCCCGACCAGCCCGGGCACCTTCCCCCTGGAGCGTATAGAACGCCTCTTTGACCCGGTACATCAGGCCAGCTCCTCGTATTCCAGCGGGTCGGCCACACCATTGGCGGCAAATGCCTCGAGCCGTTCAACGCAGGAGCCGCAGCGACCGCAGGCCTTGTCACGGCCGTTGTAACAGGTCCACGTCAGAGCATAGTCCAGCCCCAGTTGCAGGCCCTCGGCCAGGATTTCGCCCTTGTCCAGACGGATGAACGGCGCCTCGATAGCCACCGGCTCATAATTGGCCACGCGGCACACCGCATCCATCTTCTCGACAAACCCGGGGCGGCAATCCGGATAGATGGCATGGTCCCCGCCGTGGGCACCGAACCATACCGCGGAGGCACCCACAGTCACGGCGTAACCGGTGGCGAGGGACAACAGGATCATGTTGCGGTTGGGCACCACGGTCGCCTTCATGCTGTCCTCTTCGTAGTGTCCCTCCGGCACCTCGATGTCGGAGGTCAGGGAAGAACCGCTCATGACCCCGGACAGGGCACGGATATCAATCTCCTTGTGGGGAATGCCGAGGTCCGCGCATACCTGACGGGCGCAATCCAGCTCACGGACATGGCGCTGGCCGTAATTGAAGGACAGGGCATGGACCTGATAGCCACGGGCCCGGGCCAGGTTCAGCAGGGTGAAGGAGTCCATGCCTCCGGAATAGATTACCACCACGATTTCAGTCATTCAGGCTCCCACAAGGTTTCGGGACAACAACGGCGTGTCATCAGGGTTTTACATTGAGTGGACATATTGTAACAGTGGACGCACAGGTTGGGTTCGCGTCTCGGATACGGGGCGGGTAAACTCAACGAAAAACAACGCAACAATGACCCTGATACCATGACCAGCGAACTCACTCCGGCATTCATCGATTTCGAGGCTTCAAGCCTGGATCTGATTGCAAGCTACCCGATCGAGGTGGGTATCTGCATGCCGGGTGGCGAACTGCACAGCTGGCTGATCCGGCCCCATGTACTCTGGCAGGACTGGTCACAAAGCGCCGAACAGATTCACGGCATCTCCCGGGACACCCTGAACGAGGAAGGCAAGGCAGTGGAGGAAGTGGCCCGCCACCTGAACCGCCTGCTTCCCGAGCAGGTGTTTTGTGACGCCTGGACCTTCGACAGCTTCTGGCTGCACCGGCTGTTCCGGGCCGCCAACGTGCAGCCCGGATTCCAGCTGGAATCGGTCTCCCTGCTGCTGAACAGCCAGCAGGTCCGGCAATGGTCGGGCGTGCGCCAGCAGGTAATCTCGGAACTGGGGTTACCCGTTCACCGGGCTGCCAACGACGCCCTCATCCTCCACAAGACCTGGCAGCGGATTATTTTCCAGGACGAAGCCGCAGTGCAAGGAACTGCAGGCCGTCCTTGAGGGTATGCAGGGTCCAGCAGGTCGCCAGGGCCATCAGTGCCGCTCCGGCGGCGGTAAAGCTCAGGTCATCCCCTACGGTCTTGTCCTGGGCCAGCACCATGTAAATCGCCAGGGCGGCGACCAGTGCAATTTCAACGATAAAATCAGAACAGGACTTGTTTCTGGCAGATCCGGGTTCGTCGGGCATTTGCTTGGGTTTCAACCCCGTATTCAAGATAAGTTGATTGACAGGTTAGTGTGCACATTATCGCCAATCCGCACTGATCGTTCTGTACGGAGTAATGGCTACGAACTTTCCGGGATGGTAAACAAAAAAAGCAGCCGAGACGGCTGCGTAGAAAGGAGAGATCCATTGATACCCGACTCGGCAGGTATCGCGGATTGCACAACGTAAAAACACGTGACGCTGCGCATTATGGGCTTGTGGGCCGGGGCCGTCTGTACGGGTTTGCCGAAGCCAGCGGGCTCTTGCAAACGTTGCGATAGCCTATACACTGAGTAGTGAACCGAAACCAAGAGCCGGTAGGACCAGGATGATTTTACAGTTCATTGTTTACCCAGCCGCTGATTGTCAGAAAGGGCAGTCTGCGCGCGCCATGGTGAAAGACATCTAACGGCTTTCGGTCAGTCCCGGGAGCCTTTGCAGCGACCGGGTCAGGTTCTCCGCCAAGCCCCGGTTGCCCTCAGCTCCGGGGTTTTTGTTTTTGCAGCCGCAAAAAACGACAAGGAGAACATCATGAAAAGACATCCGACAACACGTGCGGCGAACCAGCCGATTAGTAACCGCCAGAGCCCGGTCAAACGCCCGGAGAAGCTGCCGCTGCTGGATGCGATCTGCAAGAAGCTGAACCAGCGCGTCAATCTGGACGACGAGCAGCGGGTGCTTGGACTGTATGAGCGAGGCTGGATTTTCAACGGTGTGCTGGCCAACCTCAGTGGTGCCGAAGCCCGGTATGTGCGGGCACTGGCGACGCGCTATGACTCCTGGATTGCCCGCCAGGTAGCCTGAACAGGCAAGCAGCCAGAAACAGGAAAGAAAGACGCGAGACGGTGGACCAGCAGCCTGTCGGACTTAAGGCTGATCTACTGCGCCGGGAATCAGACAGTGGATACCGGGCTGCGCACCTGAAGCGGTGGTCAGCGGGAGCCACTGTCCTTGAGGTTCCAGCTCTGTAGAAAGCCCTTCTTGCGATCGAGCAAGCGTTGGTAGGTCGAGATCAGAATATCGGCGTGAGGCGCCCGGCTCAGGCGCAGGCTCGCAATCCGGCGTTCGAGATGTTCAACTTCCGAGCTGATGCGCTCACGCACATGGCTGCGGACACTGTCATGATGATCGAGCTTCACAGCCCGGCGGATCGGTTTGTCGGGGGGAGCTGGGTAGTCCATTTTCGGCCTCATCCATTGAGTCAGGAATGATCCCTATTCGTTCAGCGAGAGTCTGCCCCTTTATCCGGTAGCCTGCAATAGAAATGAATACAGTTTCACTTTTTTGGCGCCTCCCGGGGGGCAGGACCACGTCGACCAGCACATTACACGACGAATCCCCTGCTATAGTTCCTTGTAGCATCAAACTCCCGAATCGGCCAATTCCGGCCCGGAATGAATCGAGCATGCCATGACCCAGACCACCATTGCCGACACACTGCGCGAATATCAGTCCCTGCTGGAACTTCTGGACGATGCCTACTGGGAAGCCGGCACGATCCGGCACAAGGACATGCTGTACGACATCATCAGCGTTCTCAGTCAGGAGATTGCGGAGATCAACAAGCTGAATACCCAGGACCACCACTACCCCTATGAAGTCATCACCGAGGGAATGCGGCGCCTGGTGCCCAAGCTGGAGCGGCTGGATGAACAGCGGGAAGACGTGATTCAGCGCACCCAGACACTGACCGATTTCCGGGACCTGCTGTCATCGGTGCTCGGCATCCTCGAAGCGCAGGTGCAGACCCTGTAATCAGGCGGCTGCCAAGGGTCTCTGGGTCTCCGGAATCAGGGGGAACTGCCGACACAGGGTATAGACGAACTTCACCAGCGCCGGCAGATGATGCGCGACAATGGGCAGCCCCGTGTTGAGCAGGCTCACGGAAATATCCCGGGACGGATCGGCCCAACACAGCTTGTTGATCAGGCCCACGTGACCGAAGGCGTACCGGCTGTTCGGCCCCCACAGGCCGACGGGATTGCCACCGAGCATCATGCCGGCACTGAAGCGCATGGGAACCAGCATGGTACGGTCGATCTGCAGGGAGCCGAACTGCTGGATGGCGCGCTTTACCGTGATTTCGCTGCAGATCCGCCGGTCATCCCACAGCCCTCCGTTGAGCATCATCTGAAAGAACCGGCCCATTTCCTCCGCCGTCCCGCACAGGTTGCCGGCCGGAATGACTGCTTCCTGAAAACGCGGATCGTTGGTCACCGACTCCACTGTCCCGATATCGCCGCCCAGAGCCCGGCGCACCACCCAAGACACCGGGAAATGCGGGGTCGGTCCGGTGGCGTAATTGACCGCCAGGTCATTGAGGTGATCCGGGGCAATGCCATAGGTGAACCACTTCATACCCATGGGCTTGCGCAGGTGCCTGTCGAGGTAGTTCTCGATGGTATCACCGGTGACCTTTTCCAGCACCCGCTGCAGCACGAAACCACCGGTAATTGCATGGTACGCAACCTTGGCGCCGTCCACCTCTACCGGTCGGGCCTGGCAGAGGATGCGCCAGATCTCGTCCCGGTCCCAGAGCACTTCGATGGGGGTTTCCCTTGGAATGGCAGGAATCCCGCCCCGGTGGGAAAGAATCTGGTGAACGGTAATGGTCCGCTTGCCACGACGGGCAAACTCCGGGCAGTAATAGGAGACCGGGTCCATCAGGTTTACCAGCCCCTGCTCGGACAACATGTGCATCAGCAACGCAGTGACCGCCTTGGAGGCCGAGAAATAGCAGACCGGAGTGTCCGTGGTCATCGGCACCCGCACCACGTCCCGGCCGTCGTGTGGCCCGTTGCCGCTGGCATGGCCAATAGCCCGGTGCAGGACCTGGTGGCCCCGGTGCCGGACCGAGACCTGGATGCCCGGGTGGACCCCGGTACGGTACAGCGCTTCCACGCTTTGCCATACCGCCTCGACGGTTTCCCGGCTGATACCGGCGGCATCCGGGTGTTCACCTGCTGCGTCCCTGCAGGTGACAGAACTCAGGTCTTTGGGAATCAATGAGGTATTCAGGGCTCGACGGGCAATGGGGATCATGGCTGGTACTCTATGACATCCTGGATTGTTTTTTATTGTAGTGTGAACAGCCCGGCCAAGGGTGGCATTGGCCGAAGTGGAAATGCAGACGCGTCACTGGTTGCACTCAGGCCCGGGCACCCTTCCGGTCATTATGGCTCCCGGACCCGGATTTGCCTGCCATCCTTACGGATCAGCGGATATTCAACGGAAAACGGTGCCGGATGGTTACGAAAATAGCCGCCCCGAACCGATAAGTCGAGCATAATGACAGCCGCCCCGCCAATCACAAAAGGAAAGGAGTAGTAGCCATGACCCCCGGAATCAATGTGGCGAGAAAAGCCAGGGTCCGACACCGGATTCATGAATACCAACACGATCCCGACAGCGAGAGCTACGGTACCGAGGCGGCGGAGAAGACGGGCGCCGATCCGGCCCGGGTGTTCAAGACTCTGGTAGCCTCGGTGGACAACCGCGAACTGGTGGTGGGAGTGCTGCCGGTGACAGCCATGCTCAGCATGAAACTGATTGCCAGGGCAACCGGCGGCAAGAAGGCGACCATGGCGGACAAACAGGAAGTCCAGCGGGCTACCGGCTATGTTCCTGGCGGTGTCAGCCCCCTGGGTCAGAAACGGCGCCTGAGAACCTTCATCGACCAGTCCGCCCGCAACTTCGACACCATCTATGTCAGCGCAGGCCGCCGGGGCCTGGAAATCGAGCTGGCACCGGAGGACCTGGCAAATCTCACCGGCGCCGCCTTTACCGAGCTGCGGCAGAAGTAGAACATGTCACATGCAATGGAACTGCCTGTGATCGGCAGCATCATGCTTTTGGCCCAGGGTGCTCATTCTGCAGGTCACCGACTTCATGTGCCACAGGTTACGTTACTCATTCTGGTGGGCGCCCTGGGCGGTCACCGGAAATCTGGCTGCGGCGTGCAGACGAAAGCGGCCGGGGTTTCGAGAAAAAGAAGGACGAGGACTGATAACAGACATTAAAAACCCGGAGCAGCCCGCGGCCCTCCGGGTTTGATCTCAGCCGGCGGGAGCAGACGCCGGCCGGTATTCCGAGGGATCACTTCACGGATGCACGGGCATCCTCGAGAATCTTGTTGAAGGTCTTGCTCGGCCGCATGACCTTGCTGACCTTATCCGTCGGCGCGTGATAGTAACCACCGAGATCCGCAGGATGGCCCTGCACCACAGTCATCTCTTCCAGGATCTTGTCCTTGTTCTCTTCCAGCTGCGCGGACAGTTTGGTGAAGAATTCCTTCAACTCCTTGTCCTCGTCCTGGTTTGCCAGTTCCTGCGCCCAATAGCGGGCCAGGTGGAAGTGGGAACCACGGTTGTCCAGCTCACCGGTGACCCGGGACGGGGACTGGTTGTTCTCCAGCAGACGTTCGGTGGCCTTGTCCAGGGTCTGGCCCAGCAGACGGGCACGCTCGTTATGCTGCTTCTCGCCCAACTCTTCCAGGGACACGGCCGTGGCCAGGAATTCGCCCAGGGAATCCCAGCGCAGGTGGTTTTCCTGGATCAGCTGCTGCACGTGCTTCGGCGCGGAACCGCCGGCGCCGGTTTCGTACAGACCACCGCCGTTGAGCAGGGGCACGATGGACAGCATCTTGGCGCTGGTGCCCAGCTCCAGGATCGGGAAGAGATCAGTGAGGTAGTCACGCAGCACATTGCCGGTCACGGAGATGGTGTCCTGGCCACGGATCAGGCGTTCCATGGTGCAGCGGATCGCTTTCACCGGCGGCATGATCTTGATCGTCAGGCCGTCGGTGTCGTGCTCCTTCAGGTACATCTCGACCTTCCTGATCAGTTGGGCGTCGTGGGCACGCTCGTGGTCCAACCAGAAGATGGCCGGCATGCCACTGGCGCGGGCCCGGGTCACCGCCAGCTTGACCCAGTCGCGGATCGGCAGGTCCTTGGTCTGGCAGGCACGCCAGATATCACCCTGCTCGACGTTGTGCTCGGTCAGAACCGTACCGTCTTCGGCAACGACACGGACGACACCGTCTTCCGGGATTTCGAAGGTCTTGTCGTGGGAACCATACTCCTCCGCCTGCTGGGCCATCAGACCGACGTTGGGCACGGTTCCCATGGTGGTGGGATCGAAGGCGCCGTGGGTCTTACAGAAGTTAATGACTTCCTGGTAGATGGTGGCGTAGGTGGATTCCGGCATCACCGCCTTGGTGTCCTTCAGCTTGCCGTCCCGGGCCCACATCTTGCCGGAGTTACGGATCATCGCGGGCATTGAGGCGTCGACGATCACATCGCTGGGGACGTGCAGGTTGGTGATGCCCTTGACGGAATCCACCATCGCGATTTCCGGACGATGCTCATAGCAGGCGTGCAGAGCTTCCTGGATCTCCTCCTGCTTGGACTCCGGCAGCTGCTTGATCTTCTCGACAACGGAAGACAGGCCGTTGTTCGGATTAACACCGATTTCATCGAACAGGTCGCCGTACTTGTCAAACAGCTCCTTGAAGAAGACTTTCACCGCGTGACCGAAGACGATCGGATGGGAGATTTTCATCATGGTCGCCTTGACGTGCAGGGAGAACATGACGCCGGTGTTCTCACAGTCCGCGATGGCGTCCTCGAAGAACTTCACCAGCGCTTTCTTGCTCATGAACATGCCGTCGAGCACTTCGCCTTCCAGCAGCGGAAGTTCGGGTTTCAGAACGGTCTGCTCGCCCTTCCTGTTCTCGAACACGATGCGGGCATTGGTGGCCTTGTCCAGGGTCACAGACTGCTCGCTGGAGTAAAAGTCGCCACCACGCATGTGCGCCACGTGGGTACGGGAGGCCGGGCTCCACTCACCCATGGTGTGCGGATGTTTGCGGGCGAAGGCCTTGACCGCGGCCGGGGCACGGCGGTCGGAGTTGCCTTCACGCAGTACCGGGTTGGCGGCACTGCCCAACACCTTGCTGTAACGGGCCTGGATTTCTTTCTCTTCGTCGGTTTCCGGATGCTCCTTGTACTCGGGCACCTTGTAGCCCTGCTCGTTCAGCTCCTTGATGGCTGCCCGAAGTTGGGGGATAGACGCGGAGATGTTCGGCAACTTGATGATGTTGGCGTCCGGATCCTTGGTGTACTCACCCAATTCAGCCAGGGCATCCGGAACCCGCTGGTCTTCCTCAAGGAAGTCGGGGAACGTTGCCAGGATACGCGCCGCGAGGGAAATGTCGCTGGTTTCGAAGTTGATACCAGCCGGCTTGGCGAAGGTTTCCAGGATGGGAAGCAGTGACCGGGTGGCGAGGGCGGGAGCCTCGTCGGTCAGTGTGTAGACAATCTTGGCTTTGGATGATGTCATTTTCGTCCTCAGGCTATTGGGTGGGTTCAGGACGGTCATTGCAGGGTCAGGCGTCTTTTGGACGTCCGGCCTGTGC
>Ga0114984_1000529_pt1 | contig 14625 bp, 11 predicted proteins | sample Shrwel1BS1Day1_FD_96987 | JGI IMG/M metagenome (GOLD analysis project Ga0114984, IMG submission 96987) | Subsurface microbial communities from deep shales in Ohio, USA - Utica-3 well 1 S-1-Day1 | ecosystem: Environmental > Aquatic > Deep subsurface > Shale gas/oil reservoir > Produced water/Flow... | reverse complement strand
TCGGAGAACTCCCGGGGCAGGAAATCCTGGGTCTGGGAAGCAATCTGCCCAACCTTCATCACCGCACCCTTGAGCTCGCCGAGGGTGTCCGCGATCTGGCCGGCCATGCGGGTATAGCTTTCGCTCCGGGCGCCTTCGTCATTTTCACTGCGGAGCATCCGCCGCGCCCGCTGGCCGGCATACTGACCGGCCACGGAGGCAGTCATGCCGGCAAGTTTGAAGAAGCGCCCTGTTCGGGAGGTAACCGGTTTTCTTGCCATGCCACTTATACGTCCGCTATAGGGAGAGGGGTCGTCACTGACAAAGGGCAGTCACGACTGTTCAGGTTACCCTTGTTTGCAGGAACAGCAAGTCCTCCAGTTCCAGGGTCAGGGTCTGGCCGGGCTGAAGCGGGCCAACCCCTTTCGGAGTACCGGTAAGCACCACATCGCCGGGCATCAGTGAGAATTGGCTGCTGATGTGAACGATCAGGGGCACGATAGGGTTGAGCATGTCCCGGGTGTCACCGGTCTGGCGGCGTTCGCCGTCGATGTCCATGGTGAAGTGGATATTGTCCCCGGGCAATTTGTCGGCGGCGACAAACGGGGACAGCGGGCAGGCACCATCAAACGCCTTTGCGCGCTCCCAGGGCTGGCCCTTTTCCTTCAGCTTGTTTTGGATGTCCCGGAGGGTGAGGTCCAGCGCCAGGCCGTAGCCAAGGATGGCCGATCCGGCTTCGCTCGCCGAAGCGTTGGTCAGAGGGCGACCAATCAGCACCGCCAGTTCGGTTTCAAAATGAACCTCGCCACGATCCTTGGGGATCTCCAGGGGGCGGGTAATGTGAACTGCCGCTGTGGAAGGCTTGATAAACAGCAGCGGCTCGTCCGGAACCGGGTTGTTCAGTTCCCTGGCGTGTTCCGCGTAGTTGCGGCCAATGCAGACGATCTTGCCGAGTGGCAGATGGACTGGTGTGCCATCTTTCCAGTGGTGTTGGTAATCGGGCATGGCCGCCTCCTGTGTGTTGGTCAGTCTCCTTCGAACGAACACACAGTATAGACCTGAAGGCCTTCCTCCTGCAGCTTCCGGGAGTCGCCCAGGTCCGGAGCCAGGGCAGTCGGATAGTTCGCCCACAGACCCATGATCAGGGTACCGATCGTTGCCGCCAGGCAGGTGGTAATGCCCGCAACCACTTCTTTACGAACGGTGGTGCCATGGGCCTGGAGTTGGAACAGTCATTCAAGCCTGACGGAAGTCGGTCTCACAGGATGCCGGAAGTTGGGGGTTTGGGCCCGGTTTGGGCCGAACGGTTTTGAATTGCATGAAAAAACGGCAATGTTACCGCTTGAGATTTCTCAGGCCAGGGAATGATTGACAGCCCGGGATTACGATTGCTGGCCCGGATCCCTTTGCAGGCGAATATCGAAGCGGACAGCCAGCATCCGCACGCACACGATAAACAGTAACCCGATGGTCAGCGCCAGGGTCTCACTCTCCAGGAACCACTGACAGACAAAGTACAGCCAACAACCCGCGAACGAGATCGACGCATAGATCTGGTCCTTGCGGAAGATATACGGCACCTCGTTGCACAGCGTATCCCTGAGGGCGCCACCGAAGGTGCCGGTCATCACGCCCAATAGCGAAGCAACAAACCAGGAATGGCCCAGATCCAGCGCCAGTTGCGCGCCGAGGATGGAAAATATGCCTAATCCGATCGCATCCGGAAACACGATACGGGATTCCCTCAGGCGGTGGGCGCGGCTCCAGTAACTGAACACAACCGCCATGGCCAGGATCAGGATGGGTTGCTCCTGATGCTTGATCCAGTACAGCGGGTGGTTGTCCATGATCAGGTCCCGCAGGGTGCCGCCGCCCAGGGCCGTGATGAAGCCGATGGTAAATACACCGACGGGGTCCATGTTATTGGAGCGCGCCACGATCATGCCGGAAATGGCAAAGGCGACGACCCCGATCATTTCAAGCAGGTGGATAATGTCGAACATGGAGGATCCCGGCAAACAGACAACAGAGGGGGCACAGGCCCGTGACAGGTGCGCGAAGGATAGCCGAAATCGCCCCCTGATTCATCTTTGATCCCTGCACCAGAACCCGGACGAAGTATACCTGTAATCCGTAGCGACAGGTTCGGGCGTATTTTGCAGTCAAGTGGTGCTCAAGGTCGGTTCTTGAGTGGGCCAAACCACGAACAGACACCAAAGATCAAAACCGAACCTCCCCGGCATCAATCCGCGAAACCAGCTCAGAATCAAGCAAGGTGTACCCGGAAGTCCCGGGCAGCCAGCCATAAACCTCTTCATGGGGTCGAAGGGAGTAACCGAGCTTCTGGATATCCACCTTCCGGTACTTGAAGGTACCCGTCTTCTCGATGGCGTGGGTGACCCGCACGAATACCGGCACCGCATAGGGCGGCAGGTTATCCTGCAGGTAGCCGAACAGGCGGTTGATATCGGAATCATTGCCGTTGTCGCGGAGCACCAGGGTGACCATGCCGGCTTTGCCATTGGTCCCGGGAATCTCCACACCGTAGACAATGGCTTCTTCTACCATGCCCGAGCTGTCGATGATGTTCTCGACCTCCGTGGTCGAGACGTTTTCCCCTTTCCAGCGAAACGTGTCCCCCATCCGGTCCACAAACTGAAGATGTCCGAATCCGATTTGCCTGAGTACATCCCCGGTATTGAACCAGGCATCGCCCTTCTTGAAAGCATCCCGGAGGATGGATTGCTCCGTGGCTTCCTTCTGGGTGTAACCCTCGAACGACCATTTCCTGGTGATCTCGCCGATCAGCAGTCCGGGTTCGCCCTTTTTGACCTCTTCCAGTCTGCCTTTGTCGTTGCGAATCGGGTCGCGAGTGCCCTCGTGGTATTTCACCAGTTTATAGGGTGCGGTGGAGAAACCGACCGTGTTATCTATGTTGAAGAAGTTACTGAAGGCGACGTTTCCCTCGGACGAGGCGTAGAGCTCCACCACCGTTTTGATGCCGAAGCGCTCCTTGAATTCTTTCCAGATGGACGGTCGCAGGCCGTTGCCGAGCATTTTGGTCAGGCTGTGGTTGCGGTCCTGGTCGCTCGGGGGCTGGTTCAGCAGGTAGCGGCAGAGCTCGCCCACGTAGCCGAAGGTGGTGGCTTTGTAGCGGCGCACGTCGTCCCAGAAGGCGCTGGCGGAGAACTTGCGGCGCAGAGCGATGGCAGAGCCGCCGGCCAGTACTGACCCCCAGCAAATTACCAGGGCAGTACCATGGTAAAGGGGCAGGGTGCAGTAGAGGACATCTTCCGGCTTCATGGCCAGGGACATCATGCCGAAGCCGCCACAGGCTTTGACGAACTTGCGGTGGGAGCCGGGTGCGGCCTTGGGCAGGCCGGTAGTACCGGAGGTGAACAGGTAGGTGGCGGTATCGCCCATGGTGGGCGGGTTGCTCACCAGCGGGCGGGTGCCCGGATAGCGGCTGACCTGCTCTGCCATGTTGGTATAGCCGGCCGGTGCTTCGCCAAACATATTCAGGGTATTGGTGTCAGCAAGAAACTGGAAGGGCTCACTGTGACCGGGGTGAATGTCGCTGCGGATCTCCTCAATCTGGTCTGCCAGTTCTTCACCGACCACCACCATCCGCGGCTGGATCAGGTTGATGCTGTGGGCCAGAACCTTGCCTTTCTGGGAGGTGTTGAGCATGGCACATGCAATGCCGACCTTGGCTGCGCCGGCGACCACAGCCAGCACTTCCGGCCTGTTCTCCATCAGCACGGCAACAGCCTCGCCCTTTACCAGTCCCTTGTCTTTCAGGTAGTGGGCGATGCGGTTACTCCAGATATCGAGTTCGCCCCAGGTGACAGTCCGGTCCTCGAACAGGATGGCGGGGCGGTTGCCGTATTTCTCAGCGTTCTGCTCAATCAGCTTGCCCAGAGTCAGGTCTGCGTTCTCATCATTGACGGAATAGTAGTAAAGGCCCTTCGCAATGGTGGGAAGCCGGAGGAGGAGGCCGGGCAAGCTACGGAAAATGTCTCGGGCAGATACGGTATCCTGGTTCATATTTTCTCTTCAGTGACTGTAAGTTCCACCAGCAGTTGGCTGCGTTTGACCTGTGCCCCGGTACGGATATGCATGCCGGCGACAACGCTCTTGACCGGATGTTCCATTTCATGGCTTCGAGGATGACCAGGGCCTGCCCCTGGTTCAATCCCGTACCGATCAGGACTGGCCGAAGGCCTGCAAATATAGGGAATCGCCCTCCCGGTGATATTGGCAACGCTGACGAACGCCATTGTCGATAATGCATAACAGGCCATTGGCATGGCTCTGGATATGCCGGTGATACTCGTCGTCGCCATGACTCACGGACAGGTGGTTGCCGCTTTTCCGGATGCTGAGTTCCAGGGTTTCGTCCTGCACCTCAGGTTTGATGGGCGTAACCGTCGCCAGGCATGGGCGAAGTTCGGGGGTGACAAAGGAAGACCAGGCCTGCGCCGGGCCCGTTACTGCTGTGCGGCTGTTCGGCCAGGTATTCGGCGGTGCCTGTCACGGTGGCGTGCATTTCTGCGCCGCCGAGTACCTGCATGGCCGGCTCCTCAGTCCTCGCTCAGTACTTTCGGAGTGGCGGCGCGGTGGAACCCGTTCCAGGCTTCGTTGTTTTTGGCCTTGGGCATAGGCCATACCCGACCACCCTGGGAAGCGGCGCCGTCAACTCTCAGGCAGTCGCCGGAGATGAAGGCCGCGGCCGGGCTGAGCAAGAAGCAGATGGCGGCGCTGACTTCGGATTCGGTACCCAGGCGCTTGATCGGCACCGCATCGGCGAGGCTGCGGATCCAGCCCTTCATGTGGGCCGGATAGTTGTCCATGCCGCTGGAGGCGATCCAGCCCGGGGCCACGGCATTGACGCGGACGCCGGACGGAGCCCATTCCACGGCGGCGGTCTGGGTGAAGTTGACCATGCCGGCCCGGGCTGCGCCGGAGTGGCCCATACCGGGCATGCCGCCCCACATGTCGGCGACGACGTTGACGATGGCGCCACCGGTCTCGCTCAGGGCCTGAGTGTATGCTTCCCGGGCCATCAGGAAGCCGCCGGTGAGGTTGGTTCGGACTACGGTCTCCCAGCCTTTCTGGTTGATGCCGGTCAGGGGGGAGGCAAACTGGCCACCGGCATTGTTCACCACGCCGTTAAGGCCGCCGTGTTCGCCGATGATAGCGGCGACCGTGGCTTTGACGGACTCTTCTTCACGGATGTCGCACACGTGGGCCGAGGCGAGCCCGCCGTCCTCGGTGATTTCCGCCTTTACGGCGTCAACTTTCTCCTGCTTTCGGCCGACCAGTGCCACCCGTGCGCCAAGGGCTGCCAGCTCGTGGGCGGTGCATCGGCCGATACCGGAGCCGCCGCCTGTGACGATGTAGACGTGGTTTTTGAACAGGTCCGGCTGGAATACAGAGCGATAACTCATCATTTTTGTCCTTTTTCGTACATGGCCCGGCTGATGGGCGCGGGGTTGCGGGTCCAATCTGACTGACATCTTGTCTGCCTTGTTTTTGTCGCCCGCATTCGGCGGGTTTATCGGAAGTTGGAGATGATAATACCAAGCAATCGCTTGGTTTGTAAACGGGCAAGTTTGGGGTAGTATCAAAAGCCTTATCAGCCAACCGGACAGCCTTAGTGAGCCAAAACCAGATCCTTCAGTCTCTCATCGCCGAAAACCTCGTTTCCGACCCCCAGGGCGCCCGCGGCCGCCTGTTGAAGGAAGCGGCGCGATTGTTCCGGGAAAAGGGGTATGAACGCACTACTGTCCGGGATCTGGCCGCCGCCGTGGGCATTCAGTCCGGCAGCCTGTTCCACCATTTCCACACTAAAGAGGAAATTCTCAAGGCGGTGATGGTGGAGACGATCCGGTTGAACATCGCCCTGATGCAGGCGGCCATGGAAACGGCGGAAACACCGAAAGACAAGCTCCGGGCACTGGTTCGTGCGGAGCTGGAATCGATCAATGGCCAGACCGGTGAAGCCATGGCCGTGCTGGTCTTCGAGTGGCGCAGCCTGTCCGCGGATTCCCGGGTCGAAGTTCTGAAGCTGCGGGATTTCTATGAAGCGCTCTGGCTGGATGTGCTCGGAACCTTGCGCGAACAAAAACGCCTGCTGGCGGACCCATTCGTGGTTCGCCGTATGCTGACCGGAGCGCTGAGCTGGACCGTCACCTGGTACAGGCCGGAGCGGGGTGGTTTGACTCTGGACGGGCTGGCCGACCAGGTCATGGTCATGCTCGGGTTTCCCGCAACGCCCTGAATGGCGTTTCCTGTTAAGCAAAGGGGCCCTGGGCAAAGGGGTCCTGGACAGGGCTCTTTGTTCGTTCTTGCGCGGATCAGGCGCCGGTCACTTTTCGCCCTGCCTGAAGGGTGTGATGTTCTCCCCGCGCCCGGAAACCTGGTAACAGACGGGAAAAATTTCGTTTCTCTAAATGCCTTGATCTTTACCAAAAATCCGGGCATACAGCTCTTTCCATGAGGGTCATTGGCCTCATTGGCATATACGCTCCGGCATTCGGGCCATTTTTGTCTGACAATTTTGACCGCACCCTTACAGTCATGGACGATGAGGGTAGGAAAGGCTTTCGGTGGGACGTTACGTCACCAGAAACCGGGCGGGCACCCTCGGTCTATCTATAAAAACAACTCAAAGCAGGACGAGTTATGATTTCCACTCTGGTTACCTTGTGCCGCCACATTCGTGTCGCTTCTTTGAAGCTCCTGACCGCCGGCGCTCTGATTGTGCTACCGGCTGTTCCGCGAACCCGATCTACACCACCACTGGCGTGGTGCTGTCGAACTTCGCCGAGAGCGAGACCACCCCCTATGTTCTGGAGACGTCTGATCCCCGGCTGGCCTGTGCACTGGGTGAAAGTCTTGATTCGCTGATCTATTCCTTCTCCCGGGTCATGGATGCACCCGACGACACCGGTTCTCTCCTGATGCTGCTGGCGGGTAACTGTTCCCAGTACAAGGCCTGGGAGGCAGAGCTGGCATACGTGCGGGCGGACTACCAGGGCAATATCGAGGCTGCCAAGGATGCCAGGGAAGAAGCAAAACGCATGAACGCCCTGACCGCCAGGCGCCGCTACGCCTCCTTCCGGAGAGCCATGGCCGCCTATGAATTTGATCCCTCAGCCGAGCCGGTGGAATGCCCGTTTCTGTTCAGTGACCAGGACGAACTCATCTTCCTGCTGGGGCTGATGACCGGTATGCAGGCCATTGTCAACGACGCCAACTCCGGTGGCATGGGGGGCGTGCCCAAAAACATTGCGCCCCAGACCGAGCGCGTTGCCGCCTGTCTGGATAATGAAAAGTGGGCCGGTATGCCAAATGCCATCCGTTCCCTGGTCTGGCTGCTGCTGCCGGATACCCGGCCAGAGGGGGTTTCGGATCCCTGGCAGGTGCTTGAAGGTAGTACCGAACTGGGTGTCGAGAAAGGCCTTCGCATACCTCACGCTATCCAGACCATCGCTGCCGAAACTTTCGGTCGGCGCGACAAGCTGGAGGAAGCCATTGCCTCCTTCGCCGAATCCAGCGCAACCATTGAGGTTTGGGACGACTACCGTCTATTGGATGAGATCGCCACCGACATGGTCCACTTCTCCTCGGACAAGTACTGGTCTGCCAACTATGGCTATCGGACACCGCAATCTTTCTTCGGTAAGATGAGCCCGGAGGGGGAATCCGAAAATGTTGAGACCATGAGCCTGGATGGCCTGCTCTGAGGCAGGCCGCCAGCCCCCCCCCAGAAAATCCGACAAACACAAAAAAGACCCGGAGGTCGTAATGATCCGCAAATCCCTTGCCGCCATGGCCCTGGTAGCAGCATCACCCTTTGCATCGGCACAGAGTGTTTCAATGTGTGTATTTGATGTTATCGGTGCCAATGGTGACGCCTACAATCTCATCAAGGATTATGCCCTGGAGATGAAGAGCTACGGGGTGGATTTCCAGCTGAAGCCCTATACCGACGAAGGGGTCGCCATCGGTGATTTCAACGCCGGCCAGTGTGACGCGGTGGCGGCAACCGGTCTCCGGATCCGGCCGTTCAACAAGTTCACCGGCAGCATCAGTGCCGTGGGTGCGCTTCCGACCTACGACGACCTGAAAACCCTGCTGGCAACCCTGGTCCAGCCCAAGGCGGCGCCGTTGATGAAAGCCAACGGTTATGAGGTTCTGGGTATTCTTCCGGTGGGCGCCGGTTATCTCTTCGTGAATGATCGCAGCATCGACACCGCCGCTGAACTGGCCGGCAAGCGCATGGCCACACTGGGCTATCAGAAAGACGCCATTCACATGGTGAACTACGTGAAAGCGACCGTTGTGCCTTCAGATATGACCAACTTTGCCGGCAAGTTCAATAACGGCTCTGTTGATACCACCTACGCGCCGGCATTCGCCTATGAGGCCCTCGAGCTGTACAAGGGCATCGGTGACAAGGGTGGTATTGTGGACTATCCCCTGGCGCAGCTGACCTACCAGGTGGTCGTCCGGGACGAGATCCTGGATGACGAAACCGCCCAGAAAGCCCGTGAGGTTGCCTGGAACATGTTCCCGCAGGCCATGAATCTGATCGAAAGGCAGGAAGCGGCGATTCCGGATGAAAAATGGATCAGGATCTCCAGGGAAGACATTCGTGGCTACCAGGAGATGTTCCGCGAGAACCGCCTCGAAATGCGTGATGGCAAGAACGGCGCTCCGGATGTTTACGACCCGAAGATGTTGACCCTGCTCAGAAAGATCCGTTGTACAAGTAACCCTTCGGCTGCCGAGTGCACCGCGGCCAACCGCGAATAACAGAACGGAATACCTATGAACTGGCAAGCTATGACCGCTCCGGCTGCAAGGACCGTCTACCCCGTGCATCGCCTGCACGGGGCAGTACTCCTGCTATTGCTGCTGCTCACCCTGTTGTTGGGGATGGGGAACTCTCTGCATTCCCGGTTGCTGTGGCTGGGCGAGCAGATCTGGCCGAATTATTACCTGCTGAATCCGGACGCCAAAGAACCCTCGTGCCAGTTGGATATGGACATCGACGCGGAAGTCGCCAGGCGGGTCCAGGCCTACAAGCCGGACCCGGACGACCTGTTCAGTTCGCCGCCTGATCCCGGGTCCATCCGGAATTCGCTGGAGAGTAACCTGGAGCTGTGTCAGCAGAAGTATGCGCTCTACGAACAGAACCTGAAACAGGCAACCCCGGCGCTGGGGATATACAAGACGGTAGAACAGGGATTGGCCGGGTTCCTGCTTGATAACATGGACCTCTCCAAGTACCTGTTCATTGCCATGTTTGCCATGGCGGCAGCGATAGCTGCCATGGACGCCGACCACATTGCGCTCCGGATGCCCCGGAACCGGGCCGAATGGCGATTGAGCCAGGGCGTGCAGTTTGTCGTCAACGGCCTGATGGTGCTGTCCCTGAATGCCTATCTCGGCAAGCTCGCCACCTCACCGGGCTCCCGGGGCACCATGAGTCTGGAGTATGGATGGATCTGGGTATTTGGACTGTTCATGGTGATTAACGCGACCCGGTTCCTGATGATTCCGGACCGGATGCGCGCCGGCAGGCTCAGGGGCTCCTCAGGGATAGTGATTCCGCTGTATTGCGCCATGGGCCTGATCGCCATGGGCTATTTCTTCTTCGTGGACGGCTATGCTTCGGGCCTCGCCATCTACTTCGGGATGATGTCTGATCTGTCATCGATGTTCATCAACATCGGCCTTTACGTGCTGGTTGGCATGATGCTCAAGCAAACCCGTATCCCGGAGTTACTGCTGGACGTCATCAAGCCCTTTAACCTGCCTGCACCAATGCTGGCATCGGTGATTATCTTTGCCACCGCTTTCCCGACGGCCTTTACCGGTGCATCGGGCATTTTCGTCCTGGCCGTCGGCGGTGTCGTTTACGATGAACTCCGCCGGGCCGGGGCAGGTCGCCAGCTGGCGCTGGCCACGACCGCCATGTCCGGCAGCCTGGGTGTGGTCCTTAACCCCTGCCTGTTGATCGTTGTGGTGGCGGCCCTGAACAAGGAAGTGACAACCACGGAGATGTACAGCTGGGGCTTCTGGGTATTCCTCATGTCGGCCAGCCTGTTCTCGCTGATCGTGTGCAAGACCGGAGGCAACTGGAAACCGCGGCCTTCACCCGGTGCTTTGCGCGCGGCTCTCGGCAAGACCCGGGCATTACTGCCCTACGTGGTCGTGGCCACCATCGTCATCCTGGCTATCTGGATCATCCTGGGGCTCAAGTTCAATGAGTACAGCGCGCCGTTGATCCTGCCCCTGGTAATGCTGGCCCTGGTGATGCTGGATTCCGGCCGGGAAAGTCGGGAGGACGGCGAGACCCGCGCCCAGACGTTCTGGAGTCGGAGCTCCTCGGCCGCCAGTGATTCCGCTGTGCATATCGGCGCGCTGCTGGCACTGATCGGCTTCTCGATCTGCCTGGGCGGTATCCTGGAGCGTTCGGACATCGTCCATGCGCTGTTCCCGGAAAATCTCACCAGTCCCTGGCTTGCCATGCTGGTGATCGTGGTGATGCTGACTGTAATCGGCATGGTGATGGATCCTTTCGGCGCCGTCATCCTGGTATCTGCAACCATTGCCCAGCCTGCAATCCATCTGGGTATCGACCCGCTGCATTTCTGGATCGTCTGTCTCGTCGCGTTCGAGCTGGGATATCTCAGCCCGCCGGTGGCGCTGAACCACCTGCTGACCCGGCAGGTGGTCGGGGAAACGGAAGTGCTCGCTTCTGAGCGCAAAGGTTCCTTCTTGTTCAGGTATTGGCGTCTCCTGCTGCCCCTGGCAGTCATGGGGCCGACGCTCCTGCTGGTCGCCTTTGTTCCGATGTTGTTCTACGCGCTGTAACTTGACTTCGATAAATTGAAGTAACCGCCACCGGCCCGGCCGCTGGCGGTTTTTTTATCGTGAGGCGTTTATCCCCGTACTCGCATACAAGAGCGGTAACGAAAGCCGGGTGATGGTGTATGCTTCAACTGGCAGACGGAAAAGGCGGACTGGAAGAAGGAAAGGAACCCGGATGTTTCAGAAAGGCTTGGTAGTGGGCCTGGCAGTGGCTTTCGCCGGTTGTGGCGGTGGCTCCGGTGGTGGTGAAACCGCGCCGGTGGATGTGGCGCTCTCCGGGGTTATCGATATCGAAGCGGGGACCCGGGTGGATATGGATAACGCCGATTCGCTCTCCCTGAATTCGTCTCCGTCTGACAGCGTTCAGGCATTGCCTGCGGGATTCATCCTTGCAGGCTATGTAAGTATCGAGGACGGAAGCTATCCGACCGCAGGCGGGTTTCCCGGTACCGATTATTTCATTGATGCCCTCGACCGCTTTGCCTTGAACCTGGCTCCGGATCAGCGGGTGTCGCTGCAGGCGTTTGCAACCCGTGCCGGCCGTTCCGGTCTGACCCTCAGGTTATTGGATCCCGTTTCAGGTGATCTGATCGCCAGCGTCAGTACCAGTGACACCACCTCCCAGGTGAGCGTCAGCCTTACCAATGACCGGCCGGAAGGCACCTACCAGGTAGAAGTGCTGGCCGACTCCATACCCATGCTCTATATCCTGTCGTCCTCGGCTTCCGGTCTGTCTTTCCAGTCTGTTTATGAATGGCCCGACCATCAGTTTGCCGAGGGAGAGGCCATTGTTGCCATGGAGCAGGAGCAGGGTTTCCCGGGGGCCGCGTCAGCGCAGATGGGCGCGCTTGGAATGACAGAAGCCAGGGGGCTTGGTCGGGGGCTCTGGCGGGTACGAATGGCCGGGACTGTGAGTCAGGGCCATGGCAACCGGGCAAGCCAGACTCTGGCATGGATTGAAAGCTTGCGCAAAGACGGAGCGGTGAAAAGCGCTGTGCCCAACTACTTGGTCAGATCCCAGGAAACGCCAGTCAGTGAGCCCCTTTATGCAGACCCCGCTTTGGGCCAGCAGTGGCACTATGAGCTTTTGAACGCTCCCATTGCCTGGCAGCTGGCTCCCGGCGGTGGGCTTGGTGTGGCAGTAGCTGTTCTGGATACCGGGCTCTTTGGCCAGCCAGGAAACTGGCACCTGGACCTGAACGCAAATGTCGGTAATACCACCGAAGATTTTGTTTCAGGCGAATACGACAACGATGGGGACCCCGAACCCGACGATAACCCTTCCGACCCCGGCAACAGTGTGGGTGGTAGCGTCTACCATGGTACCCATGTCGCCGGCACGGTAGCGGCTGCTGTCAACAATCGAGGCGGTGGCGGAGTTGCCTACCAGTCAACGCTGGTGCCGGTCAGAGTGTTGGGCGAGGGCGGTACAGGTTCTTCTGAAGATTTGCTCAATGCACTGAACTGGGTTGCCGGCGGAGATGCCGGGCCTGTGCGGGCCGATATCGTCAACCTGAGCCTGGGCGGCCTGCCCTATATCCAAAGTCTGCAGGATGCGATCAACGTGGGAACAGCCCGTGGTGCAATCTATGTGGCGGCAGCGGGTAATGCTGCAAGCAACACACCGTCCTATCCGGCTGCTTTCAACAATGTGCTCGGAGTCAGCGCCGTGGATGGTGCGGGGGTTCTCTCGTCCTATTCCAATTTTGGCTCCTGGGTCGATCTGGCGGCACCGGGCGGTGATGCCAGCCGGGACGGCAATGCCGATGGCCGGGGTGACCTGGTCAGCAGCACCAGTGCTGCCGTGATTGACGGTACCCTCACGGCTACCTATGCCGGCCTACAAGGCACTTCCATGGCTGCGCCGCATGTTTCTGGTGTTCTGGCATTGATGAAAAGTCAGAATAAATTGCTCAAATATGAAGATGTCAATGAAGCACTTCAGCTTGGTAAGCTCACCGTTTCCAGTTGCGATAATCCCTGCAGAAATGACGAACTTGGCTGGGGACTAATGGATGCCGCCAAGTCCGTGTTGGCGGCTTCGGATGCATCGGTGACGGACTTGCTGACGGCGTCTCCCGCCATTGTTACTCTTTCGACCGAAGGTACATCTTCAGTAACCGTGTCGCTGGAGGTTTATGGGGATTCGCCTTCAGATGTCGTTATCAAAGCGGTGGAGTTGGAAGCGGCCGCAGCGTGGCTCGGCGTGACTGCACCTGAACCCGGTAGCTCTGGCAAGAGTTTCTCGATAGATCTGGATTTGAATTTGAATGCCGAAGCATTGGAAGAAGGCGTGTCCGAGCGAACTGTCTTACTCGTTACTTATCAGGGTGATGTTGAAGAGCGAACGCTCGAAATCCCGGTCATCGGTCAGCAACTGGCCGATCAAACCCTCCGTAATGCAGGCCGCCACTTTGTCCTGCTGGTCGACCCGGTGCCGGAGGGCGACATCTTTACGACTGTGTCCCAGGCAACCGTGGAGGTGGTCAATGGCCAGTACCAGTTCAGCTTCCGCCCGGACGACGGCGTCGAACCCAGATACCTCTCCGAAGTCCCGCCCGGAACCTACTTCCTGGTGGCCGGCTCGGACCTCGATAACGACGGCCTGATCTGTCATGCTGGCGAGGCCTGTGCAGAGTACCCGGTCTCCGGTCTGCGGGAGCAGATCACCATTACCGCGGGCGAGGCCATCCAGGGCATCCGGATGACCACCAGCTACTCGAGGCCGACGATTTCCGCCCAGTCCCCCGATGTGCTCCCACGCCCGGGATTTGAGGGCTATCGTCTGTTCCCGACACAGCCGGATAACGAAAACACCAAGAGTATTCGCTGATCATGACGTTGTGCTCCCGTTGCTTTTCAATCATCCTCGCCGGTGCCAGCATGGTGGTTGCCGGCTGTGCAACCAGTCAGCCCCGGGTTCAGACCGATGAGGGTGCGCCCCTGGCCAGGCAGATCAGCCAGTCATCCCACTGTGGCCTGACGGCACCAGGCCATCTGCTTCTGAAGAGCGAGACCGATGTCGGGCGTCTGGAAGGGCTGCAGGGCCGGACCTTGCCCCTGGCGCCGCTGAGGGCCGTTGATTTTGAACGGGAGCAGGTGGTGCTTGCGGCCCTGGGCCAGAAACCCACGGGCGGCTACAGTGTCACCCTGGTGTCCTCGGCTATCGAGGATGACACCCTGGAGCTCTCCGTCCGCATCCGGGAACCGCAACCGGGCGTGGTGGTCACCCAGGCGCTGACCACTCCCTGTGCCGCCATTGCAGTCACTGCCCGCGGCTGGAGTGACATCCGCATCACGCCCGGGCAAGACAACCGTTGATCTTTGCCGTTGAATCCCTAAGCTATGGCTCAGCTTTTCTGACCAATTGCGGAGTCACTTCCTGACCATGAGCCAGCAACAGTACAACGCCGACGCCATTGAAGTCCTGAGCGGTCTGGATCCGGTGCGCAAGCGCCCCGGAATGTACACGGATACCTCGCGCCCGAATCACCTGGCCCAGGAAGTGATCGATAACAGTGTCGACGAGGCTCTTGCCGGCCACGCCAGCCGCATCGATGTCATCCTGCATAGCGACGGTTCCCTCAGCGTCGAGGACGACGGTCGCGGCATGCCGGTGGATACCCATAAAGAAGAGGGGCTCTCAGGCGTCGAGCTGATCCTGACGCGGCTGCACGCCGGCGGCAAGTTCTCCCAGGGCAACTACAACTTCTCCGGCGGTCTGCACGGGGTGGGTGTCTCGGTGGTCAATGCCCTGTC
>Ga0114984_1000528_pt1 | contig 14630 bp, 12 predicted proteins | sample Shrwel1BS1Day1_FD_96987 | JGI IMG/M metagenome (GOLD analysis project Ga0114984, IMG submission 96987) | Subsurface microbial communities from deep shales in Ohio, USA - Utica-3 well 1 S-1-Day1 | ecosystem: Environmental > Aquatic > Deep subsurface > Shale gas/oil reservoir > Produced water/Flow... | reverse complement strand
CTCAAGCCGTATCAGCAACTCGACCCGGCCTCGGGTGTCAGCATGGATGACGTGAAATGAAGAGCTTCTTCGCCAAACTTGGCGCCTTTTTCCGCAAGACCTGGGTCTGGAGCCTGCTGCTGGTGCTGGTCCTCGCCCTGCTGGTGTGGTTCGTCGGCCCGCTGCTGGCGGTCGACGACTACAAGTTCTGGGAGTCGGCCACCAGCCGCCTGCTGACCATCAGCCTGCTGTTCCTGCTCTGGGGCCTGGCCATGGTGTTCGCCAGCTGGCGCGCCACCGCACGCAAGAAGGCCGAAGAGAACGACGCCGAGGCGCAGGAGCGCCTGCGCCGCGAGGAGCAGATCGGCGAGGAGCAGAATGAACTGCGCCACCGCTTCAAGGACGCCCTGCGCACCCTCAAGCGCTCCAGCCTGTACCGCGGGCGCAGCGAGAAGTGGCGCAACGACCTGCCCTGGTACCTGCTGCTCGGCCCGCAGGGCAGCGGCAAGACCAGCCTGCTGGACTTCTCCGGCCTGGACTTCCCGCTCAACCGCGGCGACAGCCAGCGCCTGACCAAGGACGTCTCAGGCACCCGTTATGCCGACTGGTACTTCGCCGACCACGCCGTGCTGATCGACACCGCCGGGCGCTACCTGACCCAGCCCGACGCGCAGGTCGACGGCCGCGCCTGGGGCACCCTGCTCAGCCTGCTGCGCCAGCGCCGCGCGCGCCCGCTCAACGGCGTGCTGGTGAGCATCCCGGTCGAGCAGCTGCAGGGCGGCAGCGAGGTGGAGCTGGAAACCCTGGCCCGCCAGACCCGCCAGCGCCTGCACGAGATCCACCAGCGTCTGGGCGCCGACGTGCCGGTCTACCTGGTGCTGAGCAAGGCCGACAAGGTGCTGGGCTTCGACGAGTTCTTCGACCAGCTATCGCGCGAGGAGAGCGAGCAGGTGCTCGGCGCCAGCTTCCGCAAGGAGCAGAACGCCAGCGACGTGGCCGTGGTGCGCCAGGAGTTCGAAGAACTGCTGCGCCGCCTCAACAGCCAGGTGATCCTGCGCATGCACCAGGAGCGCGATACCCAGCGCCGTGGTCGCATCCTCGACTTCCCGCACCAGCTCGGCCAGATCGGCGAGCGCCTGTGCCTGTTCATCGAGCTGGCCTTCGCCGGCAACCGCTACCAGCGCGCCAGCAAGCTGCGCGGCTTCTACCTGACCAGCGCGCCGCAGCTCAATGAGCAGCTCGACCCGCTGACCGCCGGCATCGGCCGCAACCTCGGCCTGGCCGGCAGCGCGCTGCCAACCTTCCGCACGGGCCGTGCACGCTTCATCAACCACCTGCTCAGCCGGGTGATCTTCCCCGAGGCCGACCTGGCCGGACTCGACCAGAAGGAAGTGCGCCGTATCGACTGGGGCCAGCGCGCCATGTATGCCACCGCCTTCGCCGTGCTGGCGCTGTTCGGCGTGCTCTGGGCCAGCGGCTTCTCGGCCAACCACGGGCGCCTGGAGCAGCTGCGCGATATCGCCCAGAAGCTCACCCGCGAGCACCAGGCGATCAACCCGCAGGACGACGCCCTGCAGACCCTCAAGGCGCTGGACAGCAGCTACGCCGCCACCCTGGTGTTCCCGCCCAAGGGCGAGGTGTCCTACCTGCAGCGTACCGGCCTGTTCCAGGGTGAAGCGGTCAATCCGGCTGTTTATTCGACCTACCGCGCCGAGCTGGAAACCCTGCTGCTGCCACGTGTGGCGCGCCAGCTGGAGGCGCAGATCCGCGCCAACCTCGGCGACCGCGAGCGCCTGCTCGGCAGCCTGCGCGCCTACCTGATGCTCAACCTGGAAGAGCGCCGCGACGCCGCCTTCCTCAAGGAGTGGGTGGCCGCCGACTGGTCGCTGCGCTATGCCGGCAACAGCCCGGCGCAGCATGGCCTCAACACCCATTTCGCCCGTTTGCTCGACGAGTCCTTCGCGCCCTATGCGCTCAACGCCCAGCTGGTCGCCCAGGCGCGCCAGGTGCTGCGCAGCGAGTCGCTGGCCAACGTGGTCTATCGCATGCTGCGTGAACAGGCGCGCAGCCTGCCGGACTACCGTCTGAGCCAGAAGCTCGGGCCGCAGGCCGGGCTGATCAATGGCAGCGACTACGCCATCCCCGGCTTCTACACCCAGGCCGGCTACAGCAAGACCTTCACCGCCCAGGGCGGCAACCTGGTGCGCGAGATCCTGCGCGACAACTGGGTGCTGGGCGAGGGCGAGAGCCTCAGCGCCGGCGACCTCGGCCGCCTGATGGTAGAGCTGGAGCAGCTGTACTTCCGCGATTACGGCAACTACTGGGGCGAGGCCATTGCCCAGCTCAGCCTGGAGCCGATCGGCAGTGCCGGCCGTGGCGCCGCCCTGCTCGGCGGCCTGACCGCGGCCAACTCGCCGCTGCTGCAACTGCTGGTGGAAGTGCGCGACAACACCCGCTTCAAGGGCCTGGCCGAGGCCGCCGATGACGCCGGTGCCGCCGCCGAAGCGCTGGAGGGCGCCAAGGGCAAGCTGGGCAAGGCCGCCAAGCTGGCCAGCGCTGCCGCCGAACAGGCGCAGCAGGCCCTGGCCAAGAACACCCCGGACACCGCGCGCAAGACCCTGGAGCGCCGCTTCGAGGTGCTGCACAAGCTGCTCGACGACAACGGCGGTGCCGGCGTCGAACTGGCCGCCAGCCTGCAGGCGCTGGACGAACTGCAGCGTCAACTGGCCAGCCTGGCCAATGCCGGTGCCAGCGACCAGGCCGCGTTCGAGATGGCCAAGGCGCGCATGGCCGGCAAGCGCGATGCGATCAACCAGGTACGCAGCGCCGCCGCGCGCCTGCCGCAGCCGGTGGGCAACTGGCTGGCGCTGCTGGCCGAGGACAGCTGGACGCTGGTGCTCAACGACGCCTACCACTTCCTCAACCAGCGCTATCAGAGCGAGCTGTACGCCGCCTACGACAACTCGCTGAAGCAGCGTTACCCGTTCAGCGCGCACAGCGAGAGCGACGTGGCAGTGGCGGATTTCCGCGAGTTCTTCAAGGCCCAGGGCATCGCCGAGCGCTTCTTCGACCAGTACCTGCGCCCCTTCGTCAGCGGCAGCGCCGACGAGTATCGCCTGCGCCGCGTCGATGGCCGCGGCCTGCCGCTGTCGCGCGAGTTCCTCCTGCAGATGAGTCGCGCCCAGGTGATCCGCCGCAGCTTCTTCGCCGAGAACCCGGCCGAGCCGCAGGTGCTGTTCAAGCTCGAGCCCTACTCGCTGGACTCCAGCCTGAGCCGCGCCGACTTCCGCTTCGGCAAGCAGCAGCTGGAATATCGCCACGGCCCGATCGTCGCCACCGCCTTCCGCTGGCCGGCGGCAAGCGAGGAAGACCGCACCAGCCTGGTGGTCGAGGAACTCGGCGGTCGCCGCGTCGGCATCGAGAAGAACACCGGCCCCTGGTCGCTGTTCCGCCTGCTCGACCTGATGGACGTGGACTACCACAGCGGTCGTGACGTGCTGATCCTCAAGGCCAACCTCGGGGGCCTGCACGCCAACTACCTGCTGCACAGCCAGCGTTCGCCGAACCCGTTCGACATCGGCCTGCTGCGCAGCTTCAAGCTGCCGGCGACGCTCTGATGCCGGCAGTCGTCAACGCCTGGCGCAGCGCGGCGCGCACCGACACCGGCAAGGTGCGCGCGCGTAACGAGGACGCCTTTCTGGCCCTGCCCGAGCAGGGCCTGTGGGTGGTGGCCGACGGCATGGGCGGGCACCAGAACGGCGCCCTGGCCAGCCGCCTGATCGTCGAGCAACTGGCCGAGCTGGCGCAGGGCAGCCTGGAGCAGCGTCTGGTGGCGCTGCGTCAGGCGCTGCACCGGCTCAATCATCGCCTCGGTCAGGAGCTGACGGTGACCGCCGACCGCCCGGACACGGTGATCGGCAGCACCGTGGTCGCCCTGCTGCTCGACGGCGACCGCGCCGCCTGCGTCTGGGCCGGCGACAGCCGCTGCTACCTGTGGCGCGGCGCGCGTCTGTATCAGCTCAGCCGCGACCATTCGCTGGTGCAGCAACTGATCGACGAACAGGGCCTGACGCCGCAGGAGGCCGCGCGCCACCCGGCGGCGCATGCCCTGACCCGCGCCATCGGCGCCAGCGAGACCCTGCAGCTGGACATCCTCGAACTCGACGTGCTGCCTGGCGACGTCTTCCTGCTATGCAGCGACGGCCTCTACCAAGGCGTTTCCGCCGACGAGCTGGGCGCCTGCCTCAACCTGCCTTCGCCGCACCTGGCCGTGGAGCGCCTGTTCCAGCGCGTGCTCGACGGCCCGGCCCGTGACAACCTCAGTGCCGTGGTGATCCGCCAATGATCGAAGCCGCCGAAGCCAGCGACCTCACCTACTTCGCCCTGGCCGCCACCGCCGCCAGGGAGCCTGTGCGCGAAACGCCGCGCCAGGCTCCCGGCGAGCTGCCGGAAGTGCTCGGCGGCCGCTACCGGATCGAGCGTCTGCTCGGCGTCGGCGGTATGGGCGCGGTGTATCGCGCGCGCGATCTGCTGCGCGAACAGTTCGGTGACCCCGAGCCCTATGTCGCGCTGAAGACCCTGAGCGACGACTTCGCCGAATACCCGGACGCCAACGCCCTGCTCTACAGCGAGTTCGCCCTCACCGCGCGGCTCAGCCACCCCAACGTGGTGCGTCTGTTCGGTTTCGAGGTGGACATTCCCAGCCAGCGCGCCTTCATCACCCTGGAACTGCTGCGCGGCCTGACCCTCGATCAGCTGCTCTGCGAACGCCCCGAGGGCCTGCCCTGGGACGAGCTGCGTGGCATCGCCATCCCGCTGCTCGAAGCCCTGTGCTATTCGCACCAGCTGGGCGTGCTGCATGGCGATCTCAAGCCCAGCAATGTGATGCTGGCCGAAGACGGCCTGCGCCTGTTCGACTATGGTCTCGGCCAGCCGGTGGAGGGCCTGCTGCCCGGTCTGCCGCGCCTGTGCCGCAGCCGCATCGCCGCCTGGACACCGCGTTACGCCGCGCTGGAGTTGCTCGAAGGCGCACCGCTGTCGGCGGCTGCCGATGTCTATGCGCTGGCCTGCGTGCTGGTCGAGCTGGCCAGCGGGCAACACCCGTTCCGCCGCCTCAGCGCCAAGCAGGCCAAGAGCATGGAGCTGGACAGGCAGTTGCAACGCCCGGCGCAGGTGCCGCTGCACTGCTGGCAGGCCCTGCGCACCGCGCTGGCCTTCGACGAAAGCCAGCGGCAGATCGACTGCAGCGAGCTGCTCGACGCGTTTCGCCGGCCACCGGCCTCGCGTCTGCGCCGCTGGCTGGGCAAGGCATAAGGACTTAATCGAAAGGATACGCACATGTTCAACCCGGCCAATGAAACCCATTTCAGCCTGACCATCGAAGGCGTCGAGCACGATCTGCAGGTGCTCGAATTCAACGGCCGTGAGGCCATCAGCCAGCCCTATCGCTTCGACGTCGAGTTGATCAGCGAACGGCCGGATCTCGATCTGGCCAGCCTGCTGCACCAGCGCGCCTTCCTCGCCTTCAGCCCCAACGGCGACGGCATCCACGGCCTGATCCACCGGGTCGAGCAGGGCGAGTCCGGCAAACGCCTGACCCGCTATCGCCTGGCCATCGTGCCGCAGCTCGCCTACCTGGCGCACCGCACCAACCAGCGCATCTTCCAGCACCTGACGGTGCCGCAGATCGTCGCCCAGGTGCTGGAAGAACACGGCATCGTGGAGGGCCGCTACCAGTTCCAGCTAGGCCCCAGCGTCTACCCGCAACGCGAGTACTGCGTGCAGTACGACGAAAGCGACCTGCACTTCGTCCAGCGCCTGTGCGAGGAGGAAGGCATCCACTACCACTTCCAGCACAGCGCAAGCGGCCATGTGCTGACCTTCGGCGACGACCAGACCGCCTTCGCCAAGCTCGGCCAGCCCACGCCCTATATCCAGGACAGCGGCATGACCGCCGACGATCCGGTGATCAAGCGCCTGGCCCTGCGCCTGGAAACCCGCACCCGCAGCACCACCCGCCGCGACTACGACTTCGAGCAGCCGCGGCTGCTGCTGGAGGCGGCCTACCAGGGCGAGCAGGCCGGCGAAAACGACGGCCTGCCCGATCTGGAAGACTACGACTACCCCGGCCGCTACACCGACCGCACCCGCGGCAAGCACCTGGCCAAGCGCGCCCTGGAACGCCACCGCGCCGACTACCAGCAACTGCAAGGCCAGAGCGACCAGCCGCGGCTGGTTACGGGGCATCTGCTGGAAATTTCCGAACACCCGCGCCGCGAATGGAACGACCTCTGGCTGCTCACCGAAGTGCTGCACGAAGGTAAACAGCCGCAGGTGCTGGAAGAATCGATCACCAGTGATCTGACACGACGCAGATCGGCCCCCTCGCCCCTCCCGGGAGAGGGCTGGGGAGACGACTACAGGGATGTAGGAGTTAGAGCGACGCAGGATGCCAAAGCCGAGGGGGAAAAGGACGACGCCGACTTCACCCAAGGCTACCGCAACCGCTTCCTCGCCACCCCCTGGGACGTGCCCTACCGCCCGCCGCTGGAACACCCCAAGCCCAAGGTACTGGGCAGCCAGACCGCCGTGGTCACCGGCCCGGCTGGTGAGGAAATCCACTGCGACGAATATGGTCGAGTGAAGGTGCAATTCTTCTGGGATCGCGAGGGCCAGGCCGACGAGAAGACCAGCTGCTGGCTGCGCGTCAGCTCCAGCTGGGCCGGTGATCGCTACGGCGCCATCACCATCCCGCGTATCGGCATGGAAGTGCTGGTCACCTTCCTCGAAGGCGATCCCGACCAGCCCCTGGTCACCGGCTGCCTGTACCACGCCGAACACGTGGTGCCCTACGACCTGCCGGCAAACAAGACCCGCAGCGTATTCAAGACCCTCAGCAGTCCTGGCGGTGGCGGCTACAACGAACTACGCATCGAGGACCGCAAGGGCGCCGAGCAGATCTACATCCACGCCCAACGCGACTGGGACGAGAACATCGAACACGACCAGAAGATCCGCGTCGGCAATGAACGCCACGACACCGTGGAGAAGAACAGCTACACCGAACTGCTGGCTGAGGAACACCTCACCGTCACCGCCGACCGCAAGGTGGAGGTCAAACCTCAGGATCACCTGACGGTGGCCACCGACCAGCACATCAAACTCGGCACCGCACAACTGACCAAAGCCGGCCGCGAGATCCACCTGAAGGCCGGGCAGAAGATGGTCATCGAAGCTGGTATCGAACTGACGCTCAAGGCCGGCGGCAGCTTCATCAAACTCGACCCCGGCGGCATCACCATCTCCGGCCCACTGGCCAGGATCAACGCCGGCGGCGCGCCGGGCAAGGGCTCGGGGCTCAAGATCAAACCGCCGGTGCTGCCGGGCGCAGCCGATAGCGACAAGGCGGGGAGTTTGTTGGAGCAGGCCGTCAGCAACTGTGTGGACAAGCCACAGAAAGCCGTGTGTGAAGAGTGTCTGCTTCGTGCGCAAAGTAAAGCCCAAGCGCTAGTCGCACGTTGAGAGGCACCGGAACGCTATGAAATCCTTGGCTCACACTTGGCTGAATCTGCTTCGCGAGCATGCGGAGCAAGAACGTTTGCAGTATGTCGATCTGCTGGTCGATGCCAGCAATCTGCACTACCCGCTGCTTTCACGTCTCGATGAACTTGAGCAGCCCCCGGAAATTGCCATGCTTCTGGAAGGCACACCAGAAGGGGCCATCGCGGCCAAAGGGCCTCTACTGTTGCGAGTAGGAGTCGATCAGCTCGAACAACACTGGCTCGAAGAATTGCTGGCGAGCAAGAATGCACACCAGCATCTTCTGGCACTACTCAGTCCTTGGCCCTTCACCCAGCTTGCCAGCCACCTACGCCACTGCACCCAGGTTGAGTGGAACGATGGCCGGAGCAGTGGCCTGCTGCGTTTCTATGATCCGCGCATGCTGGTTCCCACCAGTGAAGCGCTGGATCCGCACCAGATATGGTTCCACGCCCCGGTCATCGCCTGGCACTGGCAGGATCGTGACCGGCAGCCTCGTAGCCTGCCTGGCAACCTCTTGGGCTCAACGGAATTACCGTCGCCGCTGCCGGTCTTGCGGCTGACGAAGGCGCAGATGGTCAGCCTGCTGGCCTGGAGCGCTGCGGAAGACTATCGGCGCAGTTGGGGTGTGCAGCCGCAGGACTACGGCATGGCCCAGCAGGAACCCTTGATTCGTCACTTGATGCATGGGCAGTTGGCGGCTAACCGCGAGGGACTTTATGACCTCGATCAGCGTGACACTTTCATCCGTGCCTGGTTGGCCAAGAATTCTCCTGTTGCGCCGCCTGAAGAGACTGCCGAGGTGTGGGCATGACTCGCAGGGCCTTGGCCTGTCTTCTGGTGGTTCTATCGCTAAGTGGCTGTCTGGTCAGGGACCCCGAGATGCTTGGTGCGCCTGTCGAGGGCTTTAACCACACGTCTGCTGCCATCAACCGTTTCACTGTCAACGGTGCTGGAGGCCCTAACCTAGGCCCTTATGGTGGCGGGGGCGGGCAGGTTTGTTGTGGCTCGGTGCCTCGTTATTGGCGGCCTGGGTTAAGAGCCATTGTGGAGTGGGAGAAAGATCCAAATCCTGGTGCCTCTGTTGGATGGCCACCTCATGGCACGGATAGATGGAGAGAGGCATATAAGAAACACGCGGCCAATTACACCCACCACCGGGTAGTGGTGGAGATTCCTCAGTACCAGGAAGCCGGGACATTGAAAGTGCATTTTCTCCCCTGCGATCAGGTGAGGGTCTCGGCGGACAATATTTTCTACGGGATCCCCGGCTACCCCTACAATTTTCCCCGCAAGATGGAGGATACGGAATGTCCCAAACTTTGATCCCGCCGCCCGTTCGCAACCCTATAAGCCGATACCCGCTCGCTGGTTTGTCGCTGGCGCTAGTACTGGTCAGCGGTTGCATGGCGAAGGAGTCCGAAATGCTCGGCGCTCCTGTCGAGGGCTATAACCATACGTCCGCTGCCATCAACCGTTTCACTGTCAATGGTGCTGGAGGCCCGAATATTGGCCCATATCAGGGCGGTGGAAAGCAAGTTTGCTGTGGAGTGCTTCCTCGCCATTGGCGACCAGGGCTTAGAGCCATTGTGGAGTGGGAAAAAGATCCTGATCCTCGTCCAGCTATTCCGCTTAAGCGAAATAAATATGGGACTCTTGATCCCGAGGACTACAAGAAACACGCAGCCAATTACACCCGCCACCGGGTAGTCGTGGAGATACCTCAATACCAAGAAGCTGGAACCTTGAAAGTGCACTTTTTGCCCTGCGATCAGGTGAGAGTTTCGGCGGACAATATTTTTTATGGGGTTGCCGGCTACCCCTATAACTTTCCCCGCAAGATGGAGGATACGGAATGTCCCAAACCTTGAACCCGCCACCTGCCAGTGTGCTGATTGCACGTCCTTTCGAACGTACGGGTTTGCCAATCGATTCATCAGAGGTCGCTAGAAATATCCGTAGCCAGAATCGTGATGAGAAGAAGGCCTGGGGTAAGACAGTTGACGCTGCAGCTAAGCAAGGGGACGAAGCCCCCGAACCTTGCTGCAAGACGCTGCATATCAGCCTTTGCTTCGATGGCACCAATAATCACGAGCCTTCGGACTCGATTGCCGACCCGATATGCACGAGTAATGTGGCGCGCTTATTTCACGCTAGCCTAGGTCAGGTGCCAGAGGCTATGGTGCAAGGTTTTTTTGCCTACTACAGCCCCGGCGTGGGCACTGTTTTCGAGGAAATCAAAGAGTATCTGCCGAGCCAGGCTGGCCTGATCGGAGCGAGTGGTGGTGAAGACCGAATCAATTGGGGGCTTACACGCTTAATCGCGGCGCTCAAGGAAACCCTCAAGGAGGCAGGGCAGGAGCCGCTTTCGATTGCTCAGACCCATGCCTTGGTCGAGGCCATGGCCACCAACTGGACTGCGTCCGTATTGAGCGGAGGCATATTGGAAAATGGTGCCCGCAAGCGCAAGGCAGCGATGCAACCCTACGAGGATGAACTAGCCAATTTGCTGGAGCAGCGGAGAAAGAGTGGTGAAAAACCGGAAATCCTCGCCTTGCGCCTCTATGTCTACGGTTTTTCCCGTGGGGCAGCCCAGGCCCGCGCTTTCGCTAACTGGTTGATGGAGCTGACGCGCCAGCAAAACGGCGAGGCCAGCGAATACCGCTTCGCCGGGCTACCCATTTCCATCGAGTTCCTCGGCCTGTTCGATACCGTGGCCGCAGTGGGCCTGGCTGACAGCGTACCTTTCGCTGCCGGTCATATGGATTGGGCCAGCGGCACCATGCGCTTGCCGGACGAAAACCCGGCACAGGCCTGCATACCAACTGGGCTGCCTGAAGATTGCCTCTTTCTCAAACGCTGCGTGCATCTGGTTTCCGCTCATGAACAGCGCGCCAGCTTCCCGTTGGATTCCATTCGTCGTCGAGAAAAAACAGCCGACGGGACGCGTGATGACTCACGCCCTTCTACCTATCGCAAGGACACCTGGGAATACGTCTATCCGGGTATGCACTCCGATGTGGGGGGCGGCTATCCCCCTGGCGACCAGGGCAAGGCCCGTGGTGGACAAGGAGAACTGCTGTCACAGATACCTCTGCACCATATGTATCGCTCAGCCTTTGCTGCAGGTGCGCCTTTACAGGTTCCTGAATCAGTTTTGAGCGACTCGCAAAAGGGAGAGCCCTGGCGAGTCATGGAGCCGAGAACGGAAGTTGCCTTTTCTATCTCCGAAACCCTCGTTACCCGTTTCAACGCCTGGCAAAAACAGGCCAAAGCCGGCCCTCTCGAGGCGGTGATCAAGCGTGAACAGGCCCTGATTACGGCCTGGCGTATCGATCGTTATGCCGGTGGTATCGACAAGCAGGGCTTTTATAGCCATGTGAAGCGTCAGGACATGACCGAGGAGCAGCAGGACGCTCTGAAACGCCTGCATGCCCAGAAACTGGCGGAAAATTCCGCAGCGGCTCAAGGCAAGGAACCGCCGGTGCTCAGTGCGAAAGAGCAGCAGCAACGCGCGGCGGATCTCGAGTTAGTTGGGGGCACCGAGGCTTATGCGCGCATCAATACCAACAAGACATTCGAGCCAGCGTTGGATGACCGGCAACTGCGCCGTGCCGCCGCTGAGTTCAAGCGTGATTACGGCCGTAATTGGGGAGTTCTTGAGGATACCTTCGAATGGGGTGGAATACTTAATCTGTTACTTGGCGGCACTGTCTACCTGATTAACGAAGAAGACGAAGCCCAGGAGTATGCCGAGCTTTATCAGAACGGCACGCAGCGCCATGGTGAGCTATTCACCAAGTCGGGCGTCATCGTAAGTGGGGAGCAAGATCTGGTCGCGCTTTTCGACGAGCAGGTACACGACTCACGTGCCTGGTTCATGAACTCTTCAGGTCTTGGCGAGCGTGAGCCTTTTACCGATTACTTTCGTTACCGCCTGGTGCATTTCGACAATGAGTCGAACAAGAGCCTATCGGTACTGGCGACTGCCGGTCGTGTGGTTGGCGTAGGTATAGCCTTGGCCAGCGTCGGGCTCTCGATCAAGAAGCGCAATCCCCGCTACTTGCTCGGCCTTTTCTTGCCCTCGCTGGCCACTCCCGTGCTGACGGGCAGGCCAGGCTTACCGGCTATCCCACAAATCAGCGCATTCGATCCGTTGACCGGCATCGCACTGCCGATGATGGAGGGCATGGAAGCCGTACGAGCCTTTACTCAAAAGCCTGGTGACGTGGTGGCCATGCTCAACGCTATGCCGTTGCCCGTACCGCTCACCGAGCAAACCGCTACTACGCCAGAGCTGCAAGCCGTCTTCAAAGCCGCTGAGGCGGTGAAGGCGGTCAAGGCTGCCAATGATTCCGGCGATATGGGCGGCTTGCTGGGGCAGGCGATGGACATGATGGACACGGGTGCCCCCAAGCCTGGACCGCAATCACCCGGTTGGCTGGATCAAGCCAAAGGCATGGCCAAGGAGTTCACGGGCTAGGAGCCAAGGGCAGCGGCGCATGCCTGCGTTGCTGCCCTTGCCGGCTTACGGTTTTACCGTCTCCAGCGCAGTCTTCAGAGCTTCCGCCTCCCTGAACACCCTCTGCTCCACCAACCTCCCATCCTCCAACTGCAACCACAACACTTCGCCCTCGCCAGCCGGATAACGCGGGGCGATGCGGGCGTCGCGGTCGAGCAGGATGCGGTAGTTGTAGCCGCGCATTTTCGGCAGGGCGAAGAGGCTGGCGATGACGCCGGGCATGCGGCTGATATCGGCGAGGAACACCGCCTGGCGCTGCTCCAGATAGCCCTTGGGCTTGCCTTGCAGGGCGGCATCGACCAGCTTGGCGCCGGCCATGTCGCGGGCGACCAGCAGGATGCGGGTTTCGTCGTTCAGGGTGTAGGGCTCGTCATGCTGATCGAGCAGGGTCCAGGGCGCCAGGCGCTCGCCGGGCTCCAGGGCCAGTGCGGCGGTCGACAGCAGGCACAGCAAGAGCAGGGCGGCAGCTTTCATGCGCGGACTCCGTGGTGATCAGTAGAGGTCTTCGTCGGTCACCAGGCGCACTTCGCCAGCGTCCATGGCGTAGGCGGCGTCGGCCAGGTCGTTGCTGATCTTTTCCACCTTCAGCGTGCCGCTGACCCACAGCGGGGCGTAGATGTCTTCGAGCGCGATACCCCTGGGGTAGCGCACCAGCACCAGCTGGTTGGGCGGCGGTGGCGGCACGTGGATGCAGGCGCCCGGATAGGGCACCAGGAAGAACAGGGTGCTGTTGCCCTTCTCGTCGCTTTCCAGCGGCACGGGATAGCCGCCCAGGCGAATGTCCTTGCCGTCGAGTTCGGCCACGGTCTTGGTGGAGTACATCACGGCCGGCAGGTCCTGATCCTGCTGGCGCAGGCCGCCTTCGCCGTAGAAGGTGCTGTCGCCCTCCGGAGTGTCGTGGCTGATTTCGGGCATTTCCTCGAGGGCCTTGCGGTCCTCGGGTGGCATCAGGTCGAGCCAGTCGGTTTCCGGCAGTTCGGCGTGAGCCAGGCCGGTGCACAGCAGCAGGGCGAGAAGCAGGTGGCGCATGGTGGTTGGAGTCTCTCGGCGTTGGCAATCGACAGCCGGCACGCCATGGGTGCCGGCTTCGAGGAAGGTCTGTCAGTCCTTCTTGATCGCGCCGTAGATTACCAGCAGAACGATGGCGCCGATCACCGCGCCGATGAAACCGGCGGCCTCCCCGGCTTCGTAGATGCCCAGCGCCTGGCCGCCGTAGGTGGCGGCGATGGAGCCGCCGATGCCGAGCAGGATGGTCATGATCCAGCCCATGCTGTCATCGCCGGGTTTGAGGAAGCGTGCGACCAGACCGACGATCAGGCCGATGAAAATGGTGCCGATAATGCCCATTGGCGTATCTCCTTGGTGAGTGCCGCTTGTGCGGCAGGCCCACATGGGACAGGTCGATGGGGCGGTCAGTTCGTCTCGTCGGGCGGCAGGACGCCATAGCGATGGTAGATCAGGGCTACTTCACCTTCTGCGCGCATGCGTTCGAGCTCGGCGCTCAGGCGGTCGTAGAGTGCGCGCCGATCGCTCTGGTAGCGTTTGAGCGAGGCACCGAAGTGGTTGCCCAGCACCTGTTGGTGCGCATAGTGGGCGTAGCTGAAATCATCGAAGCCCAGGCTGGCGAACTGCGCTTCCATCGGCATCACGTCCAGCACGGCGATGGTGTCGAGACGTCCGGCGCGAAACATCGCGGCCAACTGCGCATCGTCGCTGGCATAGACCCGGGCCAGGCGCTCGTCGCTGTCGAAGGGTTCGAAATAGACGGTGCCGCGTTTGACGCCGACCGACAGGCGGTGCAGGTCCTCATAGCGCTTGAGCTCCGCCTCGCGCCCCGGATGGACCACGAAGCGGATGTTCAGTTGCTGATTGCCGATGCTGGGCAGGAAGTGGATGTACTCGCGCCGCTGTTCGGTGAGCAGCACGCGCGGCACCAGATCGACCCGACCCGAGCGCAGGTCGTCGAGGCTGCGCAGGAAGGGCGCCTGACGCCAGTACAGGCGCACGCCGATGCGCTGCGCGGCGGTTTCCAGCACGCTGATCAGCGGGCCGCTGGGGATGCCGTCGACCGCGCGCATTTCCGGCGGGCGCTCACGGAAATCGACTCGCAGAACCTCTTCCGCCCCGACGCAGGTCAGGGCGAACAGCATGGGCAGCAGAGCAAGTAGGCGCTTCATGGATAGGCTCTTGGACGACGGCCGTCGTTCAGGAGTCTAGCCGTGAATTGCCCTTTTAGCGCTTGGCGATCAGGGCCTGAACCGCTGCGATGCCGGTATTCAGGGTTGCCCGATCGGCACTGCGCAGGGTGGCGTGGCCGACCTTGCGGCCGACCTTGAAGGCCTTGCCGTAGTGGTGCAGGTGGCAGTCGGCGATGCTGATCACCTTGTCCACCGGCGGTACTTCGCCGATGAAATTGAGCATGGCGCTCTCGCCCAGCTTGGCGGTGGAGCCCAGCGGCAGGCCGGCAACGGCGCGCAGGTGGTTCTCGAACTGGCTGCACTCGGCGCCTTCGATGGTCCAGTGCCCGGAGTTGTGCACGCGCGGGGCGATCTCGTTGGCCTTGAGGCCGCCGTCCACCTCGAAGAACTCG
>Ga0114984_1000525_pt1 | contig 14687 bp, 15 predicted proteins | sample Shrwel1BS1Day1_FD_96987 | JGI IMG/M metagenome (GOLD analysis project Ga0114984, IMG submission 96987) | Subsurface microbial communities from deep shales in Ohio, USA - Utica-3 well 1 S-1-Day1 | ecosystem: Environmental > Aquatic > Deep subsurface > Shale gas/oil reservoir > Produced water/Flow... | reverse complement strand
TGGGGCAAGAACATTGTCAGCGGCGCTGCGGATACAGGGTGTCGCTGTGGGTCGTTTCCTTGCCGGACGCCTGATGAAAGAGGCTCGGCTGTTCAGTTCGCAATCGCGCAAGCATCGTTATCGCCGAGCTGATGGTGAAAATGCTATCGCGGCGAATGAGCTAGATCGGCAGTTCACAGTGAGCGGCCCCAACCAAGTGTGGTGCGGCGACGTGACCTACATCTGGGCGGGTAATCGCTGGATCTACCTGGCGGCGGTGATGGATCTGTATGCGCGCCGCATCGTGGGCTGGGCGCTATCCAATCGACCAGACTCGCAACTTACGACGCGCGCTTTGCGCGTGGCGTTTGAGTCCCGTGGTTGCCCGCAGCAACTGATGTTCCATTCAGACCAAGGCAGCCATTACACCAGCATCGAGTTCCGTCAAATGCTGTGGCGCTATCGGATCAAACAGAGCATGAGCCGCCGTGGTAACTGCTGGGATAACGCACCGATGGAGCGCTTTTTCAGAAGTCTGAAAACAGAGTGGATGCCGGAGCATGGCTATACCAGTCAAGGCAACGCTGAGGCGGACGTACTGCGCTATCTGACGGATTACTACAACCATCAGCGGCCACACAGTTACAACGGATACAAAACGCCAGTGGAGGCTGAATCACTGGCCGGATAAACCTAAACCAGTGTCCAGAATTCGTTGACCACAACAGGTGCATCCCATGATCAAGTGAGGTTATTGTGCCATCAACCGCCCAAGCTCTCACGGCGGTGGAGCGCCACCCGGGGCAACCCGGACGGTTCGGCATCACCAGGCGGGACTAGAACCCGCTAAGGAGCTTCAAAGAAGGCTCTTCAACGAAGGAGTCGCATGCGCCCCACGTGAGGGGGATTACTGCGATCCATCCAAGAGGAGCCAAGCAAGCACGGAGGCTATTGCATGCGGATACGTCATCTGCGCTATTTCCTGGTCGTCGCCGAAGAACTGAGCTTCTCGCGGGCTGCGGCACGAGTTCATATCGAGCCGTCCCCCCTGTCACGCGCCATCAAAGAGCTGGAGTCGGGGTTGGGGGTCAGCTTATTTCAACGCACGAAGGCAGGCATGCACCTGACCTGGGCCGGAGAAGTCTTCCGGGATGAAGCACGACGCATACTCAGCTTTGTAGAGGACGCACAGAGTCGTGTCCGTGCGGCGGAGAAAGGCTATCGCGGCCGGCTGCGCATCGGCCTGACAGACAGCCTTGCTCAGCCCTACCTGACCAAACTGTTGGCGCGCTGCCGAGAGGAAGAGCCCCTCACCGAGGTCAAAATCGTAGAAATGACTGTCAGCGAGATGGTCAAAGCATTGGTGCATGATCAGATCGATGCGGGCTTCACTGTCCATACCGAGCTCAGCGCAGGGCTGGTCAAGGAAATCGTCTGGACCGATCGCCCCATCATTGCCATCCCGCGAAACCACCCTCTTCTCTCCCTGGAAAAAATCCCTCTACAGGAAATTGCTCGACATACGCTGATTTTGTGCCATCCAGAGCTGTGTGCGGGTGGATACGACGTGATTCATCGCTGGTTCTACGCGGCCTCTTTGCCGTTTCCTGCGGATGCCGAATACGTTTCCGGGCACGAGCCCATGGTAATGCTAGTTGCTGCTGGCTACGGCATTGGCATTGGACTGGCTTCGCAGATCACGCTGTACAGTCATCCTGACGTGATCGTCCGCCCCGTCACGGACGATGTACCGAGCACAGCGACGTTCATCACCCTGCTCGATCAGCCACGCCCCGAGGCCCTCAGCCGATTCATCGACCGCGCCCGGCAAATTGGTGAGGTGACCATCGGCTGATGTGGGATCTCAAAGAATCCGATCCGTCCCAGCGCTGGCGCGTCAAGATCTTTTTTCCGTCACCAGTCGGACCTTTAAGGTCGCCCCGTCCCGGAGCCTGTGCCATCTCTTGCAGTGCAGCGCACTGGATATCCGCCGAATCAGCCCCAGAAGTAGATGGCAGGCACTGGCATTGCCCACCAACCTTTTTAGTCACCGCCGCGACCCAGAAATGCGGGGGCGCCACCTCATCCCTTCCGCAGTAGAACGCTGCGTCTTTTCTATCTTGATTACCCTCGACGTCCTATCAATAGTGCCCGCCTTGCGGGTCGGCTGGACGGCGGATGCCAGACAGCAGTGCGAAGTTAGAGCGACCAAGGGCCGTTCTTGTAAATCAGGTGGTCAGCACGATCCGATTGTTTGATGCGCCAATGGAGTGACGCCTTTCTACTGCCTGTCACCCCTACGAGTGCTACCAAGCATAAAGGAGTGACCACGATGTCCACTGAGCAAAACGCGATTGCCGAGCATCGCATCCTGCGCCGCGCCGAAGTGGAAGCCAGAACCGGCTTCAAGCGCGCCCACATCTACAACCTGATGAAGGAAGGCAAGTTCCCCAGGGCCTTGCGCCTGGGGATTCGCGCCGTCGGCTGGGACTCCGCCGAAATCGATAGCTGGATCACCGAACGCCTCAAAGAGCGCGTTTGACACGGCGCCACCACGGACAGGGAGCGGGTCATGCACGTGATCGCCATCATTTCGACCAAAGGTGGGGTCGGTAAGACGACCGTTGCCGCCAACCTGGGCGGCTTTATCGCCGACGCCGGTCAGCGGGTTCTGTTGATCGACCTCGACGTCCAGCCGACGCTGTCGTCCTACTACGCGCTCACCCAGCGCGCCGCCGGCGGCATCTACGAGTTGCTGGCATTCAATGAGCAGTCGCTGCCGCAGCTGGTCTCCCAGACCTCCGTGCCCAACCTGGACGTGGTGCTGTCCAACGACCAGCACCAACAGTTGGGTACGCTGTTGCTGCATGCGGCCGATGGGCGCTTGCGGTTGCGCAACCTGCTGCCGCTGTTCCAGCCGCATTACGACCTGGTGCTGATCGATACGCAGGGTGCGCGCAGCGTCATGCTGGAGATGGCCCTGCTCGCCGCCGACCTGGCCGTCTCGCCGATCACCCCGGAGATTCTGGCAGCGCGGGAACTGCAGCGCGGCACACTGCAGCTTATCGATGCGATCGCCCCGTACCACTATCTGGGCATCCAGCCGCCGCCCGTGCATCTGCTGCTCAATCGCGTGCCCGCTGTCTCGTCGAACGCCAAGTTGGTGCAGCAGACGCTGCGGCTGATCTTTCGTGAGCACAGCGAGGTGCGGATATTGGGCAGCGAACTGCCCGCGATCGAAGCCTTCCCGCGGGCGGCAACTGCGGGCCAACCCGTGCACCGGACTGAATACCGACGCCCGAGCGGGCGCCAGGCGCCGGCGGCGCTGGAGATCATGCGTGCCCTGGCCAGTGAGCTGCTGCCCCAGTGGCAAGAGCCGTTTGCCAGCGTGACCGGTCGCGTCGGCAGGAGGCCGTCCCATGTCGAGCACCTCTGAGCGCTGCCGTGAAGCTTCGCGGTTCCTGGCGCTGATCGAATTCGCCTTGCGTGAAGGCTGGGACGTCCGCCGCACAGCTGCAGGACAGCTCAAGCTGGTGAAGCCAGGCCTGCCACCGATCTTCACGCGCTCACCGGTGAGCGACGACCAGGTAAGCCAGAGCACGTAGGGAGGCCGTCATGGCGACTGTCACGCCTGAGGAAATGGCCGGCCAATTACTGGCCGAGGGATTTTCCCGCTCCGGCCCTGCCGCACAGGTGTTGAGCGACCCGCTGACCGACACGCCGATGGTGGTCACGCTCGATGACCTGCGCCCCTACGAGCTGGATCCCCGCCTGACGCGCAACCCACTGTACGACGAAATCAAAACCTCCATCCGTGAGCGGGGTCTGGATGCCCCGCCACCAATTACCCGGCGGCCCGGTGCCGAGCACTTCATCATTCGTAACGGCGGCAACACCCGCCTGGCAATCCTGCGCGAGCTGTGGTCGGAGACCAAGGACGAACGCTTCTTTCGCATTCCCTGCCTGTTCCGGCCGTGGCCGGAGCGCGGCGAGATCGTCGCACTGACCGGGCACTTGGCGGAGAACGAGCTGCACGGCGGCCTGACGTTCATCGAGCGGGCGCTCGGCGTTGAAAAAGCCCGCGAACTCTACGAGCAGGAAAGCGGCAAGTCGCTGTCGCAGTCGGAACTGGCCCGCCGCCTCAGCACCGACGGCTATCCCATCCATCAATCGCATATCAGCCGCATGCAAGACACCGTGCGCTACCTGCTGCCCAGCATTCCCAACGTGCTGTACAACGGTCTGGGCCGGCATCAGGTCGAACGCTTGGCGGTATTGCGCAAAGCCACAGAGATCACCTGGGAAAAGTATGCGAGCGGCAAGGCGTTGGTCGTCGATTTCGAGACGCTGTTCCACGACGCCCTTGCCCCCTTCGATGGCCAGCCCGATAGCTTTTCCGTCAACCGCGTCCAGGACGAGCTGATCGGCCAGATGTCGCAGCTGCTCGATCTCGACTACAACGTGCTGGCGCTCGATGTCGACAGTACCGAACACCGTCAACGTGCGGTAAACAGTCCACCCCAGCCGCCCGTCGAAACCGCTACCGTCGTCAACACCGCCCGCGCAGGCGCTAACTTGCCGGATGGCTCTCGCAGCGATGGCGCGGCAGTCGGTGCTTGCGGAAACGCACCGAACAACGACGCCACCCCACTGCCGTCGCCAGTGAAGACACCTCGGGCAGGCGCTTCCTCCGGTGAGGATGATGCCGCAGTGCGCTTGCAGGGACACATCGTCTCACCGGCCGGTAACACAGAGCGACTGCAAACCATCCAACACATGGTCGCCGAGCATACCGGTGATGCTATCCCTACCTTCACGGACACTGTGCTGCAGGCAATTCCAGTGCAAGCCGGCGGACTCTTCCCGATCAGCGACGTTTGGTACATCGAGCCGGGACTGGACTCACCCGATCGCCTGCGCATCCACATCGCCCAATTCGCCCAGGAGATCGCCGAGCAAGCCGAGGTGCCAGGCTGCATCGAAGCAGTCCAAACCGGCATAGGGTTCACCTGTATTGCTCCCGGTCCGGGCCTGTCGCCATCGGCTTTCGGCCAGGTGGTGTTGGCACTGCTACGCGCCTTGAGTCGCCCCTACGCCAAGGAGCCGGATCAGGGTGATGTGCACCTGGCAGCCAGCCTGGGAGCACTGTTGCTGGGAGGCTGCATCAGCGACGCAGACGCCCTGCCCCGTCTCAGCGATAACGGCTTGGTCAAGTTGTTCCGTCTGGTCCGGCTGGCACGCCGGCTGTTGGATCTGGAGGCCAATCCAGATGAGGCCACCCCCTGAAACAGGCCGGAGGGAACCATGTCGGCACCTCATCCACTTAATCAAGCTGTGGTTGCACAGGCGCTGCACGACCTGCGCAACGGCCAACTGCGCCGTTGCCAGTCGATGGGGTTCAGCGAGCGGGAACTGGACGTACTCAAGCAACCGGCATTGGTGAGCCTGCTGGCCAATGCCCAGGTACCCTGGTGTTCGGTGACGGTCAATACGGCCGTCCTCTGGCGCCTGGTCAGCCAGATGCGCGACATCGAGCAGGAGATCGCCACGATCGATCGCATGCTGCGCCTGGGGGCCAGTACCGAGATGGTCAGCAAGTTCTACGGGCTGACCCATCAGGAGGTCGCCCTGCGCCGCGACATCATTTGCCTGCCCAAGCGCCGAGGGCGGCATCCGGTGCTGAGTGAGGAACAGGAGATGGCCCTGTGGAAGCAGTGGAAGGCCGGTATCACCGAGCGCGGCATCGCACTGGATGACGACAGCACGATGCTGGAACTGACGATGGATCTGGCCGAAGCCCTCGCCTTGCCCATGTCGGTGATCTGGGCGGCCATAGCCAGCTGGATCGAACAAGGCCTGGTGTGACCCATGGTCTCGCCGGCTGGCCCCGCCGCGCTTGCAACGCTGCTCGACGACGCCCTGCGAGACCTGCCTCCCCATCGGGAGCACACGCCCGCCAGCGATGGCTTTCTCTACAGCGGCAATCGTCATGAGAGTGTGCCCCGGGCGCTGTTTCTCGACCGGCGTTTGACGCCGCTAGAGCGTAATGCCTGGCAAATCATCCGGCTCATGCTCAACGCCGATGGCGTGACGGCGTTTCCCACCTACGATGAGCTGCGGCCCTACCTGGCCTCGATGCCCTGCACGCAGCAGGCGTCGTACGAAACCGTGGCACGTGCGCTGACGCTGCTGCGCCTGACACGCTGGCTCAGCCTCGTGCGCCGCCGGCGCGATGCCAAGACCGGGCGCATCAAGGGCAATCTGTACGTCCTGCACGACGAACCGCTCACGCCCTTCGAAGCCATGCAGCTCGACCCGGAGTATCTGGGCCTGGTGAGCCATGCTCTCACCCATGCCAGCAAGGCCATCCAGCGGGTGGGCCACTGTGTCATCCAAGAGCTCGGCGAAGACCCCATGCTCAGCGGCCGCACGCTGCCTACGCGGCTGCAGGTGCTGGTACAGCGCATGACGCAGGGCGGCGTCAGCTCCCCGGAAAGTTATCCACAGGACCGGCCCCAACACGATTCCGAAGAAGGCGCCGATGCCCCTCTTCGGAATCGCGAACCGTCCTCTTCGGATTCCGAAGTAGGCGCGAAAGCCAGCAAAACCGGCCCGCTTCGGAATCCGAAGCAGGACCGTACTGAAGTACTTAGTAAATCAGTAAGTACAGTACTGCGTGCGCGCGAACCCCAAGGCCTGCGCTTGCCCGAGCGCTTTCTGGCGCTGCGCGAAGAGCAGCAGGCGGGCGCGCTGGTGGCCCTGCAGCAAGTGCCGGCCGAACAGCGGCAAGCCGTGCTCGACGAATGGGCCGTGCGCTGTCGCAGCAGCGTGGTGCGTAAACCCGCCGGCTACCTGTTCGGCATCATCCAGGCGGCCATTCGCGGAGAATTCAATCCCTGGGCCGGACAGGACAAGCACACGACCGTCGCCGCCGATCCGCCTCCCGCATCCCGAACAGCGAACCCCGAGGTGGTGCACAGCCACCTCGCCCAGCTGCATGCCCTGTTACACCCCAAATGACGGTCGGGCAACCCTCCCTGGACCTCTCTGGAGCTATCCCCGGGGGATAGTTGCAACAGACAGCCTTCCGGAGGCGACCCGCTGCCCTGCTCTTCGCCAGCACTGCCCACCTGCCTACTGGATCTCCATGGAGCTATCCCCCGGGGATAGTTGCTACAGCCAGCCTTCCGCTCGGCAAAGCCGGCTGACGCTGGCTGCGCTTTGTTGACTGACCGCCTTCTGCGCGCTGCTCAAGCTGGCGACTCGTTCCCCCTACGCGAGTCGTCCCCATGGCCACCGACACCTCCTTGCAACTGAACCTCGGATCGCTGCGCAGTGCCATGTCGCTGACGCTGCACACCCATCACGCCTCGCGCATCTGGCACGGTCGCGCGGCCAGCGAGGGCAAACCCGGCATTGTCGGCTTGAACGGTTTCATCGCCATCGCCAACAAGATCAAGCGCGGCGCCGAGCAGGACGACCCGTACTCGGACTGGTGGATGCTGCGGATCGAGGAAAAACTGGCGCAGACCAAGGACAGCCTGCAGAGCTTGCGTGAACAGGTCGACCAGGCCCTGTCCGACGTGCCACCGGCGCTGTCGCTGGGCGAGAACCTGAACGTGCAGCCGGTGAAGCTGCCGCTGTTCGTCAACGCCCAGCTCGGCTTCCTCGCCGTGTACCTGCTGGCCGACTACGACGACCTGGCGCGCAAGCTGATCCTCGCCCACCACACCGCGCTGATCGATCGCAGCACACTCGAGCGCTGGCTCCACGAAGGCGCCCACGCGCTGCGCAGCCTGTTCTCGCTCTCACAGCAGTACCGCTACTCGGGCTGCACCCGCGATGACTTCGCCGCCAAGAATGCCGCCGCCAGAGCGGCCCTGGAGAAGCTCGGGGAACTACCGCAGGACGTACTCGAAGGCACGCTGCGCTCGCGCTACGCACCGCCGATCATCCGGCGCTCGGCGCTGGCCGCCTCGGCACCGCAGGATGCAGCGGATGCCAGTGACGACGATGTGCTGGGTGAACACGCGGACATGGCCCTGGCCGCCGCCAGCGATGACGAGGAGGCCTCCGCATGACCTCGACTTCGAGTTCTGCGGCAGCCCGCCGCTTTTACCCCCTGGAACAGGCCGACTTCCTCAAGCTAGAACAGGCCGCCTCTCTAAAAGGCCTTTTACAGCCTTTTAAAGGTAAGGGGGCACTTACCCAGTGGGCCAGCCAGTGCCACAGGCTTCGCGATGAGCTGATCAAGCTGGCGCAGCAGCGCGTCCTGGCGCAGGCGAATGCCTACCCCTTCCGCCTGCTGCCCGTGGAACTGGCCCAGCAGACCACGGGCGCCGGCACGACCTTTCTGCGCTGGCGCAAGCCGAATCGCTCGGCCATGGGCGTGGCGCTGTGGCAGGCGCTGATCAGCAGCAACGCCACGCCTGACACCCTAATTGATGACCTCTACGCCATGGAGGTCCAGCGCATCGTGCTGAATATGCAGATCAGCCTGCTGCACACGCTGGGTCGCCAGGCTCAGGAGTGCGCCAGCAAGCTGGCCCAGGCCGAATCGCTTTACCTGCAGCGCGTCCCCGGAAGCGCTGCGTCCATCCGCACCACTTGTTCCAAGGAGTCATTATGAGCACGCACTTTGTTGGCGAAGGCAACATCGGTTCGGCACCGGAGTTCAGGGAGTTTCCGAGCGGCAACGACGAGCCCAGGCGGCTGTTGCGCCTGAACGTGTATTTCGACAACCCGGTTCCGACCAAGGAAGGCTATGACGACCGCGGTGGCTACTGGGCGCCCGTGGAGCTGTGGCACCGCGAGGCCGAGCACTGGAAAACCCTGTACCAGAAAGGCATGCGCGTGCTGGTGGAAGGTCGCACGGTACGCGATGAGTGGGAGGACGCCGACGAGAACGAACGCGTGACCTTCAAGATCGAGGCGCGCCGTGTCGGCATCCTGCCGTACCGGATCGATGCCGTAACCCTGAGCCCGAAACCGACCAACGAGCCCGCCCAGCCGGCCGAGTGATACCGCAAAAGCGCTCCATGGAACTATCCCCGGGGGATAGTTCCATGGACGTCCACTGAGTTCCGGCGCCGCCGTGAACGAAGCTGCTGGTGATTGGGCGACACCGGCCCTGTTCTCATCGCTGGAGGACACCTACCACCGCACAACTGGGGAACGGCCGCTACCACGTTATTTGCTGCCGCCGATGCCGCGGATGGCCATGCTGAGGCTCACTCGATGCCCCTTCCCGGAGGCCGTATGCGTCTGTTCCTTTGCGAGAAACCTTCCCAGGGCAAAGACATCGCCCGTGTGCTGGGGGCTGGTCAGCGCGGCAATGGCTGCTACAGCGGAGCGGGCAGCGTGGTGACCTGGTGCATTGGCCACCTGATCGAGGCGGCTCCACCGGAAGCCTACGGCGAGCAGTACAAGCGCTGGGCCCTTGAGCAGCTCCCCATTATTCCCGAGCGTTGGCGGGTCGAGCCGAAAGCTACAACCGCCGCGCAATTGAAGATCGTCAAACAGCTGGTCGGCCAGGCCAGCGAGCTGGTGATCGCCACCGACGCGGATCGCGAAGGCGAGATGATCGCCCGCGAGATCATCGAGCTGTGCGGCTATCGCGGGCCGATTCAACGGCTGTGGCTGTCGGCACTTAACGACGCGAGCATTCGCAAGGCGCTGGGTGCACTGAAGCCCTCGAGCGAGACGCTGCCGCTGTACGCTGCGGCGCTCGCACGCTCCCGCGCGGACTGGCTGGTCGGCATGAACCTGAGCCGCCTGTTCACCCTGCTGGGGCGTCAGGCCGGCTACGATGGCGTGCTCTCGGTCGGCCGGGTGCAGACGCCGACGCTGGTCCTGGTGGTCAGCCGCGACCGCGAGATCGCGGGCTTCGTCTCAGTGCCGTTCTGGACCATCGAGGTCAGGCTATCGGCAGGCGGGCACAGCTTCCTTGCCAGCTGGATCGCCCCCGACGGCTGCAGCGATGATGCCGGGCGCTGCCTGCAGCAGGCGGTGGCCCAACACGCCGCCGAACGCCTGCGCGTGGCCGGCAGCGCCCAGGTAATCGCGGTCACAACGGAGCGCGTGCGTGAGGCGCCCCCACTGCCCTTCGACCTGGGCACACTGCAGGAGGTGTGCTCGCGGCAACTCGCCCTGGACGTGCAGGAGACGCTGGACATTGCCCAGTCGTTGTACGAGACGCACAAGGCGACGACCTATCCGCGTTCGGATTCGGGTTACCTGCCCGAGAGCATGTTCGCCGAGGTGCCGGCCGTACTCGCGGCCGTGCTCGCCACCGATCCCAGCCTGCGCCCGCTGCTGGAGCAGCTAGACCAGACTCAGCGCTCACGCGCCTGGAACGACAGCAAGGTGTCGGCCCACCACGGCATCATCCCGACGCAGGAGCCGGCCAACCTGGCGGCCATGAGCGACAAGGAGCAGGCGGTCTACAGGCTGATCCGCGCCCATTATCTCGCGCAGTTTCTGCCGCATCACGAGTTCGACCGCACCACGGCGCAGTTGCGCTGCGGCGGGCAGACCCTCCAAGCCGTTGGCAAGCAGGTGATCATCCCCGGCTGGCACCAGATGCTGGCCGTCCCGGAAGCGGACAACGCGGACGGCGAAGCGACACCGCGCAGCCAGGTGTTGCCAGCGCTGCGAGAAGGGCTGTCCTGCCAGGTCGACCACGTCGATCTGAAAGCCCTCAAGACCCAGCCGCCAAAACCTTACACCCAAGGCGATCTGATCAAGGCCATGAAAGGCGTCGCCAAGCTGGTCACCGACCCGCGGTTGAAGCAGAAGCTGAAAGAGACCACCGGCATCGGCACCGAAGCCACCCGTGCCAGCATCATCAAAGGCCTGCTCGAGCGCGGCTATCTGCTCAAGAAAGGTCGCGCCGTGCGGGCCTCCGATGCGGCGTGCACGCTGATCGATGCGGTGCCCGCGGCCATCACCGATCCCGGTACGACCGCCATCTGGGAGCAGGCGCTGGAAATGATCGAGGCCGGCGAGATGACGCTGGAGACCTTCGTCGCCAAGCAATCCACGTGGATCACCCAACTGGTGCAGCAGTACCGCTCGGCCACCCTGGCCATCAAACTCCCCGAAGGCCCCGCCTGCCCGCTGTGCGGCAGTGCGACGCGCCAACGCACCGGCAAGACCGGCGCGTTCTGGTCCTGCGGCCGCTACCCCGATTGCAAAGGCACCCTGCCCATCGAGAATGGCCGGCAGGCCAGCGCCAAGCGCAGCCCCTCACGCAAGCCGCGGCAGATCCCGAGATAGCTCGCAGGTTCGTCTCCCCATCGTATCGACCACGGTCGATGCGCACCCCTCGCGCCCGCGGGGAACCCAGCACGCCACTCCTTCTGCAACGCGTGCCCGTCGCCCGCATCGCTGGGTCGACGGGAAGGCTGACTCATCCTCCGTCCGTAATGCACGAACAGCTTGATCTGCTGAGTGTCGCGATTAAGGGTCCCCTGGTGCCTTGCCCTGATAGCAGGACGAGGCTCCAGGAGACCCTTCGGGTCGAATGGTATTCAGTGCCGGCGCCCACCGGCGAAACAACGGGTTCCTTTTGTGCGCGGATGCGTGCCAAAGGATGTCGACCCCAGCCACGACACGGGTCGAGTGCAATCGCTGCGTAGCGGATGGCTTTGAAGACGGCCACGCCCTACCTCAGCGCACAGGTGGTGTCTTGCTCGATAGCCGAAGGCCCAGGTCTTCGGCGCCTTTTCTCCTGCTCGCCCAGTGTGACGGGGAATCGTTACCGAGTCCTCAACTGAACTAGACGAAATGCGCCCTCAGCCCAACTGACAACGAGGGCTTTCCCCTGCAGCACAAAAGCGAGTGCTCCGGCCGCCCGCAAAATCAGGAGGCCACCGGTTTCCCATTTCCTGCTGACTCGCATCACCTCGCCGTTCGAAGCTGCCCCCATGTGTCGTCGACCTCGGTCGACACCATGCCCGCAGCATGGGGCCTCGGCTGCACCGCGGAATCTTCCGCGCCGCTCCAAACCAGTCCGCCCCGCACCGCCTTGCGGACGAACGCCGGCCAGGCGTCGGTGCCTCGCGCCATCTCTGTCAAGAGGCCCTTCCATGTCCCATAACCCTCCCGCGTCGCCCAGTCCCATCCTGGCCCAAGCCGAAGCCATAGGCTACCTGGCCCTGACCTACGTGAGTCAACGCCTGCCCTTGCAGGTACGGCAAAGCGCCGCCGGCTACTTCATCGGCACTGCCGACCACAACGGCCCGGTCTCGCGCGAGTCCGTCGAGTACTTCCGCTCATACGAAGCTGCAGAGCGGGCCCTGAGCACAGGGCGCTGGCAGCAGCGCCTCCATCCCTGAACCCTACCTATCGGGAGACCATCATGAATCAGTCTTTACCCCCAGACGTCCTTGATCAGATCGCGCGGGAAATGCTGCATTTCGACAAGGCCTCTGCAGCATTTCTGCAGGCATGGAAGCGCGGTGCCCAAATCGCCGGTGCCGAGTGGTTCGGCGATGGCAGTCGTGCCGGGCTGCAGCAGGCCACGAGCAAGTGGGAGCTGCGACCTAATGTGCAGCGGCTTAACGAGGCCCTCGGCGTGTTGAGCAGCGGCCAACGGATGTTCCTCTCCGCGATGGTCAGCTTTTACAACGCCAGGGAAGGCGGCGCGATGCTCAAACGCTGCCAGTTCGAGGGGCTTGCCGATCTTGGCGGTCTCGATCTGGAGCGCCGCAAGGTCATCGCCGAGCTGGTACTGCACTACGACGGCTGGTGAGCCTGCCGCTCTCAGCTTCCCCTTTTTCCCAGCCCACGAGGGACATGCGTCCCTTGGGGCCATGTCCCTCCGTCTTTTTCGACAGGAGCGACACCATGAACAGCCCGATCAATCCGTTTGCCCGTGGCTACCACGGCTTCGATATGCAGCGAGTCGCCATCATCGTCTACGACGACCGCTGCCCAATGACCTATCTGCCGCTGCATGCTTCGCAAAGCCATGTGCCGGACGCACAGCTGATCCACCGTCGCTGCATCTTCAGCGACGATTTCGTGCTCGTCACTGAAGGTCAGCAGGTTGCACCGGGGCTCGACGCGCTCTGCAGCGGAACCGGCACTATCCGGGCTGTGCTCTACAGCATTTACGGCGACGACAACGGCGTATCCAGCCACATCGGCGATGCCAAAACCCTGGAAGCCGCGCGCGAAGTGGTACGGCGCCTGAGCTTCGAGATCGGGCATTACAGTCGTTGCTGGGAGATCAGCAGCGGACATGTCACCGAGAGTGCGATGCGCTACCTGGAGGGCATGGCGGCTACCGAAACGCCCACCGGCCTGCTGTTCGTCGCCTTTCACATCCCCTGCTCAATAGCTGTCGGGGTGAAACTGATCGCCACGCCCTGGACGAGCACCAACCTGCTGCACGTCGAAGGCATCACGGCTGAGCAGTTGCGGCAGGAGCATCTGGCTCAGGGCGTTCCACCGTCATTGCTGGAAGTCCTGCATCAGGCAGCCGCTGCCGACGTCCGCATCCTGATTCTGGATGGCGATGCCGCCACGCTCGACGGGCTCGCACTGTATCAGGCATAACACCATCGCTCCCTGGTCTTCCTCACCCTGCACCTAGAAGTGCAACGCGCGTGACTCGCGGCCTGATTGATTCGCCATGTCTCACCAGTGTCGAACTTTCATCGACTACCCCACCGCCAGCTTTAACTTAGGCATACGGGTCATGCCCATGCATTGAGCCAGTAGATCTGCTTCCGGGTTGCCTCATAGAAACCCGAGATGCACCTGGGGAAACGAAGAAGACTTCCTAGTGGTGGCCAATGCGCGGATTCCACCCGCCAAGTATTCCGGTGGGCAGATGACCTTCGTCGACGCCAAATCTTGCAGTGAGCGAACTTCGCACCTCTCGCACGGGCCACGCACCAATCTGGTGAGCACGCGGTGTCGGCCGTGCCCGCGCCATTACTAGCCAGATGCCGCTCCGATCTATCGTCAGGCCGGGCCAGGTTTGCTGGCACCTTTTCTGCATTCAACCTGCTACCAGCGAAACACAACGGCAGGATTCGTTCCTGCAAGGCAACGGCGCCTGAACCCACTGCGGCTTTCTCCGCAGGGCTTCAGGCGTTTTTTTGAGGTATCGGATGGGTGCCAGGCCAGCAGTGCCGGCAACTCGCCCTGTCCCTCGCAACAGGTAACCGGGACCTGGCTTGGCTCGCAGCGACCGGTGGAGAAATGGACTCATGAAGTGGCTTAGCTACCCCGCGCTGCTGTTGCTTCGCGAACTGGGCGTCATCGGCATGCTGCGCACCCTGCTCGGCATAGCCCTGGCGAGCGGCGCCATGGCGCTGTGGATGCCGGCACAACCCGCCGCGCTGGCCTGGGCCTTGCTGGCCTACTTGGCGATTTCCAGCCTGTGGCTGCTGTGGCGCGAGCTTCTGCAGCTGCAAGGCTACTGCGACGACTCCACCCGGCAGGCCAGCCAGGAGCCCCTGGGTGCGACCGACTGGGTATTGCTCCAGCCGATCGGGCGCAGCCTGCAACAGTGGTTGCACCGCGAGCACCGCCAGCAACAGCTGCTGCAGCAGCGCCTGGACGAGATCTCGCACTCCTCGCAGGAGCTCGAGCAGAGTGCCGTGCTGGTGACCCGAAACGCCGAAAGCCAGAGCGACGCGGCGAGCATGGCGGCGGCGGCGGTCGAGCAGTTGAACGTCAGCATCGTCCAAGTC
>Ga0114984_1000523_pt1 | contig 14693 bp, 12 predicted proteins | sample Shrwel1BS1Day1_FD_96987 | JGI IMG/M metagenome (GOLD analysis project Ga0114984, IMG submission 96987) | Subsurface microbial communities from deep shales in Ohio, USA - Utica-3 well 1 S-1-Day1 | ecosystem: Environmental > Aquatic > Deep subsurface > Shale gas/oil reservoir > Produced water/Flow... | reverse complement strand
GCTTTGTTCTCGCAGCGCAAGGTTTACGCGCTGCAAGAGTTCACGGTGCCTGCCACCAAAGAACAAAGCCAGGCACTGATGGAGCAACTGAAGGCGACTCGCGGCCCGGCTCAGTTCGTGGAAGTGCTCAAGGCCAGCGGCATCAAGTTCAACGCCAACCAGATCACCCAAGCCGCCGAAGGCCTGCCGCTGGGCATCATCGATCCATTGAGCAAGGTCAGCGACGGCGAGGCCCTCTACATCACCGGCAACGACGGCTTCAAGGCCCTGTTGGTGGTGGCCTCGCGCAGCCAGCCGGTCGCGTTCGAACAGGCCAAACCCGCGATCGAGCAGTACCTGACGGCAGAGCGTCGTCGTGATTTTGCGGTCAAGGAGATGAAGGCTTTGCGTACAGCGGCGAAGGTCGAGTACCTGGGTAAGTTTGTGCACAAGCCGGCGGCGGCGGCCAGTGGGGCCTCGGCTGCCAGTACACCAGCAGTCATTGCATCCATGCCGGCTGAAGCCTCAGCGTCCTCAACGCTGAGCTCCGAAGCCCTAAACAAAGGGCTGTCCGCCCTGAAATGAGAACCACCACTGACTCTCGTTTCAGAAGACCATCCCCCGTCATGAGAACTCTCCGCATCCTGGGCATCCGGGGGCTGCCAGCTGCACACGGTGGTTTCGAAACTTTTGCCGAGCACTTGGCGCTCTACTTGCGTGATCGGGGCTGGCGCGTCGTTGTTTACTGCCAGGAACAAGGGCCTGTCTCTGTACGGAACGACACGTGGCAAGGCATCGAGCGCGTCATGATCTCCGTACCACGGGACGGCGCTTTGTCCACCATGCACTTCGACTGGCGAGCTATGCGGGACGCAGCCCGCCACCGTGACGTCTGCCTCACCCTCGGCTACAACACTGCTGTGTTCAACACACTCTTGCGTCTCAGAGGCGTGCCCAACCTAATCAACATGGATGGGATTGAATGGCGTCGCGCCAAATGGAGTCGCCTGCCAAAGTTGTGGTTTTGGATCAACGACTGGATAGGCTGTTGGGTCGGCCACCACCTGATTGCCGACAACCCGGGCATCCGCACGCACCTGATGACACGCGTTCACAGCGACAAGATCACGATGATCCCCTACGGCGCTCTAGAAGTTCAACACGCACCGATTGACGCTGTGCAGGCGCTAGGTTTGCAGCCCCAGCGATACCTCACGGTGGTCGCCCGTCCAGAACCTGAGAACTCCTTGCTGGAGATTGTCTCGGCCTTCTCACGCAGACATCGGGGATACCATCTTGCCGTTCTGGGCAAATATTCGCGCGAGGACCCCTATCAGCGCGCAGTCATGGCGGCTGCAAGCGACGAAGTTCGTTTTCTAGGCGCGATTTATGACGCAGATATGGTTCAGGCTCTGCGCTATCACAGCACGGCATACATTCACGGACATCAGGTCGGTGGCACCAACCCGTCTTTGGTCGAAGCACTTGGTGCAGGTAACGCGGTCATTGCGCATGGCAATCGCTTCAACCGCTGGGTTGCAGGTGACCAAGCGCGCTATTTCGACTCCGTTGACGATCTATCCGCCCAACTCGACGAACTCCTGACCCATCCGGATCGCCTTTCGTCCATGCAAGCCGGGAGCCGCACCCGTTTTCAGGAAGCACTGACTTGGCCCATCGTGCTGCAAACGTATGAGCACTTGCTTGAACGCTTTATCCCGGCAGCGCAATTGTTGGCCGCACCCACAACAGAGCGTCGCCCGGCCTCACGCCCCTAATGTGTCACTGATCGCCACGTGGCGCCCTGCGTAGCCACGCGTATCCAGTGCTCGTTCAACAAACTGTTGGCGAGCATTCTGGATGAGCGCATTCGTACGGTCGCCATTCAAAACCACACTCATGGTTTGATGACGCAAGGCCAGTGCATCACCAGGCGGCACGTAACGGACCGCCCGCGCATCCAGGTAGTGCGATAGACCCCCAGCATCAGTAGCCACCACCGGTTTGCCGTACGCCGTGGCTTCCAACATCACGGTCACACCCGAAGCATGCCGATTGGGCACAAGCGGCACGACGACCACATCTGCCCACTGGTAGCGTGCCTGTACAGCACTCCAATCACATGACTGCCGGGTCATGTTCGCCCCCAATCCCTCATCTGGACAAGTGCCAGATGCGATGAAGACCTCCACATTGGGCTGATCGGCGAACGCCGCTTTCAGCGTCGCCCAGTCTCGATGTCGGTCATTTCCCAGTGCCAGCACTCGAACTGGACGATGTACCGGATCGCACATGGTCACGTCATGCCTGTAGAGCTCTGGAGCAATCCCGAATTCGACCAAACTGACTCGATGTGCGCGAACCTCGTGCTTGAGAAACTGCAGGTTGTCCGGCGAAAGACTCGTGCAATGATCTACTCTCTGAAAAAGTCGACGGTAGAGCCAACGACGCCAACCGGAGAGTTTGGGCCACTCGTCTGCCAGCCAGACGATTTGACCAATCATCGGCCGAGGGCGAAGTCCGGTCAGCCATCCCAGCATGACTACCGGCAAGAATTCATGCTCCGTGTGTGTCCAGATCACATCGACAGTCGGACTGAACAAGGCCGCACGATGTTGCCATGCATGTCGCAGATCAAGGCCGGTGATTCGTCGGATCACCTTGAATGGCCATACGCGCCAACCGGATACCGTGCATGGCTCACTGAACGACACTTGATAGCCCAATGACTGCGCGTGGTGATACCCATACGGGGTTTCATCAGGCACGTGCCCGTCACGCCAAGCCTGCCGCCAAGACGAAACGCCCAAGTGATCGGGTAACAAGACAAACGCGTGTCGAGCACGCTGGCCACTCATGCTACGGCCTCGACGCTCGTCACCCGCCCCATCACTTCCAACATCTGTTGAACCCGTTCAAAGCCAAACTCGGCGCGCGCCGCCACCCGCAGGGTATCGGCGTGAGGTTCAAGCGTATCGATCTTCGCCAGAACGGCCTCAGCAAACGCGTTAGCTGTCTGGGCTAGCGCGAAACAAGCTTGCACATGAGGCGGCAGTCCCGCAACGCCTTGCGGGGTACTGACCAAGTGTGCCGGTGCAAAAAGCATTTCCACAGACTTCACATTCACCCCACTGCCCACGAAAATCGGATTCACCAAGACACGGGCATCGCGCAACACTGACACGACGTCTGGCGCATTCTCGACCAACGTCACGCCCGGTGTACGACTCAAAGTTTCACGAATCACAACAGTTGGCTGGCTGCCTGCAACCATGACTCGGATCTCGGGGCGATGTGCCCGTAAGCGAGGCATGACCTCTCGCGCGAACCACAACACACCCTCCACATTATTCGGTGCGTGCAGATTGCCCAAATACGCCACGTCAAAGCGAGGAGGGGTCTCGCGTGGTTCCGACAAACGCCCCGCAAACACGGGATCGACCAGAGGCGGCAACCAATAGCCCCGCTTCAGACCCAGCCCTGACCAATAAGCGAGGTCGTCGGTCGAAATGTCGAAATAGGCTGCAGCCCCAGCAACCGCTGCATGCTCTACGCGCCGCAGGTGCGGCAGATTGAGACCCCAAGCCAGCTTGTCGCGCCATGATGTGGCCTTGGCAACCTGGCGGGCCATGTAAACATGTTCAATGTTGTGGCTACGGTAAAACCGGGGTACACCCATGGCCTGGGCTGCGCGGTGCGCGGTTGTGTAAGAGTACAAGCCATCTTGCCAAACCACATCCGGTGCGAATGCCTCCAAAGACTGCCTTAACACCGACCACTGTTGGCGTGAAAGCATGCGTGAGGCCACATGCGAAGGCCATCGCGTGAGTCGCATCAACCGCATCAGTCGCTCATCCAGTGTGCGTCGAATCGGCCAGACATGCACTACCTCCGCCACAGCGTACAAGGCCTCCAGGTGTCCGGGTTCAGGACGCTCCCCAGGGCGATCGCTACACCAGGTGACAAGGTGAATGCGCGCTCCTGCGGTCTTCAAAGCACACAGCCGACGCCAGTCGTCCACACGCCCGCCATGATTGGGCGGATAAGGCATCTGCGTTGAAAAGTATGCGATCTTCATCAGCGACGCTTCATGAACAGGCTCTGCAACACCACCTTGGCTGCAGCCCATTGACAACGTTTAAAGTACACCAAAGCTTCGAACGCCATCCGACGACGGACGGCCCCAAGGTGCTGCGGATAAAAGCGCTGCGTAAACAGCAAACGATTGCGAGACAGATAACGCATTGACAGCATGGAGCCGGGTCCGCGATGACTGGTCCCGATACTGGCGCCCTCCTTGTGACGCACAACACTGTCTTGTGCATATGCAAGCCGGAAGCCGTGAACACGCCCCCGTGTAGCCCAATCCAGCTCCTCAAAATACAAGAAGTAATCTTCCTCCATCAGCCCCACCGACTCGAGGAAGCGCCGGGACACCATCATGGATGCCCCCACAACATAGTCCATACTCGCCTCGATCTCAGCAGCATCTTCGGGCACAGTGATGGCTTCCTGCACACCGATATGCCGCCCCACACCCGTCTGCGGGTCATATATCGCCCCACCTCGCGCCTGAACTACATCCGGTGCGTCGAAGTACACGAGACGACTACCGCACATCCCAACTTCGGGATCCTGCGACATGCGCTGCAACAGGCCATCGAGCGCTCCAGGTTCAATCTCCGTATCGTTGTTCAACAACCAGAAATACCGATGCCCTTGTGCCATGGCAAAACTCAGACCGACATTGCAGCCGCCTGCAAAGCCAAGGTTGGCACCATTCTGAATTAGCACCACACGGGCCGCAGTGACCCGAGGCCATGCATTCTTCGCCTCGAAACAAAACCATGCCTCATCAGGCAACTCAGCCGACAAGGCCGCCTTCAGATGTTCATACGAACCGTTGCTGGACCCGTTATCGCATACCACCACTTGGGCATCACCGGCATGTGTCAACACACTGCGGATACAGGTCAGCGTGTCACGCCAGCCATTCCAGTTCAGGATCACCACAGCGGCCTTGGCCTGAATCACTTCAGTCATGCCACCACCTCAAACAGTCGCACGCGGACGACGCCAAAGCCGAGCCTGATGTGCTACAGGAATTAAGGTGGCCATGGCCGTGATCGTCACGCTGGCAAAAAACTCGGGCTGTGTGAAATTCAACAACAGCACCGCCACCAGCACCAACAAGGTGGCTGCTCTGGGAGCGTACTCCTCCCGCAAGAAGAAACGTTCGGCAATACAGGCACGTAACAACGTCCAGTAGAACGCAAGATACAAGAGCAGACCGACCACCCCCATCTTGAGCAGGACGTACAAATAGCCGTTGTGGATGTAGTGCGTCTGCTCAGAGAAATAACGGAGTTCGACAAACCGCGGCTTGTATTCCGCACCGAGGCCGAGACCTATCCACGGACTGTTCATGATCTGGGGAATTGCAAAATAGTTCTCCGTTAAACGCCACCCGAGCGAGGTACTCGCCCCCCCCTCGTTTCTCACACTGGTCATCCGATTGACGATGCCAGTCAATACATCCGGCTGCAACACAGCGAGAAGCGCCGCCAACGACGCCCCAATTACGCCGGACAACAGTATGAAACGCAGCAAGGCTCGACGCCCGATCATGGCTGCGGCAGCCACGCTAAGTAAGGCCGTCACGGCCCACAAGGCTCGACCAAATGAAACGAACAGCGCCAAGGACGTAATCAACCAGACAATTCCCCACGCCCACCGCCGCCCCGAACCACGCAAAAGCGCTTGCAGCGACAGAAAGTAGCTAAAGAGAACGAGGGGGACGCCAGGCACCAGACTGCGCTTGATGGCCGATATGCCGCCACTGGCCTCATCCAGTACCTCAACCCGACTTTCCCCTGAGAAGTTCAAGCGCAAAGCAAAGAAACTCTGTGCCAACGCGACCAAACACAACACCATCGCCAAACCGATGATGACCTGGAGAACCTTCTCAGCGTCCTTCTCGTCGTGAGCTAAAAGTGCAACCCCAAGAAACATGAGCCAATGCAGAATAATGGATGTTTCCCCATAGACATAAGCCGTGAAATGACGCTGATACAGATGGCCGTAGGCTGCTGACAGCAGCGCGCAGAGCATGAGCACCGCCATCATGAACAACTGAGGGCGATAGCGCGCCATGATCCTGGGCAGGTCGTGCAAACGCACCACGATCATCAGCCCTAAAAATGCGACAAGGAGCAAGTCAACCAGCTTGTTCTTGACCACAGGCAGCACTCCCAGTGCCGCCAACAGCACGAACACAAACGCCATTAGCGGCCAACGCCAGCCGGCCGCAACAAGCATCGGCAACAAGAACACAGGGACAACCAACCACCAGGGGAGGATGGCCGATGCAAGACCGACCAGTGTTGCAAACGCACCAGCGATAAGCCAAACACCTATCTGCTTCAGTAGGGTTTCGTTCATCGCGCCTCCCCCGACTTCACAATGCGCCCCACCCGCTCGACCACAGCAGTACCCAAGCTTCGCGTCGGTTCGATGTATGACCCCTCCCCAAACTCGTTCCAGCAACAGATCACTCCCAGTTGAGGCTTGCTGGAACGTTGTATGGCTTGAACCCCCGCGCGAAGATGCAGCTCGAACTCAGCAGGAGTCGCTAATGAGAGATCGTGACGTTGATCATCACTGCCGCCCCAAGGCCGCTTGTCCCAGCCTGAAGACAGCGGATAAATCACAGGCAGTTCTCCCAAGCTCTCATAACGCTCCCAGTGTTTGCGGTAAGCCGCATCGAGCTCGGCATACGAATGTGATGCATGTGTCGCCCCAGGCAACCAATGCAGGTTGTATGCTGTAACCGCACTGTAACCACTGTCCGCCCTGGAAAAGGACTTGAACTTAGGCTCGTCGGAGGTCGTGCCCGCAACGAAATAGATGCCCGGCAAGCCGGAGGCCTGAGCATGATGCTGAGCACGCGCCAACAGGGCTGCAGGCGCCATCCCCAGTTTCGTGGCTTGGTTGTCTAGTTCGTTCGATGAAAACACGATCACCACGGGTTTGCCATCCACACGCAAGAAACTCGCGTCACTGAAGTAGTTGGTGATCCAGTACGCCACCATGCGGTCAAAGTTCGGCAAACTAGCTGGAGCGCCGTCGTGATTGGCCCACAACAGACTGAACTGCAACCCACGTCGGTCGGGCACTTGCTGGAACGCCCGCAATGCGTGCTCAAGAAATACCTCATCGTTGCGGCCCCAGTACCAATCGAACACCACAAAGCTCAGGCCATGATCGGCCATGGTATTAACATGACTTTGCATCACCGTCACATCGCCTTCGTCATACCAACCCAAGGCAGGTTCACGTTCGGGATATTTTTTGATGCGCTCCCAAGGATAATCCGACGGTGCATGCGGCGTTCGGTCACGCCAGCCTGGAAAGTAGTAGACACCTAATTTGGCCGTCAGAGCGGCATTGGAGGCGGCACCGCCGCCCTCTTGCGCCACGGCCACGTTGCGCGACCCTTGAGTCGTGTCAAAGCCCAAATGCATCGCCTCTCGATTACCACTTGCGAGCAAGACTAAGGCCAAGGCTACGGTGAGCAGACAACCCGCCAAGAAAACCAATAATTTCATCGTGAGCCCCACCCATACCCTCTACTGGCTAAGCGCCGCCGCAGCGCCTCGGAGTAGCGCACCCCCATGAACATCACGATCGCTATCGACGCCACGCAAAGGCCGGCTAATAAACCGATCACCTGAAACGCTGAGCTCCCTTCGTTCGGCATCAGGCCTCCAGCCAATAACGACACCCCCAACACGGTCAGGCACCCGGGTGCCACGGCCTTGGCGTAATCCTGCAATGTGATCGTCGTCACACGCCTGAGCACATATAACTGAACGGGAATGCCCAAGGCCATCCGCAACACCCACAAGAGTGCGGCATACAAAGCACCCAGGCCGGGCAGCAAACACAGGGATCCCAGCCATAAAAAGGAGGAACCGAGCGAGACCCAGAAGTTCACGCGTGGCTGCCCGATGGCCGAGAACACGGCTGTATGACTGAAGGTCACCGCAAGCACCACCCCCGCGCCAAGTATGATGTGCAAATAAGGCGTGACAGGTGCCCATTTAGGCCCGAACAACAAGCCAAGCAGTTCTGGTAACACCAACGCGGCCATCAGGAAAACCACTGGTGCAAACAGGGCCAGATTGCGCAACGACATCAAGTAGCGTTGACGCAAGGCCTCCGGCTCATCATGCTTTTCAGCCAGGAAAGAAAACAGCACGGCGGCTATTGGCCCGCAGATGGTCTGGAAGATGACATCAAAAAAGCGAACCGCCAACGCGTAAAAGCCCAAGACCGTGGTCCCGAAAAAGGCCCCGATCATCAGTTGATCCAAACGACTGGTCACGGTCTCGAGCAAACGTGTGCCCATTGAATGCCAAGCCAGTGGCCATACCGTACGTACGGAGTGCCAGTTGTGATGCCACGCTGGCCGCCATGCACTTGACCAGAACGCAACTACCAGCCCTGTCAACGCATTGACCACATGCATCACCACCAGCGCAACCAAGCCATGACCCGTGTAAGCCATAAACAAGCCGACCGCCCCGCCCACCAGCGTGGCCATCGTGTTACGGATGGCAATAGCGCGAAACGCCATGTGTTTGTGCAACAGCGCCAAAGGCGTCTGACTGGCAGCCGTAAAAATACCGGCCAGTGCAACACCGCTGCAGGCAAGGGTCAACTGAGGTTCGGCGTACCAGTGCACCAACCAAGGTGTCCAGGCCAATAACAAGCCAGCACCGAACACCGACATACATAACTGCATCCAGAAGACGGAATGCACGAACGCATCTGTGTCGCTCCCCTTGAAACGCACAATCTGATCGGGCATACCCAATTCATTGAGCGCATCCATGAAGAGTGAGAAGGCCATTGCAATCGCCATCACACCCATGTCTGCAGGAGACAGTTGCCGGGCAATGAACAAGAAAACCAAAAAGGAAATGCCCCGGGTGCCCGCCCCACCGGCAACAGCCCATAACGATGCGGACGTGGCCGAGGACATGTCAGTCCCTCACCCTCAGGCGGTCTTCAGTATTCATTGATGACAACGCCTGCCATACGCACCGCGCCGAGTTTCATCGGCGCGAACAATGCGTGCATGGAGTCCATGCTGGTGCGTCCTTTGCGACACACGCCAAGGGCAGCGCCGCAGTGGGCTGCAATCACACGGGCATCCGATCCCGCTGACGCAGACGGGGTATCCACGATCACGTGGTCGAACTTTTGCGCCAATTGTCTGATCATCAAACCGAAGGTTGGCCTTTCCAGCAACTCCAAGGGATTCGGAGGTACCACACCCACCGACAGTACATGCAAGCTCGGCAAGTCCTTGACCGCATGAATCACCTTGGTTTCAGCACGCCCGGCCAGAATACCACTCAGACCCGAGGTGTTCGCTACGCCAAACACCTCGTGAAGGCGCGGTGAACGCATGTCTGCATCAATCAGCAAGCTTCGACCACCTAGTTGACTGAACGCCACCGCGATGTTCGCTGCGAAGTAACTCTTGCCGTCGCCCGCCTCCGGACTGACCACTGCCAAGGCCGGCTTGGGATGGCCGTCTGCATTGAACACGTGACTCAGCAACTGGCTGCGCATGGCGCGAAACATCTCCGCTTGATCACAAAACGGCCGGGTAGCCACCACCAGCTCACTGCCCAAACGTTGAGACGACTGGTTGGAGTACGGATAGTGAAATTGCTGGGCCAAGGCCCACAGCACATCTTCCTCCTTGGCAAAGCCCAAGGCAATGGCCGCCTCACCGAACTTCATTCCGCTATGACGTTGATGAGCCAAGATGCGCTCAACCTGCTCAGCGGAGAGGTTGTTGGTCTGACGAATGATGTCGCCTATTGAGCCATTTTTGGTCACGTCGGCGGCGTCCGGACCGAACTCGCTCTGCATGATGGTGGAATTCATGGTGTCTACTAGTGTTGACTGTTTCATCAAAGTGCAGGCAAGGATCGCGGTGCCGCATGACCGATCGACCACAGAGGGTTCCGTCGTTTCAACCACCGCGATGACTGTAGGTTGTCCGTCTTGAGCATCACACCCAGAATCGGCAACTCAAGCACATCGACGATATCGGCATTGGTGCGGACACGACGGTCCATCAACTCAATGGCAAGCGATGTCAACACCCCAACTACGCCGCCCATGAACAAGGCGACTGCCAGGTTGAGAAAAAGTCGGGGGGACGAGTGCTTCAAAGGCTCACTGGCATACTTCAAAACAGACAGATTGGTTTGAGTTGCTTGACTTTCCAGAGTCGACTGACTCAAGCGGGCTTGGACCTGATCATAGGCACGCTGTAGGTTTTCAACGTCACGCACCATGACCGATGCGCCGTTACGCTGCTCCTTCAGGCGCAGCAACTTCTCGCGCTGCTTTTCCAGCTCGGACTGATTAGCCGCCAGCCGCGCCTGCATGACACCCTGATTCAAGCCATAAGAACCGTTGATACGCCCCGTCTCTTGTGCAATGCGCTGACGAAGTTGGCTGATGCTTGCAGTAGTCTCCATCATCAAAGGATGTGCATCCCCGTAGCGCTCTGCCAACTCGCCACGCTTGACCTCCAGACGGGACATTTCCGCCTTCAGATTAGCCAGCAGTGGGTTGGCGAGCACTTCCACAGTGCGGTCGGCCCCGCGTGCCGACTGTGCGCTGCGAGCCGATGCATCGGCGGTCAGCGCCTGCAACTGCACCACCTGCGAAGACAACTCGTTGAGGCGTGCGGTCTCGACGTCCAGTCGCTCGTCAGTTGCCATCAACCCGGTAGATTTCTGATACTCCGACAGCCGGGACTGCGCTTTCTCAAGCCGGTCACGCAGTTGCGTTGCCAAGCTCTCATAAAGACTGCCATATTGGCGTGCAGGCTCCATGCGAAGGTCTGCGGTTGCCCCGATGTAAGCCTCAACATAAGCGTTCGACATCGCGGTGGCAAACTTGGCATCGGTGGATGAATAACTCACTGTAATTACATTGGATTCACGAGAGGGTTGGATCTTCAGGTTCTTGCCAAGGAGCTCGGCCACCCAGGACTCGAAGCTGCCACGGCCCTGCGTAGCCTGTTGCCAATCTGCGCGCAAGCCTTGATTCGTCCCCAGGTTCAGCGCCTTGATCACTCGAAACGCCACGCGCTCGCTCTGCAACAGGTCGACCTGCGTAGCCAGATAACTCGGCGTCATCATCCCTGGTAAAACCATTCCAACCACGGGATCGGGCGACTTCACGTCGATGACCACCGATGCAGAAGCTGTGTATTGCTTGGGCAAGACCAGACTCAAGACCAGTGCGGCCCCAAACGCCAAGATGACAATGGCGGTCACGACAATCCAGCGTGCTTTTAGAATGGCAATAATCTGACTAAATGACATGCGTCAACCTTAGTTAAGCGAATCAGGAGCCTGCACCGAAGAATCTGGCCCGAAAGGATTCAGGCAGGTGACTGCGCAAATCCCGGATAAATTGATCATGAACCGCGTAAGCAGCATCGACATCTGAGTCGATCGTGGAGACACGAATCAGCATGCCATCGGCAATCTGACCGTTGAGCCCATAGCGAATCTGAGCTAATTTGCGCCCAATGCCTGGCAAAGTCGCGCTCTCGTCCAGAGTCACCCAGTAGGAGATTGGCTCAACGCGGTTCTCACGTGTTCCGATTAACTGGCGCACGGCGAGAGAGCCTCCACCGAGATCGATCGCATGAGTCCCATGCTCTCGGACGCGAAAGCCGGCGCCTGTGTAACAAAATTCAGGTCGATGTGCCGCAGTAGCCTCTGAGTTTTGATCGCTACCGTACGCAATAGTCAGCATCACGTGCTGGCCACGGTCATTGACATAAGTGCGCGCCAATGTCTGTGAGTAGGTCGCATCCAAAACGGCCTGCACAGTTGGATCCGGCAGAACAGGTGTGACTTCTTTAAGTTCGCGCCAACCAGAAAAATCCGACGGAACCAAGGCCTGCAGGTCCAGTTTCGGCTTAACGTCCGCCAATTGAACGCGAGGTTTGAGAATCTCACCGCCTGCCGCTGCCACAAACATCAGCACCGCCGCAAGCATCACTGAGACCGAAACGCGTACATTGCCTGTCATCGGGCCCCTCCCGTCACCACCAACTGCGTTGCAGGACGGTTCTCGTCAAAGCGAGCAGCGAGAAGTCGATCGAACAAATACGTCAGACTAAGCGCAACACCGAACAACACCATGCCAGCAAAGCCATGTAGAAAGCCCTGCCCCGCCTCATCGCCGAAATGATAGGTCACCAGGACGAGCACCATCACACGCACGACGTTGGAGACAAACGAGATGGGAATGATCATGACGGCCAGGATCGTATTGCGAGCTCGAGACTGGTAATCCATGATCTTCATGTAGAACAGGCCCAGCGACTCGAGTGTGAACATGGAGTTCAGACCGGCACAGGCGTCGGCCACCAACAACTGGTACTGCCCCACGGTCAAGGTCACACCTGAGCGCCCAACGGGGTAACCGGCTACGTGAAGCAGGATTTCAGCGAGGTAGGACACGGCCCACTTCAATGGCAAGGTCAGTGTCTGCACCAAGACGCCAGGCAAGGGCACCATGAACAGCAAGAAAAAAAGCGGAAACCAGCAGACACGCAGGCCACGCCAACCCCTCAGCAGGAGAATAAGTCCTGCAAGAACAAAGATCTGGGAGGCGGCATCCACCGTGTCAATGCCCTGGGAGTGCCCGATCACGTAGAAGAGGCTGCCCAACAGTAAAGCACCGAAAGCTGGCCCCACCGCAGGCGTTGCTTCGCCTGCAAACAAGGCATGACGCTCTCGCCACAGGAGCCAAAGGCTCATGATCAGCACAAGCGGGCCATGCCCGTTTTCGTCCTTGAGCCAACTGGAATTAGCCAGATAGCTGTATGTCGGCAAGTACATGGCCACAAAGGCCAGCAACAGGACACCCAAAGACCAGGCTGGCCATTGCACTGCAACATTCTTTGAGACAGACATAAGGAACAATCGATGCCGAAAACAGACCGTTGATTGTCGCTTGCTGCGCCCTTTAGTTCCCAGCCAGCCCCCCTCGAGCAGGCTAGGCAATTACCCGCAAGCTCGAGCGTGCGAGTGCATTTTCGAGGGAAAAGTCTCGTAACGTCGACAGCGGTGACAGGGCGCTTTTCGTAATCAATTTAAGTTTGTACACAATAAGTCTTGGCCAGGGCATCCGCCTGATTCCTGAGGGTGAACTCCGAACGTTGCCGCTGCCGCCCTGCTTGCCCCATCCTGCGGCGCAGCCCCGGATCGACTGCCAGCGCTGCAATCGCATCTGCTAGTCCATGAGGATCACCAGTGGTCACTAGGAGCCCGGTTTCCCCATCAAGCACGACATCCATCAACCCCCCCTGTCGGCTGGCAATCACCGGTATAGACGCACGCATGGCCTCAATGGCCACCATACCAAAGGACTCCGGCTCTACCGATGGCACCACCGCAATGTCGCTGCCTTGCCAAACAGCACTCACATCAGATACAAAAGGCAGGAAGCGCACATCGTCGCCCAGCCCCAGTGTTTGGACGCGCTGCACCAACCGATCAAGCAAAGCCTCCTGCCCCGGCGCGCACCCTCCAACAATGGCGAACTTGAGACGCAGCGAAGGTTGCCGCAACTTCAACAACGCAGCGGCTTCAATCAAAATTGCCTGCCCTTTGATCCGGCTGATGCGCCCTAACAATGTCACCACAACGTGATCGGCCTGCGCGTTCAGACTTGATCGAAATGCCTTGATGGTGATCTCGTGGGCGGGCTCTTGGTCAGGCAACCCGTTGAACACCACGCGAGAGCGTGGCTCCATAGATGGGAACGCACCGAGCACCCACTCCTGGGTTTTGCGTGAGTTGCAAATGACGATATCAGCGGTCATGCGGACGATCGCCAACAACCCGATGCCGACCCACTTCGGCGAAGTCAAGATCTCATGCAGGTGCCACACGTGATGCACATGTCTTGTCCGAGCCCAGAGCCCGCCCAAAAGCACGGCTAGGGTATTCGAATGCACCGCTATCACCGTGCGGCCAGCCACAATCGCATCCAAGGCACGCAAACCCCGAGACAAGCGCGTAGGCATCTTCAGCATTCCAGATAGGGTGTACATGGAACGACTGACCTTGCCTACGTCGGCAATGTGTACCTCCACTGACAGCGCTGACAGCGCAGCCACCAGTGGGCCATCCTCTGGCAACACGACCACCGGCATCAGTATCTGACGTGCAACAAACTCCCGTACCATCAGCAGCAGCACCCGATCTGATCCATACAAATCGGCGGACTGGTGCAGAAACAGCACCAAAGGCAGATCCTTGTTCACATGAGTCCCTTCAAAACAAGACAGCGAACGCCATGCCGTTGATCCATTTTGCCGGCTGACAATTGAGCGAATCGGTTCATGGTGCGGGTCTGCTCACAACTTGAGCTTCACAAACACAAACTCCGGAATGTGTTTGATGATCAGCATGATCCAGCGCCAGAAGACCGGCGTGTAGACCACGCGCCGGCCTTGGTCGATGGCTGCGGCGATGTCCTTGGCCACCTGCTCGGGCTTGGCCCACAGCGCGCCCTGCTTCAAATGCGCCGTCATGGGCGTGCTCACAAAGCCGGGCTTGATGGTGATGACGTGCACACCCTGCTTGGCCAGGCGC
>Ga0114984_1000520_pt1 | contig 14724 bp, 11 predicted proteins | sample Shrwel1BS1Day1_FD_96987 | JGI IMG/M metagenome (GOLD analysis project Ga0114984, IMG submission 96987) | Subsurface microbial communities from deep shales in Ohio, USA - Utica-3 well 1 S-1-Day1 | ecosystem: Environmental > Aquatic > Deep subsurface > Shale gas/oil reservoir > Produced water/Flow... | reverse complement strand
TCAGGGCCTCCCAATCCAGACCACCCTGCGCATCCATGGGCGTGACCAGTGCCACCATACTGCCCGCAATCATGCAACCGCTCCTGCCGGAAAAATTGAGCCGTAATGGTACTGGTGCCACCAATCCGGCACAAGCAACGGACAAGGGCTTATCCGGTCGTTCAAGAAGTATCCGGGTTGGCGGGACCGCCTCGAAAACCAGCGCAAGATGCTCATGCGCAAGGCGCACGCTGCGCTTTGCCGGCCGCGCCATCCGCCGGGCCGTACTGCGGCAGTGACTCACACTGCTCGTTGCGCCCTGTCCTGCCTGCCTCGCCCATGTTCGAGCGGCCGGCCGTCGTCCGATGGGCGAGGTTCCGCCATTCCCCTGCGCGGTGCTTTTCGCTAACCTGCTGCCTTTGGTCTGCGGCCACTCGTGCGCGGACCGTTCATCGCTTTAGGAAGGCTGCATGTCCACCCCCCCCGTTCGCGAACAATTCCTCGTTATCAGCGCTCTCGGCCGCGATGCCATGGCCCTGACCAACCTGCTCAGCCGCACCAGCCACGAGAACCGCTGCGCGGTGATCAGCACCCGTTTGAGCCGTCACGGAGAGTTCAGCGCCCTGGTGCTGCAGGTATCCGGTAGCTGGGATGCCCTGGCACGCCTGGAGTCGAGCCTGCCGCTGCTGGCCAAGAAGCATGACTTCAGCGTCGACCTGGTGCGCAGCGCCGCTGCCGAGGTGCGCCCGCAGGCCCTGCCTTACGTGGCTTATGTCAGCGCGGTGTACCGTCCGGACATTCTCAACGAGCTGTGCCAGTTCTTCATCGATCACCGCGTCGAGCTGGAAAGCCTGACCTGCGACACCTACCAGGCGCCGCAGACCGGCGGCACCATGCTCAACGCGACCCTGACCGTGACGTTGCCGGCCGGCACGCAGATCAGCTGGCTGCGCGACCAGTTCCTGGATTTCGCCGATGCGCTGAATCTGGATGCCTTGATCGAACCCTGGCGCCCGCAGAACCCATGACGATCTGCTGCGCGTCGGCCATGCTGCGTTAGAAACAGGTTCGGCCTGCTCATTTACAACTCGTAAACTCCGCGGCCTCACCTTTTTCTGCCTTGCATGGCTCTAGCTCGCGAGATCGCCGACAACCTCTAAATGAAGGAGTTTCCATGTCCGTTGAACTCGACAAACCCGTTGCCGACTTCCAGGCCCAGGCCACCAGTGGCCAGCAGGTCAAGCTGTCCGCTCTCAAGGGGCAGCAGGTGGTGCTGTACTTCTACCCGAAGGATGCCACGCCGGGCTGTACCACCGAAGGCATGGACTTCAGCGCTCGCTTCGAGCAATTCAAGGCCGCCAACACGCTGATCTTCGGCGTGTCGATGGACAGCCTGAAGAAGCACGAGAGCTTCAAGTGCAAGCAGGCCTTTCCCTTCGAGCTGATCAGCGACGAGGAGCACCAGCTGTGCGAGCAGTTCGGCGTTTATCAGCTGAAGAAGAACTACGGCAAGGAATACATGGGCATCGTGCGCAGCACCTTCCTTATCGACAAGGACGGCGTTTTGCGTGAAGAGTGGCGCAACGTGAAGGTCGCCGGCCATGTCGACAAGGTGCTGGAAGCCGCCGAAGCGCTGAACAAAGGCTGAGCTCCTGCACCGCAAATGAAACGCCGCGAAGGCCAATGGCCGTTGCGGCGTTTTTGTTGGGAGGTAGCCTGGTTTGAGCGGCGCATAACCCGGCGCTCAGCCAAGCAGCTACACGTCACATTGGTAGGAGCGGCGCCCCGCCGCGAACATGGGTGGCGCGCCATCGAAAAGCTTCGCCCCGGGGCGGGGGCTCCTACGAAAAGCCGCGTCGGAACCCGGGCATGGCCTCTGCCGTGGACGCCTTATTCGGCGGACACCGGCTCGGCGCGCGGCCAGGCGTTGAGCACGGCCTTGAACAGGGTCGCCAGGGGGATGGCGAAGAACACGCCCCAGAAGCCCCACAGCCCGCCGAACAGCAGCACGGCGCAGATGATCGCCACCGGGTGCAGGTTGACCGCCTCGGAAAACAGCAGCGGCACCAGCACGTTGCCGTCCAGCGCCTGGATGATGCCGTAGATCACCATCAGGTAGAGGAACTGGTCGCTCCAGCCCCACTGGAACAGGCCGATCAGCGCCACCGGCACCGTCACCACCACCGCGCCGATATAGGGCACCACCACCGACAGGCCGACCAGCAGCGCCAGCAGCGCGGCGTAATTGAGCCCGAGGAAGGCGAAGGCGATGTAGGTGACCACGCCGCAGATGATGATCTCGATGAACTTGCCGCGGATGTAGTTGGCGATCTGCTGGTTCATCTCCTGCGCGACCTGGGTGATCAGCGCACGCTCGCGCGGCAGGTAGCCGCGGAACCACTGGCCGATCTGCTCACGGTCCTTGAGGAAGAAGAACACCAGGATCGGCACCAGCACCAGATAGATCATGATGCTGACCAGCATCGGCAGGCTCGATAGCGAGAACGACAGTGCCCACTGGCCGAACTTGCCGGCCTCCCCGCGCATGCTGTCGATCAGCTGCACCACCTGCTCGTCGGTGATCAGGCTCGGGTAGCGCTCCGGCAGCAGCAGGAACACCGCCTGCCACTCGGCCGCCATGCGCGGCAACTCGTTGAACAGGGTGCTCAGCTGATGCCAGAGCAGCGGCATCAGCACCAGCATGAACATGGTCAAGCCGCCCAGAAACAGCGCGAAGACCAGCCACACGGCGAGAATCTGCGGCACTTTCAGGCGCTCCAGGCCATTGACCAGCCCCTGCATGAGGAAAGCCAGCACCAGACCGGTCAGCACCGGCGCGAGCATGCCGCCGAGCGTGAGCACCACGGCGAATCCCAGCACCAGCAGCACCGCCAGCACCACCGCCTGCTCATCGGAGAAGTAACGATGCAGCCAACTACGCAAAACCTTGACCATAGAATTCCTTAACGCGGAGAAATACCGGCTCTTTCACTACGCCAGCCATGTGAAAAATGGCGCACGTCGTGAATGAATGACCACCGGGATGTGTTTCAAGCTGCGACAGCCGCTCAGGCCTTGCGCAGCCAGTAGCGGTAAACGCCTGCCTCGACTTCTTCATGCAGCAGCGCATGCCCGGCCAGACTGGCGAAGGCACGAAAATCGCGCTGCGACCCGGCGTCGGTGGCGCTGACCTTGAGCACGGCGCCGCTGGCCAGGCGGTTGAGTTCGAGCTTGGCCTTGAGCAGGGGCAGCGGGCAACTGAGCCCACAGGCGTCGAGTTCGGCATCGAAAGCCGGTAGGTCTGTCATCGTCTACTCCATAAAGAGGGCTAGGATACCCAAGCCGCCGCAACCCTGGCCAGCGCGGTAGCTGGCCGGCTACAGTATCCGCTTTACCGACCGAGAGCCCTGAGTGCATGACTTTTCTGCGCCCCACCCTGCTGACGCTGGCCTGCCTGTTCGCCGCCCATACGGGTGCCAGTGACCTGCCATCGCTTGGCGACGCCAGCTCCTCGATCGTCTCGCCGCAGCAAGAACACCAGCTAGGCCGCGCCTGGCTCGGCCTGCTGCGTGGTCAGGTTTCGCAACTGGACGACCCACAACTCAAGGACTTCGTCGAGTCCAGCGTCTATCGCCTGGCAGAAACCAGCCAGCTGCAGGACCGCCGCCTAGAGTTCGTCCTGCTCAACAGCCCGCAGCTCAACGCCTTCGCCGCCCCCGGCGGGATCGTCGGAGTCAACGGCGGCCTGTTCCTTTATGCGCAGACCGAAGCCGAGTACGCCTCGGTCATGGCGCACGAACTGGCGCACCTGTCGCAGCGGCACTTCGCCCGTGGCGTCGAGGCCCAGCAACGCATGCAGCTGCCGGTGATGGCCGCCATGCTCGCCGGCATCGTCGCTGCCGCGGCCGGTGCCGGCGATGCCGGCATGGCCACCATCTTCTCTGCCCAGGCCGCCGCGATTCAGGAACAGCGGCGCTTCTCCCGGCAGAACGAACAGGAGGCCGACCGCATCGGTCTGGTCAACCTGGAAAAGGCCGGCTACGACCCGCGCGCCATGCCGCTGATGTTCGAACGACTGATGCGCCAGTACCGCTACGACGCCAAGCCGCCGGAGTTCCTGCTGACCCACCCGGTTTCCGAGTCGCGTATCGCCGACACCCGCAACCGTGCCGAGCAGTACCCCGCCCGGGGGCGTGAAGACAGCTTGCGCTACCAACTGATGCGCGCCCGTGTGCAACTGACCTATGAAGAGACGCCGGGCGTTGCCGCCAAGCGTTTCCGCGCCATGCTCGACGAGAACCAGGGTCTGGATGCGGCCCGCTATGGCCTGGTCCTGGCGCAGATGAAGACGGGCCAGCTGAACGAGGCTGGCGAAACCCTGGCACCGCTATTGAGCGAGAGCCCGGACGACATCACCTACAACCTGGCGCAGATCGAACTGGACATGGCAGCCAATCGCCTGGACGCCGCCGAGCGCCGCCAACAGCGCATGTTCACCCTCTACCCGAGCAACTACCCGCTGCAGCAGACGCATGTCGACCTGCTGCTCAAACGGCAGCGCGTTGCCGATGCCGAGCGTGCCCTGGACAACCTGCTCAAGACCCGCGCCAAGGACCCGGACGTCTGGTATCAGGTCGCCGAGGTACGCGGCCTGAGCGGCAATACCATCGGTCTGCATCAGGCGCGCGCGGAGTTCTTCGCCCTGGTCGGCGATTACAACCAGGCCATCGAGCAGCTGGACTTCGCCAAGCGTCGCGCCAGCAACAACTTCCAGCTGGCCTCGCGCATCGATGCCCGTCAGCGCGAGCTTGCCGAGGAGAAGCGTCTGGTCGAACAGATGCTGCGCTGACCCGGAGCTTGGCGGTGCGCACGGCGCACCCTACCCCACGACAGCGCGTCCAGGTGAAATCCGGGGCGTTCTTGAGACTGATCCCGGATTGCATCCGGGCTACGGGTTTCCGTCTGGCGAGACAGGCAGGCGGTTCGCGGCGCTAACGCCCTCTCCCCCAGCCCCTCTCCCATGAATGGGAGAGGGCAGCACATTGCGTAGAACCTGGGTGCGTAGCCCGGATGAAATCCAGGGCGTTCCTGCGCCTGATCCCGGATTGCATCCGGGCTACGGGTTTCCGTCTGGCGAGACAGGCAGGCGATTCGCGGCGCTAACGCCCTCTCCCCCGGCCCCTCTCCCATGAATGAGAGAGGGGAGCACATTTGCGGAGAACCTGGATGTGTAGCCCGGATGAAATCCGGGGCGTTCCTGAGCCTGACCCGGATTGCATCCGGGCTACGGATTTCCGTCTGGCGAGACAGACAGACGACTCGCGGCGCTAACGCCCTCTCCCCCGGCCTCTCTCCCATGAATGGGAGAGGGGAGCACATTTGCGTAGAACCTGGATGTGTAGCCCGGGTGAAATCGGGGCGTTCTTGAGACTGATCCCGAATTGCATCCGGGCTACGGATTTCCGTCTGGCGAGACAGACAGACGACTCGCGGCGCTAACGCCCTCTCCCCCGGCCCCTCTCCCATGAATGGGAGAGGGGAGCACATTTGCGGAGAACCTGGGTGCGTAGCCCGGATGAAATCCGGGGGCGTTCCTGAGCCTGACCCGGATTGCATCCGGGCTACGGGTTTCCGTCTGGCGAGACAGGCAGGCGGTTCGCGGCGCTAACGCCCTCTCTCCCGGCCCCTCTCCCACCAATGGGATAGGGGAGCATTGCGGAGAACCTGGGTACGTAGCCCGGATGTAATCCGGGGCAGCGGCGGAAAATTCCCCGGATTTCATCCGGGCTGCGTGGGCCTGTGAATACCGCGCCAAAAAACAAGCCCCGCACTTGGCGGGGCTCTTTGATTTCAGCAGATGTATCAGGCGCTTTGCGCCAGGTCCATCAGCTCGCGGTTGGCCACCGCGTACATGGCGTAGTCGGTGCCGGTGGCCGAGCGCAGCTCGGTCAGCATCGCCTTCCAGCGGTCGACCAGACGTTGATGCTGGTCGAGCCACAACGCCACGCGCGCTTCGATCTCCTGCGGACCATCGACCATCTGCAGCACCGATACGGTGATCGCGCGCTGCTGCCAGTCCAGGTCATCGCGGAAGGCCTCGCGGGCCAGCGCCTGCCAGTTGCTCTCCACCGGCAGGTTGGTGATCTGCTGCAGGTACCAGGACAGCTCCAGCGCACCGCCGACGGCGAAGTAGGCGGTGGCCACCTCGCTGGCATCCTTGCCGGTGACGTCCGCCGCTTCGATGATCGGCAGCAGGGTGTACAGGTGGCTGGTGCCGGCCACCACGCGCGCCAGTTCTTCCGGCGTGCCGGCCTCGACGAAGCTCTGGTAACGCGCCAGCCACTGTTCGCGGGCCGGGCCTTCGAGCAGCTCGTCCAGGCGACCGACCAGCGCCTCGATGCGCGGCGCGAAGTGCGCCACGTCGCGAGCGGCGTCCAGCTCGTTGCGGCGGCTGCGCAGGAACCAGCGGGTAGCGCGGCGGCCAAGACGCATCAGCTCGTCCATCAGCTGCAACTGCAGTTCGGCCGGCACCTTGTAATCCAGCGCCTCGATCTGCGCCCACCAGTGCGGCAGGCGGAACAGGTCACGCACGATCACGTAGGCGCCGGCGACATTGGCCGCGCTCATGCCGGTGGACTCCTTCAGGCGCTGCACGAAGGTGATGCCCATGTGGTTGACCAGGTCGTTGGCGATCTGCGTGCTGACGATCTCGCGCTTGAGGCGATGACGGCGCATGGCATCGCCGAACTTCTCGGTGAGGATCGCCGGGAAGGCGGTTTCCATCTCGCGCGCCAGGTAGTCGTCGTCCGGCACCAGGGACTTGAGCAAGGATTCCTTGAGGTCGATCTTGCTGTAGGAGATCAGCACCGACAGCTCCGGACGGGTCAGGCCCTGGCCGTTGGTGGCGCGCTCGTTCAGCTCCTCGTCCGAGGGCAGGAACTCCAGGGCGCGATCCAGCTTGCCGGCGCTCTCCAGCGCGCTCATCAGGCGCTTGTACTCGCCGACGCGCTCGCGGGCGCGGCGTTCGGCCAGCGACAGCGCCTGGGTCTGCTTGTAGTTGTTGGCCAGCACCAGTTCGGACACGTCATCGGTCATCTCGGCCAGCAGCTTGTTGCGCTGCTTCTCGGTCATGTCGCCACCGGAGACGATCTCGCCCAGCAGAATCTTGATGTTCACTTCATGGTCGGAGCAGTCCACACCGCCGGCGTTGTCGATGAAGTCGGTGTTGCTGGCGCCGCCATGCAGGCCGAACTCGACGCGGCCGAGCTGGGTCATGCCAAGGTTGCCGCCCTCGCCCACCACCTTGGCACGCAGTTCACGACCGTCCACGCGCAGCGCGTCGTTGGCCTTGTCGCCGACGTCAGCGTGGCTTTCCTTGCTGGACTTGACGTAGGTACCGATACCGCCGTTCCAGAGCAGGTCGACCGGTGCCTTGAGCAGCGCATTGAGCAGCTCGGTGGGCGCCAGCTTGTCGGCGGCGATGTCGAAGCGCGCCTTCATCTGCGGGGTGATGGTGATGCTCTTGGCGCTGCGCAGGAAGATGCCGCCGCCTTCGGAGATCAGCTTGCTGTCGTAGTCGGCCCAGCTCGAACGCGGCAAGTCGAACAGACGCTTGCGCTCGGCGAAGCTCCTGGCCGCATCCGGGTTCGGATCGATGAAGATGTGCATGTGGTTGAAGGCGGCCACCAGTTGCAGCTTGTCCGACAGCAGCATGCCGTTGCCGAACACGTCGCCGGCCATGTCACCGATGCCGATCACGGTGACGTTGTCCTTCTGCACGTCGATGCCGCGCTCGCGGAAGTGACGCTGCACCGAGACCCAGCCGCCCTTGGCGGTGATGCCCATGCCCTTGTGGTCGTAACCGGCCGAACCGCCGGAGGCGAAGGCGTCGCCGAGCCAGAAGCCGTACTCGGCGGCGATGCCGTTGGCGATGTCGGAGAAGGTCGCGGTGCCCTTGTCCGCCGCCACCACCAGATAGGGGTCGTCGGCATCATGGCGCACCACGTTCTGCGGCGGCACCACCTCGCCGTCCTTGAGGTTGTCGGTGATGTCCAGCAGGCCGCTGATGAAGATGCGGTAGCAGGCGATGCCCTCGGCCATCACCTCGTCACGCGAGCCGCCGACCGGCATCTTGCGCGGCACGAAGCCGCCCTTGGCGCCCATCGGCACGATCACCGCGTTCTTCACCTGCTGCGCCTTGACCAGACCAAGCACCTCGGTACGGAAATCCTCCTCGCGATCCGACCAGCGCAGGCCGCCACGGGCGACGTCGCCGAAGCGCAGGTGCACGCCCTCGACGCGCGGGCTGTAGACGAAGATCTCGAACTTCGGCACCGGCCGCGGAATTTCCGGAATCAGGCGCGGGCTGAGCTTGAAGCTGAAATAGGACTTGGCCGCGCCATTGGCATCGGTCTGGAAGAAGTTGGTACGCAGGGTCGCCTTGATCAGGTCCAGGTAGCGACGCAGGATGCGGTCTTCGTTGAGTACGGCGACGTTGTCCAGCGCAGCCAGGATGGCCTGCTCGAGCTTCTGCTGCTTGTCTTCCAGATCCTCGGCGGTGAGCTTGCGCGCGAGGTAGAAACGGGTGCGGAACAGGCGCACCAGCTCCTTGGCGATATCGGCGTGGTTGATCAGGGTCGAGGCGATGTAGCTGAGGTCGAAGCCCAGACGGATCTGCTTGAGATAACGCGCATAGGCACGCAGCAGGGCGACGTCACGCCAGGGCATGGCGGCGATCAGCACCAGGCGGTTGAAGGCATCGTTCTCGGCTTCGCCGCCGACGATATGGATGAACGCGTCCTGCAGCGTGTCGTTGAGCTGCTGGATGTCGACATCCAGGCCTTCGGCGTAGGTGAAGGCGAAGTCGTGAATCCAGAATTCGCGGCCGTCATTGCGGCGCAGCTTGTAGGGGAACTCGCCGAGCACGCGCAGGCCGAGGTTCTCCAGAATCGGCAGCACGTCGGACAGCGGCAGCGGCGTGTCGGCATGGTACAGCTTGCAGTGCAGCTGCTGATCGCCCTGCGCCAGCGGCTGGTAGAAGCTCATCACCAGCGGTTTGTCGTTGCTCAGGCTGAGCAGGTGCTGCATGTCCACCACCGCCGAATGCGGGGCGAAACGCTCGCGGTAGCCGGCCGGGAAACCGCCGGGGAACTCGGCCAGGACGTTGGTGCCCTGGGCCTCGCCGAAGCTCTCCACCATCAGCCCGACGTAGTCGTCCTTCCACGAACGGCAGGCCTGGATGACTTCCTTCTCCAGGCGCACGGGGTCGATCTGGGTCTTGTTCTTCGGATCGACGCGCAGGATGAACTGCACGCGCGCCAGTACCGACTCGGAGAAGAAGGTCCAGAACTCGCAATCGGTGGCCTGCAGACGATCCATCAGCACCTGCTGAATCTTCATGCGGGTTTCGGTGGAGTAGACGTCGCGTGGCACGTAGGCCAGGCAGTAGCAGAAGCGGCCGTAGGGATCGCGGCGCAGGAACACGCGAATCTTGTTGCGCTCCTGGATCTGCACGATGGCCAGCGCGGTGTTGAACAGGTCGTCGACCGGGGTCTGGAACAGATCATCACGCGGCAGCACTTCCAGCACCTGGGCCAGTTCCTTGCCCAGGTGGGCGCTGCTGTCGAAGCCCGAGCGCTGCTTGATCACGTCCACCTTGCGGCGGATGTAGGGGATGTTCCACACGCTCTCGGCGTACACCGCCGAGGTGTACAGGCCCATGAAGCGGCATTCCTTGACCACGTTGCCCTTGGCATCGAGTTCGCGGATGGAAACGAAATCCGGGTAGGCCGGGCGATGCACGCGGCTCGGTACCGCGGCCTTGGCGAACGACAGCAGCTGCGGCTCGCGCAGGTAGGCCACAGCCTCCGGCTCGATATGCAGTTCCTCGGCAGACAGGCCGGTGCGCAGGCGCTTGGACAGGCCGAGCAGGGATTTCTCGTCGTAGACCATGGTGCCGCCATCGGCAGTCGGCGCGACGGTGAATTCCTCGTAGCCGAGGAAGGTGAAGTGGTTGTCCAGCAGCCAGTTGAGGTAGACCTTGATTTCATCCAGCTCGGGCTTGTCCACCTTGAGCTTGGCGCGATCGAGCCAGGCCAGCAGTTCGAGCGCCTTGGCCTTCATCGGCTGGAAGTCGGCGACGCTCAGGCGCACGTCACTGAACACTTCGTGAATGGCTCGCTCCAGCGTCTTGAGCTCGGTGCTGCTGGCGCAGCGGTCGATCTCCAGGAACATCAGCGCTTCCTGCAGCACGCCCTCGCCCTGGGTGCCCTTGGGCAGGATTTCCAGCAACTGGCCGCTCTTGTCGCGGCGCACGCTGAACACGCTGTTCTGCAGGGTATGGATGCTGTAGCCGTGGCGATTGAGTTCCATGCGTACCGAGTCGACCAAAAACGGGATGTCGCCATGCAGGATCTCCACCGCGGTGTGGGTAGATTGCCAGCCATGCTTCTCGTAATCGGGGTTGAAGGTACGCACCTGCGGCTTGGCGTGATCGAACTGCTCCAGCATTCGCCAGGCCGACAGGGTGCAGCCGACCAGGTCGGACAGACGTCGCTGGGTCAACTCTTCGAGGGCGATGATGCCGAAGAACTGTTCGGCGAACAGGGCTACTTGTGGCAGCGCCTGCTCACTCACGTGCTGTGCCAGGGCCGCTTGCAGTTGCTGCTGGAAGTCGGCTTTGCTGGCCGCCGTAAAGAACGCCATGGGTTTTGCTCCATTGGGCTGGTGGTTCGACAGGAAGTCTGGATCGCTGTCGCGAAGTGTTAGTTCAACGTTAGTCCATGAAGCGACAATGACACTTGGAAGTCGCAAGCGGACCGGCGTGAGGGAGCGACCGGGTGGTCACACATGGCCGACGAGCTTAACGAGGGACGCCCCACGCCCGCTTGCGGCGCTGCGACATTTTCTTTCAAGGCTGCACCGACACGGTGCAAAAAAGACAGGCCATGGCCCGCCAGCGCAGCGCGAGGCGGGCCATGGCGAGCGCTCAGGCGCCGCGCATGGCTTCGGGCAGCGCCAGCCAGTTCCGCCTGGCCTGAGCCTCATCGACTTTCCTATATCCGGCGCACGCTTTAATTAGTTGGACGCCTCCGGCAGACCATTGAAAAATGGCGACAAGTGATGACGGCCCCGGCCACAACGGCTTATCGGCTGCCTGCCAGAGGAGCTCCCGCGTGAACGACCTGCTTCTGAACTGCGACATCGGCGAAAGCTTCGGCGCCTGGACCATGGGTCTGGATACCGAGGTCATGCCCTTCATCGACTGCGCCAACATCGCCTGCGGCTTCCACGCCTCCGACCCCAGCGTGATGCGCAAGACCGTGGCCCTGGCCGTGGCCCACGACGTACGCATCGGTGCACACACCGCCTACCAGGACCTGGTCGGTTTCGGCCGCCGCTCGATGGACTGCACGCCGCAGGAAGTCGAAGACCTGATGCTCTACCAGATCGGCGCGCTGGAAGGCATCTGCCGCAGCCAGGGCGCCCGCGTCAGCTACGTCAAGCCACACGGCGCGCTGTATCAGGACATGATGCGCAAGCCCGCCACCCTGCGCGCGGTGATGAGCGCCGTGGCCAAGTACGACCGCCAACTGCCGCTGATGCTGATGTGCACCCGCGACAACAGCGCGGCACAGACCCTGGGTGAGGAATTCGGCCTGACCCTGTGGTTCGAAGTCTTCGCCGACCGCGCCTACGATTCGCAAGGTTTCCTGCTCAGCCGCAGCCTGCCGGGCGCCGTGCATCACGACAGCGAGGTGATCGTCAGCCAGGCGCTCGCCCTGGCACGAGGCGAGGCACTGCAGGCCAGCGACGGTAGCGCGCTGCAGCTGAACGCGCAGACCCTTTGCGTGCATGGCGACAACGCCAGTTCGGTGGCTGCAGTGCAACGTATCCGCCAGGCCCTCGACGGCCTGGCCCGGGCATGAAGGCGCCCGAGGCCCGGCTGGAGGTCGCCGGCATCGACAGCCTGATCCTGCGCCTGTTCGAACATATCGATGAGGCCAACATGCCATGGATGCTGGCCGCACGCATGCGCCTGCAGGAGGCCTTTGGCACTGCACTGATCGATCTGGTGCCCTCCTACACCACGCTGCTGCTGCATTACGACCTGTGCCAGCTCGATGGCAACCAGACGCGGGCGAAGGTCGCCGAGGCGCTCGACGGCCTGCAGCCTGCCGATCTTGAAGGGGGCCGCGAACACCAGCTGCACACCTGGTACGACCGCAGCGTAGGCCCGGAGCTGCAACTGCTGTCACAGCGCAGTGGGCTCAGCGAGGCCGACGTGATCGAATGCCATAGCCGGCATGCCTATCAGGTATTCGCCCTGGGTTTCGCTCCAGGCTTCGCCTTCATGGGCCTGGTCGAGGAAATCCTCGCCACGCCGCGCCTGAGCACGCCGCGCAAGCGCATCGCCGCCGGCAGCGTCGGCATCGCTGAACGGCAGACGGCCGCCTACCCGGTGGTCTCGCCCGGCGGCTGGAACCTGATCGGACGCACGCCAAGTCGACTGTTCGGCAGCGACATCGAGGGCTACAGCCTGCTGCAACCGGGTGACCGCGTGCGCTTCGTGCCCATCGACCGTGCCGAATTCATCCGCCTGGGCGGTGACGACAGTCCACTGGAGGCCAGCCAATGAGCGCCATCGATGGCGGCCTGCGGGTAGTGCGCAGCAGCCCCTTCGTTCAGTTGCAGGACGCTGGCCGCTTCGGCGTACGCCACCTCGGCGTGACCCAGTGCGGCGCCCTGGACTGGATTGCCCATCGCTGGGCCAACTGGCTGCTGGGCAACCCGCTGACTGCCGCAGTGGTGGAGATCACCCTGGGTAACGCCGAGTTCGAATGCACTCGCGACGCCACGCTGGCGCTGACCGGGGCCGACCTCGGCGCACGGCTGGACGACCAGCCGCTGATGCCCTGGCGCAGTTTCAAGGTACTTGAAGGCCAGCGCCTGAGCTTCGCTCAGCGGCGCCAGGGCGCGCGCGCCTACCTGGCCGCGCCGGGTGGATTCCAGGCGCCACAGGTACTCGGCAGCTGCGCCAGCATGCTGCGCGAGGGCCTCGGTGGGCTGCACGGCGATGGCCGCGCCCTCGCCGTCGGCGATGCTCCGGGCTGGAGCGGCAGCGCCGATGCAACGCGGCAGATGCCCGCCGAGTTCATTCCCGAGTACCAGACCACGCCGTGCCTGCAGCTGATTCTGGGCGCGCAGATCGGCGACTTCCGCGGGCAGAGCCTGTTCGATGCCTTCAACAGCGAGTGGCTGATCGATCAGCGCGCCGACCGCATGGGCATCCGCCTCCAGGGGCCGCAGCTGCAATGCCAGCGTGGCGCGATGATCTCCGAAGGCATTCCCCTGGGCGCCGTGCAGGTGCCGCCGGACGGCCAGCCGATCATCCTGCTCAATGACCGCCAGACCATCGGCGGCTACCCACGCCTGGGCGCGCTGACCCCGCAGGCCGTGGCCCGGCTGGCGCAGTGCCTGCCGGGCCAGACACTGCGCCTGACGCCCACCACGCAGGACGGCGCCCTGCTCGCCCAGCGCCGGCTCCTGGCGCAGTGGCAATAAGATCGCGCCTGCCCGGCCATGGTCGATATCAGCGTCGGCGACCTGCCTCGCATTTCTGTTGCCGGCCCTTTCATGACCCGCGCCGCAGATAGCGGCTGAAGCGGCAAATGCATTAAAGTCGGCGGTCTGCACGCGCGGCTTCGCAAGCCCGCTCATCCGCCAGAAGAGCCCGACGATGGAACACCGTGAAGCGCTGGTCGCGTTACGCCAATTTCTCTCCACCCAGATTCTCGGCCAGGACAAGCTCATCGAGCGCCTGCTGATCGCCCTGCTCGCCGACGGCCACCTGCTGGTCGAAGGCGCCCCCGGCCTGGCCAAGACCAAGGCGATCAAGGAGCTGGCCGAAGGCATCGAAGGCGAGTTCCATCGCATCCAGTTCACCCCGGACCTGCTGCCGGCGGATATCACCGGCACCGAGATCTATCGCCCGGAAACCGGCAGCTTCGTGTTCCAGCAGGGGCCTATCTTCCACAACCTGGTGCTGGCCGACGAGATCAACCGCGCCCCGGCCAAGGTGCAGTCGGCGCTGCTCGAGGCCATGGCCGAACGCCAGGTTTCGGTGGGCCGCTCGACCTACGACCTGTCGCCGCTGTTTCTGGTCATGGCCACGCAGAACCCCATCGAGCAGGAAGGCACCTACCCGCTGCCCGAAGCGCAGCTCGACCGCTTCCTGATGCACGTGAAGATTGGTTTTCCCGATGCAGCGGTGGAGCGCAAGATCCTCGCCCAGGCCCGCGGCGATGCGCTCAATGGCGAAGCCAAACCCGAGCACCGGGTCAGCCAGCAGGCGGTGTTCGCCGCACGCAAGGAAATCCTCGGCCTGTACATGGCCGATGCCGTGGAGGAGTACCTGGTGCAACTGGTGATGGCCAGCCGCACCCCGGCCAAGTTCGATGCCGAGCTGGCCGACTGGATCGCCTATGGCGCCAGCCCGCGCGGCTCCATCGCCCTCGATCGCTGCGCGCGCGCGCATGCCTGGCTGGCCGGGCGTGACTTCGTCAGCCCGGAAGATATCCAGGCGGTGCTGTTCGACGTGCTGCGCCACCGCATCATCCTGTCCTTCGAGGCCGAAGCCTCGGGCGTCGACCAGGACCGCGTGATCCAGCGCATCCTCGACGTGGTGGCGGTGGCTTGATGCAGCGCAATAGGCTTGTCTCCCCTCTCCCGCTTGCGGGAGAGGGG
>Ga0114984_1000518_pt1 | contig 14747 bp, 16 predicted proteins | sample Shrwel1BS1Day1_FD_96987 | JGI IMG/M metagenome (GOLD analysis project Ga0114984, IMG submission 96987) | Subsurface microbial communities from deep shales in Ohio, USA - Utica-3 well 1 S-1-Day1 | ecosystem: Environmental > Aquatic > Deep subsurface > Shale gas/oil reservoir > Produced water/Flow... | reverse complement strand
TGGAATACTTCCCGCATCTCGGTGGCACCGCAGCCGCCATGCTGGGTGCCTCCCAGTTCACCATCGCCGGCGGCATCAGCGCCCTGTCATCGCTGTTCGGTGGCGACGCCCTGCTGCCGATCGTGGCCAGCATGCTGGCATGTTCTACCGGTGCCGTTATCCTGGCTTCGGGCGCTCCCGGGGCGGTCGCGCGGGAGATGGCCCCGGCAACCTGACTGTCAGGCCAGCACCTGCTCTACCGGCCGACGCAGTGATCGCGGGGTTTCCGGACCGTGGCCGATCCTCACCACCAGATCCGGCCGCCGTTCACCAATGCCGAGAAAACGTGCAAACTCCGGCCGGATTGCAGCAACCTCCACCGGTTGATTGATGAACGCACTGCGCAGGCCCAGGGCTGCAGCCTGAAGGGCCAAACGTTCGTAGCAGCGTCCCGCTTCAATCCAGTGGCGCCTGTCATCCTGCTCGGAGTAAAGCACGGCAATCGCAGAGGAACTCCGGATATTCCGGAAGTCCTTACGGTTCTGGGCCTTTGCCGAGAACCCGAACTTCATTGCCAGCAATCCCAGCCATCGAGGCACCGAGGGGCTGCCCATCACCGGGCCGTACAGACCATCTCGGTTGCGTGCTGCCTCTAGCGCGCTGAAACGAATCCAGGATTTCAACTCATCCGCCCAGGCATCGTCCGCAAACTGGGCCCGGTTTCCCTCGGCCACATAGCGGGCGATCTGCTCTTTCTGCTCGTCGTTGTCGATGAGAAGAACCGAGACACCGTCACCAGTGCCTGCTTGCGTCAGAAGCTCGGTTTCCTTTTCTGTCAGCGGTTCGCCATCGAACTCGACCCGACTGCATTGCCGCTCCGGAATCGCCTCGAACAAATCCGTCCGGACAGGGGCTGCTTCCTCAAAGTCAACCTTCACTCCAGTCGTCGACGGGTCATATTCGGGATACCCTTCCAGGCCAGCTGCCCGCCCTGCCTGAAGCAGGTTCTCGAGGGCACAGCCAAGGCTTGCATAAAGGTGGTGGTCATCCGGGTCCACTGCCGGACATCGCCGTGACAGGTCCGGGAGGATCCAGACCCGGCCCGACTCTCTCCGGAACTGCCAGGGCTGGGTGTTATGGCTGGAGGCCGCCATGGTGGCATAGCGAATGATGGCCGGATACCGGGCATCGCCGCTGCCAAGGTCGTGGTGGCGCCAGAGCCGTTTTACTTCATCCGTGTAGTCCATTCTTCGTCCTCCCGGCAAAAATCAACTGCACTCAGGCATGCGGCAAACTCACCCGATGCCGTTTAAAATTCTGCCACGGGTCTTTCTTTGCCCCGAGCCGACGGAATATGTTGGCCAGCCCCCAGCTTTGCGGTCCGGTCTTTTTGTCCTTCAGCTCTGACCATGAGATCGGCGTGGCGACCGGCGCTCCCTCGACAGCTCGCAAGGAGTATGGGGCGATGGCTGTCATACCGTAATCATTGCGCAGGTAGTCGATAAATACCTTGCTCCCCCGCTTCTCCTTGCGATGCTCCATGGTTGCAATGTCCGGGCAGCGGGCCAGGAGTTCCTCAGCCAGCTGCTGCACCAGCATGGTTTTCTGGCCCTTGCTGCGCATGGGAACTTCAATGCGCTCCACGTGGGACGGGAAATGCTCTGGAGCGTGTTTCAGGAAAAAGCCCTCATCTCTGACACCCTCCGGATTGCCCAGTCTCCATTCTTACCAGGGAATAGCCGCCTTGCAGCTTTTCTCCAGCCAGACTTATCGTGAGCTTGCCCGCCTCAAGGTGCTTTTCCAGGGCGCCAGGATCGTCACCGTCCTCCTCAAGGGAAGCGAACTCGCCCCTGTCCCAGACCATCACCGTACCGGCGCCGTAATGCCGCTCGGGGATTACACCTTCAAAGTCTGCATATTCCAGCGGATGGTCCTCGGTCCGAACGGCCAGACGCTTCTCACCGGCGGCGGTAGAGAGTCCTTTGGGCACCGCCCAGGACTTGAGCACACCGCCAACGTTAAGGCGAAAGTCATAGTGGAGGGTACTGGCGTCGTGCTTCTGGATAACAAACAGTGGTCCTGTATGGGCGGAACCATCCTGGCCGGATGGCTCGCCGGTTTTACGGAAATCCCTTTTCTTCTTGTAGCTGGCAAGTTTCTCGCTCATGTCTCCTTCCTTGCCAATTTCGCCTCAAAGGCTCGCTAGACTCACTGACTGATTGGCTGGCAGCCACGCATTGAGAGCGCCAGGTTTGCGCTGGCCCTGATCTGATCGTAGTACTTCGATGCGGTATTCACACCCATCTCAGCGTAATTGCTGGCCGTCGGGCTGATCAGGCTACTCAGTTGCGCCCAGGCACTGGCGGATTGCCGGTCCCGACTGTAGGCATCGAAGGCCTGGTAGATTTCGTTGCAGGTGACACCGTCACCATCCGTCGCGGCGGAAGACATGTAGGTGGAGGTCTGGCAGCCAGACAAAAGCGTGGTAGCGGCAACAGCAACTAGGAGCGGATATTTCACGGGCTTTGATCTCCGGAGATTCGAGAAATGCATTCAGATTTGCCCGCGATACTAGCAAAAAAGCACGGGGGATGAATTGCAGCATATTATCCCGGGTCCACGCGCATTTGATGCCGCCGGAACCAGAAACGACTCAATCGCCAGCGGGATCCTCTGTAAATGCACTGAGGTGAAACGCGATGGCTTCCTCCACCGCATCCATGCCACATTCTTTGGGTTCCGGGACTGCCCCGCCGGCCAGAACCTCCAGAACAGAGCGCACGCCATGGGCCAGTGACTCCGTGTTGTACCCCCCTTCAAGAACAAAGGCCAACCGGCCGTCACACAGCCGGTCTGCCAATGACTGAACAACATCAGTCATGGCGGCCAGGCCCTCGAAGGACACATTCATCGCAAGATCGTACCAGTGAACGTCGAATCCCGCGGACACCAGAATGAGATCCGGCTTGAAGTACTCTGCGGCCGGCACAAGAATCTCGTTGAAGGCCCGGAGGTAAGCCACATCACCGGCACCGCCCGGCATGGGAACGTTCACCGTCGCACCCTCGCCCAGCCCCGCACCTACCTCCTGCAAATTGCCACTGCCCGGATAAAAAGGTGATGCGCGGTGGATATCGAACAGCATGACATGCGGGTCAGCCCAGAAAATATCCTGGGTACCATTGCCGTGGTGGGCATCCCAATCGACGATCAGCACCCGCTCGCAGCCAAGCTCGGCCAGTGCGTGGGCGGCCGCAACGGCTACGTTGTTCAACAGGCAGAAACCTCTGGCGCGCACCGGTTCTGCATGGTGGCCAGGGGGCCTGACGAGCGCAAAGGCGCTTCGCGTACTGCCTGAAACCACGGCCTCAACCGCTGCAATAGCTGTTCCCGCCGCCACCTCGGCAGCTTCGATACTACCGGGAGATACAGCGGTGGTATCCACATCCAGCCAGGCATTCTTGTTACGAAGGGAAAATACATCATCGAGATAGGACGTGGTGTGAACACGGGCCAGCTGCTCCCTCGTGGCGACTTTACCCGCTGCAAACCGAACACCTTCCACCGGCTCACGCCTGAGCAAATCCAGGATGGCATGAATGCGCCCAGGGTGTTCAGGGTATTTCCACTGGACGTTCAGGCCCGCCAGGATCGCCCGGACGCGCTTGTCCAGGCGCCCGGGAAGAAAGGCCGCATTCACATCGGGGGCGTGATTAAGCACCCGTTCGTCGTAGAAAACGGTGACATCTTTTCGCTCTGTCACAGCAAGCTCCATGCATTCGTTCAGGGGGTGCCGCTGCCATCCGGGCACTCGGCACCGCTGATCAAAGCATAGTCAAGGAAACAGATACCGGACACTCAGGCCATGCGCTTCAGAATACGGTCACCCAGCAGGTGCTGGTGCGCCAGTGCTGCTGCCACGTGAATGCCAATCATCAGCCAGAGCACGTTGGCGAGAACCTCATGGACGTCCTCCCCGCTTTCTTCCAGCCATTCCACCTCCGGGCCCGAGCCAGACAGCGTCCAGCCAAAGAAGGTGACAGGGTCCCCTTCCCCCAGCGACGTCGCAAGTCCGGACAACGGCATCAGAATCATCAGTGCGTACAGCGCGACATGCCCTAACCTGGCCATGGTCGCCCAGTGGGCAGGCGGAGTGAGGCGCGAACGGTTCAGCCATCGCCACAGCCCACGAAACAGCACAAGCCCGAACAATGCCAGGCCCAGGCTCTGGTGCCAGGCCATCAAGGAGGCTTCCGAAAGACTATGTTCCAGGGCCTCGAACCAGACCTCGCTGGCAAGCATGAGCAACAGCAAAACCGCCATAATCCAGTGCACCGCACGGGAAACGGCTCCATAACGGTTTTCAGCATCCATCAACGTCATCATCAATCTCCTTCAGCAGGGTGGCGAGAGCCCTCCCCGGGGCCCTCGCACTGACTATCGACTCTCAATTCCGGCGTGCATCACGAGCCGGTGCGCCATATTGGTTAAACTCCTGCTCCCGGATCAGGTTCTGTTCGGCATCCCGCAACTGCACCAGATAGGTACCGTCTTTGGTCTCCTCCACGGAGACGTCCACTCCCGGACCAAACCGGCGAAGCGCCTGACCATAAGCCATGATGCGCATCTCCTCAGTGCTGTACTGTTTGAGATCCGCTTTCATGGGCTTGCCGTCGCGGCGATGCTCATAGCGGTCGTCGTCCCAGTAGTCATCGTCTGCGGATACCAGAAGCGGTGCGGCACTGAGCAAAGCGGCGACGGATAAAGCGGCAATCGTGGTGGTCTTTTTCATGGTAGAACTCCTTGCTTGATGAAACCCATGACGAAATGTCATTGCTGGTCGGGAATCATTGCACCAAGGAAACGTCGCAGAATTGTCTCGGTCAGACGGCGACTTTGTCGCAAATTGTCGCAAGTGCCGGAATCGGGATGTTTTTTGACAACATCGTGCCCAAGTGCCGCGGCAGGTCCCCTATAATCGGGGCAACAGCCAAGCAGACGGAGTAACGAGTGAGCACTTCTCCCACCATTCTGGTAGTCGACGACCATCGGGACATTCGCGATCTGGTCGGCCGCTATTTGCAGGAGCACGGCCTTCGAGTGCTGCTGGCAGACGGTGGGGATGCCATGAAGCGGCAGCTGAGAGCCCACTCTGTGGATCTGGTCGTGTTGGACATCATGATGCCGGGAGAGGATGGCCTCACCCTCTGCCGCTACCTCAGGGAACACACCGAGTTGCCCGTCATTCTTCTGACCGCCATGAGCGAGGAGACCGACCGCATCGTCGGCCTGGAAATGGGCGCCGATGACTACCTGACCAAACCCTTCAACCCCCGGGAGCTTCTGGCCCGCATCAAGGCTGTTCTGCGCCGCACCACAGCGTTACCACCCCAACGCAGCCCCATGGCCGGGCAACGCCTGTCATTCGAGGGCTGGACCCTGGATGTCGACCGCCATCAGCTGGTCGATCCGGAAGGAGTGGAAGTGTCCCTCAGTACCGCCGAGTACAAGTTGCTGCTGGCGTTCCTTGAGCATGCCGGTCGTGTGCTGTCACGGGATCAGCTGATGGACCTGACCCTGGGCCGTGAAGCGGATGCCTTCGACCGCAGTATCGATAACCATGTCAGCCGACTGCGCCGTAAGATCGATCCGGATGCCCGCAACCCCAGGCTGATCAAGACCATCTGGGGCGGTGGCTACCAATGGATTGCCAGCATGGAGAGGGACGGAGAATGAGATTCTGGCCCCGCCGTGCCGGCGGACAGCTCGCCCTGTTACTGATTCTGGTGCTGGTGGCCGCACAGATCATTACCATCGCGATTCTGGCAGGAGAGCGCCAGGGCGCCCTGCGCAGTGCCAGCCTTGAGCATGTTCTGGAGCGGATAGCCGACGCCTACACCCTGCTCGACACCACAGACCCGGGGCGTCAGGAGCGCATACTACGGGCGCTTTCCAGCTCTTCCCTGCACCTTTCCATTGATCCCGCACCTCACCTGCCCGCCGACGAAGCTTCAGTCATGACCCGGCAACTGGCTACGGAACTGGGCCTGACCGGTGAACAGATACGGTCAGCCATGGCAGCGGATGAAGCAGAGTGCTTGCCGGGCCGGGAACCGGATGGCGATGACCACGAAGACCGCGAGAAACGCGACGATGACGACGAGCATCACGACGATGAGGATCGCCGCGAGCACCGGGAGGACCGGCACGAGTGCCCACCCATCCTGGGGGTTTCCCTGGCCTTGTCATCAGGCCAGTGGTTCAACGCCCGAGCCCAGCCGCCAGCACCTTCCTGGCTCTGGCTGAAAGCGACCCTCACCAGCGTGGGCATTACTGCAGTGCTTCTGATCCTCACGGTTCTGCTGGCAATCCGACGCATTCTGCAACCGGTGAACGAACTGAGCCGGGCCGCCCATGCCTTCGGACGTGGTGAGAAAATCCGGATTCCGGAGCGCGGCCCCGAGGATATTCGAGAAGTGACGCGGGCGTTCAACCAGATGCAGCTCCAGGTCGGCCGGGCGCAGGAAGACAGGGAACGTCTGCTGGCTGCCCTGGCCCACGATCTGCGAACCCCTATTACCTCCATGCGGCTGCGGGTGGAAATGCTACCTGAGGGTGAGGACCGGGACCGGCTGCTCGATTCCCTGCAAGAAATGCAGCATCTGGCGGAAGCCACTCTGGACTTCATTCGCGGAAGCACCACCGAGAAACACCGCCGATATGACCTGGCGACCCTGCTGGAAAGCCTCTGTGAGGATCTCCGGGAAATGGGACTGGCGGTGGACTATGAAGACAGCCCACGGTGCGTTCTTCAGGGCCAGCCGGAGGCGGTCAAGCGCGCCCTGCGCAACCTGATCGAGAACGCCGTCAAGTATGGGCAAAGAGCCGACGTGAAACTGGAAGCCTCTGAAAAAGAGGCCATCATCACCATCACCGATCAGGGCCCGGGCATCCCGGAAGCGGAACGGGACCGCGTGTTCCAGCCCTTCTACCGCCTGGAACAGTCCCGCAGCCGCGACACCGGTGGTGCAGGCCTGGGACTGGCCATCGCCCGGACCCTGATTCGGGGCATGGGTGGAGAGATCCAGCTGGGCACCGGCCCGGAAGGCCGGGGGTTGCGAGTGTCTGTGATGTTGCCGATATCAGCGTCCGGGAATCCTGGCTGATTGGCTCCACGATGGCTCAGCCATTCATCGCTATCACGGGCTTCCACTCAGCTGAAGCTCAACCTCCATCACCGCCAACCTCCGCAACAGCCGAATACGACGAAGCAGGGGCCACCAGTCATAGAGAAAAATCTCCATCGGACGCCACATGGCTACCCACCCGCCGATCCAGAGGCTTTCGCTGATCAGCATCGTCAGGCCACTGTCCGGAACCTGATTTTCAATCACGCGACTCACCCCGAGACACACGGACAGGAACGCCAAACCAATCACAAGGCTCAGCCGTCCTTCATGCATCAGCCTTCGGAATTCCCGGCGGGCAAACTGCTCTCGTTCCGAGAAATAAGTCCGGACCGCCCGCAGTACCCGGTCCCGGGCGGCTGCCAGGTCTTCACAATGGTTCAGCAGAATCTCCAACCGGAAGTCCCCGTGGGCCGGGTGCTGCTCGGCCCACTCCATGATGAACGACTCCGCATTGGCATCCAGGTCCCGACCGACGAAGGGCGAGGGATCGAGGGAATTGAACAACTGGGAGATGCTATCAAGGCGCAGGCGAATGAAATTTACGGCCCGTCCATCACTCACGAACTTGCCACCTCAGATCTTATAAGTTGATACCAGGCATGCTTGCTTCAAGTATAGCGACCGCTGAGAGCAACAACCTGGCCCGAAGTCATTTCTGTAAGCTGTTGTGTTAGGGTAACTCCACCGAGTACGGGAGCCTTCTGCAAATGCGAATCAGAATTACCCATCAGAGAATCACTGTTGCCCTGCAACTGGTCCTGCTGGCTGAAGCGATTTTTGCAGTCTGGGGCCAACGCTGGTTCACGGCATTCCTGACCGGGATGATCATCCTGATCACCTTTTTCCCGGTGCTGTTCGAGCGACGCTTCCGGATTCACATTCCGCCGGAGTTGCAGTTGGCGGCCATCGCCTTTGTATTTGCTTCGCTGTTTTTGGGCGAGATTCGGGATTACTACACCCGGTTCTGGTGGTGGGATATGGCGCTTCACACCATGTCCGGGTTTCTGTTGGGCATCATTGGCTTTTTGCTGGTGCACATCATGAACGAAACCGAAAAGATTCATGTCCACATGAAGCCCGGCTTTGTAGCATTTTTCGCCTTCCTGTTTGCCTTGGGTGTCGGTGCCATGTGGGAGATCTTCGAGTTTGCCATGGACTCTCTCTTCGGTATGAATATGCAGAAACCGATGCTGGATGATCCCTCCGGGCTTACCGATACCATGTGGGACCTGATCGTCGATGGGATAGGCGCGCTCGTGATCTCTTTTCTGGGCTGGCGTTACCTGAAAAGGCCGGATGCAAAATCCTTTCTTGAGCGCTGGATTGACGGTTTTATCGAGCGTAACCCGAGGCTGTTCCGGCGCTAGCTCGGCTCGCTGGTGCGCAGAAATCTAAAACACTCAAACCATCAACAGGCTTCATCACCACACCATGCTGAAAATCTCCAACGCCGTCGAACTCGCAGACTGGGAAATCCAGATCACCCAGATCCGCGCCCAGGGTGCCGGTGGCCAGAACGTGAACAAGGTGGCCACGGCGGTTCACCTGCGGTTCGATATCCTGCACTCCACCCTGCCGCCCTTTTACAAGGAGCGGCTCATGGCGTTATCCGACCAGCGCATCAGCAAAGACGGCATCGTGGTGATCAAGGCGCAATCCTTCCGTAACCTGGAGCAGAACAAGGAAGATGCTCTCGAGCGCCTGAAGGAGCTGATCCAGGGCGCGGTAAAACAGCAGAAGGCCCGCCGGCCAACCCGCCCGACCAAGGGCTCACAGCGGCGCAGGGTGGACCGAAAAACCCAGAAGGGGAAGATCAAGGCTCTGCGCGGTAAAGTTAAAGCCTGATTGCGACTATACAAGTCACGTTGGCGTCTATACTGGGTGTGGTTGACAGTCTTATCACGAAGCCAGGGGAGGCAACATGACTGACGAGAAGCAACCCGCATCGAATCCGGAAGAAGATCTGGCCACTCGATTTCCCACCGCCTATACCATTCTGTTTTTACTGATTATTCTGGTTGCAGCGCTCACCTGGATTATCCCCGCGGGCCAGTATGAACGGGTCATGAACGAAGAGGTCGGGCGTGAAGTTGCCGTGCCCGGCACCTATGAAACGGTAGATCCCAACCCACAGGGTTTTGTGGATGTGATGCTGGCGCCGGTGGCCGGCTTTTACGATCCGGACAGTTACACGGCCAACGCTATTGATGTTGCCCTCTTCATTCTCTTCCTCGGCGGGTTTCTGGGTGTCATGAATGCCACCGGCGCCATCGACACAGGCATCCGCAGTGCCATGCACAGATTGGAGGGTCGGGAGATCTGGATGATCCCGATCCTGATGACGCTCTTTGCGATCGGAGGTACAACCTACGGCATGGCCGAGGAGACCCTGGCGTTCTACGCCATTCTCATTCCGGTGATCATCTCGGCGGGGTATGACGCGGTCACTGGGGTTGCCATCATCCTCATAGGTGCCGGTATCGGAGTGTTGGGGTCAACTATCAACCCGTTTGCCACCGTTATTGCCTCCAATGCCGCTGAGATTCCCTTTACTGATGGCATCGTGCTGCGGTTTGTGCTGCTTGTGGGTGGCCTGGTCATTTGTGCCGCCTACGTTATGCGTTATGCCCAGCGGGTCAAGGCGGATCCATCCCGCTCCGTGGTTGCCAAACAGCTAGACGCTCACCGCAAGATATTTCTTCGGGGTCATGAAGAGATTGAAGATTTCACCCTGACGGGTACCCAGAAAATCGCCCTGGTTATTTTCGCACTGACGTTCGCTGTAATGATCTGGGGTGTCTCCTCCCAGGGCTGGTGGATGGCCAGAATGGGTGCGCTCTTCCTGGGGTCGGCCATCGTGATTGGCCTGATCGCCCGGTTGGGCGAGAAAAAGCTGACCGGTAGTTTTGTCGACGGCGCCCGCGACCTGCTGGGCGTGGCACTGGTCGTCGGCCTGGCACGGGGCATTGTGGTGATCATGGAACAGGGCATGATCGCCGATACCATTCTCCATAGTGCAGAAACCACGCTGGGTGGCCTGCCGGAACTGGCCTTCATCAACGTGATGTTCTGGCTGGAAGTGGGCATGAGTTTCTTCGTGCCGTCCTCCTCCGGCCTTGCGGTGCTGTCCATGCCCATCCTGGCGCCGCTGGCGGACTTCGCCAATGTGGGCAGAGATCTGGTGGTGACCGCCTTCCAGTCAGCCAACGGGCTGGTGAACCTGATCAATCCGACCTTCGCCGTGGTGGTTGGTGGCCTGGCCATTGGTCGCGTCTCCTATGACCGCTGGCTGGCATTTATCTGGCCCCTGTTGCTGATCCTCACGGTGTTCATCAGTGCGGTAATCAGTATCGGTGCGTTTCTCTGACCTACGGCAAAGGAGACTGCGACATGGTTGAGCACACACTTGGCGTTCACTCCGAAACCGGCACCCTCCGGCAGGTTATCGTCTGCCGCCCGGGACTTGCCCATCGAAGGCTGACACCCTCCAACTGCGATGCACTGCTGTTTGACGATGTGTTCTGGGTCAAGCAGGCCCAGAAAGACCACGACGTATTCGCCGGGCTGATGCGTGCCCGGGGCGTGGACGTCCTGGACGTTAACGAACTGCTGGCAGAAACCCTTGATATTCCCGAGGCACGGGCCTGGATTCTGGACCACCGGATTACCTGGAATCATATCGGCGTGGGCATGGTATCGGACCTCCGCGCCTGGATGGATGAACTTCCGGGCCAGACCCTGGCGGAGTTCCTGATTGGCGGGCTGGAAGTGGGAGATCTGCCCTTCGACCCGTCCGGGCTGTTTGGCAACCACCTGGGGCCTCACGGCTTCGTACTTCCACCGCTGCCGAACTTTTTGTTCACCCGGGACAACAGCGCCTGGATTTATGGCGGTGTCACCCTGAACCCCATGTACTGGCCCGCACGCAAACCGGAAACCTTGTTGATGAGCGCAATCTACCGTTATCACCCGGCATTCGCAGGCAAGGTTAACGTTCATTGGGGTGATCCCCTCAAGGACCATGCCCTGGCTACCCTGGAAGGGGGAGATGTCATGCCGGTGGGCAATGGCGCAGTCTTGGTTGGTATGGGGGAACGCTCTTCACCCCAGGCCATCGGCCAGTTGGCCAAGGCCCTCTTTGATAGCGGAACCGCGGAGCGCGTGATCGCCTGCCAGATTCCAAAAACCCGCTCCGCCATGCACCTCGATACCGTATTCACCTTCTGTGGCGGCAACGTGGTGACCAGCTTCAAGGAAGTCGCCGATGAAGTGGTGTGTTACGACCTGCGCCCGGGCAAGGGCGACAAGCATCTGTCGTTTGAGCAGGATCCCCGGCCGCTGTTTGACGTTGTTGCCGATGTACTTGGCTACCCTTCCCTGGAGGTGATCGCCACCGGTGGCGATACGCCCGCGGAGCGGGAACGGGAACAGTGGAACGATGGCAATAACGTGCTGGCCCTGAGCCCTGGCGTGGTTATTGGCTACGACCGCAATGACGATACCAACGCCGCCCTGGAAGCCGCTGGCATCGAGGTGCTTCCAATACCCGGCGCTGAGCTTGGCCGGGGCCGGGGCGGCGGGCGGTGTATGAGCTGCCCGACAATACGGGACGCAGTCTGACAAGGAAGGAGCAGAGTCATGGCTTTTAATCTCAAGAACCGGCATTTCCTGACCCTGCGGGATTTTACGCCCCGGGAAATCAATTTCTTGCTCAAGCTTTCCGCCGATCTGAAAACCGCGAAATACGCTGGCACCGAAGTGCCACAGCTAAAGGGCAAGGACATCGCACTGATTTTCGAAAAGAACTCCACCCGAACCCGGGTGGGGTTTGAGGTTGCAGCCTTCGATCAGGGCGCCCGAGTCACCTATCTGGGGCCGACTGGCACTCATATCGGCCATAAGGAATCCGTCAAGGACACCGCCCGGGTGCTGGGCCGCGTGTATGACGCCATCGAATACCGGGGATTCGGCCAGGCGGTTGTCGAGGAACTGGCGCAGTATGCCGGTGTACCGGTCTACAATGGCTTGACCAATGAATTCCACCCCACGCAGATCCTGGCGGATTTCCTGACCATGCAGGAAAACGTGGAGAAACCCCTGCGGGACGTGGCCTTTGTGTTCATCGGGGACGCCGCCAATAACATGGGCGACAGCCTGCTCATTGGTGGCGCCAAGATGGGTATGGATGTGCGCTTGTGTGCCCCCAAAGCCTGCTGGCCCGGAGAAGAGGTTCAGAACGAGGCCCAGTCAATTGCCAGTGCCACTGGCGCCAGAATCCTGATCACGGAAGACATTGATGCCGCCGTAAAGGGCGTGGATTTTGTCTACACCGACGTGTGGGTGTCCATGGGCGAACCCAAGGAAAAGTGGGCCGAGCGGATCAAACTGTTGCAGCCCTATCAGGTGAATGCTTCCCTGATGGAGAAAACCGGCAACCCCCGGGCGAGATTCATGCACTGCCTTCCGGCGTTCCACAATACCGAAACCGCCGTCGGCAAGGAAATTCAGGCAGAGTTCGGCATTGAGGCCATGGAGGTCACCGACGACGTCTTTGAGAGCCCGGCCTCCATCGTATTCGACCAGGCGGAAAACCGGATGCACACCATCAAGGCAGTGCTGGTCGCCACTCTGGGCAGCTGATGGGAGGAACCTGACATGCTTGTAGTAGCAGCCCTGGGCGGCAACGCCCTTTTGCGGCGCGGTGAACCCCTGACCGCCGAAGCCCAGCGCGCCAACGTGAAGGTCGCTGCAGAGGCGCTGGCCGGCATCATCCAGGCCGGTCATCAACTGGTCATCACCCACGGCAACGGGCCGCAGGTGGGTCTGCTGGCTCTGCAGGGGGCCGCCTACAAGCCGGACGAAGCCTACCCGCTGGACGTACTGGGCGCCGAGACCGAAGGCATGATCGGGTATATCATCGAGCAGGAGCTGGAAAATGTCCTGAGCCATGACCGGCCAGTGGCGACCCTGCTCACCCAGGTACTGGTGGACAAGGATGATCCCGCCTTCAAAAAGCCCACGAAATTCGTCGGGCCGGTTTACGACAGGAAGGAAGCAGAGGCCAAAGCCGACGCCGCAGGCTGGCAGATTGCACGGGATGGCGACAAATGGCGGCGGGTCGTGCCCTCGCCCGCCCCCCTGGAGATACCAGACATTCGGGTGCTCAAACTCCTGCTGGACCAGGACGTCGTCGTCATCTGTGCCGGAGGCGGCGGTATTCCCATTCTTCGCCGTGACGACGGCAGCATGGTTGGCGTGGAGGCCGTCATCGACAAGGATGCCGCCAGCGCGCTTCTGGCCCGACAGCTGGGGGCCGATGCCTTACTTCTGCTGACTGACGTGGATGCCATCTACCGGGACTTTGGCAAAGACACGGCCACGCCTATCCATGAACTCACTCTCTCTGAGGCCCGCAGGCTGGACCTGCCGGCCGGCTCCATGGGGCCCAAAATGACGGCAGCGGGCAATTTCGCCGAAAGCGGTGGCATCAGTGGTATCGGCCGGCTGGAGGATGCCCTGGCAATTCTTGAACGCCGGGCGGGAACGAGTGTTATCGGTTAATGCCCGGGCATCGTGCCCTTTAAACCGGAGTTTCACCACCACTAGGGAGACCGCTAAGTTTCAGTTCCACCCGGTTCCGGCCCTGTGCCTTCGCCCGATACAGTGCATCGTCGGCCTCCGAGACCAGTTTGTCGAAACTGGTACCGTTCCACTGTGCCACACCCACTGACGCTGTCATGGTAATGTGGTGAGCATCGATCGGTACTGCCACATCCCGGATACATTCCAGAAGCTTTTTACTCAGGTGGGCCAAATCTACCTGATCGGAGTCTGGCACAATAATCATGAACTCTTCGCCACCCCAACGACCAAAGCGATCGACCGATCGGAGGGATGATGCAATGGCCTGGGCAAACGTCTGTAGACACTGATCGCCAACAGTGTGCCCATACCGGTCGTTTATCCCTTTGAAATGATCAATATCCAGCAGCATGACACAGAAAGGCCGCTGGCTACGCTCACTTCGTTTTACTTCGATTTCACCGAGGTTTTTCATTTGCCGCCGGTTGGCAATTCCGGTGAGTTCATCGGTCAATGCCAGTGATTCCAAACGTTTGTTAGCCTCGGACAACTCCCGGGTGCGCTGCTGGACGCGCTCCTCCAGCGCCTGGTTCAGTTGCCTGACCTCGGCAAGGGCCGAGCCAAGTTCCTGTGACTTCCGGCGGTTTTGATGGACAAACGCGGCAATGTACAAGACCAGCACGGTAAACAAAACCACGAACTCCTGGGTGAGCAAAGCGGTGAGACGCTCATGCTCACGAATGAAAGGGCCAACTCCTGCGGCAGAGGCAAATGCAACATACAGCGCGACCACTGCAGCAAGGAACGAGCCAGCAAAGGAACCGAAACGAATGGCCACCCACACAGGTGCGGCAATAACAACCAACGGGGTCAATGCCAGGTAGTCCTCTGAATGCAGGACCGAGGAAAACACCAGAAAACATGCCACCAGGCCCACAATCCATGCCGCAGCCAGTTCCATCCGGGAAGGCCACGGGCCGTCGACTGTTTGCCGCT
>Ga0114984_1000515_pt1 | contig 14794 bp, 9 predicted proteins | sample Shrwel1BS1Day1_FD_96987 | JGI IMG/M metagenome (GOLD analysis project Ga0114984, IMG submission 96987) | Subsurface microbial communities from deep shales in Ohio, USA - Utica-3 well 1 S-1-Day1 | ecosystem: Environmental > Aquatic > Deep subsurface > Shale gas/oil reservoir > Produced water/Flow... | reverse complement strand
CCCTCCCACAAAGGAACCTCGATTTCCGTGGGAGGGGCTTTAGCCGCGATCAATGTCGTCAGGGATGAAAGGGCGCGGCCTCCTGCACTTCGATGATCAAAGGGCGATCCTGCGGCGCGCCGCGCAGCAGCTCGGCCAGATGCGCATGGTCGCGCGCTCGCTCGGCGGCGCAGCCGAAGCCGCGGGCGATGGCCAGGAGGTCCGGGGTGTAGATGTCGACGCCGATCGGTTCGATGTCGCGGCGCTGCATGTAGCGCTTGATCTCGCCGTAGCCGGCGTTGTTCCACAGCAGCACGACGATGCCGACCCGCGCTTCCACGGCGCTGGCCAGCTCGGGCAGGGTGAACTGGATGCCGCCGTCGCCCATCAGGCTGATCACCGGGCGCTGCGGCTCGGCCAGCTTGGCGCCGATGGCCGCCGGTAAACCGTAGCCGAGGGTGCCGTAGCCGGTGGAGGCGTTGAACCAGCGCCGCGCGCCGTCCAGCTCCACCAGGTGATTGCCGCTGTACACGGTCTGCGTCGAGTCGCCGACGAAGCGGGCATCGGGCAGGACATCGAGGATGCAGTCGAACAGCTGGCGGTAATGCGCCCAGCCGCTGAAATCCTCGTTCAGGCGTGCCTGCACGGCGGCGGTGCGTCTGGCGCCGGGGCTGTCTGCATTAGGGCCGCGCGGGTCGAACTCGGCCAGCAGCATGCGCATGGCCACACGGGCATCGCCCTGGATCGCCAGGTGCGGGGTGAAGTTGCGCTGCAGCTGCTGGGCGTCGATGTCGATGCGGATCAGCCGGCCGGGCAGGCGGAAGTCGCCGTCGAACACCACGTCATAGTCGGTCTCGCCCAGCTCGGTGCCGATGGCCAGCACCATATCGGCCTCCAGCGCCAGGTCGCGCACCGGGCGCAGCGACTGGTTGCTGCCCAGCAGCAGCGGGTGGCCCGGCGGCAGCAGACCCTTGGCGTTGATGGTCAGCGCGGTCGGCGCATCCAGCGCGGCGGCCAGGGCGCGCGCTTCGGCTTCGGCAGCGACGCAACCGCCGCCGAGCAGCAGCAGGGGGCGTTCGGCCTGCTTGAGCAGGCCGGCGGCTTCGCGGATCAACGTGCGGTTGGGCGCCGGGCGGCGCACGGTCGGCCGTGGCGCCACGGCCATATGGGTGGCGTCGGCGGTGATGATGTCCAGCGGCAACTCGATATGCACCGGCCGCGGCCGCTCGCCCTCGAACACGGCGAAGGCGCGGGCCAGCACGCCGGGCAGCTCCTCGACGCTCATCAGGGTATGGCTGAAGGCGGTGACGCCTGCGGTCATTGCCCGCTGGTTGGGCAGCTCGTGCAGATAGCCCTTGCCCAGGCCGAGGCGCGCGCGCTCGTTGACGCTGGAGATCACCAGCATCGGGACCGAGTCGGCGTAGGCCTGGCCCATGGCGGTGAGAATGTTGGTCATCCCCGGGCCGGTGATGATGAAGCACACCCCCGGCTTGCCGCAGACGCGGGCATAGCCGTCGGCCATGAAGCCGGCGCCCTGTTCGTGGCGCGGGGTGATATGGCGGATGCCGCTACCCGGCAGGCCACGGTAAAGCTCCACGGTATGCACGCCGGGAATGCCGAACACGGTGTCGACGCCCCAGGCCTCGAGTTGCCTGACGAGAAATTCGCCACAGGTGGTCATGGTCATTTCTCCTGGCATCAGCCGACGATCCAGTGCGCCATCAGCGCGATGATCGGCAGGGTGATCAGGGTACGGATGATGAAGATGGCGAACAGCTCCAGCAGGTTCAGCGGCAGCTTGGCCTTGATGATCAGCACGCCGACTTCGGACATGTAGATCAGCTGGGTCAGCGACACACATGCCACCACGAAGCGTGTCAGCTCGCTTTCGATGCCCTTGCCCAGTACCGCCGGCAGGAACATGTCGGCGAAGCCCACCAGCATGGCCGGCGCCGCCTTGGCCGCCTCCGGCAACTGCAGCAGCTCGAGCAGGGGCACGAAGGGGTAGGACAGCCAGTTGAAGATCGGGGTGAACTCGGCGATCGCCAGGGAAACGGTGCCGATGGCCATCACCAGCGGCAGCAGACCCAGCCAGATGTCGACCACGTTGTGCACGCCGATCTTGACCATCTGCGCCGGCGAGGGGTTGGCGTTGGCGCGTCTGACTGCCTGCAGCAGTCCCCAGCGCAGCAGCGAGGTGCCAGCCGGCACGTCTTCCCGGATCTGCTTGCCGACGCCGGCGACGTAGTCGTCCTTCTTCCACGACAGCGGCGGGATGCGCGGGGTGATGATGGCGGCGGCCAGGCCGGCGACCACCACGGTGAGATAGAAGGGCACGAACAGGTGATCGAGCTTCATGAAGCTGGTGATCAGCAGACTGAACGCGATCGAGGCGATGGAGAAGTTGGTGGCGATCACCGCTGCTTCCCGCGCGCTGTAGAAGCCCTTCTGGTACTGCTGGGCGGTGATCAGTACGCCGACGGTGCCGGAGCCGAGCCAGCTGGCGATGGCGTCGATGGCCGAGCGCCCGGGCAGGCCGAAGACCTTGCGAAACACATTGCGCACCAGGGTGCCGCAGAACTCCATCAGGCCGTAGTCGGTGAGCAGCGGCAGGATCAGGCCGGCGACCAGGAAGAAGGTGATCAGCACCGGTGCCAGGTCCTTCAGCACCACGCCGCCGGTGTTGGCGTTCCAGATCCATTCCGGGCCGAACTGCCAGAAGGTCATGGCGGCGAACAGCGCGCCGAGCACGCGCAGGCCCAGCCACAGCGGATGCAGCACGAACAGGTCATTCAGCGCCCGGCGTTCGGTGAGCCACCTGGGCTTGAGCAGGCTGCCGAGCAAGCCGAGGGCGGCGGAGAACAGCAGCAGGGCGGTGGCGATGGCCGGCAGCTGATCGCTGACCATGGCCTTGAGTGCGTCGGCCATCACGCCGAGGCCGATGGTGACCTTCTCCTCATAGACGATGGGGGTGAGAAACAGCAGTACGCCGAGCAGCGAGGGGATCAGGAAGATCAGGAGCTGGCGCAAGCTGTAGGAGGTGTCGGCCGGCGGCTGGTCATCCAGCAGCGGCATGGTTTCTTCGCGATTCATCTGGGCACCCTGATTGTTGTTGTAAGGATGTACCGGGCGCTTCGTTGGGCGCCCGGGCGGAGCAATAAAAGCCGGCGGTCAGCGGCGCTGAACCCCCGGAAGCACGCAGAGCATTTCGTAGAGCAGGTTGGCACCGAGCAGCGAGGTGTTGCCGGTGGTGTCGTAGGGCGGCGAGACCTCCACCAGATCGCCGCCGATCAGATCCAGGCCCTGGCAGCCGCGGATGATCTCCATCGCCTGGATGGTGGTCAGCCCGCCGATTTCCGGGGTGCCGGTGCCGGGCGCCCAGGCCGGGTCGATGCCGTCGATGTCGAACGACAGGTAGACCGGGCCGCCGCCGACCTTCTCGCGCACCTCGGCCATCAGCGGCGCCAGCGACTGGTGCCAGCACTCCTCGGCCTGCACCACGCGAAAGCCCTGCTTGCGGCTCCAGTTGAAGTCCTCGGCGGTGTAGCCCTGGGCGCGCAGGCCGATCTGCACCACGCGCTGGCTGTCGAGCAGGCCTTCTTCCTGGGCGCGGCGGAAGGTGGTGCCGTGGGCGATCTTCTCACCGAACATGTGGTCGTTCACATCGGCGTGGGCATCGACGTGCACCAGGCCGATCTTGCCGTACTTCTTGTGCAGGGCACGCAGGATCGGCAGGGTGATGGTGTGGTCGCCGCCCAGGGTCAGCGGTTTGATGCCGAGTTCGACGATCTCGTCGTAGGCCTCTTCGATGATGCGCACGGCGTCGAGCAGATTGAAGGTGTTGATCGCCACGTCGCCGATATCGGCCACGTTCAGCGAGTCGAAGGGAGCGGCGCCGGTGGCCATGTTGTACGGACGGATCATCACCGACTGGGCGCGAATCTCGCGCGGGCCGAAGCGGGTGCCGGAGCGCAGCGAGGTGCCGATGTCCAGCGGCACGCCGACGAAGGCGGCGTCGAGCTGGCGTTTTTCCTCGGTGCTCTGGATATGCGGCAGGCGCATCATGGTGGCGATGCCGCCGAAGCGGGGCATTTCGTTGCCGCCCAGGGGCTGATGGAAAACCTTGTCCATGGGAAGGCCTCACGGTTGTTGTGGTTGTAGGAATCGTTGGCAGGATTCTTGGCCAGGCACCTTCAGGGAAAAATCGGCAGGGGCAAAAACTTAGTTCAGAGATTTCTAAACTAATGGCCGGCGGGATAGAGTGGTGCGCGCGGCGCACCCTACAGGTGGCGTAGGGTGCGCCGTGCGCACCGCTGTTCCATCGCCGTCGAGAACACCATGACCAGCCAATTGCCTGATCTGAAACTGCTGCGCATCTTTGCCAGCGTGGTACGCCACCAGGGCTTCGCCGCCGCGCAGCAGGAGCTGAACCTGTCCACCTCGGCCATCAGCACCTACATGAGCCAGCTGGAAAGCCAGCTCGGCATCGTGCTCTGCCATCGCGGCCGTGGTGGCTTCAGCCTGACCAGCAAGGGCGAGCTGTTCCATCAGGAAACCCTGCGCCTGCTCGGCGAACTGGAAGGCTTCGAGCGCTACTCGGCGGCGCTCAAGGGCGAGTTGCGCGGCACCCTCAACCTTGGCGTGCTCGATTCCACGGTAAGCGACCCGGCACTGCCGCTGGCCGAAGTGATCGGCGCCTACAGCCAGGAGCACCCCGGTGTGCACCTGCACCTGTCGGTAATGAGCCCGTACGAGCTGCAGCTGGCGGTGCTGGACAACCGTCTGGACCTGGCCATCGGCGCCTTCTCCACGCGCATGAACGGCCTGGTCTACCAGCCGCTGTATCGCGAGCAGCACTGGCTGTACTGCAGCGAGCGCCACTCGCTGTACGAGCAGCGCCGCATCCCCGCCGAGGTGATCACCCAGCAGCGCATGGTCGGCCGCGGCTACTGGAGCCAGGCGGAGCTGGCCCGGCATGGGTTCAAGCACAGTGCGGCCACGGTGGAGTCGATGGAGGCGCAGCTGATTCTGGTGCTCTCCGGCGCCTACGTCGGCTATCTGCCGGAGCATTACGCGCAACCCTGGGTCGAGCAGAAACGGCTCAAGGTGCTGCTGCCCACCACCTTTGGCTACCAGGCGCCGTTCTCCCTCATCCTGCGTCGCGGGCGAAGCCGCGAGCCGCTGATCCAGACCTTTCGCGACCTGCTCAAGACGCAGCTGAATCAGATCTGAAACAGCGTCGCCTTGTACTGCGAAAGTAGGTCATGCACTGCCTAGCAGGCGCATAGCCTTGTGCTAGTACTTATTCATGTGTATGCCCCACACTCATCTCGAACAGGGAAGCCTCGATGCGCCAGAACCTGCCCGTGACTCAGCGGGAAAGAACCTTCCCCGCGGAAGAACGCCTGATCTCCACTACCGACCTCAACAGCAAGATCACCTACTGCAACGACGCCTTCGTGGAGATCAGCGGCTTCACCCGCGAGGAGCTGATCGGCCAGCCGCACAACATCGTGCGCCACCCGGACATGCCGCCAGCGGTGTTCGGCCACATGTGGGACACCATCAAGCAGGGCAAGCCCTGGATGGGCATCGTCAAGAATCGTTCGAAGAATGGCGACTTCTACTGGGTCAGCGCCTACGTCACGCCGATCTACGAGAACGGTCGGGTGTCCGGCTACGAGTCGGTGCGCTCATTGCCGACGCAGGCGCAAAAACGCCGTGCCGAAGCGCTCTATGCCCGCCTGCGTGACGGCAAACCGGCCGTTCCCCTCCTGGAACGCTGGACTTACAGCCTGAGCAGATCCTGGTCCCTGATCCTGGCCGCGGCGATCATTCTGCTCGCCGAGTCTTTCCTCAGTGGCGCTGCGCTGATCGCCTTCACCTTCGCCATCATGATTGCCCTGGGGGGGTATCAGCTACACCGAAGCCGAGCGCTGATCCTGCGTACCCTCGAAGAACACCCCAAGGCCTTCACCAGCGATCTGGTGGCGCTGACCTACAGCGACAATCGTGGCGCCCAGGCATTGCTGGACATGGCGATGTTCAGCGAGGAGGCGCGTCTGCAGACGGCGCTGACGCGCCTGGAAGATGCCGGCGAGAACGTCAAGAAACGCGCTACGCAGTCCGCCGAATTGTCACGCTCCGGCGCGCAGCTGCTCGATCAGCAGCGGGCCGAGACCGACCAGTCGGCAACCGCCATCAACCAGATGGCGGCGACCATTCAGGAGGTCGCGCACAACGTGCAGAACACCTCGCACGCCGCCGAGGAGGCCGATCGTCTGGCACGCGAGGGGCGTGACCTGGCCGTGGGCAGTCTCGACTCCATGCGGCAGATGGCCAAGGCCGTCAACGATATCGGTCAGGCGGTCAACGAGCTGGCCAGTTCCACCCAGTCCATCGGCAGCGTCGCCGACGTGATCACCTCGATCGCCGAGCAGACCAACCTACTTGCGCTCAATGCCGCCATCGAGGCCGCACGGGCCGGGGAGCAGGGCCGCGGCTTCGCGGTGGTCGCCGATGAGGTGCGCTCGCTGGCGTCGCGCACGCGCCAGTCCACCGAACAGATCCACCAGATCATCTCCGACCTGCGCGCAGGCGCCGAGCGTGCGGTGCTGACGGCGGGCAAGGGCGAGGAGATTTCCCGAGGCAGCGTGCAGAGCGTGGAATCGGTGCGCGATGCGCTGGAGGGCATCAGCTCGGCGGTGACGCGCATCACCGGCATGAGCCAGCAGATGGCGGCGGCTTCCGAAGAGCAGAGCCATGTGGCCGACGACATCAGCCGGCAGATAACCCGTATCGCACAACTTTCCGATCACAGCGCCGGGCAGGCGCATCAGGGCGCGGCTATCAGCCGCGAGCTGGAGGAAATGGCCGACTACCTGCACAGCCTGGCGGAGCGCTTCAACCGCTGATGCCGAGCGGTTTGTGGGAGGTGCTTCAGCGACGGGCCGGCAATGGCCGAGTCGCGGCTAAAGCCCCTCCCACGGTCTGATTGCCCGGCCCGCAGCGGTCGCCCCCGCAGCCAATGCGACCGGGCACGCAGCGCGCAGCAAGAGCTTCGCCGCGGCGCGGGGCTCCTGTGCTTTTTTCAGCCGTCGTTTCGGCCCTGCAGGCTTCGTGGCACACTGCGCGGCATGCCCCGTCCATCCTGCCCCCGTTGTCAGCGCCCCGTGCGCCATTGCCTGTGCGCGCTGATTCCCGAACTCGACAGCCGTACCCGCGTGCTCATCCTGCAGCACCCGAGCGAGGTCGATCATGCGCTCAATACCGCGCGCCTGGCTGCGCTTGGGCTGCGCAATGCCGAGCTGCGTGTCGGCGAGGTGTTCGAGGACCTGCCGCAATTGCTCGCCCAGCCCGACTACCGGGCCTGCCTGCTGTTTCCCGGCGAAGAGTCCGTCGCCTTGAGCGCTTACGCGCCGGCGGACAAGCCGCTGCTGCTGGTGGTGCCCGACGGCACCTGGCGCAAGGCGCGCAAACTGCTGTACCTCAATCCGGTGCTGGCAGCCTTGCCGCGGGTCAGTCTGGGCACCGTCGCGCCGTCGCGCTACCGTCTGCGCAAGGCGCCGCAGGAGGGGGCGCTGTCGACCATCGAGGCGATCGCTGCCGCACTGGATGTGTTGGAAGCACCACAGCGTTTCGACGCGCTGCTGCGGCCCTTCGATGTCTTGATCGAAGGGCAGATCGCAGCGATGGGGCAGGACGTGTTCGTCCGCAACCATCAGCGCTGATGAGGTGCGCGCGGCGCACCCTACGGTAGCGCTTCGGCGCGTGGCCCGGATGCAATCCGGGGAGGTTCTGCGTCTCGACGATCAATCTCGGATTTCATCCGGGCTACGCGCTGGGTCATGTAGGGTGCGCCGCGCGCACCAGAGCGTTTTCCGATAGAGCTGGTGAACACATGGCGCACCCTACGTGCGCACCGGCCTCAACGCTCGCGCATGGCCTCGGAGCGGGCCTTGAGCACGGGCTTGAGCAGGTAGGCCAGCACGCTTTTCTCGCCGGTGATGATGTCCACGGTGGCGACCATGCCGGGGATGATCAGCAGCGGGCTCTCTTCGCTACCCAGGTGGCTTTTCTCCGTGCGCACCTGGATCAGGTAGAAACTGTTGCCTTCCTCGTCGCTGATGGTGTCGGCGCTGATCAGCTCCAGGTTGGCCTTGAGCCCGCCATAGATGGTGTAGTCGTAGGCGGTGAACTTGACCATGGCCTTCTGCCCCGGGTGGAGGAAGGCCACGTCCTGCGGGCGTACCTTGGCTTCGATCAGCAGGCTGTCGTCCAACGGCACGATTTCCAGCATGTCGCTGCCGGGCTGCACCACGCCGCCGATGGTGTTGACCTTGAGCTGCTTGATCACGCCGCGTACCGGCGAGGTCACGGTGGTGCGGGTGACCTTGTCCTCGATGGCGACGCTGGTGGCGGTGATCTTCTGCAGCTCGGTGCGCACCTCGTTGAGCTGCTTGAAGGCCTCCGAGCGGAAGCTCAGCTCGGATTCGTCCATCTTGCTCCTGATTTCGCTCATCGCCGCTTCGGCGCGGGGGATCGCCAGGTTGGTGGCTTCCAGCGAGCCGCGCACTTCCACCAGGCTGCGGCGCAGGCGCAGTACCTCGACCTGGGAGATCGCCCCGGAGGCCACCAGGGGCTGCGACATGTTCAGCTCCTGCTGCAGCAGGCCAAGGCTGGAGCGGTACTGCTGTGCCTTGGAGCGAAATTCGGCAAGTTCCTGCTCCTTCTGACGCAACTGCTCGCCCAGGGTGCGCTGCTCGCTTTTCAGGCGCTGCTGCCTGGAGCGGTACAGGGCCAGCTCGTCTTCGGCCAGTTGCGGGGCGCCCTGGGTGATCTGTTCCGGAAGCCTGGGCTCGCGCCCCTCGGCTTCGGCGCTGAGCCTTTCCAGGCGGGCCATCAGCGCCAGGCGATCGGCTTCGGTTTCGCCACGATTGGACAGAAAGCGGGTGTCATCCAGCCTCAGCAGCGTATCGCCCTTGTCCACCACCTGGCCTTCGCGAACGAAGATCTCGCTGACGATGCCGCCTTCGAGGTTCTGAATGACCTGCACCTTGCTCGACGGGATGGCCTTGCCCTCGCCGGTGGTGACCTCTTCGAGCACCGCGAAGTGCGCCCACACCAGCGCCGCGAGCAGGCAGGCGCTGACCACCCAGACGGTGGCGCGGCTGAGCCAGGGGGAATCCTCCAGAATGGCGCCTTCCACTTCCGGCATGAATTCGGTGTCCTGGCGCTTCTCGCGCAGGCTGCCGAAGTAATCGCCAAGGCTCTGAGTGGCTTGCATGGCAGGGCGCTCCTACAGGCTGGCCGGGCCGACACGGCCCTTGCGCAAGGCTTCGATCACGGCCTCCTTCGGCCCATCCGCCACCACATGGCCGTTGTCCAGCACGGCCAGGCGGTCGACCAGGCTGAGCATGGAGGCGCGGTGGGTGATGAGGATCAGCGTCTTGCCCTGCACCCACTTGTGCAGGCGCTGGCGCAGCAGGTCTTCGCTGGTGTTGTCCATGGCGCTGGTGGGCTCGTCGAGCACCAGAATCGGCGGGTCGAGCAGCAGTGCCCGGGCCAGCAGCACGGCCTGGCGCTGGCCGCCGGAAAGCAGTTGGCCGCGTTCGCCCACCGGCCGGTCGAACCCCTGTGGATGTTGGCGCGCCAGGTCGACGACACCGGTGAGTTCGGCAACTTCGAGCATGCGCGCGTCACTGACGTAGCGGGCGCCGAGGGTGAGGTTGTCGCGCAGGCTACCGGCCAGCAGCGGCAGGTCGTGGGCGACGTAGCCGATCTGGTGGCGCAGGTCGGCGACATCGAGCTGACGCAAATCGAGATTATCCAGCAGGATCTGCCCCTCGTCGGCGCTGTAGAAGGCCATCAGCAGTCGCGCCAGGGTGCTCTTGCCCGAGCCGCTGCGGCCGATGATACCGAGGCGTTCGCCAGCCGCCAGGCGCAGGCTGACGTTGTTCAGCGCCGGCGCGTTCTGGCCTGGGTAGGTGAAGCTGATCTGGCGCACCTCCAGCGCCCCCTTGAGCTGGGTGCGTTCCAGTGGCCGCTGCTTGTCCTGACGCTCCTGGGGAAGGGCCATCAGCGCATCGGTACTGGTCATGGTCAGGCGCGCCTGCTGGTAGCGGGTGATCAGCCCGGCGATTTGCCCGAGCGGCGCGAGAATGCGGCTGCCGAGCATGTAGCAGGCCACCAGCGCGCCGACGCTGAGGTTACCGGCGATGATCGCGTAGACCCCGGCGACTATGGTGGCCATGCCGGCGAACTGCTGCAGGAACAGGGTACCGTTGGTGGCCAGCGCGGCGAGGAACTTGGCATGGCCGTCCAGGCGGGTCAGGGCACCGTGGGTCTGCTCCCATTGGTGCTGGCGCTCGCTTTCCGCCCCACAGGCCTTCAGCGTTTCCAGCCCGCCCAGGGTCTCGATCAGCAGCGCCTGGCGTTGCGAACCGAGCTGCAGGCTCCTTTGCACGGTGTCGCGCATACGCACCTGGATGAGGAAGGCGAACAGCGCGGTGATGGGGAAGGCCAGCAGCGGGATGAACACCAGCGGCCCGCCGATCAGCCAGATCACCAGCAACATCAGCAGCGAGAAGGGCAGGTCGATCAGGCTGGTGAGGGTGACCGCGGTGAGAAAATCGCGCAGCCCCTGAAAATCGTGAATGCTCTGGGCGAAGCCACCGATGGTTGCCGGTCGCGCCGTCATCGACATGCCGGTGATACGTTCGAACAGGGTGGCCGAGAGCACCACGTCGGTCTTCTTGCCGGCGGTGTCAAGTAGATGCGCGCGCAGCACCTTCAGCAGCAGCTCGAAGCCGGTGCCGATCAACAGGCCGATGGCCAGCACCCAGAGCGTCGCGGTGGCCTGGTTGGGCACCACGCGGTCGTAGGTCTGCATCACGAACAGCGGCACCATCAGACCCAGCAGGTTGATCAGCAGGCTGGCCAGCACGGCGTCGGTGTAGAGCCAGCGCGACAACTTGAGGGTGTCGCGGAACCAGGCGTCGATGCGCGGCACCAGCGGCGTGCGGGCTTCCTCCAGCTCGTGCCGCGGGCGAGCGAAGAACGCCTGGCCGCTGTACTCGGCGGCCAGTTGCTCGCGGCTGACCCATTGTTCACCTCCGTCGGTCTCGCAGGGCAGGATCTGCGCCTGCTGCTTCGGTCCCCACTGGCGCAGCACGGCGCTACGGCCATCCTTGAGCAGCAGCAGCACGGGCAGATTGAGCGGGGAAATGCTGGCCAGATCGCGTTGCAGCAGACGGCCCTGCAACCCCGCGCGTGCCGCCGCGCGGGGCAGCAGATCGGGGCTCAGGCGCTGGGCCGGCAATGGCAGGCCGGCGCTCAGGCTGCCGCGACTGGCGCGGCAGCCGTGCAGCCTGCAGAGGATCAGCAAACCATCCAGCAGCGGATCGTCATGACTGAGCCGAGGATCGCTGGCCTGCCCTGGCCGTTCCATGGTGGTCAATTTCTACTACTCCTGGGAGCCTGTTCAGCCCTCTGCTGCTCGTCAGGCCCGCTGACGTGCGGGCCTTGCGAGCCGGTCTACTTCATGTCCGGCAGGCGTGCTTCGCTCTTCACTTCGGTGAGGGCTACGGCTTCTGCCGGGACCACGACCTGTTGCTGGCGCAGCAGATCCCCCATGGCTGCGATGACGCGGTACATCGAGAACTCTTCGCTGTAGCGAACCTCGGTGTAGCGGCGGTTGGCGGTGAACAGCTCGTTTTCGCTGTCGAGCAGGTCGAGCAGGGTGCGTTGGCCCAGGCTGAACTGCTGCTGATAGGCCTCGCGAACGCGCGAGGTGTAGTCCGCGTAGTCGCGTGCCTTGGGGGTTTGCAGGCGGGCGTTTTCCATGGCGTTCCAGGCCAGCGAGAGGTTTTCGTTGAGCACCCGCAGGGCGTTGTTGCGAATGTCCATCGACTCGTTGATCTGGTGCGCGGCCGACTGCAGGCGAGCCTTGTCGCGCATGCCGTTGAACAGGTTGTAGTTCATCACCACGGCAGCTCGCCAGGTGTTGTAGTGGCCTTCGTCACCCTGCACGTTGTCGTCGGCGGTGGTGGCCAGCTCCAGGTCGAAGCGCGGATAGAACGGCGACTTGGCGACCTCGTACTGCTTCTCGGCGGCGTTGACGTCCGCTTGTGCCGATTTCAGGAAGGGGTTGTTGTTCATCACCGTCTGGCGGGCGGCCAGCAGGTCGGCGGGCATGTTGCCCTTGACCGATGCGGGGCTCTCCAGCTGATCCGGCAGGCGGCCCACGGCGCTGAAGAAGTTGGCTTCGGCATCGGCCAGGTTGACTTCTTCGGTGTAGAGGTTGTTCTGCGCGAGGGCCAGGCGGGCTTCGGACTGATCCAGATCGGCGGTGCTGCCGACGCCCTGGCGGCTGCGCAGGCCGATCTGGTCGTTGATGCGCTGGTGGGCCTGCAGGTTGTTGCGGGCCAGGGTGACCATCTCGCGGCGCATCAGCACGTCCAGGTACACCTCCACGGTGCGCAGCGCCAGGCTTTCCGAGGTGCCGAGCAGGCGGTAGGCACGCGAGTTGACCACGGCCTGGGTGCGCGCCACTTCGTTGGGCGTATTGAAGCCATCGAAGAGCATCTGGCGCAGGCGCAGCTCGGCATCGCGGTAGTTCAGCGTCTGCTTGTTGTGATCGCCGAGCGCTCTGGTGCTGGGGCTGTCCGTGCGCTCGCGACCGTAACCGACCAGCAGATCGACGGTGGGCAGGTAGCCGCCCTTGGCGAATTTCACATCCTCATCCGACGAGAGTCGGCTATTGGCAGCGGCGTGAATTTCCGGATGGTTGTCCAGTGTGCTTTGAATCGCCTCCGACAGACTCATGGCGTACGCCTGACTGCAAAGGGTCGCCAAAAACATGGCGCTCCATGGCGGGGTTAAGGTGCGCATCGGCGTTTCTCCTGACTGAAGTTCTTATCCTGTCGCCATAAAAATGGCGTTTTTGCCTGTGAAACCGTTTCAGGCTTGTAACATCAGAGATAAGAACAACTTTTGAGGGAGCTAAGATGTTTTTCTCACAAGCTTTATTCGGAAAAAATCTTATGAACTCTGCGAAAAGCAGCACATTGTTTCAAGGTATGAGCTGCCCGGGGCCGCATTTTCTGCGGGCTGTGCAGCTGAAATGGGCAGTCAGGCACCAAAAGGGCGGGGATTCATCTGATGGAGTAGTGCGACGCATGCTGTAGTGACATTTTTTTGTCAGTAGCGTTTTTTCGGGATTGTGCGCCGTTCCATTTCAATCAGCTGTCTGGGTTCCTTCCTCGATTTCGGCCAGGTGTTCTGACCCTTTCGCTAGGTACGTGTCGGCGGTGGTCGGCAGCTGTAGTGAGGATGGAATCATGGCTACTCTCATTGGTGTCGTCAGTCAGGTTGTCGGCGAAGTGTTCGCGGTAGCGAGCGACGGATCGCGCCGGCCAATCAGCGAAGGAGACCGGGTCTACGCCGGCGAGCAACTGGTAACCGGCGCCTCGGGCGCGGTGGCCGTCACCATGACCAACGGTCAGCAACTGACTCTTGGGCGCGACAGCAGCCTGATGCTCGACGCGCAGATGCTCGCTTATCGCGGTGAGTCGCAAGCCCCGGTCGCCGAAACCCCTCCCGCCGCTCCCAGCGATGCCGACCTCACCGATGTCGAGCGCCTGCAGGCGGCCATCGAGGCCGGCGTCGACCCGACCCAGGAAGGCGAAGCCACGGCCGCCGGTCCGGGCGCTGGCGCCGGTGGTGCGGGTGGCGCCGGCGGCGGCCATTCCTTCGTATTGCTCAGCGAGGTGGGCGGCGCACTGGATCCGGTCATCGGCTTCCCCACCCAGGGGCTGCCGGGTGGGCCGGAGTTTCCGGATGCCGAGCCGATCATCACGCCTGATCCGGCACCGCCGACCATCCTCGGCTTCCCCAGCGCGGGGGAGAGCAGCAATATCGTCGATGAGGACGGCCTGCCTGGCGGCATTGCCGGCGGACCCAACGATGCCGCGGGCGAAGACACGATAGTCAGCGGGTCTCTGGGCTACAGCTTCGGTCCCAACGGTATCGGCAGCTTCACCTGGAGCACCGGTGGTCTTTCGGCCCTGGGCATCACCTCTCAGGGCGTACCGCTGGTGTACAGCGTCAGTGCCGACGGCCTGACCCTCAGCGCCTTCGCCGGGGACGTTCTGGTATTCAGCCTGCAACTGACGGATCTATCCTCCGGTACCTATCAGTTCAGCATTTTCGCCCCGCTCGATCATCCGGCCCCGCCGCCTGGCGGCAGCGACGAGAACGACCTGTTCCTTCTGTTCAACTACGTCATCACCGATGGCATCGGCAATTCGGCTACCGGCAGCCTGACCCTGGGGGTCAACGACGATACGCCTGAGCAGGCCGGTGTGTCTGACGAGCGGCCAGTGGTCGCAGGTCTGGTTCACGAGGATGCCCTGGGCAATGGCAACTTCGAAGGCGCACCGCAGAGCACAACCCTGGCAGGCGCAACGGGCGCACTGGATGCCCTGGTCAATTTCGGTGCCGACGGCCGCGGCAGTTTCTCCCTCGATGGCAGTGCCGCGGCCCTGGATACCCTGGTCAGTCAGGGGCTGACCTCGGGAGGGGTTCCGCTGACCTATGCGGTTTCGGCCGATGGCACCACCTTGACCGCTTCCGCTGGCGGCAACCCGGTCTTCACGCTGGTGGTCAATCCGGACGGCAGCTTCCTGTTCACGCTGCAAGGCCCGCTGGATCATCCGCGCCAGGATGGTGATGACAGCGAAACCCTGGGTGAAACCGGTCTCAGGCTGGACTTCTCAGGCGTCCTGATCGCCACCGATGGCGACGGCGACCCCAT
>Ga0114984_1000513_pt1 | contig 14811 bp, 19 predicted proteins | sample Shrwel1BS1Day1_FD_96987 | JGI IMG/M metagenome (GOLD analysis project Ga0114984, IMG submission 96987) | Subsurface microbial communities from deep shales in Ohio, USA - Utica-3 well 1 S-1-Day1 | ecosystem: Environmental > Aquatic > Deep subsurface > Shale gas/oil reservoir > Produced water/Flow... | reverse complement strand
GTACCAGCCATTCCTGCGCTGGTACAAAGAGTCGAACATCCACGCTGCTACGCTGGACGAAGCGTGCGCCGCTGCTCCCGAAAGCCCCGTGGGCCAGAAGTTTGTCGTGCTCTACCGGGGCCATGAATGGTTCTTCGGGATCTGGAACAACCCAGTCAAGATCCCTCGCGACGCCTCCAAACCCCTTTCTTTGTCGAGCATTGCTGATTTCCATGGGACACGAGTTTCCAAGTCGAAGCTGGACACCCGGTCGGGCCTGGAGATGGTGAAAGGCAAGGAGACGCTACGGGGTGAGAGTGCTGCTCTGGATCTTGCACTGGCCGTCACCCGCAAGCTGCGCCAGGACGGCGTGGATTTCAAGGTCGGTGAGTTCGAGAATCACCCGGGGGTGCAGTCGCTGTGCACCTGGTGGAACACCGCCGCGCCTGAGCCCCTGCGCAGCGCCGGTTGCTTTCGGCTATACGTATGGGACGAACAGCGCAAAGTGTTCCTTGCTGGTGACCCCGAGGAACCCGCGATGGATGCCGGCGTGCTCGCCAAGTGCGGCCCGTTTGCCGTGTTCGAAAAGCCCGGAGCCCCCTTGGTGGCGGCGACCTTCTATCGCGGCAGGGAGTTCAACGTAGCGCGCGGCGGGGGCTCAGTGGTTTTCTCAGTCAACGGCGAGGAGGCCTACGACATGGGCCTGGCGCTGCACGAGATGGACGAAGCCTACTACTCAGCGCTGGGGCTCGCAGCAAGGTCTGTACAGGCTTTTGCCAGGATATAAAACTCAAACCTCCCTGATCTTCAGCGATGTCTTTGCAAGGTACCGTTGAAGCTTTGGGTACTGGTGGATGTACTCTTCATAACCACGGTAGATCACCACTTCGACTTTCCTTTCCTCTCCCTCGGAGATCTCCAACGAAAGTACAGGCTGGTGCTTGTTGCCTGAAGATTTCCTGACCTCGCAGATCCTCAGGTACTTTGCAAGTACATCCTCTCGGAACCGGGTGGTCGCTTCTGTGTTGCCCAAGACTATTGGTGGCCGCTCGTTGAATAGCTTAGCAAGCTCCGCGTAGAGGGTGTCGATCTCCAAATGACTGCTGTCGTCCCACTGCAGAGGTGCTAGACCTGCCTTTGGGATCGCTGAAGCCGACGAGGCAAACGAAATTGGCGGTTCAAGAGCAGGTGCAACCAGCCAAGGATGCAGCTGCGACCTTCCCCGCATCAAGCGGGCAATCACTTTGGTGCATCGTCTGTAAGCCTTAAGACACTGCTGGTCAGTCTCGATAAAGTAGCCGTACGCATCTGCATCAACTCTCATTAGCTGTTCTTGCGGACTGTGGCCAATCCCAAGTAGATACTCGATCGTTAGCCTATCCAGTTTCGAACGGGTCAAGGCTGTGACCAGCAATGCCTTCGTCCTGAAGCGCTCAAAGTTTGGAATGCTTTTCGAAATGAAGGTGACAAGTTCGGAGTACGCCTTGTCTCGTGTCGCGTGGTTTCCCTGAAGTTCATTCAGGGTATGAATCCTAAGTTCCTCAGCCAGTGTTACGCGCATTTGTTCCGGGTTCTGCAACCACGGATGCGTGTTTCCAGACGGCCAGACTACAGTCTTGAGATAGGAGTGAGTGCTTGGGTAATGTGCGAGGCTTGCGTTGTGCAGGCGGATTGAATACGCAACTGAACCGCCTGGTCGGACTTCGACGAAATGAGACCTTTTGTTTGGTCGCCAGAGGGTGAACAACCTTGGGAACCTGTTTGATCGGTCAAAGAGCAGGCGTCGCAACGTGTCACGGGTTACGCCACTTTCTTCGAGCATTGTTAGCAACTCATTTTCGGTTCGCGGAGTGCTCGCGGGCTTTGCCGTGGATATCCAATGGGTGAGGAGCAGGTGGGCTTCATCCGCGTCGTTGTACGTGTCCAAGCGGACGCGTACGGCCTTCCTTGAAAGTGCTGGAGCGCTGATGATTTGTTGAGGCCGTGTGGGTGTGAGAAGGGCTCGCAGGGCAGGCGATGTCTCGATCGCCTGCCGGGTCAAGGGCAGATCCTGTAGATGCGGGTTTCCTTCGAGGTCAGCAACGATATCCACGCTGGCACCGTTACCTGTGACCATCGCCAGGAAGGGGCTGCGATACATCCGGTAGGTTCCGTTGAGGAGTCGCGCCACGTCCTCGTGGCTGACTCCCGTTTCCCTTACCAAGTCTTCCTTTAGGGTTCGCATGTGAACCTTGGTCTTTTCCCCGTACGTGCTGCGCAGCCTTGCAAGATGTGAGAAAACTGCATCCAGCTGCTCATGGCGTTTCTGGATCAGCACCTCCTGAGTCTCAATTACTTCATCCATCATTCCGATGGATCGCTCTAGTAAAGGCTCTTGCGCGCTTTCTCCAGGCGAGGGCAGCATGTCGAGCAAAGCTCTCTCTGCAGGCCGCTCTGGGGTTCGTTTGAAGTTGTGTTGTGTGAGGCGGCTCAACCATCTGCTATGGGCGCGCTCAAGGAGCTTTAAGCGGGCACTCCATTGGGCGGAAGGCGCCAGTTTGAGCCCTGCATCCACTTGCACCACAAAGTCGGCTTGCACCATGCCATCCAGCACAATCCTCTGAGTGCCGATCGAAATGCGGTGCGCAGTCGTGACGTTCACCTCTGGGGTTGGTTCTTCAAACGAGAGGCAGTCGATGATTTCAGCCACCATTTCATCCAGCGGTTTCAGCGCTACGCTCAGCAGCTCCTTGCTGCTCTGGATGAACCGGCCATTTCGGTATACCAAACGGTTTACGGCGTCCGGCGAGAACAGCGTTCTTGGGTGGGATGCACAGGACTCCAGAATCGTGAAGTACGACGCACGGCGGGTCAGTGATGGCGATTTCTTGCGCATAGCCTCATGCACTTCAGCAAAGGTGAACCCACCCACTGCATTCCTGCCTACATAGGCCGCTATCTCAGCCTCTAGATCAAACGATCCAGGTGCCAACACTTCCGGCTGTGTCGGCGAATCGATCGGGGCACCCTTGATCAGAATTTGTTTACCTGGTGTCCTCAAAGAGGATTGCACTATCGTGATGACTCGCTCAGGTGCTGGTGCTGGTGCTGGTGCTGGTGCTGGTGCAGCTTCGGTCGTAGCCTGGAGCCGCCCGCTGATCGTCAAGGGTTCGTGCCCCAGGATCTTCACCAGCTTGGCCCGCACGCGCCGCGCACTCGACTCCAACTGTGACGCCCTCAATTCCGCGAAATCAGCTGCGATGTGCGAGATTTGCGCCAGCTCCTCAATCAGATTCAGGACGCTCTGTAGGGGAGGGGGAGAGGTCTGGCTCCAGATGGCATCGAACCACTGCTGGATCTCGCGCACCTGGTCAGGATCGGTTAGGAGCACGCCGAATTCGGTGCGCCGCAACACACCCGCATCGGTGAGGTTCGCAGAGCCCGTGTAGGCACCCACGCGGCTCACCACGGTCTTGGCGTGGATCGCTGGGTAGTGATGCACCCGGCCATCGTGTTCCTTCAGGAACTCGTAAACCGCTCCGCGTTCCCTTGCGGGTGTGGCAGACAGCCATTCGAGTACGTCGGAAATCAGGCGCCATGAGCTGGACATCCCGATCAACCGGTGCAGGTACTGCACACCAATGTAGGGGCTGACGATGCTCACCTCCTGGCCCTGGACCACCTGCACGATCGCGCGATCAAAGGGCGATTCCTGGTTTGGATTGTCTGGCGCGTGGTACAGGAGCCGCTGCATTCATTCCCCTTGGTTGTTCTTTGAAGCGGGTCTATTTTGCGGGACAGCCACCAGCACTCACAAACCCATTTTTCCTTTGGTCCCCATGGGTGAGAACGTGGTCGCTGTGCTTCCTTTCCATTTCCATCTATGGCAAGATTGGTGCACGGATTGGTCTCATCCGCACCGCTGGCATAGGTAAAGCTTAGTCAGAGACCACGCTCACCATCCTTTGAACGCAACTCCGTTTTTCAAGGTGGCGCACACCCCGGCACGCCAGCCCCTGACGCTTATTCCGCCGCCACCGGAAAGAAGGAACCATGCGTATCGCTGTCTCACAGGCGGACCTCGACTCGGGCCGCTTTTCTGCAATTTCCCGCTCCCTCGCCAAGGCCTGGCCTCACGGCAAGCTGAGCCTCATGCAGGCCCAGGGCAAGCTCTCTCAGCTACTGGGCTACCGCTCCCTGCATGACCTGCAGCAGTCGGCCAAGGGGCGTCTGCTTTCGCCACCCAGGCCTGCTACCCGCGAGCAGATAGCCGCCAGCGTGGCCTGGAAGTTATCGCGCCTGGCGCCGCTGCCCCTGGCGGATGCACGCGAGGCGGTCAAGGGCTTGCGGCTGAACTTTTTGGAAGTCGATGCCAGGACGCCAGAGGCGGCCTTTGAGGTGGCCCAAAAAGAAGCTCAGGCCTCAGGTCGCATGTTGGTGCTCGACGAAGCTGGAGCGTTACTTGGGCCCGATTGGCATCCACGTACGCCCGAACTTCTCGACTGCGGAGCCCCACCTTACACCTTCGCGGTCCTTCCAGACAGGCGTGCGTTCTCGTGGTACCGGTTGACCTCATTGGTCGATAGCTTGCCCAATGGATACGAAGAGGACCTGGTGATGGAAGACGCCTATGCGGGGCTCCGCACTGGTGCCGAAGTTTTTGGGGAGTACGTGTCGAAGGAGCTGCTGCCTCAAGCGTATGCCCCGTTGGCCCAGGCCATCAAAAGAGACAAGCGCCTACCCAACGGATTTGCTATTCGCTGGCTCATGAACGAGGAGAACCGTGTAATTGGCCGGGTTGTCGAAAACTGGGCGCTGGGGGGCATCATCCCCGTCGTCTACGACGCGCAGAACGACGATATCTTCGAGACACTTGCGGACCTCATGTGCGGCATACCAGTTCACGTGCCGCACGTTCCATCGCGGGTCACCCACATCAATGCCTTCGTGCCGCTCTATGGCAATCAGGGCTTTGATGTCGCTGCAGATGGAGGTCGTTTGGCAGAACAGCCGAATGAAACGCTCCAATCCCTCTGCCCCGTGGCCTACTGGGATAAGAACGCCGTGCTGGATGCCGGCGAAGAGAGGCTTTTCACCGAGCAGGGGCAGGTGTATGTACGCTTTCAGCAGCAAAACTTCTTGAGCCCGGAGCGCATTCCATCCTGGATGGCATCTCTGGGCGAAATCCCCGACGTGATTGGCCGCTGGCCTGCAGCTCGCGGTAGCGATGCCATTCCAGCGGGTGTCGAGGACCTGCGCAGCGCCACGGCGGAAGTCCTGCAATCCCTCTACCGCCAAGCAGACGAAGCTGCCGCAACGTGGTCAAGGGATGTGGTCATTCAAGCAGCTCTGAAAATCGCCTCAGCGAAATCGTTGGACCAGTATCTTGACCATGAAGCCTTCGTTGAGGACGATTCACAACGTTTCGCACTGAAGACCCAGGGCCGGGAGATCAAACGATATGTGCCGGAGTTGCACGCCTACGAAGATTTGACGGTTGGCATCGTGTGGTCCAAAGCAGAAAAGGGGCTTTCGGACATGTCTGCAATGGCGGGTCTATTGGTCTATTCGTCTTACTGTGCCGGTAATGTGGATCCAGAATCCGTTGATAGTGCGGCCGTGGGCGGACGTTCACTGGTGCTTGGGGCGCAGTTGATGGCAGGGCTATTGGATGCGAGAGATGTGTTCACCCGCCTTCAGGACCTTGCACGGATTGAGAGGGCTGTCGATCTCTTGGAGTCCAAGCGTCAGCGCATCGTCAAGTGGCGCTCTGAGATGAGGGCTCAGCAGCAGTTGCGCGCTGAAGGACACTATCTTTACGTTCTAGAGCAAGTTCCGCGAAAGAAGCCAGCTGGCTTGGCCGAACTATTAGATAAAGCGAGGTCGCCCAGGACAGCCATGTTTCCCCCCTACATTGGGCAGAAGCTGAGCCCCATGGTCTAGGTCTACGAGACGGTCTGCTTCGGCCGTTTTGGGCACTAGCGCTCGGTGACCTTCTTGAACTCACATAGGCCTGGCGGGAGTTTTCTCAGCGTGAGAGACACGGTGCGGCCCACTGCGGCGGCGTCCAAGGCTGGGTAGAGGCGTTTCAACTCCCTCATCAGCTGGTGCCATTCCTGGCCCCCTGGCCATGGAATGGCATCTTTGTGGATCAGTGCCGGGGCTCCAAAGTAGACCCCTGGAAGTTTCTCGCGCGAGAAGGGGTTGAACTGATCGGCCGTGGGGTCCAGCACAAGGCCGTCAGGAAGACGCAGGAAGACATGCTCGCACTCGCCCAGGTCAGAGACCACGAGTTCGCTGGCTGTGCCTCGGGCGTGAAGTACAGCGTGCAAGGGGGCTGAAAGAGCCGCGCACATCCTCTCACTGGAGCAGCCTTGTAGTACGGCCTCGCGAAACTCTCGGGCATAGGCCAGCAACTCACTCATCTCCAATTGCCTTCCAGCTTTCACTTCGGTGCATGAGGTGACAACGACCTTCGCGCTACGCCCGCAAGCAGTTTGGCGTTCGTGTTCAGCGAGGGCCCGGTGCTTTCCTTGTTCACGCGGTTGGCTGGTTCTCTGGGAACCAGTACGGTTCGCCATTTGGCCCTGACCAGGGCAAGCCCATTTCAGCCTGCATTTCGATAGGCGATTTGCCATCCATCACCGACAAGGGCACGTAGAGCAGCACAACGCCCATGCCAGCCGGAGGATTTCCCGCACCAGGGGGGATGCCCATTCCAGCGCCACCAACGACAGCCTCTTCAAAAAACCGAGAGTTTTCCTGGGGTCGATTCGCACCGGGTGAGGCTTCGTTCGCTGGATTCACACGCTTCAGGTGAGCACGGATGCGATCGATTATTTCCGACTCCCCATCCTCCAACTCAACGCCAAAGCCATCCCGCCCGCAAACGTCGTTCACCTCGGTGAGCAATCGAGTCTGCTCATCAAGCAGCGCGCGGAGATCAGTGATCGTGGTGTTGAGCCGTTGCGTCTCAGCGTCCAAAACGCGCTGCCAGTGCTTGTCGTCAGCTATGACCGAAATCAACGCGCTTCGCTGCTCGGGGCTCAGCGGTGTGTTCTCACTGAGAGCTTTGATCAACGCTTCGTGAGTCAAGTCTTTGGTTCCCATGTCTTATCCGATCAGTCCGTTGTTTGGCCGCTAGCGGGTCCGTAGATCTGTTGCCACTCCATGGCGCGGTATTGGGTGCCATCAGGGCCGTCAAAAGGCTCCATGCCCTCAATCCGAGCCCCAGCTGGCCCCATCCATACAACCCGTGCTTTCACCATTTCGGCGATGAGTGTGCGGCCATCCGCAGCCCAGGCCTGGGCCACCCCTTCACGCGCGTCAAATGACACACTGCCAGGCACAGCGACAGGTTCCCGCACCGGCCTTCCGGCTTCATCGAGCAGCTTTGCGATCTTCATTGTTCGCTTTCGGTATCAGGCCACTTTGCCGCCTGCCGCACGGATTGCGGCCACCACGGCATCCCGCTTGGACACTTCGCACTCAACGATGATGCTCACCGTAGACTGCGCTTTCCTCCATCGCTTGAAGTATGTTTCGAAGGATGGCTCATTGCCATCCCATTTGGGGCTGTAAACGATACCTCCTGCAATGGTCACCACGGCTGTATCTGGTATCTCTGCGATGCCCTTCTCCGGGTCCAGGGGCACCCCATCGACTCTGACCTCTTCGTCATCGTGGTATGTGTCACCACCGTCCTCGGGCCAGAACGCGGGGTCGGAGTAGAAGCGCTTGATTTCCGCGCCGGTTGTCTTTGTCGTCATCTGTATTCCTTGGCTACGAGCGGCGTATCAAGCCACCCTGCTTGTGCGAAACCTCAACTGTCATTTCCCAAATGGCGCTGCTCCTGTTCAAGCTGCTGGGCTCCGTTGGCCCATTTCTTCCATGCAGCCATGCTGCAGGCCGAGCTGCGAAATTCCTGGCCTGGGCGCCGCCATTCAACCGCTTCGGACGTGTACTTGTTCGCGGGAATGACCCGCACTAACTCACGCCTCTTGCCATCTCGCTCGAACTGAGTGCCTGGCTTCACTTCCCCAATTGACATGGTTGGCTCCTTGCTACTTCAGTTCGTTCCAGACCCGGACGGCCTCTGTCTTGGTGAACATCACATGCCCAGCCTTGTCGCACGGCGTATGGAGGGTTTTCGTGTTCATGCTGCACAGTACCCGCCAGTGGCGCCCACCATGCTCGATCGTGGCCGGGGCATCGCACGACGGGCATTTGTTGGGCTCAAGGTTCCGCGTCTTCCTGAGAACACTGGGCTCTTGGGACTTCGCCAACGTGGCGCGGCCAGCGTCTGTGATCGTCCAGATGACCCCCACAGATTCCGCCTTCAGCAGCCCAGACTTCACGAGCGCGGCCAGGACCCCGGGGCTATGCCTATGGCGCTCGGGCAGTTGGAAAATCTTGTCTTTGCCAGCTTCTTGAAGCGCCGCAAGCTGTTTGACGGTCAAATTCATGGCCCCTCCACGTGCGAATTTAATGGTGCTTAACAGAGTGTTGATCTGGGGAGCAAAGAGTGGATTCGCAGCTAACAAAGAGTGGACCTTGCAGCCATCGGCTATGCCTATGGGAGTGCGGTTGTCTCCAGCCGGCAGTCCCCGCTCATGGACTTGGAGATCACACCAGCCCGTATCAGTGATTCCACTGTGGCCGGATGCACCGTGCGGGACTTGGATCCGTCCTGTAGTCGAAAGAGCCCCGTATCCAGTTGGTGTCGCAGGTGCGCTCCAGCCTTCAGCTTGTTGACGAGAAGCTCTTGGGGCTCACTGAGTTTTAAGGGCATGGGTAGTAGCGTTTCGTTATGGAGCTTCATACCTGGCCAGCTGCGCGCGCAGCGCATCCGTGATGACCTTCTTCTGGGCAGTGTTCATCTCGGCCAAGATGGCGTCAGGGACCTTCATCACTGCGCCCATGCACAGGGAAAGGAGTCGCAGCGCCTCTGGGACTCGCTCTGGGGCATCCAGTGCGGCGATTTCTGCCATCACTTCATCAAGGCTGACCTCAACCTGGACTTCTTGAGAGATTTCAATGGTGGTTCGTACTTGCATGCGATGGGCTCCTCACGCTTTTGCTTCGTCCAGTGAGCTTGCAATCTCGTCGAAGGCGCCTAAAGCGTCGTCGAGCGCGGAGGCTGCGGCTTCGCTGGCCTGCCCGTTCGGGGTCTGCTGCAGCCCCTCAGGCATGTTGTCGAAGGCCTCCTGCTCTTCTTGCTGGATGGCCTCAACCCGGGCGCGCAGGTCGGCCAGCTCGATGAGAACTGCCTCGATCGCTTTGCGGCGTTGGTCGTTCATGTGATTCTCAGCAGCTTCTGGCGCTTCAGTCGAAGTTCGTGGGCCTCGTGCTCACGTGGAACGAACCCAGTGTGTGGTCCAAACATGCCCTGGGCCTGGACCCCGCCCAGGGGCAGGGCTTCCGGCGCCGAAATATCGCCGTCGAGGTCGTCGAAGAATGACCAGCCAGCTACGTCCAGGACACGCGCGTCCATCCGGCAGAAGATCCCTGAACGCATGGGTGGTGCGTCGTAAGCCATGGCGGTGCTCATTCTTTGTGGGTGTTGCTGGCATCGTCCTCGGGAGGGAACTTGCCCAGCATCCATCTGCATAAGCCCAGCATCGCCGCCAAGGTCACCAGCAATGGGATGAATTTCCAAGCATGCTCTTTGACCTCCTCAAGCAGGTGCTCGCCTGACCGATGAGGTACCGCCATGGCCGTCACCACTCCCAGGCCCAGCAGGCAGAGGTACCCCAAGGACAGCAACATGGCGATGTGCCCCAGCCGCTGTCCAAAGATGAGGAGTGCTTTCGTTTGTGGGGTTGGCTTCATTGGACGACTTTGCTCAAAAATGGAGTTTTCATTATAGTGTGCATGCACACCAAACGTGTGCATGCACACTATGCGCACGAGCAAAATGTTGCTGCCGTGGGTTGTTTGCCATGCTTGCAACGCCGCCCTTGCTTCTCAGCCACTGGGAGCCCCACCAACCACCACAGGAGAGTTCCATGTCCACCCCAGAGCAACCACAGTCTGAATTGGCCAAGATGCTGGCTGTCCAGGGCCAGTCCCAAGTGATCGGCGAGTTCATCGACTGGCTGAGTTCCAAAGGAATGACGATCTGTAGCACTGCCGGGGGGCTCCGAGGCTCCTTGTTTCATCCTGTGGGCACCCCCACGGAGGAGCTTCTGGCCCAGCATTTCGGCATTGACCTGCAGGCGGCCGAGGCGGAACGCCGTGCCGTCCTCGCTGAGCTGAGGGCTGAAAACGCTTGAAAGGCAGCATGGATCAACGTCGCTGGCTTGGAGCGTTCGATCGCGCGGCGCTCGTCGCCCTGCGCGACCGGATTGTGGCCACCGGGGAGAAGCCACCTGACACCAGCCTCAAGAACATCGACTGGCACGTTTCCTGGGCAGCTTGGCGTGTGCAGCTGCCGTATTTCTGCGGTGGCGGTATCACCTACTTCCACATCTCCGACTACGGCGGGCCTGAGGCCGCATTGATTCAGGCTCAATACCACCGCGATGAAGCCTATGAGCGGGCTGGTGTTGATGTCTACGCGCGGGTGCGCAGCTCGCATCGCAGGGTCAACGACGGCGAGAGTCTGCTGCCCATTTCGGAGATCATGGACCGCAATACCAGAACGATTGTGGGTTGCTGGATGGAGACGGTGGATGGTCACGCCAGGCAGCGGAAAGTGAAAAGGGCATTTGGTGCTCTGAGGTCCCGCGATGAGGCATGGGCGCAGGTGGAATCCATCGTTCGGCAGAAGGTCGCCGAGGAGGCGCAGCGCAGGCGGGTGCTCTTTGGTCTTTGATTGCTGACTTGCACCATGCTGGGCCGTTAACCATTTCGCTCAAATTAGCGGTACTATTCGCTAAAAGGAGCGATCATGGCAACTCTTCAACACTCCGGGCACAGTAAATCCACGAAGGATTCAACCAAGTCCAAAGGGGCTTCTTCGAAGCCGGAGCCTAGGTCCCGTCCAGTGACAGCAGTGATCGACATTTCAGGCCAGGGGCTCGCTACAGAAATCGCGACCTTCCTTCATAAAGCCTGGACTGGGCGCAAAGTGTCGCTTACGACCTTTCGTGCTGACGATGAGCTTGACCAGTTGACTGCGCAGGTCAAGTCAAACACCCGTGTTCTGGATGAGCAACATCGGCATTTGCTGGATTTCCAGGAGATTTACGCCTCTTCTATGCACTCTCTTGTTGAGGCGACAAAAGCAGGTGTCTCTCCCAAGATGCTGAGCGTTTTGTCTTCAGAGATGGGAATACCCAAAGAAGGCATGGCAGACCGACTTGGGCTGGCCTCATCCACTGTGCGGAACAAAACTGCAACTTCCAAATTGCTCTCGACCGACGACTCAGAGAAAGTCATCGGCATGTCACGCCTCATTGGTCAGGTACAGGCCATGGTGAACGAGGCGGGCAACCCCGAAGGCTTTGATGCGGCGGCATGGCTGGCCAACTGGATGGAGCAGGGGCTCCCCGCACTGGGCGGGCGCAAGCCATCGGAGTACATGGATACGGCGGTGGGCCAGGCATTGGTCTCCCAGCTGCTGGCTCAGATCCGCAGCGGGGCCTATGCATGACGGTGAATCTTTGGCGCATCGCATCCGACGAACCCACCTTCACTGCTGACAGCCTCTCCGGCAAGGGCGCCGAGATTTCCGGTGGCCGCTGGAATCGTCCAGGTACCCCTGTGCTCTACACGGCCACCCATGTGTCTTTGGCCGCGATGGAGACTCTGGTGCACTTCAATTCCTCGCTGCTGCCCTTGAATCGCATCCTGGTGCGGATTGAGGTCTCCAAGGAAGTCTGGAAAAAGCGCACCATTGCAGACCCGGCCACGCTGCCCGTGGGCTGGGATGTGGTTCCCCCGGGCATGGTGACGCTGGACTTCGGTGACCAATGGCTGAAGTCTGGCTCATCGGCGCTGCTGCAGGTGCCTTCGGCCATCGTGCCCGAGGAATACAACGTCTTGATCAACCCCCGGCACCCCGCGATGGCCAAGGGCGCCATCAAGGCCTTCAAAGAACGCCGCTGGCAGTATGACTCCCGCCTGCGAACCTGATTTCCAGTCCTGGCGCGAGCAGCTGGTCGATCGGGTGGTTGGAGAGATCCAGGTGACGTTTTCCCAGACGGGGGAGGGAGCCTTCCCAATGCGCTCCAAGCACTTCCTGGATGATCATCTTGCGATGTACTACCGCTGTCTGGCCCCGAACGCCGTCAGGGCGCGCTACGCCCGTACCTGGGTCCCCGATCAGATTGCGGGGCACGGGCTGGTACTTGCAGACATGACCATTGCCAGAGAGTTTCGGGGCAAGGGGTTTCTGGGGGCCCTTTTGGCGCGGCTGAAGACTCTGGAGCCCCCGCTAAGCCACATTGAGCTGGAGAACGTTTACAACGCGCAGTTGATGGCCTCGGTGCAGGCTCAGGGCTGGCGGCAGCGTCCTATTGGGCCGCTGGGGGCTCCCCAAAGGGATCCCGTGGGGGCATGCTGGTTCATGCGTCTTTGAGCCCCGCAAGGGGCATCTGACGTGATTGGAGAGGGAAATTCATGATCAACCGACCGCCTCGTGCGCAAGGTCTTGCCGCGAACGTTTCAAACCCTGAGGCTGCAAAACTGGCCCGAGAGATCAACAACGGCGGCGATGTGCGCTCGTTGGTGAAGGAGGCCATCGTTGACGCGCAGATCCACAAAGACTGGAGACGCGTTGTCGCCATTGAAAACAGTCTGCAGAGGGTAGAGGACCGCACTATTGCCCGCCACCTGGGTGCTGTGGGAACGCGGGCAGTTGTTGTGAGCCGCCTTGATGGCGGTAGGCTGGCCGCGAGAATTCCCGCTGGCTACCAGCATGGGCTCGCGTGGCTGGTCTGTCTGATGTTCGTGCGGATCGATTCAGACATGGCGATCGCTGACGCCATCGCGCAGTCGTTTTGTACCAAGAGCGCCGACGCCGGAGGCTTTGGGGTTGATTGGGGCTCCAAGCCCATGTGCTTGCCGCCACTGGCCTTCGGAGGCCCGGTACGCATCACGACAACTGAAGCGGCGGCGCGCGGCGACCTGAGGCAACTTTACGAAGTCCGGGATTTCGCGGAAAGGGCCGTTGAGGCCCAACAGCGCGCCTCGTCCGGTGACAAATCAGGCCTTGCCCATATCCTGTGGGGAACGGTGGTCACTGGCACAAACGAGCCGCTGGCGGATCTGTTCAACGAGGAAATCTGGTGCCCTGGCTTCGACCACAAGGCCCTTGCCCCTGCAATGACGCGTTTGCTGGCCGAGGCCGCAATCGAGTTTGATGGTGAAACGTACATCCACCCCGAGTGCCTCTCAGCCCCCGCCGCGAATGAGTTTGCGCGCCGTATGGTGAACGAGCAGATCATCAGCAAAGTGGTGGAAGGGCGACTGAAACCCCAACTTGGCGAACAACTCGAAGGCGCGTCAGCGCGAATCACCAAGCTGATCCCGAATGGTCTGCCCTACATGGACCAGTTGCTGATCTCCATATGGAGCCGCGCGAACATCCTTGTGCAGTCACTGCGGATACCCCGCTCAGGAAATCCACTGGAAGTGGACGCGGAAATCATCGCCGATTTCTGCCGTACGCAGGGTATTCAGAACGTGACCATGCCGGAGCTTGCTTCGCCGATTGGAGCCAACGACTATCCGGGGTATACGGTCGGTCTGGATGGCGCCATGGTCAAGATCGGTGTTGCCGGCATAGGCGATGCCTCTTGCTTGATTCAGACCCTGGATTGGGAAGACCCCGAGGTGGATAGCGACCTCACCGGAGTTGAAAAGCTGCCATTCGTACTCGTCATCGACAAGTACGGGGTGATGACCTCTTTGGGTAAGCACTACCAGCCGCAAGTATGGCAAGCGTTCAAGGAGTCTTGGAGCCGACCTGGCGATCCGATCGCGCTCATGAAAAAAGACATGGTGCGGTTTTGGAAGGGAGCCCCCGACGATCTGCCCTGGGCACTTGAGGCGTATGAACGTGCGTTGCTACCCGAGCGCTCGCATGCGTTGGCTGCGCAGTTCAAGCTCGCTGGCGGGGCCGTCGTACAGGTGACGCCGGGGCTCGTGGACATTCTGCAAAACACCGATATCGGCGAGGACTGCCCATCGCAATTCCTGCAGGGGGGCTTTGATGTCATGTACCTGGTGTTCCGGGTACCCGCCGAGGCTTATTACGACCAGTGCGACAGTGATGATGTGAATGTGTTGTTGCTTATCGACGGGGTGCTGGTCCAGCGATGGGAGGAGGCGGGCGTGCAGCGGCTGCAGCTTGACGCTTTCATCACCAGCGGCCCTGCAGATGGCTCTGCCCCGTTCCTGGAGGAGGTGGCCACCCTCAATGTGGCAGTTAGGGAAGCGTCCACGCTGGCCGACCTTCACAGTCAGATGGATCTTGCCGATGGGGTTCTGAAGCAGGCATTGGACCTCTATGCCGGGGTGATGCTCTACATGAATTCGCGTGATGCGCGGGTGTTGCGTAAGAACGAGCACACCGAGGCGGCGGCTGCTCTCGCGGCCCTCAACCGCAAGAAGCGTCGCAAGGAGCACTATCAGCGTCTCAACGCGAGCGTGGATGCAATTCATGTGGGGCCGGAAGCGGTTGACTCAGGGGGCTTGGGCCTAACCCTCACTCATGGACGGCACGGTGTGAAGCCGCACTACCGTCGCGGCTTCGTGAGGTTCAATCAGAGGTTCGGAAAAGGGCTGCAGCAAACCCGCCCGGTGCTGATTCCTCCTGTCCTGGTCAACGCGCACAAGCTTGCCGGAGACGCTCCCGGCAAGAAGCAGTACGTCGTCGGTGCATCCAAGACAGCATCGCAGTAACTC
>Ga0114984_1000511_pt1 | contig 14828 bp, 9 predicted proteins | sample Shrwel1BS1Day1_FD_96987 | JGI IMG/M metagenome (GOLD analysis project Ga0114984, IMG submission 96987) | Subsurface microbial communities from deep shales in Ohio, USA - Utica-3 well 1 S-1-Day1 | ecosystem: Environmental > Aquatic > Deep subsurface > Shale gas/oil reservoir > Produced water/Flow... | reverse complement strand
CGAGTTACGCCCGACTATGGCCTCGGCGAGGATCACGTCATGGCTGCTGATGGTCTCGAAGGCGTCGCCACGGTTGAAGCTCAGGTGGCCGCTTTCGCGCAGTTCCACCACATCCTTGACCTGGCCATGCAGTACCAGACGGTCGCCGCTGGCGAGCAGGGTGTCGGCATCCGGCTCGGTCAGCTCCTGTTCCTCGCGAAACAGCTTGAGCACCTGCAGGCCGCTACCGCCATTGAGGTTGGCCTCGTGCAGGGTCTTGCCGATCATCGGCGAGTCGTGCGGCACCAGCAGCTCGGTCATGAAGGTGCGCGACAGGTCCGGGCGCAGCTGGCGCGACAGGGTCTCACGCTCCGGCAGTAAATGGCGGCCGACGGTCAGCAGGTAGGCCATGCCGCACGCCGCCATGACCAGGCCGACCCCGGTGATCTCGAAGATGCCGAAGGGCGCCAGGCCGGCCTTGCGCGCCACGCCGTCGACCAGGATGTTGGTGGAGGTGCCGATCATGGTCAGGGTGCCGCCGAGGATGGTGGCGTAGGACAGCGGAATCAGCAGCTTGGACGGCAGGGTGCCGGAGCGGCGTGCCAGGGCGATGGCCACCGGGGTGAGGATGGCCACCACCGGGGTGTTGTTCAGGCAGGCCGATACCACCAGGGCAGTAACGGTAAGGCCGGTGAGTACGCGGATGGGATGGGTGCCGACCAGGTTACCCAGCCAGTTGCCAAGGGCGTCGATGCAGCCGGTGCGCTCCAGTGCGGCGGACAGCACGAACATGCAGGCGATGGTCACCGGCGCCGAGTTGGAGAGCACGCTGAGCACTTCCCTGGGCTCCAGCAACTGGCTGACCAGCAGCGCTGCCACGGCGATGGCAGCGACTATGTCCGGGCTCCATTTTTCCCGGATGAAGGCATAGAGCACCCAGATCAGCAGGGCGCCGACGAATAGCAAGGGCAGGGAGTCCCAGGGCATGAGCATCCTTAGCGTCGAATCTCGTGTGAGGTATCGGGCGCGCACCGGGCGGCCTGGCAGGGCGCCAAGATAGTGGGCTTGTATTAGATAGTCTAAGAATGTTTGGAAAGGTTTATATGCCTTTTCGATTTAATGGATAAGGCATACGGCTTGGTGGCTGGCGCGGTCCGTCCATCCACCTGAGCCGAGCGGATGGGTAGGGCAGGTGTTCTCGCAGGCCGTTGTGGTGGATCTTCACCTGCGCTGCGCGGGTCACCGGGGCGGTTGGTGCGCGCGGCGCACCCTACGCTCAGGTGACCATTCATCTCTACGACGAGCAGCTGATTTCCAGGTGCTTGCCCCATTCCGGCGGGCGCTCGGCATAGCGCTCCTTGCCCGGCTGCTCGTCGAATGGCCGGGAGAGCACCGCATGCAGTTCGCGCACCGGGCCATAGTCGCCGGCTTCGGCCGCCTCGATGGCCTGCTGTGCCAGGTAGTTGCGCAGGATGTACCTAGGGTTGACCGAATGCATGCGTGCCTGGCGTTCGGCCTGCTCGCCGCCCTCACGCTCGCAGCGCGCCAGGTAGGCCTGGCCCCAGGCGTCGAAGCCGGCCAGATCGACGAAATCATCGCGTACCACCTTGAGCGCATCGGCAGGCGCCTGCTCGCCAAGGCGGCGGAAGAACAGGCTGTAGTCGGTGGCCTGGCCCTGCTGCATCAGTTGCAGCAGGCGCTGGACCAGCGCTTCGTCATCGTCCTCGGCGCTGGTGAAGCCCAGGCGCCTGCGCATCAGGTCCAGGTAGTGCGCCTGATACAGCGGCAGGAACAGCTCCAGCGCTTCACGCAGCTTTTCCACGGCGGCGAAGGGCGTCAGCGCCTGCGCCAGGGCCGCCAGGTTCCAGTGGGCGATGGGCACCTGGTTGCTGAAGCTGTAGCGACCGGTGTCGTCGGAATGGTTGCAGATGTGGTTGGCGTCGAAATCGTCGAGGAAGGCGTAAGGGCCGTAGTCGAAGGTGATGCCGAGGATCGACATGTTGTCGGTGTTCATCACCCCATGACAGAAGCCATAGGCCTGCCAGTGGGCGATCATCGCGGCGGTGCGTTCGATTACCTCGCGCAGCAGCGCCAGCCAGGGCTCGTCCTGCTCCAGGCAAGCCGGGAAATGGCAAGCCATGAGGTGTTCGCCGAGGGTTTTCAACTGCTCGTGCTGGCGGGTGTAGTAGAAATACTCGAAGTGGCCGAAACGCACGTGGCTCTGCGCCAGGCGCAGCACCATCGCTGCGCTTTCCTTCTTCTCGCGCCACACCGGGGTGTCCGAGCCGGTGACGCACAGCGCGCGCGAGCTGGGAATGCCAAGGGCGTGCAAATGTTCGCTGGCGAGAAATTCGCGGATCGAGCTACGCAGCACCGCGCGACCATCGCCCATGCGCGAGTAGGGCGTCATGCCGGCGCCTTTCAGGTGCAGATCCCAGTGCTCGCCGGCCGCGTTGACCACCTCGCCGAGCAGCAGGCCGCGGCCGTCGCCGAGGCGCGGCGTGTAGCCGCCGAACTGGTGGCCGGAATAGACCATCGCGCGCGGCTCGGCCGCTTCCCACAGCTTGTGGCCAGCGAACAGTTCGGCGAACTCGGGGCGTTGCGCCTCACCCGGATCGAGATCGAGCAGGGCCATGGCCGCCTCGCTCGCCACCACCAGACGCGGCTGCTCGATGGGCTCGGGAAGCACCTCGGTGGAGAAGGCGTCACCGAGGCGGGCGAAGCGGTTGTCGAAGGTCAGCTGGTCGAGGCTTTTCACCGGGGCTCCTGGCGCTCAGGGCGCTGCGGGCGGTTTGGGCGCTTGCTGCACGGCGGCTGCACCGGCGGCTGCGGCTTTGGTCAGGTCCGTCTGGTCGAGCTTCTGCTCGCCATGGGCGAGGTTCTTCACGTACACCTCGACCTGGCGGAAGGCGATGTTGATGCCGTTTTTCGGGAATTCACGGTCGATGAAGCGGTTGATCTCGTCGGTGGCCGGGTTGCGGTCGCCGAGGTCGCGCACGTGGATGCGCAACTCATGATCGAGCGTGCTCTCGCCGAAGTTGAGGAAGTAGACGATGGGCGCCGGTTCCTTGAGCACTCGCGGATTTTCCTGCGCGGCCTGCAGCAGCAGCTTGCGCACCAGGTCCAGATCCGAACCGTAGCCGACCCCCACCTTGAGGGTGACGCGGGTGACCGTATCGCTCAGCGACCAGTTGATCAGCTGGCCGGTGATGAAGGTCTTGTTCGGAACGATGATTTCCTTGTGGTCGAAATCGGTGATGGTGGTGGCGCGAATGCGGATCTTGCTCACCGTGCCGGACAGGTTGCCGATGGTCACCACGTCGCCGATACGCACCGGGCGCTCGAACAGGATGATCAGACCGGAGATGAAGTTGGCGAAGATCTCCTGCAGGCCGAAGCCCAGGCCCACCGACAGCGCCGCCACCAGCCATTGCAGCTTGTCCCAGCTGACCCCCAGGGTGGACAGGGTGCTGACGATACCGATACCCACCAGTACGTAGGACAGCAGGGTGGTGGTGGCGTAGGCGCTGCCCTGCGCCAGACGCATGCGTGACAGCACCAGCACCTCGAGCAGGCCCGGCAGGTTGCGCGCCAGGGCCACGGTGATGGCGACGATGATCAGCGCGCCAATCACGTCCATCAGGCTGATGGGCACCAGCGTCGCGCTGTCTCCGCTGCCACTGCTGTATTCGTAGAGGTTGATGGTGTCGAGGTAGGTGAATACCCCGATCAGATCGGCCCAGACCGCGTACAGGCAGACCAGGAAGCCGCCGAGCAGGGCCAGGCGGATCAGGCGCAGGGACTGCTGGTTGACCTGCTCGATGCCCAGGGTCGGTTCCTCCACCGGCGCTTCGCCATCCAGGCTTTCCTTGCTCTGCGCCTGGCGTTTGCTCAGGGCGCGCTGATAGGCCAGGCGCCGTGCCGCCACGCTCAGGCCGCGCACCAGCGTGGCCTCGACGATCAGCAGGATGATCAGCAGGTACAGGGTGTCGATCAGTCGGTCGGTGAGCTTGAGCGCGGTGTAGTAGTAGCCGAAGGCGACCGCCCCGATCAGTGCCAGCGGCAGCAGGTTGAACAGCACGCCGACGCTGGTGCGCAGAGGCGAGGTGTTCTCCCGCAGCGGTGCGCTGAACAGCAGGTGGAACAGCATCCAGGCCATCAGGGCATAGCAGCTGAGCACCACGATGATGCCGATCACGTCGTTTTCCAGGCTTGCCGGTTGGTGTTCGGCGATGCTCACCACGGCCACCAGGGCCATCACCACCAGGCCCAGGCGACGCAGGTGCTGGCGGAAGAAAGCGACGTTGGCCGGCGGCCAGTGGAAGTGCAGGACGGCCACGCCATCCGGGGACAGGATGCGGTGCAGGGTATAGAACACCAGCCAGGCCTCGGCCATCTCGTACAGCGCGGCGCCCAGGTAGAGATTCTGCCCGCGCGCATCGTGCAGCAGGGCATAGCCGCACAGGGCCAGGAACAGCGTCACCGGCAGCGCCAGGATGATGTTGAGGCCCAGCGCCATCGGCGTGTGCAACTGGCTGTCGTGCTTGTAGTGGCCGATGTCGCCATGCAGCCCGCTGAGCTTGTCGAACAGGAACTGGCGGCGCCAGAGGATCAGCGCACAGAGCAGGATCAGCGGCAGGAACACCAGCGGACGTTCGACCAGGCCCGCGCCCAGTTCGCTGATGGCCATGCTCCAGGGCAGGTCGGCCAGTTGCCGCTCGAGGCGCCGCGGTGCCGATTTCAGCCAATCCAGATCAATTGGCTTGTTGCTGGGAATCCAGAACATCTGCTCGTCGATGGTGGCGCGCAGGCTGCTGGCGGTGCTTTCCAGCTCCTTCTGGTTGAGCTGCAGGGTGATCGACTCGTTGAGCAGCGCATTCAGCGAGCGGTTGAGGCGGTCGAGCAGTTCGCGCCGGGTATTGAGCTGCTCGCGCAGTGCGTTGCGCAGCTCCGGGGTGACTTCCTCGCTCGGTTGGCCGCTGAGCAGGTTCTCCATGTAGCGGGCCGGATCGCTGATCTCCTCGCGCTGCTTGTTCAGCTCGAACTGATAGAGACGAATATCGGCGATCTCGTTGGCCAGCGAACCGTCTTCGAGTTTCAGCTTCGGCAGCCCCTGCTTCTGCTGGTAGAGAATCTTCGACAGCAGCAGGCTGCCCTGCAGCACCCGAATCTGCTCATCCAGCGCCCTGTTGGCCTGATTGAGGTTGTCCAGCTGCTGGCGGGTCTGCAGGTTCTGCTCGGTCAGGCCGTTGAGGCGATCGGTCGCACGCAGCAGGTAGTCGGAGAGCTTGAGGTTGAGCGAGCTTTCCCGAGCCAGCAGCCTGTCCGAGCTGGCCCGTTCGGCCTCGCGCGATTGCTCGGCGACGGTCTGTTCCGATTCCGCGCGACGGCGTTCGTTGATCAGGCCCTGCAGGGCCTGGCGTTCCTGCTCGGCGCGATTGATGCGTTCCTCGAGCAGTGCGCGCTGGGCGCTGCCGAGGTCCTGCAGCAGGCTGTTGCCCGCCAGTTCCTGGCGGCGCAGCTGGGTTTGCGCGGCGAGCAGGGAGAGTTCGGCGTTGAGCTGATTGCGCCGCTCCTGATTCAGGGCCTTGCCTTCGAAGCGGCCGCTCTTGAGGGCGTCGTTGAGCAGCTGGCTGCGTGCCTGGTTCTGGCTGATCTCCGCCTGGGCGCGTTCCGGGCGGGTCTGTGCGGTGATCACCAGGCTGTTGGCCTCGATGATCGCCTTGTTCCAGTCGCTGATCTGGCTGGAGCGTTCGCTCAGCAGCTGTTCGAGCTGAGCCAGCGAGCTGCGCGCATGGCGCGCGGAAATCTGCTGTTCGGGGCTCGACTTGAGCCGGTCCAGCTCGCGCTGGGCTTCGTTGATCAGGCGCGGCGCATCGTCCAGCTGCTTGCGCAGGTCGCTGAGGCGCTGCTCGGCATTCTGCCGGTCCTGCAGCATGCGCAGCGTCTGTTCGAGTGTCTGCTTGAGCGCCAGTTGTTCGGCCTCCGGCAGTTTGCGCTCGGCCAGGCCGTCGAGGCTCTGCTGCACGCTTTCGATCTGCGGCGGCTCTTCGGCAAATGCCTGCGGCATGCCGAGACACAGGGCGAACAGGACGGCTGCTAGGGAAAGACGCGACAAATGCATGGTCGATTGAATACCAAAGTGGACGGTTGCGATTGAGGATACCGCGGCACAACGAAGGCGCGGGCCTGTTGGCCCGCGCGCGATGCTGATGCTAGCAGAGTCCCTGCCGGGAGTTTTGACCGCCTGCTAGAAGTGCAGCCCAGGGCCCGGACGTGTGCCCTCGGGGAATCTGACGCCGACTTTGCGCACCTTGTTCCCTTCCATGGCCGCCACGGTCCAGGTCAGGCCCTGCCACTCCACCTGGTCACCGACTACCGGCTCGCCACCGATCTCGTGGGCGATGAAGCGGCCCAGCGGCTGATTGCCTTCCAGCTCGTCGAGCTTCAGGCCATAGAGCGCGGCGACTGCACTCAGTTCGGCGTCGCCCTCCAGTACGAAATCGCCGAAGAAACGCAGGTCCTGACCGCGTTTGGGAGCCTGGCTGAACAGCTTGCCGAGCGCCGGCAGGTCATGTTCGTGGCCGATCACGCAGAGCAGGTCGCCCGCTTCCAGGCGCGTGCTGCCAGACGGGTGAAGCAGCTCGCGGCCGCGGAACAGGGCGGCGATACGGGTGCCCTCGGGCATGTTCAGCTCGCGCAGGGCGGCGCCGATGCACCATTTCTCGGCGCCGAGGCGATAGACGAACAGCTCCCACTGGCTGGTTGGGTGCACTTCCAGCCCGGCGCGCGACACTGGTGCCGGCTCCGGCGGTACGGTGACGCGCATCAGCTTGGCAGCCAGCGGCAGGCTGGTGCCCTGCAGCAGCAGGGAGACGATCACGATGAAGAACGCCACGTTGAAGAACAGCTGCGCGTTGGGCAGGCCGGCCATCAGCGGGAACACCGCGAGGATGATCGGCACCGCGCCGCGCAGACCGACCCAGGCGATGAAGATCCGCTCGCGGTCGTGGAAGGCGCGAAATGGCAGCAGGCCGAGGAGGATCGACAGCGGCCGTGCGAAGAGGATCATCCACAGCGCCAGGCCCAGTGCCGGTAGGGCGATCGGCAGCAGCTCGTGCGGGGTGATCAGAAGGCCGAGGACGAGGAACATGCCGATCTGCGCAAGCCAGGTGAGGCCGTCGAGCATGTGCAGGATGCCGTGGCGCGAACGGATCGGCCGGTTGCCCAGCAGCAGGCCGCACAGGTAGATGGCGAGGATGCCGCTGCCACCCACGGCAGTGGTGATGGCGAAGATGATCAGGCCGCCGCTGACCACCAGTAGCGGATACAGGCCGGTAGCCAATTCCATGCGATTGATCAGTTTCAGCAGCAGCCAGCCGCCACCCAGGCCGAACAGGGCGCCGAGGCCGAACTGCTGCACCAGCTGGATCGGCAGGTCCCAGCTGAAACCGGTCTGGCCGCTGGCGAGCATGGCGATCAGGGTCACGGTGAGGAACACCGCCATCGGATCGTTGCTGCCGGACTCGATTTCCAGGGTGGAACTGACGCGTTCGTTGAGGCCGCGCCCGCCCAGCAGGGAGAACACCGCCGCGGCATCGGTGGAGCCGACGATGGCGCCGATCAGCAGGCCCTCGAGCAGTGTCAGGTTGAACAGCCAGGCGGCGGCCAGGCCGGTGAGCCCGGCCGTTATCACCACGCCCACCGTGGCCAGTGACAGCGATGGCCACAGGGCCACGCGGAAGCTGGAAACCCTTGTGCGCATGCCGCCGTCGAGCAGGATCACCGCCAACGCCAGGTTGCCCACCAGGTAGGCCAGGGGGTAATTGTCGAAGACGATGCCGCCGGGGCCGTCGACGCCGGCGAGCATGCCGACCGCGAGGAAGATCACCAGGATGGGGATGCCGAAGCGCGTACCGAACGCACTGACCAGAATACTGGCCGCTACCAGCAGGGCGCCGATCAAGAACAGATTGTTGATGGCGCTGGCATCCAACTGCGCGTACTCCTGGCAGGCAAATGTGGGGCGCCGTTATGCATGGCGCGTGCCAGGGATTCTAACCGTAGCCTTCGTACCGCTGTCAAAAAGGTTATTACATTTTTCTTGAGGGCTTCAGGCCTCAGGCCTCAAGTCTGCTTTGCTTTGCCTGCAGCCTGCAGCCTGCAGCGGCTCCTCAGAACCATGCGTCCTGCATGCCCAGGCAGGTGTCGTCGCGCGCTTCGAGGATGGCCAGGTCGTGGTGGCAGCCCGGCACTTCCCAGGTCAGGAAGTAGCGCGCGGCCTGCAGCTTGCCGCGGTAGAAGGCCTGCTCCTCGGCATTGTCGGTGCGGGCCAGGCCCTGCTCGGCGCGAATCGCCTGCTCCAGCCAGCGCCAGCCGATCACCGTATGGCCGAACACCTTCAGGTACAGCGCCGAGTTGGCCAGGCCCTGGTTGACCTTGCCGCTCATCAGGTCGCCGAGCAGGGCCAGGGTCACCGCCTGCAGGCGCGCCAGCAGCTGCTCCAGCGGTTGGCGCAGGGCGGTGAGCGACTCGTGTTCGCTGGCGCGCTGGCAGCAGTCGTTGATCAGCTTGAGCAGCTGCTTGAGCGCGGCGCCGCCGTTCATCGATACCTTGCGCCCGAGCAGGTCGAGCGACTGGATGCCGTGGGTACCCTCGTGGATCGGGTTGAGGCGGTTGTCGCGGTAGTACTGCTCCACCGGGTACTCGCGGGTATAGCCGTGGCCGCCGAGAATCTGGATGGCCAGCTCGTTGGCCTTGAGGCAGAACTCCGAGGGCCAGGACTTGACGATGGGCGTGAGCAGGTCGAGCAGCTCCAGCGCGCGGGTGCGATCTTCGGCGGTTTCCAGGGTCTGGGTGTCGTCGAACAGGCGTGCGGCGTATAGGCCAAGATCGAAGGCGCCTTCGACGTAGGCCTTCTGCGTCAGCAGCATGCGCCGCACATCGGCATGCTCGATGATCGAGATTTGCGGGCTGGTCGGATCCTTGCCGTCCGGCTGGCGGCCCTGCGGACGATTGCGCGCGTAGTCCAGCGAGTACAGGTAGCCGGCATAGCCGAGCATGATCGCGCCCATGCCGACGCCGATGCGCGCCTCGTTCATCATCTGGAACATGTAGGACAGGCCGGCGTGCGGCTTGCCCACCAGATAGCCGACGCACTCACCGTTGTCGCCGAAATTCAGCGCAGTGGAGGTGGTGCCGCGCCAGCCCATCTTGTGGAACAGGCCGGCCAGCGTGACGTCGTTGCGCGCACCCAGACTGCCGTCGTCATTGACGTGGAACTTGGGTACCAGGAACAGGCTGATGCCCTTCACCCCGGGCGGTGCGTCCGGCAGCTTGGCCAGCACCATGTGCACGATGTTCTCGGAGATCGGCTGGTCGCCACCGGAGATGAAGATCTTGTTGCCCTTGATGCGGTAGCTGCCGTCGGGGTGCGGCTCGGCGCGGGTTCTGATGTCCGACAGCGAGGAGCCGGCGTGCGGCTCGGTCAGCGCCATGGTGCCGAAGAAGCGGCCATCGATGATCGGCTGCAGGTAGCGGGCTTTCTGCTCCTCGCTGCCGAAGGCCTCGATCAGGTTGGCCACGCCCATGGTCAGCATCGAGTAGGAACTGGTGGCGATATTGGCCGACTGGAAATGGGCGAAGCAGGCCTGCGACAGCAGGTTGGGCAGCTGCATGCCGCCATGCTCGAAATCGCGCGTCGCATTGAGGAAGCCCGCCTCGTGGAAGGCGCGCAGGGCCGGCTCGACCTCCGGGATCAGTACCGCGCCGCCGTCGACGTACTGCGGCTCGTGTTCGTCGTTCTTGCGGTTGTGCGGGGCGAACAGCTCTTCGGCGATGCCGCGCGCGGTGCTGATCGCCGCCTCGAAGGTCTCGCGGTTGTGGTCGGCGAAGCGCGGGCGCTGGGTCAGGGCTTCGGCGTCGAGCACCTCGAAGAGTTCGAACGCCAGGTTGCGGGAGCTGAGCAGGGTCTCGGACATGGGACGGGCCTCCAGATGATCGACCGAGTCTAGGCAGGCGGTCGCCCGGCTGCCCAGCATCATCATCGGTGGTGATAGTCGCTCGTTGGTGGAAGGTAGGGCGGGTGAAACCCGCCGCTCTGGGAATGGCGGGTTGCACCCGCCCTACCAGGCTGTCAGGCGAAGCCCCGCGCCAGCTCACGGGTCAGCTCGGCCGCCGGCATTGGCCGGCAGCTGGCGACGTTCTGCCCGGCCCACAGTGGCGAGAAGTCGCCGCTGCCCTGGGCCTCGGCCGCCGCGCGCAGCGGCGCGATGGCCGCGGTGGCCAGGGGGAACTCCGGCGCCTGCGTGCTGATCGGCCCCAGCTCACGCATCAGACGATTGACGATGCCGCGCGCAGGGCGCCCGCTGAACAGGTTGGTCAGCGCGGTATGGCGCGCCGCCGGGCTCTGCAGGGCAGCGCGGTGAATGGCGCCGGTAGCGGCCTCCGGGCACAGCAGGTAGGCGCTGCCGACCTGCACCCCGGCAGCGCCCAGGGCCATGGCGGCCGCCACGCCGCGGGCGTCGCCGATGCCGCCGGCGGCGATCACCGGTACCGATAGGGCATCGACCAGTTGCGGCAGAAGGGCGAAGGTGCCGAGCTGGCGGCTCAGGTCGTGATCGAGAAAGTGCCCGCGGTGGCCGCCGGCTTCCAGCCCCTGAGCGATCACCGCATCGACGCCGTGTTCCTGCAGCCACAGCGCCTCGTCCAGCGTGGTAGCGCTGGAGAGAATCTTCGCGCCGCTGCGGCGGACTCGCTCCAGCAGGTCCGGCTGCGGCAGGCCAAAGTGGAAGCTGACCACCGCCGGGCGGAACTCCTCCACCAATTCGGCCGCTTCGTCGTTGAATGGCAGGCGCCCCGGCCCGCTGGCGATGTTCGCCGGGTCCAGGCTCAGCTCGGCATAGTAGGGCGCCAGGGCTTCGCGCCAGCCTGCCTCGCGGGCTGTGTCCGGCTCGGGCGGCACATGGCTGAAGAAGTTGAGGTTGAACGGCCGCGCGCTCAGCTCGCGCATCGCCTGTAGCGCCTGGCGCAGGGCTACGGGTGTGAGCATGGCGCAGGGAATCGAGCCGAGGCCGCCAGCCTCGCAAACGGCAGCAGCCAGACGGTGATCCTGCGAGCCGGCCATCGGCGCCTGGATCAGGGGCAGTTCGCTGCCGAGCAGTTCTTGCAGAGACATGGCGGGTTCTCGCTATCCGTGGAGAAGCGCAGCCTAGGCCGTAAGGGCGCGAAGGGGCAAGCCGCAATGCCAGGCGCCGGCCTGTTAAACTGCGCGCCTGATTCGAGGACTCCCGCATGAACTACCGCCACGCCTTCCATGCCGGCAACCACGCCGACGTGCTCAAGCACCTGGTGCTGACCCGCCTGCTCGCCCTGCTGTCGAAGAAGGAGGCACCCTTCGCTTACCTCGACAGCCACGCCGGCCTTGGCCTGTATGACCTGCTGGGCGATCAGGCCAGCCGCACCGGTGAATACCTGGAGGGCATCGGTCGCCTGTGGCAGGCCACGCAGCTGCCGGATGCGGTGGAGGCCTATCTGGAGGTGGTGCGGGCGATGAACCCGGATGGCGAGCTGCGTTACTACCCGGGTTCGCCTGAGCTGGCGCGCCTGCTCAGCCGTGAGCAGGATCGTCTGCAGCTCAACGAGAAGCACCCCGAGGACGGCCGCCTGCTCAAGGACAACATGCGCGGCGACCGTCGCGTAGCGGTGCACCTGGGCGAGGGCTGGCTGGTGCCGCGGGCGCTGATGCCGACCCGCGAGAAGCGCGTGCTGCTGCTGATCGACCCGCCCTTCGAAAAGACCGACGAGCTGCAGCGCTGCGTGGAGGCGTTGAATGAGGCGCATGGGCGCATGCGTCAGGCCATCGTGGCGATCTGGTATCCGATCAAGGACGAGCGCCAGCTGGCGCGCTTCTACCGCGATTTGCAAAAAAGTGCCGCGCCCAAGCTGCTGCGCGCCGAACTTTACGTGCATGCCCCGGACGACGCCACGCGCCTGAGCGGTTCCGGCCTGGTGATCAGCAACCCGCCCTGGGGCCTGGAAGACGAGCTCAAGCAGCTGCTGCCCTGGCTGGCCGATGTGCTTGGCCAGAGCCAGGGTGGCTGGCGTCTGGATTGGCTGATAGAAGAAGCCGCAAGCGGCAAGCCATAAGCTGCAAACTAGCCGCACACTGCTCTTGCCTGCAGCGCGTAGCCCGGATGCAATCCGGGAGCCGTGGCCCCCGATCCCCGGATTGCATCCGGGCTACAAGGGGCTCAAGCAGGCTTGTGATTGGGCTCGATGTGATAGCTGAGGTTGCGCCGCGGGCTGAGGTATTCCAGCACCTCCAGCGGTAGCTGCGAAGGGCGCAGGCTGCGGGCGATGGCCAGCTTCGGCTCCTGGGCGAGATCGAGGATCAGGGCTTCCTGCTTGGGCGTGTCGGCATCGTAGACGATCAACGTGGGCTTGAGCGCCTGGGTCGGGTTCATGCCCAATACCAGCGCATAGCGCTCGTCTTCCAGTTGCACCAGGCTGCCGGGTGGGTAGATGCCCATGACGCGGATGAAGGCCTTCAGCGCCACCTCGTCGAAGTGCTCGCGCTGCTGCTTGAACATCAGCGCCAGGGCCTCGTGCGGGCTCAGCGCCTGGCGCGGGTCGAGCGGGTTGCACAGGCCGTCGAAATGGTTGGTGATGGCCACCAGGCGGCTCAGCCGGCCGATCGCAGCTTCGCGCAGGCCACGCGGGTAGCCGCTGCCGTCACAGTGCTCATGGTGCTCGTGGATGATGCGCAGCACCTCGTCATCGAGCATCAGCTTCTGCCCCATGCGCAGGCCGAACTCTGTGTGCATCTGCAACAGCTGCTGCTCCGGACGGCTCAGGGGCTCGGGCTTGAGCAGCACCTTGCTCGGCACTTCCAGCTTGCCGATATCGTGCAGCAGCGCGCCGAGGCCGAGGCTGTGGCAGGCCTCGCTGTCAAGGCCGAGCTGACGCCCGAGCAGCAGCGACAGCACGGTGACGTTGAGCGCGTGGAAGTAGCTGTCCTCGGCGGCCTTGCCGGTGATGCCGTGCAGCACCACGCCGGGGGCGCCGAGCAGCGTCTCGACCATCTCGCCGACGATGGCGCCGGCCTGGCGCATGGCATCTTCCGGGCGGTTGCGCAGGGTCTGGTTGAGTGCCTTGATGCGCTGGCTGGCCTCGATGAAGCGGCGGTCCACGTCGGCCAGGCGGCTGCGCAGCTGGCGCAGCTTCTGCGCACGCTCCTGGCGTTGCTGTGCTTGCGGATCGACGGGCAGTTCGATGGGGGCCGGCGCCGGCACGTCTTCGGTCAATGCCAGGGGCGGGCAGTCGCTGCGCGACGGATCGTAGCGCAGCTGCTTCAGCTTCAGCGCACGCAGGGCACGAATCTGCGCTTCATCCTTGATCTTGAAATTGCTGAAGGCGAAATCATGCTCCCACCAGCTCAGGTCCAGATGGACATAGAGGCCGACGCAAAGCTGATCAGGCGAGATGTAGGGCAGGGTGGCGGGCATGCCAGGCTCGTCGGTTGATGGCTAATTGCCCGCAGTTTAGTCCGGCGGTCGACGTCAGGTCAGTAGGTCTTCAGGCCATTACGTCGATGCTGTTGCCGAGATGGGGCGGGTTGCCGGAGGCGCCGGGCGGTGCAGCGGCCTGCACCAGCCCCGTTATGGAGCTGGCCTGCAGCTCCAGCGTCTTGCGCAGTAGCAGGAGCGACAGCTGCGCAGCGATCTGCGCCGATGCCTGGCTCGATACATGGCTGGAAATGCTGCTCAGCTCCACGACGTTCTACCTGGGGTCAGGACTCAGGAGGTAGACATACGCCTGTTCCGCCCAGGCCGCAATAGCCATTGGGGTTCTTCGCCAGGTATTGCTGGTGATAGGTTTCGGCGTAGTAGAAGGTCGGCGCCTCGCGGATTTCGGTGGTGATGCTGCCCAGGCCGGCCTTGTCCAGTTCGGCCTGGAAGCGTGCCTGACTGGCTTTGGCCGCGCTCAGTTGCGCCTCGTCCTGGCAGTAGATGGCCGAGCGGTACTGGGTGCCCTGATCGTTGCCCTGGCGCATGCCCTGGGTCGGATTGTGCACTTCCCAGAACACCTTGAGCAGCGCCTCGAAGCTGGTCTGCTGCGGGTCGAACACCACCAGCACCACCTCGGTGTGCCCGGTCAGGCCGGAGCAGACTTCCTCGTAGGTGGGGTTGGGGGTGAAACCGCCGGCATAGCCGACTGCCGTGCTGAACACGCCCGGCTGCTGCCAGAAGCGCCGCTCGGCGCCCCAGAAACAGCCCAGGCCGAACACCGCCTGCTGCAGGCCGGCAGGGAAGGGCGCTTTGATCGGGTTGCCGTTGACATGGTGGGTATCGGCCACCGGCAGCGGCTCGGCACGACCGGGCAGGGCCTGTTCGGCGCTGGGCAGGGCCTGTTTGTCGACGAGAATCTGGGAGCGCAGAACCATGAGGGTCTCCTGAACGGTGATTGAGGTGTGGACTACGCGCAGTGCCGCGTATTACGTCCGTTGGTCGGCCTGTGGCCGGCAGGGATAGCGGCGCAGGCTGTCGATCAGCTCGCGGCCGGAAATCGGTTTGTCGAACAGGTAACCCTGGCCGACGTCGCAGTGCTGGCGGCGCAGGAAGGCCAGCTGCGCGCCTGTTTCGATGCCTTCGGCGACCACCTTGAGCTTGAGGTTGTGGGCCATGGCGATCACCGCCGAGGTGATCTCCATGTCGTCCTGGTTGTCCGGGATGTCCTTGATGAAGCTGCGATCGATCTTGATCACGTCGATGGGGAATTTCTTCAGGTAGCTGAGCGAGGAATAACCGGTGCCGAAGTCGTCCATGGCCAGGGTCAGGCCCAGGCTCTTG